>Ga0326597_10010974_pt1 | contig 12040 bp, 11 predicted proteins | sample RVTome_12_FD_203789 | JGI IMG/M metagenome (GOLD analysis project Ga0326597, IMG submission 203789) | Soil microbial communities from uranium-contaminated site in the Upper Colorado River Basin, Wyoming, United States - RVT100D185 | ecosystem: Environmental > Terrestrial > Soil > Contaminated >... | reverse complement strand
GTTCCAGGGCTTTCTTCGTCCATCTCTTTTGGACTTTTTGCTTGCCATTTCTACCGGAAACCTGGCTTTCCTTGGCCCGGCGCGGCGCGGCAGCGGCCAAGTGGCGCCCCACCGCTTCGCGCAAAAGTTCGCCGCGGCTGCGGCGCTCCTGTTTCGCTCTGCGGTCCAGTTTTTTGACCATTTCGTCCGGCATCGAGACCATTAACCGTGCCATAGCGCGTCGCTCCTTCTCATCAGAAGCATGATATACACATTCGACAGAGGCATCAATGAACAAAGCACGCGCGGCGACGCCCGGCCGCAGAAACCCGAAAACGAGAAAAGCGGGAGATCAGCCGGAAGGGATTTGAGGCGAGGTAATAACGGAACGAGCACGAACACGATCAACGAGCACGATCCGGAGCGCTACTCGGCGAGGCAGGATGTGAAGATGAAGATGGGAGGGTTTGTGGGGGAGGTGGAATATCGGGGGCAATTTTCGGAATTCGTTCCACTGCTGAAACTTTGAGAACGGTTGCGCGTAGGCAAGGCTACGGGGTTTGGGTTAGGGAAATTCGAAATTGGAGTTCGTGCTCCGTGATCTGCGAGTTGATGCTGTGGATATAGCAATAAATTTACCTCATTCGGACCATCTCTTCTTGCTGATTGGTAGCAACCCATTGCCAAATGCAGTCGCGGGTCGGTTGTTAGGGACTCAAGGCGGAACCATCACCCTCATCCATTCAGAAAATTCTTTTCAGGTTGCCCAGCGATTGCAAAGCTGGCTGATTCGACAGCGTTTTCCAAACGTGCGGCTTAAAGAAGTAGGAGAGTCGCACCCGGTATCTATCGCCGAAAACGTTCGCGCTGAGCTTCAAGCGATCAATGCGCGGCATGTCGGTTTGCACTATACCGGTGGAACGAAGGCGATGTCCGTCCACGCCTATCGAGCGGTAGACCAGTGGGTGCAAGGCAAAGGCGTCAAGCCGGTCTTCAGCTATCTTGACGCTCGGAGGTTGCAGATGGAGTTCGATCCTGCGGACCCTTTTAGCGGCGAGCCGGGTCAGGGAACATACATCGGGCGGGCAGTGGAATTGACGTTGACGGACTTGCTTGAGCTGCATGGCTGGACTCTCCAACACTTCCCGACTGCGCATCCTTTGTTACCGGTAAGCGCGCGCGCTTTGGCAATGGCATGCGAAAGGGAAGATGCTTTCAAAGTCTGGAAGCAATGGATTCACGATGAATTGCGTGCCAAGTGTCGACGGCCTGACAAAGACGAGTGGAAAACGAAAACCGCACTCAAGTCGATCGTCCTACACCTGTCGGAACATAACTCGCTTGATAGCGTAGCTCGGTCTATACATTCTGAGCTGAACCAGGCTGCGGGTTCGGTCACACTTGAGCACCCGGTTTTTGACAACAATACGCAACATTTTTGCGAGTGGCTGGACGGGAAGTGGTTGGAGCATTACGTGCTTGACGCACTGAACAGCCAGGCGGCACATCTTAAACTCCATCAATGCGTTCAGAACATCGAAACTGCGGAAGTGCAGTTTGACGTAGACGTCATCGGTCTACGTGGCTATCAACTGTTTGCATTTTCCTGTTCCACGGATACAGGGAAAAGTTTGCTCAAGTCGAAGCTTTTTGAAGCCTATATACGCGCCCGCCAATTAGGCGGCGACGAAGCGCGGGTCGCGCTGGTCTGCTGTAGCGCTGATCCAGAAGGACTGGAGCATGAAATGCGCTGCGACGTTGACCCTGAAGGACGCATCCACGTTTTCGGGCGCAAACACCTAGCCTATTTCACCACGCATCTATCTCAGTGGATTCAGTCCCAAAGCGGTGAGGAGTGACGACCCCATGTACCTGGTAATCGTGGATACCACGCAAATTCAGCCCTACATCTTCGGTAGCAACCGTCTCCGTGAGAACATCGGCGCGTCGCATCTGGTCGCGCAGGCGACGGAGCAATGGGCGTTTGAGGCTTTGCCTCATCCACATAATGTTAATGTGGGCCCAAAGGGCAAGCTGGATGAGGCGCAGCAAATCGAAGTGACACTCCCACAACTGGCGGCTGAAGTGATTTATGCAGGCGGTGGAAATGTCATCGTCCTGTTTCGTGATGAACCGCAAGCGAAAGCATTCACGCAAAAGTTATCACGCAAAGTCCTGACTGATGCGCCGGGTTTGCAACTGGTGATTGCACGACAACCCTTCGAGTGGAGCGAACCGCTTTACGAGAAAGTCAAACTGACTTTTCAAACACTGGCTGAGAAGAAACGTGCCCGCGCCCATTCGGTTCCTTTGCTGGGCTTGGGAGTGACGGCGATGTGCGAGTCAACTGGCCTTCCTGCCATCGGCGTGACGCAAAAAATCGGTGATGACGAAGGCTATCCCGCATCCGCTGAGATTCACGCCAAACTAGCTGTTGCGACGTCGAAGGGCACGCAGCCGAGCGAAGCGGGCAAGAGACTGCTCGACCTAATCCCACCTCTCGAAGGTTACGATTACCCGAACGATTTTAAATACCTGGGAGGGACAAGGGGCGAGCACAGCTACATCGCGGTGGTACATGCTGATGGCAACGGGATGGGGCAACGGATTATGGATATTGGCAAAAAGCATGCGACGGCCGACAATCGAAAATACATCACGGATCTGCGCCGGTTTTCTGATGCTGTGGAAGCGGCAGCACGGAAGGCGATGAATGACACCCTGAGCAAACTCGTCAGCCGGATAAACGATGGCGAAGTGGCTCATTCGGACTTGAATTGGCTGAAGGTCAGGTTAGCGACAAACAAAGACAACAATATAAAGCTACTGCCATTCCGCCCCATTGTCTTCGGCGGCGATGATGTGACGTTCGTGTGCGACGGGCGTTTGGGGTTATCGCTGGTAGTCGAGTATCTGCGGCAGTTTGAAAACGAAACTGCCAAGCGAGCCGATTGCAAAGGTAAAATTACTGCTTGTGCGGGCATCGCCATCGTCAAGACACACTACCCGTTTGCTCGCGCGTATACACTGGCTGAGGAATTGTGCAAGTCCGCTAAAATCTATCGCCGCAAACAGAACTTGGATGGTTCATGCCTTGACTGGCACTTTGCGAGCAGCGGGTTGTCAGGCAGTATCGAGAAAATCCGCGAGCGTGAGTACAAAGTGAGCGCGGGCGATCTGACTTTGCGGCCAATGACATTGGCAAAAAATCCAGAACAGGCACATCGCTCATGGGAGGTCGTTCTTGCTGGCGCTGATGAATTCCAGCGCGGGTGGTCGGGTCGGCGCAACAAGGTAAAGGCTTTGCGTGACGCCCTGCGTGAGGGTGGTACCGCCGTCGAGAGCTTTCTGATGAACTTCAATGAATCAAGGCCATTACCTGATGTGTGTACGAGTATGGCCGACTGGAAAGAGCAAGGCTGGCAGGGAAAGTATTGTGGCTACTTCGATGCGGTCGAGATGATTGACTGGTTCATCCCGCTGTAAGGAGGCAGAACCGATGAAGCTGGATTTGCATTTGAAATTGATCAGTGACGGTACTTTCGGGCGGGGCGATGGGGTCGCCGGACTGATAGATTCAGAGGTCGAGCACGACGTAACGACAGGCTTGCCGTTCCTTCGGGGACGAACGATAAAGGGGTTGCTGGCAGAAGAGTGCGCCAACACCCTATTCGCGTTGAGCAAGCGCAATCCACCGACTCACAGCACGTTTGAAAGCGCTGCGGGATTTCTCTTCGGGCAAGCAGGCAGCACACTGAATGATGACGCGATGATGCACGTCGGCCATGGCCTGTTGCCGCGAGAATTGCGCGAAGCTATTGCGGATGATGTCAAAGGAAGCTTGCCTCATCATCCTCCTCGCCTGACACCTGCTGAAGTACTGGAGTCGTTGACGGCTATCCGCCGCCAGACCGCTGTTGATGAGGAAACCGGTGCAACCGACACAGGGAGCCTCCGCTCGCTGCGGGTGGTTTTACACGAAACCGAGTTCGTGGCGGAGTTGGAAATTACCGACGCGCATCACGAAGGCAATGCGCAACCCAACGCATTGCCCTTGCTCACCGCGTGCGTCTTGTCGCTGCGGCGTGGAGGGGCGGGGCGCAATCGCGGACGTGGGCGCTTGAATGCGTGGTTGAATGATGCGTCGTTCACTGCCGCTCAGTTTGCCGGGTTTGAGAAGCTGGTCAAGGAGCCCGCGCAATGAAAGTCATCACATACCGTCTCACGTTGTTAGAGCCGACGCTGGTGACAGCGTTGGACGGCGACCCCAACAGCGCGGTGGCGTTCGACTATCTGCCCGGCAGCGTCCTGCGCGGCGCGATCATCGGCAGGTATCTGCGCGGAAAGAATGTTGACCCTGATAAAGTCGTCACTGACACTGACGCACGGAGGCTGTTCTTCAACGGTACGCGTTATCTCAACGGCTATCCGCTTAACGACGAAAAGCGCACGCTGCCCACACCGCAGTCGTGGCAGCGTAAGAAAGGAGAGGAGACGCCGCTTTACGATTTTGCTGTTGAACCGCCTGATGACGATGAAAAGCAGTGGCAAGGCATCAGCACACCGTTTTGCCTGTTGACCGATGCCAGCGTGCGTCTGACTCATCCCGAACGTCTCATCACCGTTCACACCCGACGTACGCGCCGATTTGGACGAGCGATGCCACGCAACAAGATCAAGCGTGACGAAACGGAAGGTGCGGTCTATCGCTACGACGCGCTGGCACGAGGGCAGACGTTTGAGGCAGCGATTTTCTGCGATACCGACGCGGACGCAGCGACGCTTCTACCATTGCTTGCGGGCGAAGCGACGCTGGGCGGTTCGCGCAGCGGCGGGTACGGGCGAGCGACGTTCCATGACGCAAAACCCGCACCAGCAACTTGGCGCGAGGCGGGCTGCGAACTCAACCCTGACGCCGATGGCAAATTCATCGTCACGCTTCTCAGTGACGCACTGCTGCGCGACGCCAACGGGCAGTTTGTCGTTGATCCGTGCGGCGTGACTGCCGCTTTGTCGGTGGGACTGGGAGGCATAACGCTCACTTTGCACAAAAACAAAACCTTCCTGCGCGGACAAGCCATCGGCGGCTTCAACCGCAAATGGGGCTTGCCCCTGCCGCAAGCCTTGGCTGTTGCGATGGGAAGCGTGTTCGTCTACGACAAGCCGAACTGCGCCGTGAGCAAATTACGCGAACTGGAGGCGCAAGGTATCGGCGAGCGCCGCGCCGAAGGCTTCGGGCGCGTGGTGGTCAACTGGCACACGGAGGAAAAGTGGGAAGTCGCAAAGCCAGATGATACGACACCTGGCGCTGTGACTATCACCGACGCGGCGAGCCGAGCGGTCGCAGAGAGCATGGTGAAACGAATGTTGCGCCAGCGGTTAGACGCCGCGTTGACACAGCGAGCGAATGATTTGGGCAAGCATGTCAAGGAACCGAAGAACAGCCAACTGTCACGTTTGCGGATGGTCCTTCACGACGCGCTGCGCCAGTCACCGACCGAGGGGCGAACGCGGCTGACTCGTTACTTGGATAATCTGGAGAAACGCAAGAACACGCGTAAGCAGTTCACGCGCGACCAGGTCGCTGGAAAGGGCTTGTTGGACTGGCTGAAGGAACGAGTAGCCAACGAGAGCGACGTCTGGTCAAAGATCGGCATAGACCAGAACCGGATGCCAAAGATTGGCGCGAATGTCCCGGCTGAACTCACCGCGACGCTTGCTTACGAATATAACCTGCGCCTGATCGATGGCGTGCTGGCACGCGCTGCCAAAGAACGAAGGGGAGACAATTAGCCATGGCTTCCGCTTTTTGGTCAGGGGATCAATCCCGAAGAATCAAAGCGCGCGTCGTAGTCGAGGGCGAATTAGTACTGCAAACGCCTGCGCATTTCGGTAACGGCGATGGTGATTATCTGACGGATATGCCGCTGCTGCTCGATCCGCTCGACGGTAGGACGCCATTGCTGACCGGAGCTTCTATTGCGGGCGCACTGCGAAGTAATCTACGCGCAAGGCAGAAGGGACACAATTATCCATTGCCGAAAGCTGAAAACACGGCAGCTGTAAAGCAGGAGCGAGAGAGTGCCGCAGTGAAACTATTCGGCGGTTTCAAAGGCGATGACGATGGCGAGCAAAGCCCGCTCATCATAGACGACGCATTCGGGCGGAACTACGGTATTGAACTGCGCGATGGCGTGCGAATTTCTCCTGAATCGCGCACGGCTGCTAATGACGCTAAGTTCGATCTGCAACTTTGGGAAGCCGGTACGGCTTTCGACCTACGCTTCGAGTTGGTGATATGTGAACAGCAGACCGCAACGGAAACCACGACACACGAGCAGGAACTTAAACAAGCGCTGGCGACGGCGCTGAATGGCTTAACAGATGGCGAGGTCACGCTCGGCGCCCGCAAGCGGTGCGGCTACGGGCGCGTGAACGTTACCCAGTGGCGTGTCAGAGAATACGATCTGACAAAAGTTAAAGATCTCTCCGATTGGATTGAGCATGGCAACGAACCGCTGCCTGATCAGTTTGCCGTGACCAATCTGCAAACAAAGCTAGGAGAGCTGCAGACTTTTGCCGATGCCCGAAGTAGCTTCAAAATTAACGCGACATTTTCGCTGGACGGTTCGCTGCTTATTCGCTCCGGTAGCGGGCAGGACGACACGGGGCCTGACACAGTGCATTTGCACGCGCGGCAGGTCGATGGCACCAGGCAAGCCGTTCTTTCCGGCACCAGCTTGGCGGGCGCTTTGCGGGCACGGGCTTTGAAGATCGCCAACACGCTCGGAAAGGCCAAAGCAACAGCACTGATTGAACGGATGTTCGGCAAGACCGAGCGAGCGAGCAAAGTGAGTGTTAGTGAGCAGATCCTGCAAGGTGCTACGACAAATCTCGTGCAGAACCGTGTCAGCATCGACCGCTTCACGGGCGGCGCGAGAGACACTGCGCTCTTCAACGAGCAGCCCGCATTTGGAGACGATGAAACTCTGTCCACAGTAGATATTCGACTCATTAACCCCGAGAAGTGCGAGATTGGTCTGTTGCTCCTGTTGCTCAAAGACCTGTGGACGGGAGACCTGCCGCTGGGAGGCGAGAGTAGCGTCGGACGCGGGCGGTTGAAGGGGAAGTCTGCGACGCTGACCTATAGCAACAGTGGAGCGGCACAGGACTGGACTATTGCCGTCGTTGGCAATGGACTTACGGTGAAAAATGAGAACGGCGCCGACGCCCGCGCTGCGCTGGAAACGTTCGTTGGTGCGTTGAACGCGGAGTTAAAGGGGGCGACGCCATGAAACGCGAAATCAGGTCACATCCCGCTGTGGTTGTGCCTGTGACCGTTGAGGACATGAGCGACTTGCAAGCGTGGCTGCAGTCCCAAGCGAGAGACTTCAAGTGGCTGCTGGCGCACGCGGATGATGGGGTGATTTGGGGCAAGGTGGATGACAATGGACAGCTGGTCACGTCAGATTCCGTCGCACTTGGCGTCTCCCCGCCGCTACGTTCAGACACGCTGCAACAGGCCCGGCTTTTTTCGGAAAATGCCGAACTGCTACTCTGGCGCGATGGTGACAACCAATTGAGATCGCGGCTGATTCGCAAGCCCCTTGACGGAGAAACGCTAACGTTCACCGACGCGATCGACGAGCCGCAGATGCTTTGGGGCACAGACCCGCAACCTCTCGACAACGGCTTTACTCTCATGAGCGACGGCGCACAGGGGATGCGCCATGCCGTGCCACTTGTCGTTAGCGGAACGTTTGACGAACAGACTCGCCCGCTACGCCTATGGGTGCGTCATTACGTCGGTGAAGATGCCAACGGCTTTGCCCGTATTGTCGCCAGCCGCCTGTTGAAAGTTGGCGTGAACCAGGAGGGTTGAAAATGAGCGAAGACAAGATTCTGGACCTACCGAAGCACGTGAATCCGACGCAGACCGACCGCACGGCTAGCGCACCTTACAACTTCATACCGTTGCCCGAAGTTGTTATCAAAGCAGTAGACGACGCTGAGAAGTTACCTGATCACGATACCTACGCGAACCCAGATTATCCTCACGCCGGGTACTTCGAAGTGACGCTTACGACTAAGTCCCCGCTCTACGTACGCTGCCCATTCACACTGAGTGAATTTCTGCGTCAGGATCGAAATGCCGATCGAGGATCACCATTCCGTAGCCAGGTTAAAAATACGCCTGACTTTTTCTACACTCGCGATCCGAACCGACCGGTTATTCCTGGCAGTAGCCTGCGTGGAATGCTGCGTAATATTCTGGAGATTGTGAGTTACGGAAAATTAGACCGCGTCACGAAAAAAAAACTCGTATATCGCGCTGTGGGTGATTCGACCTCGCTCGGTAATTGGTATCGCGAGCAAACACTTGGACCCAATCAAACCTCGTATCCTAATATGAAGTTCGATTACCCATCATCCGGTCTCAAGGGCGGTTATCTGTGCCGCCACAACGGAGAATGGGCAATCCGCCCTGCACGGCAACCTCCCGGGGCGCCGACGGAGTCATTTGTACACGTTGACTATGCCGACGTCGAACCTATCATTGGTGGACGGAACCGCCAACTCGTGCATGAAGTGTTCGTCCAACCTGCCACTCGCATCTCTTTTAATCGCGGACCACGCGGACCAGGGAATCTCACTCTTAATTTAGCAGTAACAAAAAGCGTTGTTGCTCGCACGTATGGAGCGAGTGCCCCTGCCGGCATGGTTCCCGCCTTTCTGGTTGAATCGGGTCACATGGGCCGGCCCATGGGGCTTACGCCTCTTCCACATCAGAAACATACGCACTGCGCCATTTATGAACCAGACTTGACTGCCGCACCGATCCCTATTCCACAAGAGATGTGGGAGGCATATGTAGAAGACCGAGACATGACGCGTGGTCCTCAGATGCAACCACGGAAATTATCTGCGGATGGTGACCCGCTCTTTTATCTGGTTGATGCGAGCAACAAATTGATTTTCTTCGGCCCCACCATGATGTTCCGTCTGCGTTATCAACGCTCAATTCATGATTTGATTCCGAGACCACTCAGAGATCCCCTCACAATAGACTATGCAGATGCCATATTCGGCTTCGTACGAGAAAAGAAAGATTTTCCCTCGGGGCAACCGATTCCTTTGCAGGGAACCAAGGCACGATCATATACAGCACGCGTATCGATAACCGACGCCTCACTGCCATACGAAGTTGCACCAGAAGATTTATGGTTGACAGGCGACGCAGCACAATCAATCATCCCCAAAATTTTATCATCTCCCAAGCCCACATCATTTCAACACTATCTCGTACAACCTCAGACGGAGCATCCCCGCGATCTGAGCCACTACGACTCGCCCAAGACGGACGCCACAGGGAATGTCCGAGGGCACGAAACCGTTATTCGCGGTTATAAGCGCTATTGGCATCAGGGGGGACTATCGTTAGAACAGATTAGGGAGAGAATTGAGGAAGAGAGAAACATCCGTCAACAACTTTCCGACCACGACACGCAACACACCCAATTCAAACCACTAAACCCTGGCGTGAGTTTCACTTTTAATGTCTATTTCGAAAACCTATCCGACAAAGAACTAGGCGCACTGTGCTGGACGCTGCATCCGCTGGGTGATGGGGAAAAGACCTACTGCCACAGTCTGGGCATGGGCAAGCCTTTGGGCATGGGGGTAGTGAAATTGGACGCCACACTGCACTTGCCCAAACGCGCCAATCGGTACGGAACACTGTTAGACGGTGACAACTGGCAGACAGGCGCGGCGAGCGCAGGTGAGAAATTATCTGATCCGGGTGTAGTGGAGCATCTTACCCAGACGTTTGAGAAGCGTATTCTCGATGTACTAAAGCCAAACAAACCTTGTGCTCATCTATCCGATCTCAAGAGGATCGGTATGCTGCTGAAGATGTTGGAGTGGCCTGGGCTTTCTCAGAGCGACGTTGCTACGCTAACTCTTCCAGAGTTTCAGCAGCGAAAAGTCTTACCCGATCCATCAGCGCCTCTGTTCGGCGGCTTGACAGGAGACGCTGTGCCGACAGTGGCAAACGAAACGTCTTCCAATCCTACGTCGTTCAAGAATACATCCAACGCTCCTCAGGAGAAAAAACCGCCCCCAGGCGGAAAGACAGGTGGAACGCCAAAAACTGCGGTACCAAAGAGTGGGGAACTGGTCCGTTGCATTCTCTTAGAAGAGAAAACCAAAAAGGGAGGGTGGAAGGCAAAACTTAAAGCAGCCGCTGGCGTAGGTGCTGTCTTAGCTGGCAACGAACCGCTGGAGATCGCCCCGGGTCAGGAGGTGGACCTTGTTGTTCATTCTAATGATCTCAAGAATATGTCCTTTCGATGGCCGCAAAAGACCAAATAGGAAGCGGCAATTGCCGGCTTGGCCGTTCCTGCCGACGGGTGGTGATTTCTGTAAGTCCGGGAGAGCACAGTAAAGGGAGAAGTCTAGACGCCAGCACCTAAGAGGAACGCGCAGTGTTATGACGTTCAAACAAAGAAAACAATTTTGGCAGTTTGCGTGGAAACAATCGCGGGGGCGGATCTTGCTTGGCGTTGCTGTCGTGCTGGCGGTCGTGTTAGTCCTCAGCATCGCTGGATCAGGATGGTGGAACGTCACGGATCCGCTCATAACCTTCCTGACATTGGCCGTGGCCTGCTTTATCGGCTACCAACAGATGCGGGAGGAGTGGGTAGAGGCTTATCTGCCTAAGCGGTTGACCGCGCACTACTATCATAATAGGCGGGAAGTCATGCGCTGCGAGCACGCCCGTTTGGCTGGCGAGGCTGATATTCGTGCTTTGACACAACAAATCGGGTGGCAGATGAACCACGTGAAGGAACAACTCAAGTTTGTCGCCCCGGAAATTGAGGCATCGCCCCCTGAAGTAAGTCAAGATGGCAGCTACGTTCATTACGTTGTAACAGTCCATTTAACCGACCTGCCATCAACTTTATCTCCAGGGAAACGGCGCGTCTGGCGAGACCCGTTTATTCAGAACGGAACCTATTCGTTTCAAGATGAGAGCTTGGAATGAGGTGGTTCAATATGCGCATTGTCTTTCACTCGGCATATCCCACCTCATGATGCGGCAAGTTATGACAGGCAGTTGGTTCGTGCAGAGACACGCGGCCTCGGATCGCAGCGGCACGCGGCACGGGTAACAAAATGACTACGATCATGATTGACCTCAAGGAGCTTTACGCCGAGACGGCAAAGTTAGATAAGCTTCAAGATTACGTGGAAAAGTCAAAGCAGCTGGCCGGCGAAGGCAACGCAATAGTCCTCACGGGCCAAGGTCCGATCTGGCTCTATCTAAAAATCGCGCATGCCTTGCACGGAAAAGCTAGAAAACTGATTTATCGTTCGCCGGCACTTAAGAAGGACGAAAAACAAGTGGATGTCGTGATTTTCGACCACGATCCCTTTTGAAGCAGGCGGGGATTTTTGTGATAAGCCAATGACTCCTGACGCCACCATCGGTTTGATCGGCTATTTGGGAATCATCGCCCTGATCCTTCTCGGTATCCGCATCATCCTGACTGGGCTGAGAGGTGGGGCGGGAGCGATGGCTCCGCCCGCCGGTTTTGGGCGGGGAGTGTTTGGACGAACCGTAACGAGTCTTCTTAGTTTTACGGTGGCGTTTAAGTTTTTTTTTGAGGGCTACGCCGGAAAGGTATATGACTACCAGACTATGTTGGCGATGGCTCTGTTTGCACTTTTGGCGATGGCGATATTACCCGCCGTGGAAACGCTGGTAGCGTTAGCGGCGCTCACCGTTTTCTTGATCAACAATACGGCAACCTTCGGCCCATTCGCCCTGGGATCTTTTTTGGGGCTTTTGCTCCTATTTAGTTTCTTGCGCTGGATCATAGGGAGGTGACGCGTCATGTGGCGAGAACATTTTTTTCCCTGGCGGTTGTGGACCTGGTGGAACGCAAGACTCGACGCCAGGAAGAATCTGCCTTCCCAGGACGTTAAGGCCCTCAGCCGAGTCGAGCAGCAGATCCAAAGCGCCACGAACTCTTCTCTCAGCCGAGTCGCGAGAGAC
>Ga0326597_10010973_pt1 | contig 12041 bp, 9 predicted proteins | sample RVTome_12_FD_203789 | JGI IMG/M metagenome (GOLD analysis project Ga0326597, IMG submission 203789) | Soil microbial communities from uranium-contaminated site in the Upper Colorado River Basin, Wyoming, United States - RVT100D185 | ecosystem: Environmental > Terrestrial > Soil > Contaminated >... | reverse complement strand
GCTCGCTTTTGAACGTCGCCCCAGTCATCCAGGATGTCCTCCATAATCATCGGCAAGCGCATTAGCGCCTCCGGACCCTCCTGCCCCAGGAGTTCCGGCCCGACGTAACGGGCATCGTCACGCCAACTGCGAATATAAAGTTCGTCAAACGGGTCAGAGCGCGAAGGCAGATCCATGTCCGGTCCCACGCGATCAAAACCTTCGATCTTGCCGAGCTGGCCTCCCCATGCCGCCTGGGCACGATAAATATAACCAAATGAAGAATTTTCTATGGCGAGTATTCCGGCAATATTAGGTACTCGTTGGGACAACATCATGGTAAATGGCCCGCCGGTGGAGTGACCGTGCAGATAAATGGAATATTCACCCTCCGGGAAATACTTGCGCATCGCGGCAATACCGCCCTGTTCGAATGCAATCGGCCAGCCGGCCATGCGATAATAATATGTCGTGCCAGGTATTGCCTTGGCCAGGGTCCGCACACCATAACGCGGGCGCTGGCTCTCATCGTAGACGATGTCATACTGATCACGAGTAATGTGTTCATCGCGCAACCAGATAGGTGTACGCACCTCCAGTGAATACTTGTGATGATCATATGCGGTAACATTACGCCCCGGCCAGTCCCGGCTTTCCGTGTGAAAAGCATGCCTGCCGGGATAGCTCATACTGACGACCCTATAACCAAGCTTTCTGGCCAGCAGGTCTGCTTGCCTGTGCATAGATTTGAAATCGCCGCTGCCGCCATGTAACAAAAAGATACCTATCTTTTTTCCGTCTGCGCCCACCGGTATACGGGAGGGATCTGCAGGCTCGTGTACCGACAGGCCGATGTCCCAGTCCATATCGACGGCATTGATCCGTATGATGTCCTCGACATAACCCGCCTCACCCTTCAGCGGAATATCAGGCTGCGCCATGAATTCTTTTATTCGTGATATGATCACTTTCTCCTGTACGTCCGCCTCAGGAATGTATCCTCCTGCGGAGGCACTTGCACTCCAGGATAAAGTTGCAAATGCCAATACTCCGAACAAGACAGCCTTGTGTCTGCGGCAATCGAATTTCATCATGTTTTCCCCCGATATTGTCCTGATCTACTTCAGCATGCAGTATATTTCCATTTGGTGAGACTATACAGCAGATTTTTTTGGAGTCGACTCTATCCGATACTGACGGTTCCACGTAATAAAATGGGGGAAGTCCCTTATAAAATAAGTCGGGTATAAAGCACAACAACGATAATAAATAACCCTACCACTACACCGGTAGTTTTATCGATACCTCCAGTTGCCGTCGGACTGTTGCCAATAAATTCCAGCATCCTGCCCACCGATCCGGGTGATTCCGCCCTGACATACAGGCCGCGGTGGGAAGTGATAGCCGAGATTTGTGTCATGGTATCGACATCCGGAACCGTGTAAAGCTTGCCTCCCATCTGTTGAAAATGCAGAAACTCGCCGAATTCGCCATACTCCGGCACACCCTCTTCCATCCCCAACATACCGGTCTGCAGGGATATAATGTCAAAGGGTCCCGCTTCGAGTTCCTCCACCACATATTCCAGATAAGAGTAAGGCTGTGTATCTTCCCCATCAGATACCAGGATGCCGAACTTTTGGCTTTTTTCCTGCAGGTTCTGCGGCAGGGTATTAAAAACTCCCACCAATCCCTTCACAGCGGCTTCGATGCTTGTGCCTGAACTGGTAAAAAGGTCCGGCGACACCACGAACTCGAGGATCTCGCGGACCTGGGTTGGATTGCTCTCCCAACCCATAATGACCTCGGCCTTCCTGGTAAAACCAATTATTGAAACAAGGACATCCTGCTGACTGTCTTCCAACTGACGAAGTAATTCCTGCAGGACGGATATGCCCCGTTCAAAACGCGGCCTCGCATCCTGTTCAACACCCGGGTCAGGGATCGCAAGCATACTGGGGGAGAGGTCAAAAGCTATGGCGATAACAACGGGGTTGTCATTCAAGGAATAACTGTATGTTGGGCGGCCAACATACGTGGACCAGACAGTCAATGCCAATGCCAGCCCGATCAATACAAGCAAAGACACAGATGGGTATTTTTTTGGATGGGTAGCCGGATTGCCGGCCATGAAAATCCAGTACAGCGCAATTGCCAGGCCTGCGGTAATGGCTGACCCGACTATTACTTCCTCTTGCATCTAAAAAGTCGGAAGTTGTGTCGATATAACTCCCTGTTCGCCTTCTGCCTCTCCCGTCCCTTCCCCTTCTACCTGGTAATTCTCCGTCTGCGTACCCATTTCCACTGACAACAGATACTCAAGCAGCAATTGGGGCAAACCAAAACCGGCATTGGACCGCAGGCTTTGTTTGAGGTTCTGTACAGCCTGCTGGTAGTACTCCAGCTTCTGCTCGGATTGAAACGCCCCATAAAGCATAAGTGCCTGGGCATAATGGATCATGGCCACCAGATCCGGGGCACCGGCCGCTCCCTTCAACTCATTAAAGATTGCATTGGCTGTACTGCGGTCCCCCACTACCGACAGGTAGAGGGCATGGTTAAACAGGACTGTCTGTTGAAAACCATCGTCCCGCTTAATCAAGACTGCAGTGGGTTGCAAATACAGGGGGGGGCTTGCCAGGCCGTCGACCAGCTTCCGGTAATGATCTGAATACAATTCACGTAACAGTACGATATCGTCTTTCAGTGTCTGCAACGCCTCTGCGCCCAGCGGGGCCGACTGGACAGGAAATCCCGAGACTACCCGTTCAAAATCATTGATAGCCATTCGCGGATCATCAACAAATTGCTTTACAAACCTCTCATAGACCTGGGCCGCCTCTGTGCGCAGGGCCTCATTATCAGCGACCCGGCCAAGGTCCTGCAGTTCGCCCAGGGCCTGTTCCACCAGTTTATGCGTCGCGGCTTCATCCATAAGCCGATCGAGGTTCTGGTTGGCCAGGGCTATGTCGGGGACAAAATGCCGGTAAAAACCAAATGCCTGCAGACCGCCAATCAAGACCAGGATGCCGGCAATTCTGAGCAGGCGTACAAGACCGCTGCCCGCACTCCCCCGGTATTTCGTCAGGGTCCCCAATCGCCGGCGTATTTCAACGGGGGGCCTTACCGAATTACTCATATCCGGCCTCCCTTAAAGATTTTCCTGTCTGTGCTTGGATGAAAAAATGTCGCCACCAGAAACAACCAGATCAACAAGAGTACACGTGTGGCCTGAAGCAGGGGTTGTGAAAGGTCTATTCGCTGCCGCTTCTCCTCTTTATAGGTGTAGTCCTCCAGCCTGCTGATATCGCGCAAGGAATTTTCCAGGTTCCGGGCATCAAGGTTTTCAATCGTAACAACGGTTCCCACTGACCCGGCGTAATTTAGAAATGCAGCTATTTCCTCGTTAGACATATCAGTTTCATCAGTAGTAATCCATAAAAGGTAAAATGAGACACCTTCCACCGCCACCCGGGACAACTGTTGTTCCACTTCCTTGGTATAAGCCGCCTCGGCATCTGTCAGCAATATCACTGCCTTTTTGTTCTTATCGGGATACCGTGCAAGCAGGTTCAATCCCGACTGCATCGCCGTCGCTATATCAGTACCCCAATTTACGTATTCATCCATGGATGCCAGCTGGTTTATCACAAAATCAATATTGGAGGTAGGGGCTGACATGGTAAAAATGTTGTCATTAAAATAGATCATTCCCACCCGGTCTTGTGCCTTGCGTTGAGCGAGAAAACTCAACAGGCTCTCCCTTGCGAGTTCGTACCTGGCCAGGTAAGGCAGGGTGCTTGGATCATCCACAGCCGTTGAAAACGTGCCTGCCCGCCGTTCAAACCTGAGATCATATGCTTCCCGGCGTACAGTAGTGTCATGTCGCATGGAACGGGAAGTGTCAACAATAACCAGGAAGTCGCGGGCACGCTGATCAACGGTGTCTATACGTATAAGAGACGGTTCCATCATGACGATAAGCAGAAGCAGGAGCAGCACTCCCCCAAACACGACGGAAGCACGGTCGGCGAACCCTTTATAAGTAACGGTCCTTGTAATCAACATCATGTCCGGGAAATGTGCTTTTTGATGATAAAACCATAAACCCACCAGCAAACCGGCGGTCAGTATCCCCAGCCACAACGGCCATATTCGTTCGATATTTAAACTGCCCCAGTCGATCAAGAGTCCTTCCCCTTGAAACCCGGATGTGTGTGCTCTCCTGCAAGGTCCGAAAACCGGTCTACAAAGCCCGCCCTGCGTCCATGTTCGATACTTTCCTGGTTCAACACCTCCAGGAAAAACGCCCTGAAACTTTCAAACGGTTGCAACTTGTCCGGTTCCATAGCGGAATTCAGCCACGTGTATGGATTCAGACCCAGCTCATCAACACAATACCATGTGACGCAACGACGCATCATGTCTGCCCACTCATCGTCCCGCAGTTCCCTGGCCCTGTCCCGGAGCAGACCAAGGACATTCTGCCACCGTGTCCCGGACCGGTTCGAATTGTCGATACGATGGGGTGTGCCGCGACCCAGTGAAATAAAACTCGCAATAAAAATCACCCCCCCAACCAGGACTATCCATAAACTCCCTGCCTGGTGCCCATCCACAGTCATTGCCCTGGGGTAACCGCCACCAGGGAAATAACTTGAAAATTCTTCAAGGCCTTCAGGTCTGACCGGAAGTGCCTGGGTAACAACCACTTTCCCCGGCCACGGTCGAAACCGGACTGACTTGTTGTTCACTACCTCACCTGTGGTCTCGATAATCTGATACGCCAACGAGAATACAGGGATTTCATAAAACTTATGGCCAGGACACGCAGTCAGGTCGCCTGGACAGTCCAGGACCTGAAACACAAATGTGACACGCTTGGTTGTATGGTCTTCCGCCTGCCCTGTTGGCGTCTCCGTCGAAGCTCCAGTCAAAACTATTCCCTTTTCAGAGCCCCAACTGCGTATAAAAAACTCATCATCCAGATTTTCTACCAGCACCTGTCTGTCGTCGAAATCAATTTCGACAACCAAGGTAAGCGGGTCCCCAAAATGAACCGGATTGGTTCCGGTTTCCATAATCCCTGCCCTGACGATGACGTAATCGTCCTGGTATACTTCTGGAACATACTCTGCTGACCATACGTTGAGAACAACCAGTAAATACAAAATTATCCCGGTCAGCAATTTAGAAGAGTTCATCATTTCAGTTTTTCCTGCGCCGGCGCTGACGCGCCAATTGGGCCAGCTGGGGGTAGATCTGGCGTTGACCGGACACGACCAGATAGTCCAGCCCGGCTGCCCTGAAATGTTGTGTCAGGGAAGCAACCCGTTCCCTTTCCTCACGATTGACCTCCCCCACCCTGTCAGGGGAAAACCAGGTCAGGCTCCGGGTCCGTCGTTCCGGGTCCCAGAGCTTCATCATTCCCCTGATCCCGGCAGGAATTTCGAAGGTAATAATAACGGGTATCAAATTATGTCTTAACTGGTTCAGTATTGGACGCCATTGTGTGTCCAGTTCGAAATCATTTTCAGTCAATGAAACAAAATCAGACACCAGAAACAGGAGATCCGGGTGGCGACGCCTGGCCTGATTGAGATAGGTGCGAAGTACGGAAACAATATCTGTACTGGCCGGAGTCACCATACCGGTCAGCGCCTCCGATAATCGCTCCATCTGCATCTTCAGATTGGCCTGTCTAATCTCCTGGTGGAGCGTGGAACTGAAAAAAACCGTCCCGACACGGTCCCCTGCCCGCCACAAGGAGTAAGTCAGTTGTAATAAACTGGCATTACGTAATGCGGCCTTCAGGGGGAGCGCCATGGAAGCGGAGACGTCTGCCAGCAACGTAATCGATGCCTGCACTTCTTCTTCCCATTCTATTACCTGGCGATCATCGGGAGGACTGAATTTGTCGATATCCCTGGGATTGTCTTCCCCGGCCTGAAACGGACGGGTCCGTAAAAACCGGAGTCCCCCTCCAGCTCTGCCAAGCGGATGACGACCTGGTAAAAACTTGAGAGGAGACAACCGTAACGGTATCAATACACCAAGCGCCTGCAGGGTTTGCCGATCTATGTCCAGTGCAGCGTCATTATGCCGGGAGATTGTACGCATAACCCCTTTCAGACAGGATGAGATTAATCAATTTTGCAATATCGACCGGATAGCTGGTTTCCAGCCTGTGGTTTAGCATCGAAACTGCAGTAACAAACACATCATATGGCACAACCTTTTTGCGGCCATGAAAGAACGCATGGGCGCGTAGCAATGGCGGCCAGAAACTGGTGGTCCGTGAACTCGCACCGCCGGCAGGGCTGATGACGTCACGTCCAAATCCGGAGCCATCGAAATATTCCGAGGGATAGGAGGGATCGCTGCGGCGGGTTGCGACTGTTATTGCATTCATCAGGTGGACTATGGAATCTGACAGCACAACTTCCCGCTGGATCAGGTCCTGGATATCAGCAAACTCCTTGCGCGTGATAACCGGCTTGATTCGATCCAGGTTTTCCTGGAGGGAGGCCTTGGCTTCCCTGGCGATACGGAACTCTATCTCCCGCGAAGAAAACGTCCACTCAATCTTTACCATGAACCGCTGCTTTGCCGCTGCGTCAAGCTCCCAGGTACCCTCGTGCGAAAGCGGGTTCTGTGTTGCGATGACATGAAATGGTTGTGGCAATTTATGGGAACTGGTGCCTATGGTTACCTGGTTTTCCTGCATGGCTTCGAGCAAGGCAGATTGGGTCCTGGGATCAGTCCTGTTTAACTCATCAAACAGGACGATATTGTTAAATATCGGGCCCTTGATCAGTTCAAACCGTTCAGTCCCCTCCCCGGCCACTTCCGCCCCCAACAGGTCGGAAGGTTTGAGTGTCGGCTGACCGGACACCCGGCCTGCAGTCATTCCATCGATAGAAGCAGCAAGTGCGGTAGCCAGTAATGTCTTCCCTTCACCGGGCACCGACTCAAGCAGCACATGGCCTTTTGCAATCAGGGCAACGACGAGCAAATCAACCCCGGCGTCATGGCCCTTGACTACCTTTCCAAGGTTTGTCCGCAACTCCCGTGTCAACTGAACTGCGCGATCAAAATCCATGAGGCTCTTCTCTACATTAACACCGGTCTTGTTCCGGCATTCACAGTAACCAACTTGTAAGGACGCAGCTGACCAGTTCACTTATGCACATATATGTCCCCTCAACTGTTGAATCAAAGCAATATTGTACCCTAGTCCGGCGTTTATGATGTGTGTGTGCCGTGCTAACCAGCCCTCGCGCAACAGTATATCGGGCGAGGATATGTGGTTTGGCACTCCGGTAGAATTACATGAATACTGACAATACCGGTTGAATAGTACCGTCTTACTCTGCATAAGGCAAACCGTTGGAACCATTGGTAGTGGCTCAGTTTGAAAGAAAATCTGTAGGAGGCCCGCCCTCGGGCCGAAGAGTTGTTGTGTCGCGGCGAGGTCGCCGTTCCTACAACAGCATAGAGTCCCCAAATATCAAACTGAGCCACCACCGAACCGTTGCGTTTCCCCACTTGATGATAAGACAGTCAAAATTTGTATGCGTGTGGCTACACATTAACCAAGGTATCCGAAAAGCGGGTATTCATGCCCCAATCGTGATCGGTTCAAGTTTGCGTCGGCCCAGCCGCACGGCCCCGGTATCGGTGATCAGGACTGCGTCCCCTATCTGGGAGTTTGGTGTGTCTACTCCCGGTATCGGTACCCGTGGTTTCATGGTAAAGACCATGCCCGGTTCAATGACGAGGTCACTGTTTTCCTCGTCCCGTCCCCAGCCCATACGCGGACCGTCCCCCGATGCCCCGGCGGTATGGAAGACGACACCAAAATAGGTGTTGCCGCCATGTCCGGGTCCGGCTACCCATTGGTCTATCCGCTGTTTATAGAACGCGCTGAAATCTGCAAACGACCGCCCCGGTTTTGCCCCTTCCAGCAGTTCTTCAAACAGTTCGATGTTGTAATTGAAAGTTGATACAAAATTTGCCGGGGCCGGACGCCCGACACAGATTGTCTGATTGACCTGTGAGTTATAGCCGAGTACGGATGCTGAAATTTCTTCACTGATTATCTGCCCGCCCTGCATGATTTCATCGAGAGGCGCCCCACCAGCGGTATTTCCTTCCCCGCCGGCGCGGATCGATACCCTGCCGGGTGATTCCCCGGAGGCATCCAGCAGGGCCTTGTATACCTGGAACCAGACCTCCCGCTGGGTGACGCCAACTCCCGCAGATTCCACTATGGCCTTGAGACCCAGCTCACTGACCCTGCTCGATAATTTTAATACTTCAATCTCTTCCGGCCCGCGGGACAATTTGACCCGCATTAACAGGTCAGCAGCAGATTCGAACCGTACATTGGGGAATTCTTTTTCGAGGCGGGTCATAGTAGTGTGGCTGACACCACCCTCATCGTCCCGCATCGTGCCTTCCAGGTTACCGACCCCTATGCGACCATTAGTCACCCTGGCGTCTTTAAGTCCCTGTACGATCAGTTCGGATCGTCCCAACCGGCTGTCCAGGACATCCATATCCAGCTGCATCGATTCCTTGAAGTTATTGGCATCTTCACCGGACCGGAATATGGCAGTCGGCCGGCCTGATTGTGGAAACACGACCCAGTTGGGGCCTGCCTCCGTCAGCCATTTTATATCTGCGTTACCTTCTGGCCTCGCGGGCACCAGCAAGACGTCAAAATCCGCACGGCGCATCCATTCCCGGCATTTTTGCCAGCGGCGTTCCAGTTCAGCCCTGGAAAATCCCTTGGGCATGGCATCCGGCGCCAGTTCGGCCATCCCGGGAATAATCATAGTGTTCCTCGGCGTCGCACCGGGGGTTGACATGGTCGTACAACCCTGCAACACCACGCCGGCAGATACGGCCGTTGTTGTCAGCAGCAATTCACGTCTGGTTATCCCTGCATCGTTTTTATTTCCGGACATTGAATTTCCTCCAGTGACTTTAATTAAAGTATCAAAAGCACATAAGTTAACGATATGACTATACCAGGGTAACGGGCTCCAGCTTGCGCCGTCCCAGTCTTGCCGCCCCGTTCTCCGTTATCACAACACCATCACCTATCTGGCTGCTTGGGGTTGCAAGGCCGGGTATGGGTACGCGTGGTTTGATGGTAAAGACCATGCCCGGTTCTATAACAAGGTCGCTGTTTTCATCGTCGCGACCCCATCCCATTCTGGGACCGTCGCCAAGCGCACCACCGGTATGGAAAACAACACCTGTGTAGGGCTTGCCACCAACTACGGCGATGCGTTTGTCGATCTCCTGCATGTAGAAAGCGCTGTAATCGGCAAAGGTCCTGCCGGGCTTTGCCCAGTCAACCAGTGCTTCAAACAACTCGATATTGTATTTGAAGGTGGACTCCCAGTTCTCCGGCGCCGGCCGTCCGACACAGATGGTCTGGTTGACCTGGCAGTTATAACCCAGTACAGACGCCGATAATGTCTCGCTCAAAATCTGGCCGGCCTGGATGACCTCGTTCAACGGTCTCCCGTCAGCGGTATTTCCCTCCGCGCCTGCACGGATGGTTATACGGCCGGGCGGTTCACCGGATGCATCCAGATAGGCCTTGGCGATCTGAAACCAGACGTCCCGCTGCGGAACTCCAGGGGCGGCGTGTTCAACTGATGCCTTGATACCCAGCTCACCGATACGGTTCGAAAGCCTGAGTGCCCCGATTTCTTCAGGTCCGCGGGCAAGCTTTACACGCATCAACAAGTCTGACGCCGATTCGAAAGTGGCCTGGGGGAATGCCTTCATTAGTCTCGACAGGGTGGTGTAACTGACCCCACCTTCATCATATCGCAATGTGCCTGACAGATTGCCAATTCCAATGCGGCCATTGCCGACACCGGCCTGTTTCAGACTTTCTATGATCAGTTCCGAACGGTTTAACAGGCTGGCCTTGATATCCAGCCCTCCCTTCATGAAGGCTTCAAAGTTGCTGTCCTGATCACCATCACGGAAGATGGCCGTCGGTTTCCCCTGCTGGGGGAATACCACCCAGTCCGGAATGCCTTCAGTCAACCATTTGACATCGGCATTACCTTCCGGAACGGTTGGTACCACTAATGCATCGAAATCCGCACGACGCATCCATTCCCGGCATTTACGCCAGCGACGTTGAATTTCAGCCATGGAGAATCCTTTAGGCATGGCATCGGCAACCAGTTCATTCGTGTCCGGAATTTGCATCGTGTTCCGGGACTCTGATTGGGCCTTTAACCCGGCAGGACTGCCCTGCAATAAAACACCTGCAGAGGCCACAGTTGCTGTCATCAACAGATCGCGCCTGCGTATTCCCCCTCTGGTTTGTTCATTCGACATGACTTCCCCCAGGACTGTTGTCCTTCAATAAACCGCATTTATGAAATTTATCGTCTTCACCTCAACACAAATACCTGAACAATTTACTGAAACCTGAATACCAGATAGCCGTTACGTTGTTCGAATGCTGCAACCTTGGTTTCGGGGGGCATCAGGGATTCCAGATTGATGCCCAGCAGTTGTCCCCGATAGACTTCCCTTTGTATGTCGGGATCATTCGGGTCCAGGGGCATACCATCCAGAAAAATCCCCTCAATCCGGTATTGCACACTGGCCGGCCCGGTACGTTCGAGTTGACCGACGGTAAGCAGATTGTAATCGTCCCGGGAAGATATCAGCCGGGCTGAGAAATTCACATGATCAGCCCTGATATAGAAACGGGCTTGTTTCAGAAACGGGAAACTGTCCCCGCCAACCAGGGCATTCAGGACCTCCTCGTCCAATTGCCAGGAATAGCCGCTGTCATCGACTTTGTCCAGCACCGTTCCTATACCCTGCTCTGCTATCCTGCCGGCTGCCCAATTAAAATACAGTGTGAATGTAGTCCCGCGCATTACCTCCCAGTCCTCGGCAATACGGTACGCAATATAGGGCTCTGCAAAAGGTGAGACCAGGCCGCCAGGGACCCTGGACAAACGCAGGTCCCTTGCCTCGGATGCTGTCTTGAAAGGGACCAGCAGGTCAGCGTATCTTCGCAGTGAACTTTCCTGTCCCTGCAGCTGCTGGTAAGTCTCGGCCAGCCGGGTCAATGCCTTGAGGTCCTCGCCCAGGCGTTTCTGCAGCAACTCTGTGCTTGCCAATACATCTATCGGGTCCTGTGCGCCCGCCCACAATGCACCAAGGGCGCTGCCTACATAGACATCATAAAACCTTATACGCTGCACAGCAGAATCCGCCTGGGTATCGTACTCGGCGCGTGCCTGTTGAACTTGTGGTTCCAGTTCGACAATCCGTTCGGACACGCTGTCGAGTTGTTGCTGGAGCAGACGGGTGCTGGCGGTAGGTTCGTTGATGTCCTGTACAAAGTAGGCGAACACGCCGGACAGGTGTGCAAAAGCAGGAGGGGCCAGCAAGACTGTTACAGGCAGGACCAGTAACACTACTCCAAAGGCATTCCTTGGTTTCATTTGTCTCCCGAACCAATCGCCCTCTGGCTGGCCAGCCCCCCGCCGATCAGTGCGAGCACCGGTCCGGTAAAGAGTACAATCCCGATCACCAACACGGGGGAACTCAGCTGGTTGGACATAAATGGGATGAGCGTAACTATCGCCCGCTGTATGACTTCACCAAGATAAAGAAAAACAGCGCCCGCCAGGATGGATGAAAACAGCCCTAACAGAAATGCCTCGACCAGGAACTGCCCGCGTATACCCCAGGGATCCACACCTACCCAGCGCTGGATCTGGATTTCCACTTCACGGTTTAATACAGCAAGATGCATGGCCGTCAGGCTCATGAGCAGGGCGGCGATAAAAAAACCGATTATGAGGACAATGCCTCCCTTTTGAAGTGCATTTGAAATCCGGTATAACACTTCCGCAAATCCCTGTCCCCAGATCACGTCACCTACTCCTTGCAGGGACCGGATCCGTTCGACCGTTTCCCCGGCCTGGCCGGGATCAACAAGTTCAACGGACAGGCTGTCGGCAAATGCATCAGCGGGCAACGCATTCATCAGCGTTTCCCGG
>Ga0326597_10010971_pt1 | contig 12042 bp, 8 predicted proteins | sample RVTome_12_FD_203789 | JGI IMG/M metagenome (GOLD analysis project Ga0326597, IMG submission 203789) | Soil microbial communities from uranium-contaminated site in the Upper Colorado River Basin, Wyoming, United States - RVT100D185 | ecosystem: Environmental > Terrestrial > Soil > Contaminated >... | reverse complement strand
TGGAGTTGATAGACCCCGTGTGCACCCTTGCGGACTTCCATCTTTTCATCGTACAGACGTCGGGCTCATTCATCCACGGGTAAACCCGTGGTGTTCTGCCGCTTCGCGGCCGCCTTCATAAATTAACCGGGCATTCTATGAACGAGTCTGAATGGAAAACAAGAAAACTACGGATAGACAAACGTCTGACCGGGCTCTCGTCACCGTGGACTATTGTTCACTATCACGATGGACTCAATCCGTCACAATTATCCCATCACGCTGTAGAAGAATATCCCACCGATAATGGCCCTGCGGATTATGCCTTGTTCGTGGATGGCAAGCTGCTCGGTTTGATAGAAGCCAAGAAGGTCAGTATCAATCCGCAGAATGTTCTGGAACAGGCCAAGCGTTATGCTCGTGGCTTGCCGGATACTTTGGGTGACTGGGGAGGATTGCGTGTTCCGTTTCTTTATTCTACAAACGGTGAAATCTTCTGGTTTCTTGATGTGCGTGGTAATAAACAAATCTCACGCAGAATTTCCAGTTTTCATACGCCGGACGCCTTGCGTGAATGGTTTGCACGCGACACACAAACAGGATTTAACTGGTTTCTGGAAACGCCAATAGAAAAGATAGAACGGTTGCGCCCATACCAGCAACAGGCCATATTCAATACAGAATCATGCATCATAAACGGCCAGCGCAACATGTTGCTGGCGATGGCCACAGGCACCGGCAAAACCTTTATGACGGTGGCCCAGCTTTATCGTCTGCTGGAATCGAAAGTTGTAAAACGAATCCTGTTTCTTGTGGATCGCAAAGTGCTGGCTGCGCAGGCAGTACGTGAGCTGGCAGCTTTCACAACACCAAAAGGCAACAAGTTTAACCAGGAATATGAGGTCTACAGCCAGAAGTTCAGGCGGGAAGATTTTGGCGATGACGATCCGTTTAATCCTTCTGTCCTGCCGAATGACTATCTGACTGATCCGCAATCAACGCATACTTTTGTATATGTATCCACCATTCAGCGCATGACGATTAATTTATTCGGCAGCCAGCATGCCTATGCTCAGGAAGCGAGCGATCCGGATTTTGAAGAAGATACAGACACGGTTGATATCCCGATACATGCATTTGACGTAGTTATCGCGGATGAATGTCATCGTGGTTATACAGCATCGGAAAGCGCCATCTGGCGGCAAACACTGGAACATTTTGATGCTGTACGCATCGGCCTTACTGCCACGCCGGCTGCCCATACTGTCGGGTTATTCGGCAAGCCCGTATTTCGTTATTCAGTAGATGAAGCCATAGAGCAAGGCTATCTGGTGGATTACGATGTGGTATCTGTCCAGTCTGAAGTGAAGATGAACGGGGCCTTCCTCAATCCCGGTGAAACCGTGGGTTATATCGACACTACTACCGGCCAGGAAATCTACGATGAACTGGAAGATGAACGCGCCTATTCCTCCACGGAAATCGAACAGAAGATCACAGCGCCGGACAGCAATCGCAAAATCATTGAAGCCATTGCTGAATATGCCTGGAAACATGAACAGGAAACCGGTCTTTTTCCTAAAACGCTGATATTCGCTGTCAATGATTTACCTCATACATCACATGCCGATCAACTGGTACGCATTTGCCGTGAAGTTTTCGATCAGGGTGACGAATTTGTACAGAAGATTACCGGCAACCCGAATGTGGATCGCCCATTACAACGCATCCGTGAATTCCGCAACCGGCCCAATCCCAGAGTGGTGGTGACAGTGGATATGTTGAGCACGGGTGTAGATATCCCCAGCCTGGAATTCATAGTATTCATGCGGCCGGTCAAGTCGCGCATCCTGTGGGAACAGATGCTTGGCCGTGGCACGCGCCGTTGTGATGAAATCAATAAATCGAAGTTCGTTGTCTTTGATTGCTTCGGTGGCAGCCTGGTTGAATATTTCCGTGATGTATCCGCCTTCAATGTCGATCCGTTACAAAAAGAAGCCGTGCCTCTGGAGCAGGTGATCGAGAATATTTATCAGAATGTCGATAGGGAATATAACGTCAGGATTTTAGTCCGCCGCCTGCGCCGGATTGAAAAGGACATGAGCGGCAAAGCACGTGAGGCATTCGCGGCGTATATACCTGATGGTGATATGGGCAGGTTTGCCGGTGAATTGCCAGGAAGAATTGAAAAAGATTTTACCAGCACACTCAAACTGCTGCGTAATCCTTCATTTGTGGATCTGTTGCTGAATTATCCGCGGGCCAAACGCACCTTTGTCGTTGCCTATGAGACATTGGACAACGTAAGCACCGAATTACTCATTCGCACCGATCAGGGTCCGGTCAAACCCGGGGACTACCTCAAGAGTTTTGCCACCTTTGTTCAGGCGAAAGAACACGAAATAGAAGCCATAGAAATCCTGCTGCATAAACCAAAAGGCTGGTCGGCATCCCGGCTGGAAGAATTGCGCCAGAGTTTACGTTCAGCAGTATTTAATGAACAGGAGTTGCAAAAGGCCCATGAAGCCGTATATCACAAATCACTTGCCGATATTATCTCAATGGTGAAACATGCAGCGCGGGAAGAAGAGCCGATCCTGACTGCGGAAGAACGGGTAGACCGGGCACTGGAACGCATAAAATCCGGCAGGACTTACTCGGCAGAAGAAGAACAATGGCTGGGCCTCATCCGTGTGCATCTGATCCAGAACCTCACGATTGAAATGAATGATTTTATGCAGTTGCCGGCCTTTGAGCGCAAGGGCGGCCTCTCTAAAGTGCGCAAGGTCTTCAAACAGCAACCCATCGAGCAACTGATTGACGCACTGAATGAAGCCCTTGCATTATGAATACAAATATTTGACGTCATGCTGGCATTCGCCAGTAAGACAACATAACTCACTATAAATATAAAAAATATGTCCGACATTGTTCAAAAACTCTGGGGTTTCTGCCATACGCTGCGCCATGACGGTATTGATTATGGCGATTACATTGAGCAATTGACTTACCTGCTGTTTCTGAAAATGGCCGCCGAACGCGGCGTAAAAGTACCCAAAGGTTGTGACTGGGAGAGCCTCAAGATCGAATCCGGTACCAAACTCACTGATCATTATTCGGAAGTATTACGTAAATTGCGCGAAGAGCCCGGTCTGCTGGGGGACATCTTTGCCCAGTCCATGCCGCGTTTCAATAATCCGGTCAATCTCAAACGCATCATCACCATGATCGATGAGGAAAACTGGTCAGAAATGGATGTGGATGTAAAGGGCGCGGCCTTCGAGGGGTTACTGGAAAAAGCCGCCAGCGAAGGCAAGAAAGGCGCAGGACAATATTTCACCCCGCGCATTCTCATTCAGTCCATCGTGCGCGTCATGAAACCTGATCCCCGTGCTGTGAATGATTTTAAAATCTGCGATCCGGCCTGCGGCACGGGCGGCTTTCTGGTGTGTGCCTATGAATGGCTGATGCAAATCACCAAAGGGGCAATCGACCGCAGGATCATCAACCGCATCAAGACAAAAACTTACTATGGTCAGGATCTTGTGCCACGACCGCGCCGTCTTTCACTGATGAACCTGTTCCTGCATGGTGTTGAGCCACACATCTATCTGGGTGATGCCATTTATGAACCCAACCGGTGTGAACTGTACGATATGGTCCTTACCAATCCGCCATTTGGCACAAAGGGCGCCAACCAGTCCCCGGAACGTGACGACTTCACCATCGAGACCAGTAACAAGCAATTAAATTTTGTCCAGCATGTGATGACCATACTCAAGCGTGGTGGACGCGCCGCCATGGTGTTGCCGGATAACTGCCTGTTTGAAGGCAAGGCGGGTGAACTGTTTGAAATACTGATGCAGGACTGCAACCTGCATACCGTCCTGCGCCTGCCGCGCGGCACGTTCACACCTTACAGCCAGGGCGTTAAGGCCAATGTGATTTTCTTCCAGAAAGGCAGGCCAACGGAACAGGTCTGGATATTCGATGCACGTTCCAACGTGCCGGGCATAACCAAGAAAGACCGGCCATTATCAGCACAACATTTCACCGAATTTGAAAAATGCTATGGCAAGGACCCGAATGGTTTGAGTAAACGTAGCGAGGGTGAAAGGTTCCTGTGTTTCAAACTCAGTGAAATCAGGCAGCGTGGTTATAAACTCGACATTACCTGGCTCAAGGATGAATCACTGGAAGACAGTAACGAACTGCCCGAACCGCAGGATCTGGCCACCGAAGCCATTACCGAACTTGAATCAGTGGTAAATGATCTCCGCGATATGGTGGAATTGCTGGAGAAAGAAGAGGGTGTTGAAAATTGAATGATAGGTTGCCACAAGGATGGAATTTAGCCCGCATCTTTGAGCTATGTGATGTCCAAAAAGAAAAGGGCCGTGAAGGAATAGTGCCCTATCTGGAAATTGGAAACGTAGACATCAGTTCAAAGAATTATAAATTCTCTGAAAAACCATCCGTAAAAGGTTGCCGAATTGCGCGAAAGAATGATGTTCTAATTTCTAGGGTCAGGCCAACACGCGGGGCAATTACTTGGGTACGTGAAGATGAACTTCAAGTTTCATCGGCGTTTACAGTGCTAAGAAACAAGGGTGCACTTGTAGAAAAATGCCTATGGCAATTTCTTGCTTGGAATAACGCATATCTCAATTACTTGGGGGAGAATTGTACCGGTACTATGTATCCAACAACCTCAGATGAGATTGTCACGGATTTTGAAATACCACTCCCTCCTTTCGATGAACAGCGTCGGATTGTGGCGAAGCTGGGAAAGCTGTTAGAAAAAGTAGATGCCTGTCAGAAACGGCTGGAGAAAATTCCAAAAATCCTCAAACGCTTTCGCCAATCTGTTCTCGCCGCCGCCTGCTCCGGCCGCCTCACCGCCGATTGGCGGGAGATGAATCCACTTGATGAAGTTGCAGAAGAAAGTGATCTTCCCGTTGGTTGGAAAGCGGCTTGCGTCGATGAAGTAATTGAAAGTCTAAAATACGGTACAGCAAAGAAATGTGGCTACGATAAACGCGGTATTCCTGTCCTTCGCATTCCAAATGTAGTCAATGGCATGATTGACCATACCGACCTGAAGTATGCAATGTTTAAGGCACTCGAGTATGAGAAACTTCAACTAATTTCAGGCGACATACTAGTAATCCGTTCTAACGGTAGCGTATCACTGGTTGGAAAATGCGCTCTTGTTAAGGAAGCTGAGTCAGGATTCGCCTATGCAGGATACCTGATTCGACTTCGACCAAATGACACATTGATCGAGCCAGAGTTCCTGAACTTGGTACTTGGCAGTTATGTCATTAGGCTGCAAATAGAGTTGGAGGCCCGCTCGACCAGTGGAGTGAACAACATCAATAGTGAGGAAGTTCGTGCACTGCGTTTCTCCCTTCCTCCACTCGCCGAACAACAAGAAATCGTTCGCCGGGTCGATGAATTATTCAAACTGGCTGACCAACTTGAAGCCCGTTATGAAAAGGCCAAAGCCTATACTGGCAAACTCACATCCTCCATCCTCGCCAAAGCCTTCCGCGGCGAACTCGTCCCCCAGGATCCGAACGATGAACCCGCATCGGTTCTGCTGGAACGCATCCGCCAGCAGCAGCAGGCTGCCACACCAAACAAGAGCAAAAAGACGGGTAAAAAAAGAAGCAAGAAATAGTGGCATATGCTATATGCATACAGCATATATTGAAAAAGTACCTATAATAACTTGAACATAGAACTGTCATATGCTATATGCATATAGCATATGAATAGAGCTAAATCACAAGAAAAGTCAGTTGCGATGAAGCGGGCCAGTACCCGTCAATGGGTATTAAAGCCACAGGATCTGGCTATTGCCCTTAAATTAGTGGTTTTGAAAGGGCGGTGGCTGCCCTATGCGGAATTAGGTAAAGCAATGCATTTATCACAGTTCGAAGTACATGCGGCCGTTCAACGTCTGATGGCCGCCCGGCTTTGTTATGAATTTGAAGGTGTGCCCCGCCTGGTAATGCCACTATTAAGGCAGTTTGTGGTTTATGGTGCGCCTTATGCGTATCCCGCTGTGCATGGAGAAATGACGATTGGCTCTCCCACTGCACATGGTATGTCACCACTTAAAGAGTTACTGTCACCAACAAATGAACCAGTGCCAGTGTGGCCACACTCCAAAGGCAAGATCAGGGGAATGGCTTTATTGCCATTGTATGAGAAGTTGCCGCTCGCAGTGGCCTATGATGAAGAATTATATGAATTACTGGCATTGTTTGATGCCTTGCGGGCAGGCCAGGCCAGGGAACGGGAACTGGCGAAAAAATTTCTGGAGGAAAGAATACAGTGAAGGAAGTTGGTATCAAGGACGACCCAAATCTTGCAATACTGATTCCGATTGTGGCTGCACTTGAGGAGTTATGTGATTCACTGGTATTTGTAGGTGGTTGCGCAACAGGATTATTAATTACCACTGAACGTGCACAACTTATCCGCCCTACAAAAGATGTGGACGTTGTAGTTCAGGTAACATCCCTTGCAAAATATCATGAGGTTGAAAAACAGTTGGAGTCCAAAGGATTTCAGCATGATATTTCTGATGGTGCACCTATATGCCGCTGGGTAAAGGATGAAATATTAGTAGACCTGATGCCTTCTGAAGAGGGAATACTGGGTTTTCATAATCGCTGGTATCCATTGGCACTTAAAACTGCTGAAAGAGCAAGGTTGCCTGATGGGAAAGAGATAAATCTTATTTCTGCGCCTGTATTTATTGCCACCAAGATAGAAGCGTTTAAAGGACGAGGTGATAAAGATTTTTTAGCTAGCCATGACCTTGAAGATATTATCACGGTCATTGATGGCCGTGATGAACTGATTAAGGAAATAGGTGAGTCTGGTAAAGAACTTCAAGAATATATTGCTGCGCAATTCAAATTATTACTTGATGCGCCTGATTTCGAATATGCATTGCCGGGCCATTTACCTGGAGATGCTGCAAGTCAGGCACGTCTACCCGAGCTAATAAATAAATTAACATTACTAGCAAGAATAGAATGAGTCATGTCCCTGATTCAATAACAGTGAATACTTCATCCTGACATGCATTGTCCATTGATGAAGTCCCAGGCAGAAGACTACGCCTGTGGGTCTGAGTGAGGAAGAATCCGCGAGTCGGCTTGCTGAATTTAGGTTCAGGGATTCCCGGTATTTAATGTCAGGCTCGACTCAGGTATTTACTCACCAACACAGAAAACTTGCTTAAATGAGCCATATGTGATGCACTATAGCCTTTAGTGAGTCATATATGGCACATTATGGTTGAATATAATATCCCCATAAAAGTAAAAAAGCGACTGGAAACACTGGGTAAGCTAATCAGCGCGGCCCGTCGTGCCCGTGGTTTTACCCAAACAGAGCTTGCAGAAAGGGCCAATGCCTCAAGAAGTACTATAAACCGTCTTGAAAGCGGCAAGCCCAATGTTATTTGGGGCACGGTCATGACGGTCTGTTGGCTGCTGGATATTCCGTCTGATCCGGACTTGATGGATCCGATTCGCCGTGCTGAATTATTAGCAAAGGCTGGTGAAATTGAGCGTGCCCGGGGCTTGAAGGAGTTGGATGATGACTTTTAAACCCGGGCATCAGGATGCCTATGTCTGGATATGGTTACCGGGCGCAACCAGGCCGGTGGTTTGTGGCCGGGTGGCCAGCACGGAAAACATTCCTGATGCCGTACACCGGTTTATCTACGGCCGTTCCTATCGTGAACTGGATGGTGCTATTCCATTGGCACCTCATGCATTGCCGTTACGTGCGGGTGAACAACCCAGCCGCCGTGGTTTGCATGGAGTATTGCGGGATGCTGCACCGGATGCTTGGGGCAGACGTGTTCTTATGTATCGTTTGCAAATGGCTGCCGTGCGTGCCGAAGCGGAATTGACCGAGATTGATTATCTTCTTTCAGGGACTTCCGGGCCGGGCGCGCTGCATTTCCAGACTACGGAAGATGTCTATCAACCAAAACCCTGGAGCGGCGTAAATATTGAAAATTTATTGACTGCTGCCGAGGCAGTTGAACAGGGTGTGCCCTTACCACCGGAACTTGAACAGGCGCTGTTGCATGGAACCAGCATTGGTGGAGCACGTCCCAAGGCTTCTATGGAAGATGAAAATAATCATCCCGTCATTGCCAAATTCAGTTCAACTACAGATATTCATCCCATGGTCCGTTTGGAAGCACTGGGATTGAGTCTGGCGCGTGTGGCGGGAATTGAAACAATCGATAGTAAACTGCTATCAGTGATAAACAAGGATGTATTGCTGATAAAGCGTTTCGATTGCGAATCTGCACGTGCACAACGCAGGCATTTCTTCAGTGCATTGACAGCATTGGAACTGGATGAGATGGAGGCCCGCTATGCGAGTTATCCTGATTTATCAGATTATCTGCGCCGTTATGCTGAATCTCCAGTTGAACAATGCCGTGAGCTGTTCCGTCGCATGTTGTTTAACATTATGATCGGCAATACAGATGATCATGCACGAAATCATGCATTTTTCTGGGATGGATGTTTCATAAAGCTGTCACCAGCTTATGATATTTGTGTGATACCACGTACTGGACTTGAGGCGAGTCAGGCAATGGAAGTGGGCGAGCAGGGCAAGCGAACGTCAATTAGTAATGCGCTATCAGCATGTGGCCGCTTTGGTTTAAGTACAGGAGAAGCACAGGAGATTGCGGATAAAATGGAAGAAACAATTCGTGAACATTGGAACACTGTTTGTGATGAAGCAAAGGTAACATCTCAATTGGCTGATCAATTATGGGAACGCGTAGTGTTGTCACCAGCGATTAAGAATAGATAAGTATGGAAAAATATTCTTAGCAATAGTGTTAGATTGTCTGCGTATAAATATTAATGTTAGATAACTCACAACCATGGCATGCAGTGTCTGTTGATGAAGTCCTTGTCAGGCAGAAGACCACATCTGCGGGTTTGAGTGAGGTGGAAGCCGCGAGACGTCTTGCTGAATTCGGGCCCAACCGGCTGGCGCCGCCAAAAAAACGCGGACCATTGATCCGCTTCCTTGTGCAATTTCATAATTTACTGATCTATGTCCTGATCGGCGCAGCATGTGTCACCGCTTTGCTGGGACACTGGGTGGACACCGGCGTTATATTCGGTGTTGTTATTATTAATGCCATTATCGGTTTTATCCAGGAGGGCAAGGCCGAAGCGGCCCTGGATGCGATCCGTAATTTGTTATCACCACTGGCCATGGTGGTACGTGATGGAAGCCCGCGAACCGTCAGCGGTGAAAATCTTGTGCCCGGTGATGTGGTGTTGTTGCAATCGGGTGATCGTGTACCAGCTGATCTGCGTTTGATACACCAGAAAAATCTCCGTATTGATGAAGCCATGCTGACCGGTGAATCCGTGCCAGTGAATAAATCAATTGAAAAAGCCGATGAATCCAGCGTGCTGGCAGACCGTGCCTGCATGGCATATTCCGGTACGTTCGTGACATTCGGACAGGGCACGGGTGTGGTGATCGCCACCGGTGATACCACCGAAATCGGGCGCATCAGTGAAATGCTGGGACACGTGGAAACACTGACCACACCTTTATTAAAACAGATGGCCGTATTTGCGCGCTGGTTGACGGCGGCCATCCTGGTGCTGGCAACAGCGACATTCCTGTTTGGCATGTTGTTCCGCGATTATTCCAATACTGAGATGTTCCTTGCAGCAGTCGGTATCGCTGTCGCCGCCATACCGGAAGGGCTGCCTGCGATCATGACGATTACACTGGCCATCGGCGTGCAACGCATGGCACGTGGCAATGCCATCATCCGGCGGTTGCCGGCAGTGGAAACCCTGGGTTCTGTCACCACCATTTGCTCGGACAAGACGGGCACATTGACGCGCAACGAAATGACGGTAACAAGTATTGCCAGTGTGGAAAATTTTATTGTGGTCAGCGGTGCAGGGTACGAGCCACGTGGCACGTTCACCACCGATGAAAAGTTGATCGAAATAGCGGATAACAACGAACTGGCTGAAATCATTCGTGCCGCGCAGCTTTGTAATGAGGCTGCCCTCGAACTGAAACATGGCGCATGGCTATTACATGGTGATCCCACGGAGGGAGCACTGGTTGTAGCTGCTATGAAAGCAGGTCTGGATCCGCACATTGAAAAAGAGGGATATCCGCGGCTTGATGTGATCCCGTTTGAATCGGAACATCGTTTTATGGCGACATTGCATCATGATCATGCTGGCCATCACTTTATCTATCTGAAAGGCGCACCGGAAAAAGTCATTGATATTTGCAATAGGGAACGGCATGCGGGCACGGATCAGCCGCTCAATCCGGATTTCTGGCACCGGCAAATCGAGCACATTGCCAGTATGGGGCAACGTACCCTGGCGATAGCATTCAAAACTGTGTCAAACACTCAAAACGATCTGACATTCGCTGATGCTGAAGGCGGGTTTACCTTGCTGGGGATATTCGGGATCACAGACCCGCCGCGGTCTGAAGCCATCACCTCGGTACGCTTGTGCAAGGCAGCAGGTATACGCGTCATTATGATAACGGGAGATCATGCCGCAACTGCGCGTGCCATCGGCAAGGAACTGGGGATCGGGGACGGGATTGCGGTACTCAATGGCAGGGATATTGAACAGATGAACGAAAATGATCTGGGTGTAGCTATCCGCAAGATTGACGTGATTGCCCGCGCCAGTCCTGAGCACAAGTTGCGGCTGGTGAAAATATTGCAGGAACAGGGCCAGGTGGTCGCCATGACCGGTGATGGAGTGAATGATGCCCCGGCACTCAAGCGTGCTGATGTCGGTGTGGCGATGGGGCGCAAGGGGACAGAAGTCGCCAAGGAAGCTGCTGAGATGGTGCTGGCTGATGACAATTTTTCATCCATCACGCGCGCCGTGGAAGAGGGCAGGACGGTCTATGACAACCTGAAAAAATCCATCCTGTTTATTCTGCCGACAAATGTCGGTGAAGCGCTCATGCTGGTGATTGCCATTTTGCTCGGGACACTGCTTCCCATCACTCCCGTGCAGATCCTGTGGGTCAACATGATCACTGCGGTCACCCTGGCCTTGTCACTCGCCTTCGAGCCACCGGAAGACGAAGTCATGCGACGCCCGCCGCGCCATCCCGGTGAGCCCCTGCTTTCCAGGTTCCTCATCTGGCGCATCCTGTTCGTATCACTGATTATCCTGGCAGGAAGCTTTGGCCTCTTTTACTGGTTCCGGTCAGGTGGCGCCAGTATTGAATTCGCACGTACTGTAGCAGTAAATACGCTTGTGATGTTTGAGGTATTTTATCTTTTCAACACGCGTTATATCCTCGCCTCGGTAATTTCTGTGAAAGGATTGACTGGGAACCGCTTTGTACTGATTGCAATCGCCCTGGTCATTGTGCTCCAGTTATTATTTACCTACACGCCCCTGATGCAACGGCTTTTCCACACAGCTGCCCTTGGTTGGGATACCTGGTTGTATATTCTGGTGGTGGCATTCTCGGTTTTTATCCTGGTAGAACTGGAAAAACTTTTATTCCGGATCGGAAGGCGCTGATCATCAAAATATTGCGGCGCAATATGTATTACCGGGTAATTCGCTTTTTTTGATTTAGATCAAGGCTTGTATTATTAGAAATGAGATGTTGGATGGATGCTCATGGACCTAAGGCAAGCACCTGTGAATATAGTTAACCAGTTTTTTTATTCCGGTTATGTCAGTTAATGTGGATACCGGAACCGGTACAAACGGAAAGGCCCTCGAGAAAATAATCAAGGGCATACCCATTTCACCCGGCGTCAGTTTTGGCCGAACCTGTTTTTATCATAATAAAATAGAAGATGTGTCTGTCAGGCACAAAAGTGATTTAATCGACCAGAACACCAGTCTTCTGGATGCATTCAGTCAGCTCGGAAAACAGTTGCTCTCCATGACCAGAGCAGCTGAGGCATGTTTTGACCATAATTCTGCTGCGATATTCAGGGCACACAAGATGATTTGTGAAGAATTGCAG
>Ga0326597_10010970_pt1 | contig 12042 bp, 12 predicted proteins | sample RVTome_12_FD_203789 | JGI IMG/M metagenome (GOLD analysis project Ga0326597, IMG submission 203789) | Soil microbial communities from uranium-contaminated site in the Upper Colorado River Basin, Wyoming, United States - RVT100D185 | ecosystem: Environmental > Terrestrial > Soil > Contaminated >... | reverse complement strand
GATCCAAAGTCACAACGGCCGGCAACGGCACTCGAAATGTACTCGATTCACGGTGCACAATTATACCTTGCTGCGATGCGGCGCACTATGAGACATCTTTGCTGCCACCCCACCCCGGAGAGCGCCAAAGCTTCGAAAACGGCCTCAAATTCAAAAATCTGGTAAATTTCCACTTGCACCGGCATCCGGTGGCACGGAACGACCGCAGGATATGAACATCGCCCATGAAATAGAGGCAGTGCAGCACGGCGGTTACCCGCTGATTCTCACGCTCGACACGCACGGCGTGCCGCATCGCTGGATCAGCTGGCAGCACGCCTGCTACTACTACTCCAAGGACCAGGTAGCCTGGGCGACGGGCGCGCATGCTTTCACCGTCTACGGCGGCATGAACCGGCTGACCGGGCGGCGCTCCAGCATTACGGCCTCCAGCATCATCGCGATCAAGGGCAAGGCGATGGCGATGAAGTCGTTCAGCCAGGTGCCGCCGCTCAACAACCGGGAGCTTTTTCATCGCGACCGCCAGATTTGCGCGTACTGCGGCGGCACGTTCCCGATTTCCAAGCTGACGCGCGATCACGTGACGCCGTTCTCGCGCAAAGGCAAGGACAGCTGGATGAATTCGGTCACGGCGTGCCGCGCCTGCAACGAGCGCAAGGGCAACCACACGCCAGAGCAAGCCGGCATGGAGCTGATCTACCTGCCGTACGTGCCGAATCGCGCGGAGTACCTGATCCTCACCAACCGCCGCATTCTTGCCGACCAGATGGAATTCCTGGCGCAGCACGTTCCCGCGCAGAGCCGTCTGCGCCAGTCGGTCGCCTGAGCAAGTCGTCCTCGCGCAGGCGGGGACCCAGAAACGTTCTAGATGTTCTAGATTCCCGCCGTCGCGGGAATGACAAACTCCTGTTTGATCAGAGCTTCCCTAACGGCAGTAAGGTATCGCCAGCGCCTGCAGCACGTCCCCGGAGCGCTCGTTCTGGATGAACGCCGCCACGTGGAGGTCGCCGGTTTTCCAGCGAGGATCGAGGCCGAAGCGTCGACTCAACAGGGCTTCGCCGCCGGGGTCAACCGGGAACGGACCGGCCAGATCCCGCACCACGAAATCGTGACGCAGCCGCTTGCCTCTGTTCTCTCCGGCCGTGACCTGGTTCGAGAGGTTGTTTTCGTAGAGCGCCAGGTACGCCTGCGCTCCACCGCGCGCCGCGGCGTCGGCGACCGTCGCAGTGCCGGTCACGCGGAGCCCGGTTGGATCTTCGGTGCGGAGCTGCAGGCTGATCCTCGCCCGCGCGGGTTCCCGATTGAGCATGCTCAGGCGCTCGCCGATGTCGTCGGACACGATGCTGCGCCGGTAATCCCTGCCGTTTAAGAGCAGCTGAGGGGTGTATACGACGCGTGCCCGGTTGCGTAGGCTCGCCTTTCTCTGCCGCTCGCTGTGCTGCGCCTTGGAAAACGGGTCGGGCCAGCCCAGGTAATTCCAGTAGTCCACGTGGAACGCAAGCGTCACGACGCTGGCCGGAATGTAGCCACGGCCTGGCAGCTCGCTCACCCAGCGGTCGGCGGGCGGACAGCTGTTGCAGCCTTCCGAGGTGTAGAGCTCGAGCAACGCCACCCGTTGGACAGCGCTTTCCGCGGTGCAGATTGCCGCCTGCGTTGAAACGGTGACCGAAGTCAGCATGATGGCGGCGACGAGCCGTGTTGGGTTCCGGTTCATAGCCGGATATACGTCCGCCCGCGATTATTGGCTGCACATCGGCAGGCGAAGGGGGTAGAGTCTCAGCCTCCCCAGTATCTAATGTAATGCTTGAGAGTATGCGTATAATAGATTGTTTCGTAGGATGAATTATCTTCAAGCGGTTCGAGGTCATAAAATCCAGATGCCGAGTTCCGGATTATGGGTTCAAGATGCGAGACCCCCAACCTGGCGCGCGCGTCCCGCCCAGAACCTTGGTGCTTGAGCGTTGAGCCCGGAACCGGAAATCCGTCGCCGTGGCCCAGTTCTTCTCCATCCATCCCGGCAACCCGCAGCCGCGCCTCATCCGGCGCGCGGTCGAGATCGTGCGCGCGGGCGGCGTGATCGTGTATCCGACGGACTCCTGCTACGCCCTCGGCTGCCGTCTCGGGGACAAGGCGGCGATGGAGCGCATGCGCGCTATCCGCCAAGTCGGCGAACGGCACCCTTTCGCGCTCGTCTGCCGCGATCTCGCCGAGCTCGCGGTCTATGCCAGGGTGGACAATCGCCAGTTCCGGCTGCTGAAGCGCGCGACACCCGGCAGCTATACGTTCATCCTCAAGGCGACGCGCGAAGTGCCGAAGCGCCTGTTGCATCCCAGCCGCAGGACGATCGGACTGCGCGTGCCGGATCATCGAGTGGTGCACGCGCTGCTCGCCGAGCTCGGCGAGCCGCTGCTCAGCTCGACTCTTCTTTTGCCGGAAGACAAGCAGCCCCTGAACGATGCGAGGGAGATCCGCGACCGGCTGGAGCACGAAGTCGACCTCGTGCTTGACAGCGGCTCCTGCGGGTTGACGCCCACGACAGTCGTCGACCTCACCGGAGAGGATCCGGTGATTACACGCCAGGGCAGGGGCGTGCTTGCTCCGTTTGGCCTCTAGTGTCGAGTCTGGAGCGCCAAGTGTTGGTTGGGCGACCTGCTAAAATACCCTTTTGACTCAACGCCGAGCGCTTAACAATCAACAAACACCGTGGAGTTGAACCTCGTCCAGGTCATCGCGATCTACGCACTGCCGGTGATCTTCGCCATCACGCTGCATGAAGCGGCGCACGGTTATGTCGCCAAGCATTTCGGCGACATGACCGCCTATATGGAAGGGCGCGTGAGCCTGAACCCGTTGCGGCACATCGATCCCTTTGGCACGATCGCGCTGCCCTTGATCCTGCTCGGGCTCACCAAACTCGTGGGCGGCGGGATCATCTTCGGCTGGGCCAAGCCGGTGCCGGTCAATTTCGCCAACCTGCGCCATCCCAAGCGCGACATGCTGTGGGTCGCCGCCGCCGGCCCGCTCAGCAACTTCGTGATGGCGCTGCTCTGGGCGGTGCTGGTCAAGATCGGCCTGTCACTGCCGGAAAACTATTTCGCGCTGCCGCTCGCCCTGATGGGAGCAGCGGGCGTGTTCTTCAACATCATCATCATGGTGCTCAACCTGGTGCCGCTGCCGCCGCTCGACGGCGGGCGCATCCTGGTGAGCTTGCTTCCGCGGAGCGTTGCCTGGCGCGTTGCGCGCATCGAGCCCTACGGTTTCCTGATCCTCATTCTCCTCCTTTTCACCGGCGTGCTCGGCACCATGCTGTGGCCGGCGATCGGTGTGCTGATGGCGCTGGTCGCGGGGCTGTTCGGCTTTTCGGTGAGCGATCTCGTCAAGCTGACGAGCATCATCTAGGAGTCTGTCGGACTTAAGGCCGACAGACTCCTTAGGCAAAACCGCCACGAGAAGGAATACGGAGATGCAGTCAAAGAATACTCCTGAAACACGGTCCCGCGCCTGTTGCCCAAGGACATTGGGCTGTGAAGTGAGCGCTATCGGGAAGAAGTGGGGCGGTTTTGCTTATAGCAGCCTGGTGGACTGTCTAAGTCCGACAGGCTGCTAGGTTCAAGGAGGCCGGCAACGATGTTCGTCAATCGCGTACTGTCAGGCATGCGCCCGACCGGCGCGCTGCACCTCGGGCATTACCACGGCGTGCTCAAGAACTGGGTGAAGCTGCAGCACGAGTACGAGTGCCTGTATTTCGTCGCCGACTGGCACGCGTTGACCACGCACTACGATACGCCCGAAATCGTCGAGCAGAACGTCTGGGACATGGTGATCGACTGGCTGGCGTCCGGGGTCGACCCGGCGCAGGCGACGCTTTTCATTCAGTCCCGGGTGCCGGAGCACGCGGAGCTGCACCTGCTGCTCTCGATGGTGACGCCGCTCGGCTGGCTCGAACGCATTCCGACCTACAAAGATCAGCAGGAGAAGCTCGCTGACAAGGACCTTTCTACTTACGGGTTTCTCGGCTACCCGCTGCTGCAGAGCTCCGATATCCTGATTTACCGCGCGAACCTCGTGCCGGTGGGCGAAGACCAGGTGCCGCACATCGAATTCACGCGCGAGGTCGCGCGCCGCTTCAACCACGTGTTCGGGCGCGAGGAGGGGTTCGAGCAGAAGGCGGAGACTGCGATCAAGAAGCTCGGCGCCAAGCGCGCGCGGCTCTATCGCCAGCTGCGCACCAAGTTCATGGAGAAGGGCGATGCGGATGCGCTCGCCGCCGCGCGCGAGCTGGTGGAAGAGGCGCAGAACCTGCCGATCGGCGACCGCGAACGGTTGTTCGGCTATATCGAAGGCGGTGGGAAGGTGATCCTGTCCGAGCCGCAGGCGCTGCTCACAGAGGCCCCGAAGATGCCGGGGCTGGACGGGCAGAAGATGTCGAAATCCTACGACAACACCATCGGCCTGCGCGAGGACGCCGAGGGCATCGCCAGGAAGATCCGCACGATGCCAACGGACCCGGCGCGGGTGAAGCGCTCCGACCCCGGCACCCCCGAGAAATGCCCGGTCTGGCAGTTTCACCTGGTCTACTCGGACGAGAAACGCAGGCAGTGGGTGCAGCAAGGCTGCCGCGGCGCAGGCATCGGCTGTCTGGAGTGCAAGCAGCCGGTAATCGACGCTGTCATCGAAGAGCAGAAGCCGATGCGCGAGCGGGCCCAGCGCTACCTGGACGACCCGACGCTGGTGCGCTCGATCATCGCCGACGGCTGCGAGAAGGCACGCAAGCAGGCGCAGGAGACGCTGCGCGAGGTCAAGGAGGTCATGGGACTGAACTACACTTAAATGCGGACCGTGGCGGGCCGATTTAAGCGTGCGCGGGAGCGAGGAGCAGGGGCCCCATGTTGTTAAGGGGATGCGACCGCGGAGGCGCACGGGAGGCCGACGCGATGCGGCAGATTTCAATATGTCCGTTCAGAGGCCTCCGCGTTGGAACGGACGGGGTCGGAGCACAGAGGCAAGGTTTCCAAGCTTCGGCCGCCGTTCAACGCGCGCCCGGATAACCACTGCGTTAGCCCTCGGTTGCCGCGAAAACTGTGTTTTGCCCCCAAAAGTCTGTAGAATACGCGGATGCCAGCATCGCCTAATCCGGGCGGTGGCCAGCTGGCCCCTCAACCGGATGCAGTAACCGGCGGTTCCCCCCAGCCGGCAGGCATCATCCCCCCCGGAAATCAGCAAATCGCGTGCCGGAATTGCGCCGGGGCGCGAACCAAAGACGGCCATGGCTGAGCCCGCCGCGCTCATGCCGATCGCCAAGGTCTACGGCGAGCCCGTGCTCGAAGTGCCGTACGACCTCTACATCCCGCCCGACGCGCTGGAGGTCATCCTCGACCAGTTCGAGGGGCCGCTCGACCTGCTGCTCTACCTCATCCGCAAGGAAAACATCGACGTGCTCGACATTCCGATGGCGCGGCTCACCGCGCAGTACCTCGAGTACGTCGAGATCATGCGCGCACGCTCCCTCGAGCTGGCTGCGGAGTACCTGCTGATGGCGGCGTTACTGATCGAGATCAAGTCGCGGATGCTGCTGCCGCGAGCGGCCGCGGCTGCGCTCGAGGAGGACCCGCGGGCGGAGCTGGTGCGGCGCCTGCTGGAGTACGAGCAGATGAAGCTCGCGGCGCAGCGCCTGAACGAACTGCCGCAATCGGGGCGCGATTTCTCGCTGGTGCAGGTGCTGTTCGACCAGGGCGTTACCGAAAGGCTGCCGGCCGTGAATCCGGAGGACCTGCGCACGGCGTGGCTCGCCCTGCTCACGCGCGCGGCGATGAATCGCCATCACCGCATCACGCGCGACCAGCTGTCGGTGCGCGAGCACATGACCCGCATCCTGCGCCGCCTGCAGGAGGTGCGCTACGTGGAGTTCCGCGAGCTGTTCGATCCGGCGCTGGGCATCGCGGTGCTGGTGGTGACTTTCCTGGCGGTGCTCGAGCTGGCGCGCGAGAGCCTGATCGAGGTCAGCCAGCAGGCGGCCTATGCCCCGATTTACGTGAGACTGAAAACCGGCCATCTTGCGGCCGTGGAATGACAGGAAAATATGGATACGCCCACCCTCGATCTTGGTCACGTGAAGACGGTTGTGGAGACCGCCCTGCTGGTGAGCCAGGAGCCGCTCCCGCTCTCGGAACTGAAGAGGCTCTTCGACGAGGAGCTCACGAGCGACACGCTGCGCCGCGTGCTCGAGGACCTGCGCCGGGACTGGCAGGGGCGGGGCGTCGAGTTGACGCACGTCGCCTCCGGCTGGCGCTTCCGGGCGCGGCCCGAATACCAGAGGTTCATCGATCGGATCAATCCCCAGAGGCCGCCGCGCTATTCGCGCGCGGTGCTGGAGACGCTCTCCATCATCGCCTACCGGCAGCCGTGCACCCGGGGCGATATCGAGGAGATCCGCGGCGTGGTAGTGTCCCCCAACATCATCAAGGCGCTGGAAGCGCGCGGTTGGATCGACGTGGTGGGGCACAAGGAGGTGCCGGGCCGTCCCGAGCTGTTCGCGACCACCAAGGCCTTCCTCGACGACCTCAACCTGAGCTCGCTTGAGGACCTGCCGCCGCTGGATGACCTCGGCTCGCTGGTAGCCGCGGTGCCGGCCGCCGAGACGCCGCCCGTCGCGGAGGAGCCGGAGCTGGGGCCGGAAGTGATCGAGGAGCCGCGCAGAGTGGCCGCCTGATGCGGCTGGAACGGTGCGGGCTTACCTGGCCGGCACCGCGGCAATGACCTCGACCTCGAGCAGGAACTCGGGCTCGACCAGGGCTGTGATGACGATGGTCGTGCTGGCGGGGCGCGTTTTCAGATGCGCAAAGCGGGCGTCGCGCACCTCGCGGAACACCTTGGCCTGCGAGATATTGGTAAGGAAGTTGGTAGTCTTTACCACGTCTTCGAAGCCTGCGCCGACGGACTTGAGCACGGTTTCGAGGTTGTCGTAGACCCTCCCGACCTGCTCGCGGAAGTCCCGGCTGGTGGGCTGCCGTTGCGCGTTCACCGGCACCTGCCCCGACACGAACAGCAGTCGCCCGCCTTCCACCTCCACCACGTGGCTGTAGGACTTCGGGTCATAGAGTTCGGCCGGGCAGCTGTAGCGGACCCTGAACTGCGGAGCCGCTTTCCTGGCAGCAGCCTGCCCGCTCGTTGAGCGCGCGCGGCGCGCGGCGGTGAGTCGCTTCATGGCGATCGTCTCCTGTGGCGATTAGGGGTGGCGGCGTCAACCGGCCGGCTCGAGGCGAGCCAGCACGCCCCGTTGCTCGTCGGTCAGCAGATAGAGCAGGCCATCGGGACCGTTGCGCACGTCGCGGATGCGCCCGATGGTGTTCTTCAGCATCCGCTCTTCCGCGATGACTTTTTCGCCGTCGAGCCTCAACCTGACCAGCATCTGGTCGCGCAACGCGCCGACGAAGAGATCGCCGCGCCAGCGGGGGAACCGGTCGCCGCCATAAAACGCCATGCCCGAGGGTGCGATCGAGGGCACCCAGTAGTGGAGCGGCTGCGCCATGCCCGGCTTGTGAGTGCCCTCGCCGATCTTCGTGCCAAAGCCGTAGTTGACGCCGTAGGTGATGACGGGCCAGCCGTAATTGATGCCGGCGCGGATCACGTTGACCTCGTCGCCGCCCTGGGGGCCGTGTTCGTGGGTCCACAACAGCCCCGACTGCGGGTGCAGCGCGGCGCCCTGGATGTTGCGGTTGCCCAGGGTGTATTTCTCGGGCTTCCAGCCGGGCTTGCCAACGAAAGGATTGTCCTTCGGCACCTGCCCGTCGTCGTGCAGCCGGATGACGGACCCGGCGTGGTCGTCGGATTTCTGGGCGCGCTCCATTTCCCCGCGATCGCCGAGCGTGATGTAGAGAAAACCTTCGCGGTCGAACACCAGCCGTGATCCGAAATGACGCCCGCTGCTGCCCTTGGGCTGCTGGCGGAAGACCACGTTGACACCTTCGAGGCGGCTGCCGGTGAGCCGGCCGCGCGCGACCTCGGTGCCGACGCCGCCGTCACCGCGCGCGGCATACGAAAGATAGACGAGATTGTTCTCGGCAAAACGCGGATGGAGCGCGACATCCATCAACCCGCCCTGGCCGTGGACGGTGATCTGGGGCAGGCCGGAAATGGCTTGAGGGTCGAGCTTGCCGTCCCGGCCGATGATACGGAGCCGTCCCGGCCGTTCGGTGACGAGCATCCTGCCGTCGGGCAGGAAGGCGAGACCCCACGGATGCTCGAGGCCCTCGGCCACCTTCACGATGCGAAAAGCATGTTCCTGGGTCGTGATGGTCTGCGCAGCGGCCGGCAGCGAAATGAGCGCGAGCGCTGCCGCGACAAGGGCGGCGCGGAACGCAGGCCGACTGGGACGCTTATTCGCCGAGCGAATCATAGAGACGGTCCTGGGCTTCGGCGAGCTGGACCGCCTTGTCGGCCTCGACCTTGCGATCCCGGTAACGCGCGATTCGCTTCTGCGCGGCATCGGGTCTGAGCTCGATCGCCTTTTCCCCGAACAACACCTGCTTGAGCAGCCGGAAGCCGAAGCGGAGCAGTTTCACCTCGTCCTGCATCAGATCCCGCTTGAACTGCGGATCGAGGTCGAACACTTCATCAAAGCCGGGGCTGCTGACGAACTCGCGAAAGCCGTCCAAGTCGTAGCTCGCGAGAAAGAACAGCTCGAAGCTGCGCTCGGAGGGGCGTCCGACGGTAGGTCCGCTCGAGCGCTTCTTCAAGACGAGCTGGCGCCATTCGCGGTTGATGTCGTCGTATTCATCGACGCCCTGCTCCTTGCGGTAGTCGCGGATGGTCTGCACCTGCGGCTCGAGATGGCCCAGGCAATGATCTTCCCTGACGACGAAGTAGGAGTCTTCGTCCGCGGCGGAGTCCTTGCGGCGCATCGAGACCAGGCCAAGCGCGTAGTAGCGGCACGCCGCCGGGCGGTCTGAATAGACGCTGCAGCCGTCCGGCGTGAGATTGAAGCACGCGGTCGAGCCGTCCTTCGTCTTCAGCTTCAGTCCCGGCATGCCGTGCGCGTCCATCTGGCAGTCCACCGTGTAGCGGTCGATGAACTCGCGCGAAGTCAGGCGAAAACGGTTCTTGAGCCGCACGATGTCGTACGGCGTCAGCAGGATGTCGATGTTCTCGCAGCACTTGTTGAAGCAGGCGATGCCCTTGTGGCAGCGGAACCGGAACTTGTCATCCAGCCCGAGCTGCACCGGGACTACCGGGCTTGAGGGCACTGCGGGATCGGCCGCGTTACTCATGGGGTCATTCGTGATGGGAAAAAACAAAAGGACCCGAAAAGTCTACTCCAGGCCCTTGGTGACTGCTACGTGGGTTGCCTGCCGCGAGTTGAACGGCAGCTCCTGTCCGTTCGAACTCGCGGAGACGAGCCGGCCGGCTTGACCGGTCCGGTCTCGTCAGTCTTTGATGAGCTGCACGTACGGCTGCTTCCAGAGTTTCCACTTCCGGGTGCCGCGGTCGTACTGCGAGTTGGTGAAGCACTTCCAGTTCTCGTCATCCACGTAGTTGAAGTCGGTCCGGTAGTAATAGCCCGGATAGCGCGTCTCCTCGCGGAACTGGATGTGCTTCATGTGGCACTCCGCCGCGATGATTCGGTGGTAGTTTTCCCACGCGCGCAGCAGCTCGTGCAGGTCCTTGGCGCGCATCTTGAGCGAATCTTCCTTGATCATCTCGAGCTTCTTCTCGCAGAGCTCGAGCATCTTGGCGTTGGTCTGGTACCAGGTCGCGATCCCCGCGCAGTACTCGTCCATGATCTTCTGCAGGCGGAACTGCAGCATCTTGGGCGTGATGTAGTGGGGATTGATGTCGATCGCCGTGGTGTAGTCCTTGTGCTGCAGGAAAGTCTTCACCGGGCGGTAGATCTCCTCGGTGAGCTCTTCCACGGTACGGCCAAGCTCGGGCTTCCAGTCCTTGTTGTCGAGCGCGAACTTCACCATCGCTTTGGCCGCGATGCGGCCCTCGGCATGCGAGCCGGAGGAGAACTTGTGGCCGGAGGCGCCGACGCCGTCGCCGGATGTGAACAGACCCTTGACGGTAGTCATGCGGTTGTAGCCCCATGCCCATTCCTTCGGCGTGCCGGGGATATCGGTCGGGCCCGACACCCAGATGCCCGCGCACCCGGCATGCGAGCCGAGCAGGTAGGGCTCGGTCGGCATGATCTCGGAGGGCTGTTTGTCCGGCTCGATGTTCTCGCCCGCCCAGATGCCGCACTGCGCGATCGTCATGTCGAGGAAGTCTTCCCATGCCTCGGCCTCGAGGTGCTTCACTTCCTTCGGCGTCATCTTTTCGGCCAGCTTCGCCATCGCGGTCGGCGTGTCCATGATGATCGGGCCACGGCCTTCGCGCATTTCGTTCAGCATGAGGTGATTGCGCAGGCAGGTGCCGGGAATACCCTGGCCGTATTTGCCGAAGCGCTTGGCGTCCTTCAGCTCGTCGCCGTGCTTGGCGCCGTAGTCCTCGCCGAAGCCGTTGTACACCTTGGCCTTGAACAGCAGGAACCACGCGCCGACCGGTCCATAGCCGTCCTTGAAGCGCGCCGGCACGAAGCGGTTCTCCATCATGGTCATGGTGGCGCCGCACTCGGCCGCCATGGCATAGGTTGAGCCTGCATTCCACACCGGATACCAGGCGCGCCCAACGCCCTCACCGATCGAGCGCGGGCGGAACACATTGACCGCGCCGCCGCACACGAGCAGGCAGCACTTGAACTTGTAGATGTAGAGCTTGTGGTCGCGCACCGAGAACCCCGCTGCGCCGGCGACGCGGGTGGGGTCGTTCTTGTCGGTGACCATGCGCACGATGAACACGCGTTCCTCGATGTTTTCCTTGCCGAGGGCTTTCTTCGCGGCTTCGGCAACGATCCATTTGTAGGATTCGCCGTTGATCATGATCTGCCATTTGCCGGAGCGCACTGGCTTGCCGCCTTCGACGAGCGTCTTGCCCTCGTCGCCGGGCTGCTTCCAGATCGGCAGGCCCCATTGTTCGAAGTGGTGAACCGAATCATCCACGTGGCGGCCGACATCGTAGACCAGGTCCTCGCGGATGATCCCCATCAGGTCGTTGCGCACGTAGCGCACGTAGTCGGACGGGTCGTTCTCGCCCATATAGGTGTTGATCGCGGACAGGCCCTGCGCGACCGCGCCGGAGCGGTCCATCGCCGCCTTGTCCACGAGTTTGACCTTAAGACCGTTCGGCTTGGCCCAGCGCATGATCTCGAACGCCGCGCCGCACGCCGCCATGCCGCCGCCGATGATCAGGATGTCCACCTCTTCCTGAACGATCTCGGGGTTTCCGAACTCGAATTGCTGTGCCATATGAGGTCTTCCTTGTCTGGCCTTGCCGCCCATCACGGGGCGGCCTCGGCGCTCTTCGATGAAAGGGGATCGGTTCTATTTGAGGAACTGGCTCATGTCGCACTTGTGAGTGCCGTGCGTGAACAACTTGGAGTGGTCCCCGATCTCGGCCATGCTGACGTCCGGCTTGTCGGCGTAAGGGTTGATCGAGCCCTCGGCGGTGGTGCGGATCGGGAACTTGAAGCGCTTCATGGTGCCGTTGCGAAACTTGATGGTCCACATGATCGAGTCGGTGCCGCGCAGCGGCTGCACCGAGGCGCCGAGCGGGACCACGTCGGCATAGTGGCGCACCTCGATCGCGTTTTGCGGACAGATCTTGACGCAGGAATAGCACTCCCAGCACTGTTCAGGCTCCTGGTTGTAGGCCTTCATGGCGTGGCCGGTCTTCGAGCCATCCGTGTCCAGCATCATCAGATCGTGCGGGCAGATGTACATGCAGGCGGTCTTGTCCTGACCCTTGCAGCCGTCGCACTTGTCGGTGCGCACAAAAGTGGGCATTGCTTTCTCCTTCGTCGAAAAATGTTGAGTGTTGAGTGTTGAGTGTTGAGTGTTGAGTGATGAGTGTTGAGTCAGTGCTGTCCGGTTAACTTGAACAGCGAAGTTTGCAACATACTGAATCGGTGAAGCAATGAAGTATTTTCTGGGTGTCCCCGACTTGAACGAC
>Ga0326597_10010969_pt1 | contig 12044 bp, 11 predicted proteins | sample RVTome_12_FD_203789 | JGI IMG/M metagenome (GOLD analysis project Ga0326597, IMG submission 203789) | Soil microbial communities from uranium-contaminated site in the Upper Colorado River Basin, Wyoming, United States - RVT100D185 | ecosystem: Environmental > Terrestrial > Soil > Contaminated >... | reverse complement strand
GAAGTCCGGAAGAAACGAAACCGATTGGACAGTTGAATGAAGAGAAGGAAGTAGAGATTGTTCAAGCACGAGAGTACACGTTCGAGCCGAGTCCGGAAGCGGTTCTGGATCGCATTCTTCCAAGGCTCGTCGAGACGATGATCTTCCAGGCCGTTCTCGAGTCTGCCGCCTCCGAACACTCCGCCCGCATGATGGCGATGCGAAGCGCCTCGGATGCCGCAAGCGACATGATCGATGCTCTGACGTTCACCTTTAACCAAGCACGCCAAGCAGGCATCACCCAAGAAATTGCAGAAATTAGCAGCGGAAAAGCCGCCTTGGAGAGTTAATATAAAGTGGGAAAGTAATGGAGTGGTGGAGTTATGGAGTTATACAAGCTTCATCACTTAATCACTCCACCACTCCATCACTAAACCTATGAAACAAGGAACAATTGCACAAGTTATCGGTCCGGTCGTCGACGTTCGATTCGAAGGAGAGCTACCGGCGATTCAAACCGCCCTCACGATTGAGCAAAAAGGCGCAGACGCGCTCACGCTTGAAGTTGCCCAGCACCTTGGCCACTCCATGGTTCGCACGATTGCGATGAGTTCAACGGACGGACTCCAGCGCGGCATGGAAGTGAAAAATACAGGACATCCAATTTCCGTTCCCGTGGGTCCTGAAACTCTCGGACGCATGTTTAACGTAACCGGAGATCCAATCGACGGAAAAGGCAAAGCAAAAACAAAACGCCAGAATCCCATTCACCGCGACGCGCCTGCCTTTGAAGACCAAGCAACCGAGGACGTGGTTTTTGAAACCGGCATTAAAGTCATCGACCTCATCTGTCCATTTTTGAAAGGAGGGAAAACAGGTTTGTTTGGCGGAGCTGGTGTGGGAAAAACCGTGCTCATTCAAGAACTCATTCACAACATCGCAAAGGAGCACGGTGGATATTCCGTGTTTGCTGGTGTGGGAGAACGCACGCGTGAAGGAAACGACCTGTACGAAGAAATGAAAGAATCCGGCGTGCTTGATAAGACCGCGCTTGTGTTCGGACAAATGAACGAACCTCCAGGAGCCCGAGCCCGCGTCGCGCTCACCGGTCTTACGCTTGCGGAATATTTCCGCGACGACGAAGGCCGCGATGTGCTTCTGTTTATCGACAACATCTTCCGATTTACCCAAGCAGGTTCGGAAGTATCCTCACTTTTGGGACGCATTCCGTCTGCGGTTGGATACCAACCAAACCTCGCCACCGAAATGGGAGGACTCCAAGAACGTATTACGTCGACAAAGAAAGGATCGATTACGTCCATTCAAGCCGTGTACGTGCCCGCCGACGACCTTACCGACCCGGCGCCGGCCACAACGTTCGGACATTTGGACTCGACTGTTGTGCTCGCGCGCTCACTTGCGGAGCTTGGGATTTATCCGGCGGTTGATCCACTCGACTCCAACTCGACGATTCTTGATCCGAACATCGTTGGAGAAGAACATTACCGCGTGGCTCGCAACGTCCAGCAGGTTCTTCAAAAATACAAAGACCTCCAAGACATCATTGCGATCCTCGGTATGGATGAGCTTTCCGACGAAGACAAACTCATTGTTTCTCGCGCCCGAAAGATTCAGAAATTCCTTTCCCAGCCATTCTTCGTGGCCGAGCAGTTCACCGGATCGGCGGGAAAGTACGTTTCACTTGAAGACACCGTGCGCAGTTTCGGAGAAATCTTGGACGGAAAGCACGACGACATTCCAGAACAAGCCTTCTACATGAAGGGAAGTATTGATGAAGTGATTGAAGCGGCAAAAGGGTAGTCGAAAAGTGATAAAGTGATAAAGTCGTAAAGTGTTTTACGGCTCTATGACTTTTCGACTTTACAACTCTACGACTTAAAGCTATGAAAATTTCACTCAAAGTTGTCACACCGGAACGCGTCGTCTTCGAAGACGAGGTTGATTCGGTAACGGCCATGACCGAATCAGGCGAGATCACCGTGCTTCCGGGACATGTTCCGCTTGTCTCAAACCTTCGGGCAGGCGAAATGCGCCTCATGAAGAGCGGAGAAGAATCGTTTCTTGCCGCATCGACAGGATTTATTGAAGTGCGGCCGGGGAATCAAGTGGTGATCCTCGCGGACACGGCTGAGCGCATGGAGGAGCTGGAACTTGAGAAAATCGAAGCCGCAAAGGAAGCCGCGCGAAAATTGCTCGAAGAAAAGAGGCAGGCGGACAACGTCGACTTCGTGGCCGCTGCGGCAGCCTTGGAACGAGAACTTGCTCGGTACAAAGTGGCATCGAGAAGGAAGTATCGAAGATAGATTTGCAAAGTGATAAAGTCGTAGAGTCGAAAAGGCCAAACGAGACCAATCGACACAGACCCGTCCACACATCGCTAGTGAACAGAGTCCAATGGGCTCTGTTTTGGTTTTTTGTGGTTCCTGTCTTTAGTAAAGATCTGCTTCGTCGAATCTACTCGTTTTTTTCCTTGACATGAAGCGAAAACAGGAGTATATTTCCGCGGTCGGATTCGCTTCGGCACAACCCGGCGCCTTTGCGCCAACTCAGGAGAGAGATTCAACATGGGTTCTCCCATCACGGAAGAGGACGTGGCGTTCATTCGCCACCTGAAGGCTTTGGGGATCCTGCTCCCGGTCGATCCGACCAAGCCGGACTACTCCAACGGCATCACTCCCGTCATCTGCGCCGACGGCGATCAGCGCAAGGATATCGAGGGCCACCTCGAAGGGTTGATGCGCAAAGCCGGCTGCAACGAGCGTCTCCACGCCCTCAAGCTGAACGGTGGTGCGGCCTCAATCGCACTGGATGACCGCATGAACCCGGGAGACCACAAAGGTCAATCCTTCCTGATGGACATCGGGGGAACGTCGCTTCCGGATGTCAAAGGGATTCGAACCGTGGGTCTGTACGGTCATTGGCCGTGTGGGTTGGCTCTGCTGGTCGGTGTCTCCCTCGAAGAGTGCTTCGAGCTGTTGATGCGTGGCGAAACGCGCGTCAAGGATCACTACCCGGATCTCCCGGTCGACAGCTACTTCCACGTCGACTTCGGGCCGAGCTACAAGGAGTTCGGCAAGAAGAGACAAAAGATGACCTACTTCGCCAGCCACCGCGCCTGGCGAGCCTGGACTGCCGAGAAGAATCGGATCAGGCTTCCGGGCGAGAACGGCGCGGGCTCTACGATGCGGATCGAGTCCGATTCCGTGACGACCGTCATCATGTAGCTTCGGCTATGACGCTAGCTTCGGCTGACTGCCATCCCCTGGATGGCTTTTTTCTTTCATTGACGCGTTTTCAAAACGGAGGTATACTTTCGCGCGTTAAATTATTTGAAGAATTTTATGGGGCACTCTTGCTCAACCACCCTTGTCCGCTGCATGGATTTTCGACTCGGATCGACCATCAGCAAGTATCTTGAAGAGAATGGATATTATGACGACTGCGATATGATTTCCGTGGCAGGGGCTGCGAAAAGCATTGCCGAGGAAAATGAGTCGTTTGTCGAGGCACAAATCGACCTGTCCAAGCGTCTGCACAACATTCAAAAAGTGATATTGATGAACCACACGGACTGCGGAGGATACGGCGGGAGAAGTGCCTTCGACTCTGATGAGGCCGAACGCGAGGCGCACACGCAAGACCTTCAAACAGCCAAGGAGAGAATGCTGGCAAAATATCCCGACCTCACAATCAAAACCGCCTTGGCGGTGGTGGGAGAAGGTGGAAAGGTCCATATTGAAGAAATCGAATAAACGAGAAACTTTTGTCTCCTTTTTCCGGAAACGAGGCTTAGTTGAGCGGAATATATTTCGAAGAATTGTATCGATCGATACAATTTTTTCATTTCTAGATTGTGGTATCATGTGGCTGTTATGGAAAATCTTACGGAAAAAAAAGACCTTGATTCGCTCTTTGGATCATCTACGCACCTCATGGAAAAGCTGAATGAAGAGCAGCTTCGTGCTGTCACGCACACATCCGGCCCGCTCATGATCGTCGCAGGAGCCGGAACGGGGAAGACCACCGTGATCACCCAGCGCATCGCTTGGCTCATCGAGCAAGGCCACGCAAAACCTGAAAATATTCTTGCACTCACGTTCACAGAAAAAGCCGCCTCGGAAATGGAGGAACGCGTCGACATGCTGCTTCCGATGGGCTACGTCGATCTCCAGATTTCCACCTTCCATGCTTTTTGTGAAAGTCTTCTCCGTGAGTACGGCGTTGAAATCGGCCTGTCTCGCAATTTCATTCTCACCACGGAAATCGACGCGTGGCTGCTTGCCAGACAAAACTTCGACCGATTCACCCTCGACCACTACCGACCGCTTGGAAATCCGACCAAGTACATCCGAAGCCTGCTCACGCACTTCTCGCGCGCAAAGGACGAGGGAATCACCGCAGAGGCGTATGAAACGTTCGTCGAAGGCCGACGAGCGGATCTCGATACCGCAACGTCTGACGACGAGGCGATGGCCGAAATCAATCGACTCACGGAGCTCGCCGGTGCCTATCGCACCTATCAACAAATCTTGCTCGAAAACGACGCACTTGATTTTGGCGACCTTCTTCTTTACGTCATCAAACTTCTCCACGATCGTCCGGGAGTGTTAAAAAATGTTCGCAACCGGTTCACATATGTGCTTGTCGACGAGTTTCAAGATACGAACGTTGCTCAGTACCAGATCATAAAAATGATCGCTGCGCCGCAGAATAATCTTACGATCGTCGGAGATGATGATCAGGCGATTTATAAATTTCGCGGAGCCTCGCTTGCAAATATCCTCCAGTTCCAAAACGACTTTCCAGAAACAAGCCGCGTCGTGCTCACACAAAACTATCGCTCTGTTCAATCCGTCCTCGACCACGCCTACCGATTCATCCAAGCAAATAATCCGCATCGACTTGAAGCCCAATCCGATGGGACGCTTAATAAACAACTCGCATCGAACAAACTCGGACAGGGAACCATCGAGCATCTGCACATGCGCACGCTCGAGGAAGAAAGCATTGCCGTTGCAAATCGAATCCTCGCGCTCAAAAAAGAACACCCGGACGCGTCCTGGAGCGATTTTGCCATTCTGACGCGGTCGAACGACGGTGCGCGTGATTTCCTCCACCCACTCGACCAAGCCGGTATTCCATTCCAATTTTTCGCGCTTCGAGGTCTCTACACCAAGCCTGTCGTACTCGACATGGTCGCGCATATGCGCGCGGTGCAAAATCCGTTCGATAGCCCGAGCTTGTATCGCGTGCTTACGCACAGCGCGTACCAAATCTCCCCACTCACCATCGCAACTCTCTCGCAGTTTGCCAATCGGAAAGGCAAATCCCTGTTTGAAACCTGCCAAATGATCCTGGCCGTTCCCGACCTTCAACACGAGGAAGTGACAAAGGTTCAACGCATTTTGACAAGCATCAGCAAGCTCAGCCACGAAGCCCAGAAGCGCGGCGTGTGCGAACTTTACATGCTTGTGGCTAAAGATTTTGGTTTGCTTGAGCATATCAACACTGGAAGTGAGCGACAAAAGCATGAAGATTTCCAATATCTCGAACAGTTCTACCAGCGTCTCAAAGCGTTTGAAGCGCGCACGGACCATCCGGGCTTGAAACAATTCCTCGAGGAATTTTCCCACGAACGTGATGCCGGAGAAGAAGGTTCGCTTACCCACGACCTGAACGAGTCCGGTCCGGACATGGTGAAAGTGATGACGATGCATGCCTCAAAAGGCCTTGAGTTTCGGTTTGTCTTTGTTGTAAACATGGTGAGCCAGCGGTTCCCGACAAATAGACGCAGCGATGCGATCCCGCTTCCGGAGGGACTGAAAGCAGAAGGAGAAGAAGAAGGGGATTGGCATTTGGAAGAAGAGCGTCGGCTCTTTTACGTTGCCATGACCCGTGCCAAAGAAGGACTTTTTTTCACATCCGCAGAAGATTACGGTGGAGCGAGAAAACGAAAAATCTCACGCTTCCTCGATGAGCTCGGCTATATCCAACCGGAAACGCCAGAGTCCAAAACGAGTTTCGCAGGTGAACGTCCAACAAGCCATGTCCAAACAGAACCGTTTGTCATCGAGCTGCCGAAACAATATTCCTTCACCCAACTCGCGGCATTTAAAAACTGTCCGCTACAATATAAATTTGCCCATCTTTACAAAATTCCGGTTTCCGGAAAGTGGACGTTCTCTTTCGGAAAGACCATGCACAATACTCTGCACGAATTTTTTCTCCGTTGGATGGAGGTGACAGGCTCCGAGCAGTCAACGCTCTTCGCAGAAACTCCCACAGCAAAAAACGAAGATCTCCCCGTTTCGCTCGAAACGCTTTTGGACCTGTACGCATCGAACTGGCAAGATGACTGGTACATCGATGACCGTCAGCGCGAAGAATATCGCGAAAAGGGAAGACGTTCGCTGAAGGGTTTTTACCATCTGTTAAAAGAACGAAAACCGCATCCGCATTCCCTGGAAAAGGGATTTACTTTGAAAATTAAGGACGTGGTTCTTAAAGGACGATTTGACCGCATCGACTTGTTCGAGGACGGCGTAGAAATTATCGATTATAAGACGGGAACACCTAAAACAGAAAAAACCTTGCGAAAGGAGGATAAAGAGCAGCTGTTGATTTACCAAATCGCCGCACGGGATGTACTCGGTCTTCATCCAAAAAAACTGACATTCCACTATCTCGAAGATAATTCGCAGGTTTCGTTTTTAGGAACAGACAAAGAACTTCTCGACCTGCAGGAACGGATAACCGATGCCATTGTCCAAATGAAACAGAGCCGCTTTCCAGCCACCCCCGGCTTCCACTGCAAGTTCTGCGACTTCGCGGATATTTGTGAATACGCGCAACGATAATATGTCCAATTCTCTCAAAGATCTCCTCAAAGACGCCGTAAAACGGGCAAACATTTCTCGAGGTGTTTTGGCTTCTCAAATCGTTTTTGACACGAACCAATACTTGAAGGCACAACTTCCAAGCGAAGCCGCGCGCCTCGTCCGTGCGATCTCGTACGTGGGCGGTGTCGTTCACATCGCCTGCACGCATAGTGCGGCCAGCCAATTCGTTTCTGAACGAACAGAGCCGCTGATGCAACATCTCAAATCGCGCCACCCCAGCGCTCCTCTCGAGCGCATCCAGACGCGCGTTGTTCCACATTTTCCTTCCAGCGAGCTGTGATACAATAGAGGCATGACGTTCAAAGATTATCTTATCGTGATGAGTATCGCTTCGGTCGCCGCGTGGATGGCTTGGTTGGTTGTTTTCGTTTCCACCGATCCCTCGCGCGCCGGACTGGTTAGTTTAACCTTCTTCTACTTAACGCTTGCAATCGCTCTTGTCGGCACCCTTTCGATCATCGGAGCCGGGATTCGGACATGGAGAAAAAAAGACGAAGTGATTTCCAGAAACGTGACGCGCTCCCTGCGCCAGGCAATCCTTTTTACGTCTCTCCTCATCATCTCGCTTATCCTGCTCTCTGCAGAACTTTTTACTTGGTGGATTATTCTCCTCGTGATGTTGATCTTGACACTTATCGAACTTGCGTTCCTCAGTTCGAGCCGTCAAAAAAGATCTCTGCTTTGAGCACATTTTTTACCCAAAATTCACTTGATTGTGTAAGAGAAACGATGTAGGATTGAGGCGTTAAGACCTCAATTTTTTCTCATGTTCAACCGTCTTCTCGGAAAATTTTCAAAAGACCTCGGAATCGATCTTGGAACGTCCAGCACGCTTGTCTATTCCAAAGAGAAGGGCATTGTGATTAATGAGCCTTCCGTCGTGGCCATCAACACCCGAACCGATCAAATTCTCGCCGTCGGAAGGGATGCGAAGGACATGGTGGGAAAAACTCCTCCACACATTATCACGAGTAAACCGCTCACAAAGGGGATTATTTCTGATTTTGAGGTGGCGGAAAAAATGTTGAAGTATTTTATTGATAAGGTTCACTCCGAGTCTTTCACCATCGTACCGAGGCCGCGAGTCGTCATCGGCGTGCCGCTTGAAACCACAGAGGTCGAACGAAAGGCCATCGAAGATGCAGCCCTCTCGGCAGGAGCCCGCGAAGTTTTCCTTGTGGAAAACCCCATGCTCGCCGCCATCGGCGCACGTTTGCAATTGTCTGAATCGGTCGGAATGATGGTTGTCGACATTGGAGGAGGGACGACCGAAATCGCTGTTATGTCTCTTGCCGGCGTGGTTACCTGGAAGTCCCTTCCGATCGCCGGTGATGAGTTGAATAAAAATATTATTCAGTACGCTCGGGACGTATTTAATCTTCTTCTCGGTGAGCGCATTGCCGAACAAATCAAAATCCGAATTGGAACAGCTGTCGAGCAAACAGAGCCGTTGCAAATTGAAATGCGCGGACGCGACCTCATTACCGGACTCCCAAAAGAAATTATCATCGACGACCGACAAGTTCGTGAGGCCATGCAACGGTCCATCTCGACGATTGTCGAAAATATCAAAGCTACTCTCGAAACGACTCCTCCAGAACTTGTCGCGGACATTTATGAGCGGGGAGTTATTGTTACCGGAGGCGGGTCTTTGCTTCGCGGTATTGCCGAGCTTTTCTCGCGCGAAGCAGAAATTCCTGTTCGTGTGGCGGAAGACCCAATTACGTCCGTTGTCCGTGGCGCCGGCATCCTTCTGGACGATGAAAAACTTCTGAAAGACATCACGCTTCCATCGGCCAGCCATGGCGGGCTTGTCTAACCGTTATGAAGTTGCCGCCAAAAAATCGGACAAAACGGCAGCTCACCATCACGGCAATCGCGCTTTGTGTGATCGCCTTGCTTGCACTTCTTTTTCAAGGAGTCGCTGCAAAAAGTCTCTCCATATTGCAAAAACCCCTCAGCCACATGGGAACTTGGACAAGCAACCAACTTCCATTTCTTTCGCGAGGAGACGAAAATCCATACGAACGAATCAAATCCCTCGAGGCACAGCGCAATGCACTCGCCATCGACTACCAAGAACTCGACGCACTTCGCAGGGAAAATGTGAACCTGAAGGAGCAATTGGATTTTCTTGAGCGATCCGGGGAAGAAGCGGTGACAGCGACCATCATCGCACGCACCTCCACAAACCAAGCATCTCGGTTTGTGATCAACCGCGGCGCAAATGACGGTATTTTGGAAGGCGCACCTGTCATTGTTGGAAAGGGATATTTTGTCGGGAAGGTGACCGCTGTCGGACCGGCAAGCGCAACGGTGACGGCGAGCACAGACCCATCCATGGCCGTTGCCGGAGCCCTTCTGAACCAAAGCCGCACGCTGGGCGTTGCCCAAGGTTCATTCGGTAAACTTATTCGCCTTTCCTTCATCCCACACGACGAAGTTATCCGTGAAAACGATCTTGTCGTCACATCCGGACTGGAAGATTTGGTTTCAAGCGGACTCTTAATCGGTATTGTGAATAAGGTGGACTCCGAACTCACCTCACCGTTCCAAGAGGCTGTTGTGGAACCTCTCGCTGATATCAATGAATTTAGTACCGTGAGTGTGCTGGTGCGAAAGGAGATTCATGAGTAGAATTTTCGTCGCGTTTCTCGCTTTCTTCTTCCTCTTTGTTTTCCAAACAAGCTTCATCCACGCCCTTCCCGGATGGCTTATGCTTCTGCCGGTTTTCTTTGCTGTATCCGTCTATTTTACTCAACACCACTCACTTGCGATTGGTGCGATATGGCTTTCGGCCTACGGAATCATGCTCGATCTTTTGCACATCAATCACGTTCCCCTCGAATTTATCTCCTACTCTGCAGCCGGCCTGGTCGCCCTTGTCCTCAGTCGCAGACTTTTTTCCAACCGTTCGCTCTGGGGCGTCCTTGCGTGCGGCGCCGTTTCCTCTGGCACTCTGTTTCTCTTCCACGTGCTCATTCTCTTCGTTGTCCAACTGCGCGCACCCGAACACGTAGCATGGAATACATTTTTAAACGAATCCCTCGTTATCTTCCTCTCCTTGTTGCTTCTTCTTTTTCTCCTCTTCCAATTTGCCGGAAGTTTCCGTACGATTCTCATTAAGTCCTTCCTGCTTTCCAAAAAACACGAAACCTTTTAGCCATGACGCTGTTTAAACGAAAACGAAAAAACAATGTCTTCGTTATCCAAGATGACGGATTTTTGGGTTCTGTAAGCATGCGCGGAGAAGGAGAGTCTGTGGAAGAGGCGTTTGGCGAACTTTCGAGACATGAAGGAACGAACGGTCGCCGGTTTCTTGGACTCACAATTCAAAAATCACGATTCCGACTCGCTGCTGTCCTCGTCGCCACCGCGCTCGTCTTACTCACCGGTCGAGCCGCCTTTCTCCAGGTTGTTCAAGGCGCCTACTACAGCGACCTTGCAGAAGGAAATCGAGAAAGAACCTACACGATTGTTCCTCCGAGGGGAATCATTTTTGACCGGAATGGGGAGACGCTTGTCCGAAATATTTCCACCTTCGCTCTTACGCTCACCATTGCCGATCTTCCTCGGGATCCGGACGAGCGCGACCTCCTCTTGAAGGAAGTTGCAGATCTGGCCGGCGTAAACCGTACGGATATTGATCTTCTCATCAGCAAGTACGCATCGTCCCCGTTCGACGCAGTTCCAGTGAAACGCGGAATTCCGTACGAATCGGCCATGCGCCTGGCCATCGCTTCAGCCAGATTGCCAGGGTTCAACTTGGAAGCATCTTCCACGCGAGGCTACTCAGCATCTGCCACGTCGCTCTCCCATGTTCTCGGCTACATGGGATCCATCTCGGAGGAAGAATATAGCGTGTGGAAAACCGAAGGCTATCGCCGTGTGGACGAAATTGGCAAAACCGGCATTGAGCAAAGCGCAGAAAAAATTCTCCGCGGCACTCCGGGCAAGCAAGTAATGGAAGTCGATGCCATCGGAGACGAGCTGTCAATCGCATCAAAAATTGAACCGGTCTCCGGAGCAAATATCACGCTTACGATCGACGCTGCTCTTCAAAAATTTATCGAGGATAGACTGAAAGACGTGTTCGAGGCGACAGATACGCATCGAGGAGTTGTGATTGCGATTGACCCGTCAAGCGGCGCTGTTCGTGCGATGGTGAGTTTGCCATCGTATGACAGCAATGCGTTTGCGGACGGCATCGACCCGGCCGAATACGCCCGCTATCTCGCCGATGAAAACCAACCGCTTTTCCCACGTGCCATCGCCGGAGAATTCCCGTCCGGATCAACCTTTAAGCCGTTTGTCGCGTATGCGGCAATGAACGAAGGGGTCGTATCGGAACATACGTCGTTCCTGTCCACCGGAGGGATCCGGATCGGAGAATGGTTTTTCCCGGACTGGCGAGCGGGCGGACACGGGCAAACAAGTGTTCGAAAAGCCCTTGCGGACTCCGTAAACACATTTTTTTACATCGTCGGCGGGGGTTTCCAAGAAACAACCGGACTTGGAGTAGAACGGATTGTGAAAGGGGCGAGAGAATTTGGATTTGGAGAAAAGACGGGAATCGACCTTCCGGGAGAAGCGGATGGATTTTTGCCGTCGAAGGAATGGAAGGAGGAAGCGAAAGGCGAGCGATGGTATGTCGGCGACACGTATCACCTTGCCATCGGACAGGGCGACTTGCTCGTCACACCCATTCAACTTGCCGTCGCAACGGCCATGATCGCCAACGGTGGAAAAGAAATCGATCCGTACCTGATTGAGGCTGTCGATGGTCCTGCCGGAAATAGTGTCACGGACTCTGAGCCACACGAGCAAATCTTTGACCCATACATCGTCCAAGTCGTCCGCGAAGGCTTGCGTCAAACCGTTACGCAGGGGAGCGGCCGGTACTTACATTCTTTACCGATCGAAGTCGCGGGAAAAACCGGAACCGCCCAAACCCCCGGCGACCGGCCAACGCACGCCTGGTTTACGGGTTTTGGACCATATCAAGATCCAAATCTTTCTATTATGGTTCTCGTCGAAGAAGGTGGAGAAGGATCCTCCGTAGCCGTCCCCCTTGCGCGAGATATTTTCGAATGGTGGCATCTGTTTGGAGATAAGTAAAAAGTCCTCGTTTTGAGGAACACCTCT
>Ga0326597_10010968_pt1 | contig 12045 bp, 11 predicted proteins | sample RVTome_12_FD_203789 | JGI IMG/M metagenome (GOLD analysis project Ga0326597, IMG submission 203789) | Soil microbial communities from uranium-contaminated site in the Upper Colorado River Basin, Wyoming, United States - RVT100D185 | ecosystem: Environmental > Terrestrial > Soil > Contaminated >... | reverse complement strand
TGTTGCTTGGCGCCGCGGTTCTGGTGTCGTTGGTCAATCTTTTCTCACAAAAAAAGCAAGAGAAGGGTGAGGAAAAGTGAATCCCGAGACGGTTGGGCTGATTTTCACTGGGCTTCTTATCGTCCTCCTTTTTTCGGGCGTACATATCGCCTTTGCAATGGGCATTTGTGGCTTCCTCGGCACCTTGTGGATAACCGGGTTCCCGTCAGCCATACACCAGGTGGCCTCGGTCGCGACCGATGAATCCAGCAGTTTTATCCTGTCCTGCATACCGCTTTACATCCTGATGGGAATGATTATTTTTCACTCGGGAATCGCCGGCAATCTCTACGAGGCCATGTACAAGTTTGTGGGACGCTTGCCTGGGGGACTGGCGGTCGCGAGCACATTCGGTTGCGCTGCTTTTGGCGCAGTGTCCGGCTCCAGCACGGCCACCGCAGCGACCATGGGATCGATCGCTTTGCCAAACATGAAGAAATACAACTATGACGTGAGGCTCAGTGTCGGCACGTTGGCCGCGTCGGGGACGCTCGGCATCCTGATTCCTCCCAGCATACCGCTGGTGGTCTACGGCGTTATGACCGAGCAGTCCATTGGGGCGCTATTCATCGCGGGCATTTTGCCCGGCGTGTTATCGGCCCTCATGTTTGCGGCGATGATCGTGATTCGCGCGACGCTGAACCCCAGCCTCGCCCCGCCCGGAGAAAAGTTCACTTGGCGAGAGCAGATTGCAACGCTCAAGGGGGTGTGGCATGTCGTGGTTATTTTCACTTTGGTGATTGGCGGCATGTACCTTGGGGTATTTACACCCACCGAGGCGGCGGGTATCGGTAGTTTTTTTGCCGCGATATTCGGCGCGATGAAAAAGATGGGCTGGGACAAGTTCAAGCTCGCGCTGTACGATACCGGGAAACTCACTGCCATGATTATGCTGCTGATCATCGGCGGGATCATTTTCGGCCGCTTCCTCGCCGCGAGCGGCCTCGTGGGCAAGCTCAGCGAAGTGCTTGGATCCCTTCCTTTCAGTCGCTATGCGGTGCTCGCCATAATATTGTTAATGTATTTTGCACTGGGCATGATCATGGATGCCCTGGCCATGGTTATCCTGACCCTGCCGCTGACCTTTCCAGTCATCCTCGCCCTTGGATTCGATCCGATCTGGTTCGGAATCATCGTCGTCAAGATGGTTGAAATAGGCTTGATCACGCCGCCCGTGGGGCTCAATGCTTACGTGGTGGCTGGAATTGCCAAGGATGTCCGATTAGAGGACATTTTCGCTGGACTCGTATGGTTCATTGCCGTGGACCTTGTCACTTTAGCTATATTGATTGCGTTTCCACAAATCTCCTTGTGGCTTCCCCTTGCTATGATGGATTAGTTTAGGCGTTGTTTCGCCAAAGGGGCCGGGTCGCGAACTCGCGCAAGAACAGGCAGACATGAGACATCGACGATGAATTCCGTATCCGTTCCAGGAAAAAGCATGGCGCGAGAGCTGCTTGATTTCGTTCATGCACTCTCTCTCGACGCGGTGCCGGGCACTGTAATCGAATCTGCCAAATGGTGCCTGCTCGATGCGCTCGGCTGCGGCCTGTTCGGCTCACAGCAGCCATGGGCGAAAATCATGGCTGACGAAATGCTCGCTGAAGGCGCCCCCGGCCGCAGTACTGTTTTCGGGCATCAACGAACGCTGGCGGCTCCGCCCGCGGCGTTATGCAATGGCACGTCCAGCCATGGGTTCGAACTCGACGATCTGCTCGATGAAGCAATTGTTCATCCCGGCGCAATCGTTGTCCCTGCCGCCCTGGCTGCAGCTGAATCTGTCGATGCGCCGGGATCCCGCTTGTTGTTGGGCATTATCGCCGGCTACGAAGCCATGAACCGCGTCGGTCTGGCACTCGGAATGGAACCGGCCCACCGGGGCTTTCACAAGACATCGGTCGTCGGCCCGGTGGGAGCGGCCATCGCTGCGGGTGTGGTAACGAATCTGGGCCCCGCACAGCTAAGCGCGGCGGTAGGACTTGCCTGCTCCACGGCCTCGGGCATCAAGAGCTTCGCTACAGGGACCGGCGGCGGCATGATGAAACGCATGCACTGCGGTCGCCCTGCAGAAGCCGGCGTACGCATGGCCCAGCTTGGCGCGCGCGGTTTCAGCGCACCGCCGAGTGCGATCGACGGGCGCTTCGGCTTGCTCGAAGTCTTCGGCGGCCAAGGCGCGCAAGCCGAGTTGCTGGCCGCCGATCTCGGCAAGCAGTGGGCCGTGGAGCGCGTTTTCGTGAAAGTTTATCCTTGTTGCAGCTGGATACAGGCGACGGTGCAGCAGCTCGTCTCGTTACGCGGCGCCGCACCGTTGCAAGCCGGGGAAATCAGGAAAATTACCGTCGGCACCAACTCCTACGCGAAGCGAATCAACGGTGAATTAAAACCAATCGACACCATGGGAGCTCAATACAGCATACCGTACTGCGCCGCGGTGGCGGTCACCTCGGATCCAGGCGACCCGGCCATGTACGGACCGGCCGCCATTGATGACGCCGCGCGACGCGAGCTGGCACTGCGCGTTGAGCTGGTGGTCGATAAGGAAATGGAGGCGATCTATCCGCAGCACTACGGCGCGCGCGTAGCGCTCAATCTCGCGAACGGCGAACGCCGCGACAGCGTGGTGCTCGACCCTCACGGCATGCCGGGTGATCCGTGTACCGAAGACGAGCGCCTGGAGAAATTTTCGCGGCTCGCGGGATCTTGCAGGCAACCGCAAGAGGTCTCGGCAATCGTGAATATGGTGCGCACCGCCGACACGCTGCGATCGGTGCGAGCGCTCGGCGAATTGTTGCGGATTAGACGGTCGTCGGGGATGCTGCGGTTTCCACCGGCGCCGTTTCGCGCGACTTAACCGTCACTCCGCTCGTATTGATCGCCGCAGCAAGAGCCTGATAAAGACGTTCCGGATCAAATTGATCGCCCAGCGCCGTGCAACAAATCCTTGGCAACGCCAGAGTAAGCACATACGGGCCGCTAAAGCCCTCCACGTTGACCTGTAACGCTTGGTAAACCACATCCCCAAGCCTACCGGGACAACTGATGACTTCTGCCGATACTTCGTGTTCAGACATAGCATCTCCCCCACGAAACCAACGCCCGTTGTGCCAGGCCTGGGGGGTGCGCGACGCTAAATTGTCCGTTTCCGGGTTGTCGCAACCTCAGCGCCTAAGCGACGCCGACAGCAAATGAACTATACGGCGCGAGCCTAACACATGACTTTGATATAAATCAAATTCTGTGCGGAAAAGGAAAAACCGCGGATGAGAGATATAGGGTTGATCCCATGTCTGTAACCGGCCCGGTCCCGCTGGCGAATCCGCAATCTCATAGCCAGCCCCGCTTCGGCGGGATTTGCTTCGAGCCGTTCGCGCAAGGCCGGTAGCGAAATCCAAGCAGAGACACCGCCGAAATACCGTATCGCATGATTTGGCGGATCAGGATTTTCTGACGCTGATTGCCGTCAGTATGCCCTGCATGATCGCGAACGGCGTCGGCGGGCAGCCCGGCACTGCGACATCCACCGGAATCACGTTCGACACGCGCCCGCAGCTCGCGTAGCTTTCGCCGAAAATTCCGCCGGTGCAGCCGCAGTCGCCGAGCGCGACCACCAGCTTCGGTTCCGGCGTCGCTTCATAGGTGCGCCTGAGCGCGGCCTCCATGTGGCGCGACACGGGCCCCGTGACAAGCAGCATGTCGGCGTGGCGCGGACTTGCGACGAACTTGATGCCTAACCCTTCGAGGTTGTAATAAGGATTATTGAGCGCGTTAATCTCGAGCTCGCAGCCGTTGCACGAGCCCGCGTCGACGTGGCGGATCGTCAGCGCGCCGGCGAAATACCCGAGGATCTCGCTTTGCAGCCGCTCGCGCGCGACGCGCAACGTGTCGTCCGCCTGCGGCGCCGCTTCGGTCTTGATGCCGGTTGTTACGATCAGTTTCAGCGTCTGATACATAGAATTCCATTCGACGCAAAGACGCAAAGACGCCAAGGAAGCCGAAAAAATAACCAGGGCGTTACGCTCTCGCCCCTCATTGCCATCGCGTCTTTGGCTCTTCGTTGCAACATCTTTGCGTCTTTGCGTCTTTGCGTCTCAGGTTTTTTCACAGGTCTTGTCCTGAATACGACAGGTTGAACGATTTGTTGATCAGCGGAAAATCCGGGACGATATTGCCGAGCACCGCGCGCTCCAAGAGCGGCCAGTTCTGCCACGACGGATCGTGCGGGTGCAGGCGGCGGATGCGGTTATTGGCGCCGGTCTCAAGCGCGATCAGCACTTCGCCTCGCCAGCCCTCGACCCAGCCGATGCCGAACGCGTTCTCGGGTGCGGCCGGAACGGGTACTGCAATGCCGCCGCCGGGCATGCCATCGAGAATCGCGCCGATCAGCCGCAGCGATTCCTCGATCTCATCCACGCGGACCGTGGCACGCGCGGCGACGTCCCCCCCGCTCCGCACCGCGATGCGCACGCCCAGGCGATCGTACGGCGCCGGCGGAATCTGCACGCGCAAGTCACTGGCGATGCCGCTGGCCCGGCCGGCAAGTCCGGTGAGCCCCAGCCGCGCAGCCTGGTCCTGCCTGATCCGTCCGCAGTCCACAAAACGGTCCTGCAAGCCAGCATGATTCACGTAGATCTCCCGCAGCGTGGCGACCGTTGTACGGAGAGCATCGATTTCGCGGCGAATTCCGGCGATACCCGCGGTGTCGATGTCGCGCGAAACTCCGCCCGGAACGATCGCGTCCATCAGGTAGCGATGGCCGAACAGCAGGTGGCTTGCGCGCAGACTATCCTCCCGCAGACGCGAGAACTGCGCGAGTCCGAACGCGAATCCCGCGTCGTTGCCCAGGAAACCAAGGTCCCACAGATGCTGCCCGACGCGCTCGCGCTCGAGCAACAGCGCGCGCAGCCACGATGCGCGCGGCGGCGGCGTGATCCCGGTCACCGCCTCCACGGCCATCGCATAGGCCCACGCGTACGCGACCGTCGAATCCCCCGAGACGCGTCCCGCGAGCCTCGCCCCTTCCGCAAGCGTCATCTGCTCGAAGCGTTTCTCGATGCCTTTGTGCTTGTAGCCGAGCCGCTCTTCCAGCCGGAGAACGCCCTCGCCGACGATGGAAAAGCGGAAATGCCCCGGCTCGATCGTACCGGCGTGCACCGGGCCGACCGGAATTTCGTGCACGCCCTCGCCTTCTACCAGAACAAATGGATAACTATCCATTTGTTCTGGTCGTGATTGGTGATTGGTGATTGGTGATTCGTGGCTCGTGACTCGTGATTCGTGATTCGTAGCTCGTGGTTCGTGGATGAAATCCTTGCGCAGCGGAAATTCGTCCGCACGCCATGCGGCGTGGCGCAGCCACTTGCGCTGATCCGCAGCGCCCTCGGCCTGCACGCCGAATAAATCGCAGACCGCGCGCTGCATGCGGCCGGCGGACGGAAAGATGTCCGACACGTCGGGAAAGCTCTCACCGGCAAGCGCGAGCGTGGCCACGATCAGCCCGGATCGCACGGCGAGCGCAGCATGCACCGCGTAACCTTCGCTGCGATCGTTGCCGTCGCTGCCCCACAGCGCGACCAACCGGCCGCCCTCACCGCGCACCTGCTGACACACTGTGCGCCATTGCGCCGCGTCAGCGCGCCCGTGCCACACCGGCATCGCGCCGGGCAGCGGCATCAGTTCGATCTGAAAGTCCTCAAGATTCATGATCTAGGTCTTTAACCGCTTCAACCAATAAGCTGCGCTGCCTGTCGGTACCAATCGGCGAGATACGGCGGTATGTACAGCCCGAGCAGCAACACGAGTGCGAGGTGCACGAACACCGGTATCAACGCCGGCCGTTGCGGCAGACGTGGCATCGTCGCCGTCCCGAACACCATCGGCTGGACTTTGCCGAAAATCGCGGCGAATGCCACGCCGAGTGCAACCAGCAGAAACGGCGTGGCCCACGGGTGCTCGTGCATCGCGACGGTGAGTATCATGAATTCGCTCGCGAATACGCCGAATGGCGGTGCGCCGAGAATCGCAAGGCTGCCGAGCATCAGCCCCCAGCCGATGGTCGGATTGCTGTCGATCAGCCCCCTGATGTCCGCAATGATCTGCGTGCCGGACTTCTGCGCGGCGTGGCCGACCGCAAAGAATATCGCCGACTTGGTGAGCGAGTGCACCGTCATGTGCAGCAATCCGGCGAAAGTCGCCAGCGCGCCTCCCATGCCGAAAGCAAAGGTCATCAGCCCCATGTGCTCGACCGAGGAGTACGCGAACAGGCGCTTGACGTCCTTCTGGTGCGACAGCAGGAATGCGGCCACCACCACCGACAGCAGTCCGAAGCCCATCATCAGGTTGCCGGCGAAATGGGTGCCGAGCGCGCCTTCGACCAGCACCTTGGTGCGCACCACCGCATACAGCGCAACGTTTAGCAGCAGCCCCGAGAGCACCGCCGAGATCGGCGTCGGGCCTTCGGCGTGCGCATCCGGCAGCCAGTTGTGCAGCGGCGCGAGCCCGACCTTGGTCCCGTAGCCAACCAGCAGGAACACAAAAGCGAGCCCCAGCACGGTGGGCTCGAGCTGGCCTTTCACCGCGTTCAGATGCGTCCACAGCAGCGCGGTGCCGCCCGGCCCCAGCACTTTCTCCGCGGCGAAATAAAGCAGTATGGTGCCGAACAGCGCCTGCGCGAGCCCCACGCTGCACAGAATGAAGTACTTCCACGCCGCTTCCAGGCTCGCCGGCGTGCGGTACAGGCTCACCAGCAGCACGGTGGTGAGAGTCGCCGCCTCCATCGCCACCCACAGGATGCCGACGTTGTTGGTGAGCAGCGCGAGCAGCATGGTGAAGCTGAACATCTGGTACATGCTGTGGTAGAGCCGCAGCCGGATCGGCGTGAGCTTGCCGTGGTCCAACTCGATGCGCATGTAAGGGCGCGAGAACAGCGAGGTGGTGAGCGCAACGAACGCAGTCAGCGCCACCAGGAACACGTTGAACGAATCGACAAAGAACATTTCGTCCCACACCAGGATCGGACCGTCGGTGATGATGCGCGCGGTCAAACCCGCGGCGGCGAGGAACGTGAGCATGCTCATCCCCGAGTTGAGCTCGGGCGCGAAACCGCGGTGCCCCCAGAATCCGAGCAGGATGCCGCCGGCAAACGGTACCCCCAATACGAGCAGCAGCTCCATCAGCGCTCCTTGAGTTTCTCCAGATGATGGATGTCGAGGCTCTCGAACGTCTCGCGGATGTGGAAGAAGAACACGCCGAAGAGCAGCGTGGCCACCAGCACGTCGAGCGCGATGCCCAGCTCCACCACCATCGGCATGCCATAGGTCGCACTGGTCGCCGCCAGGAACAGCCCATTTTCCATCGCCAGGAAGCCGATCACCTGGGAGACCGCCTTGCGCCGCGTGATCATCATCAAAAATGCCAGCAGGATGCAGGCCGTGGCGATGCCGATCGTGCTCTTGGTGACGGTGCCCGCGATCTGCGAAATCGGGGTGGCCAGGTTGAACGCGAAGATCACCAGCACGATACCGATCAGCATCGTCGCCGGAATATTGATGAGCGTCTCGACGTCCCAGCGTACATTCAGTGCGCGGATAAGCCGGTGCATGATCCACGGCAGCAGCAGCACCTTGAGAACCAGCGTCAGCAGCGCAGAGTAATACAGATGGCTCTGGTCCGTCGAATACGCGACCACCAGCGTGGAGAGCACCAGCACGACGCCTTGCGCAGCGAACAGATTGATGAGCGACACGATGCGCCGCTGCGTGAGCATGGCGAACGCGAGCAGCAGCAGCAATGCCGCGCACAGGTTGATCATCTGGGCGTAGAACGGCAGCGTAGTCATGTCTCGAGCAGGAAATGCGTGAGCATGCCGAGTGTCGCGAGCAAAAACGCGGTGCCGAGAAACTCCGGCGCGCGGAAGATGCGCATCTTCGCCGACAGGGTTTCCAGCAGCGCGAGCCCTGCGCCTGCCGCGGCGAGCTTCAGCACCAGCGCGGCGAGCGCAATCGGCATCCCCACCCAGTCGCCGGCCCGCGCGATCCCCCACGGCATGAAAATGGCGAAGCCGATCGTGATGTACGCGGTGAGCTTGAGGCCCGCGGCCCACTCGATCAACGCCAGATGACGCGCCGAGTATTCGAGGATCATCGCCTCATGGATCATGGTGAGTTCGAGGTGCGTGGACGGATTGTCGATCGGAATGCGCGCGTTCTCCGCGAGCAGTACCATCAGGAAAGCGACTGCCGCGAACGCCATGCTCGGATGAATCACAAACTCGCGCTGGCCCAGCGTCTCGACGATGGTCGCGAGCGAAGTCGAGTGGCTGATCAGCGAGGCGGTAAACAACGTCATCAGCATTGCCGGCTCAGCCAGAAAACCGATCATCATCTCGCGGCGCGCGCCGAGCGTGCCGAACGAAGTTCCGACATCCATGCCGGCCAGCGACACGAACACGCGCGCCAGCGCAAATAACCCGACCAGCGCGATCACGTCCGCCGCCGGCGCAAACGGCAGCGAGGTCGCCAGCACCGGCACGATGCCCACTGCGAGCCACATGCAGCCGAACAGAATGTAAGGCGTGGCGCGGAACAACGGTGAGGCGTTGTGCGCGAGCACCGCGTCCTTATGAAACAATTTGTGCAGCACGTGGTACGGCTGCCAGATGCCGGCGCCGCTCCTGTTCTGCAGCCACGCGCGGCACTGGTTGACCCAGCCCAGCATGAGCGGCGCAATCAGCAGCACCAACACCGACTGCAGCACCTGGAAAACGACTCCGCTCGTGATATTCATTGCGCGAACACCAGCAGCGCGATCAAGGTCACGAAGCTATACAGCAGGTAGACCGAGATGCGGCCCTGCTGCAGCCTGCCGACGTGGCCGGACAGAAATTCGATGCAGCGCGCAATCGGCAGATACATCGAGTGCCAGTGCCGGTCCTCCACCGACTGCCTGAACACGGGCTGCGGATCGTCGGCGCGCGGAATTTCGCGCTGGATCAGGTACACTGGCGCGAAGATCTGGCGGATCGGCTGGCCAAACGCATCCGCGCTGTCCTGCATGCGCGAAGTCTGCGCCGGGAAGCCGCAGTCCCATGGATCGGCGCGGCGCAGCCGCCCGTGATAGAAATGGCGCACCACCACGAACGTTAAACCGAAGACAGCCGCGATCGCGAGCAGGAATACCACGGGGCTGTAGCTTGCCTGCACGCCCGAGGTCGGCGCCAGCCACAGCCAGCCCGAGGCCAATGCCTCGCTGCTCAGACCGGTCCCGGTCAGGGCGATACTCACTTTGTTGATCTCGCCGATCATGAACACCGGCAACAGCCCAAGCGCGAAGCAGGCGATGGCAAGCCACAGCATACCCGCGCGCTCCCAGCCGCTCGCCTCGCGCGGTTTCACTGCGACCTCGTGGCGGTGCTGCCCGAGGAAGGCAATGCCGTAGACCTTGACGAAGCACATGCCGGTCAGCGCCCCGGAGAGCGCGAGCACGGCGGCGACGATCGGCACCAGGCTTCTGACCACGCTGCTCGCGAGCTGCGGCGCCTGCAGCGAGGCCTGGAACGTGAGCCACTCGGACACGAAGCCGTTCAGCGGCGGCAGCGCCGAAATCGCCAGCGCGCCGATCAGGAAATACAGCGCAGTCTGCGGCATATAACGAATCAGGCCGCCCATCTCGTTCAGGTTCCTCAATCCGGTCGACTTGAGGATCGCGCCGGCGCCGAGGAACAGCAGGCCTTTGAATACCGCGTGATTGAGCGTGTGATAAAGCCCGGCGATCAGTGCCAGCGCGCCGGCGACCGGATGGCCGCTGCCGATAAACACCATTGACAACCCGATGCCAATCAGGATGATCCCGATGTTTTCGACCGAGTGATATGCCAGCAGGCGCTTCAGATCGTGCTGCATCAGCGCGAACAGCACGCCGAAGAGCGAGGTGGCGGCGCCGAACAACAGCACGGTGAGTCCCCATTCCCAACGGATATTGCCGATCAGATCAAAGATGACGCGCACCATGCCGTAGATCGCGGTTTTCAGCATGATGCCGCTCATCAGGGCGGACACCGGCGACGGCGCGGCCGGATGCGCTTCCGGCAACCATACGTGCAGCGGCAGCATGCCGGCTTTGGCGCCGAAACCGAAAAACGCGAGCAGGAACGCCACCGTGGCCCAGTAGCCGTTCAAGTCCGCCGCGCGCAGCGCCTCGAACGTGTAATCGCCGTGGCCGCCGTGGAGCACGCCAAAGCACAGCAGTATGCCGAGCGCGCCGATGTGCGCAATCAGCAGGTAGATGAAGCCTGCCTTGCGATTGTCCTCGTCATGGTGTTCGGTGGTGACGAGGAAATACGAGGAAAGCGCCATCGACTCCCAGGTCACCATGAACAAATAGGCGTCGTCGGCGATCAGCACGAAGGCCATGCTGGCGAGAAACACGTGGTATTGCAGGGTCAGCTGCCCGAGTGCCTTCGCCTCAGTGTCGCGAAAGTAACCGGCGGCGAACAGTGAAATGCCAAACGAAACGCCGCCCAGCAGCAGCAGGAAAAATCCGGACAGCGCATCCAGGCGCACGTGGAACGGCAGGTCCGGCAGGCCCGCCGGCAGGATCGCCGCGCTCGATGGCGCGCCGATCGCCCAAAGGCCGGTTGCCGCGAGTGCCAGCGACACCAGCGCCCCGGCCGGAAACACGACGCCGGTGATGAGCCGCGGCGCTCGCATGCATGCGAGCCCGATCACGCCCAGCCCGATCCAGATTACAGCCAGCGTTACGGCTGCCTCGATCGGCTGCAGGGAGGAGAAGTCCATTTAAGGTATGTTTATGCGGGCTGAGCGGCGGTGGTCATATTCAGGGGCCGTCCGCCCGGGCGAAGCAGTAAAACCAGGGTGTTATTTTAGCGCAATAACGCCGCCTGCGCACCGATTGGAATCCGCGCCAAATATTTTTTTATGGCATCATTAATCGGAATATCGGGTTCGGCAAATCGGGTTGAAAAGATCGGCACGCAATGATCGTCAGGCATCTGCAGATTTCAGGCCGCGTGCAAGGCGTCGGCTTTCGCTACCACATGTGCCGTGTTGCAAACGAGCTCGGCATCACTGGGTGGGTGCGCAACCGGCGCGACGGCAGCGTCGAAGCCGTGGTGTCGGGTACGCCGGATGACGTCGAGAAAATCATCGCCTGGGCGCGGCGCGGACCGGGGCACGCAGTGGTCACGGCGGTCGAGATCGGCGCGGGCGACGGCAACTACACCGCCTTCGACACGTTGCCTACCGGCTAATAACCGTTGCGCTGTTCGTTGTAAACAACCTTGACATTGTCCTCGCTCAGCCACGCGGCGAGCGATTGCAGCAGGTTGTCATTCAGGTTGACGCGCCACGTCTCGCCGAGTTCAATCTCGCAGCTCGCGTTGTCTTGGGAGCATCAGGGTCGGACCTACGCAACATTTTGATCTGGAAAGAAAGTCTCGTAATATAAGGACGGTTCCGGCGCTTATCGGCAACTTTTCTTGGGTAAAATGCATGCGCTAACGGGAGAGAAGTCATGCCTCGCGCCAACCGCCATTTTGTTCCGCATCAACTCTGGCACCTCACCCACCGCTGCCACGAGAAAGCATTACTGCTTAAGTTTGCGCGCGATCGTCGCCGCTACCTGCGCTGGCTCTTCGAGGCAAAGAAACGCTTCGGGCTTTGCGTGCTCAACTACATGGTCACGTCCAATCACATTCATCTCTTGGTTAAGGACACCGACGCGGGCGTGATCTCCCAGAGCATGAAGAAAGCTTACGCACTCGATTTCAGCAGAGAAAGTGAGACTCTAACGCTGGATAACACGTTTCTTTGGCAGAAAAAGTAAGCAGCCTTCGAGACTTAGCGAGGTCCGACCCGATGCTGGAAACTCGCGGCATCACGTCGCCCGGCGCCATCAGGTGCGCAAACGCGTCGTGGCTCGTCGGGGCCTCAAAGGGACGACTTGAGCCTGGCCATCCGCTTCGACCCGGCACGCGCTTGTTTGACCAGGGTG
>Ga0326597_10010967_pt1 | contig 12045 bp, 11 predicted proteins | sample RVTome_12_FD_203789 | JGI IMG/M metagenome (GOLD analysis project Ga0326597, IMG submission 203789) | Soil microbial communities from uranium-contaminated site in the Upper Colorado River Basin, Wyoming, United States - RVT100D185 | ecosystem: Environmental > Terrestrial > Soil > Contaminated >... | reverse complement strand
GGGCCAGGCGCTGCCTTACGATAATCTGGGCCAGGTGCGGCAGCGGCTGATCGCCGTCAATCCGCTCTTCGCCGCCGTCGACCGCCTGAGCCCCGCGCCGTGGGGTCCGTTCGGCAAGGCCGGAAAAGTTGATGCGGCACCGTTCCGCGCCCCGGTCGAGAACTATTACATGACCGATCCCATCAGCCGCGCCTCGGAGACCATGGCCGCATGCACCGAAGCGCTCGCCAATGGCCGCGGACGGGGAGCAACCGGCACCCATGGCTGAATCGGCGTTCATGGAATTTTGGAATGGTTACGGCCTGCCGGCTGTGATCATCGTCGCCCAGATCCTGGCCATCATCGTCGTTTTGCTGCTGTCGGTCGCCTATTTGACCTTGGCCGAGCGCAAGGTCCTGGCCGCCGTGCAAATCCGCAAGGGCCCGAACGTGGTCGGCCCCTTCGGTCTGCTGCAGCCGATCGCCGATGGGGTCAAGCTGCTGTTCAAGGAAACCATCCTGCCGGCCGGCGCCAACCGGGTGGTGTTCATCGCCGCGCCCATGCTGACCTTCATTCTGGCGTTGATCGCCTGGGCGGTGATTCCGATCGGCCCCGGGATCGTGCTGGCGGATATCAACGTCGGCATACTCTATCTCTTCGCCATCTCGTCCCTGGGCGTCTATGGGGTCATCATGGCCGGGTGGGCGTCCAATTCGAAGTATCCGTTCCTTGGCGCCTTGCGCTCGGCGGCGCAGATGGTTTCGTACGAAGTCTCCATGGGCTTCGTCATCATCACCGTGCTCATTTGCGTCGGCTCGCTGAACCTGACCGACATCGTAATGGCGCAGCAGACCATCTGGTTCGCCGTGCCGCTGCTGCCCATGTTCGTGATTTTCTTTATCTCCATCCTGGCCGAAACCAACCGCTCGCCCTTCGACTTGCCGGAAGGGGAATCGGAACTTGTCGCCGGATTCTTCCTGGAGTACTCGGCTATTCCCTTCGCCTTGTTCTACCTGGGTGAATACGGGAACATGATTTTGATGAGCGCCATGACCACCATCCTGTTTCTCGGCGGTTGGCTGCCGCTGTGGGATGTGGCGCCGCTCAATTGGATTCCCGGACCGATCTGGTTTGCCGGCAAGGTGGCGTTCGTCCTGTTCTGTTTTCTGTGGGTCCGGGCCACCATGCCGCGGTTCCGCTATGACCAGCTGATGCGCTTGGGGTGGAAGGTCTTCTTGCCGTTTTCGCTGTTCTGGGTGGTGTTGACCTCGGGTGTGCTGGTCGCCTTTGACATGGTGCCCCGTCCGTGATGGGGGGCACTCTTGCACGGCCTTGGATGGGGGCTATGTTGGGCCGCACGATGGGATTGAGAGCATGAGCTTCATTCAACGCGGACTGCGCAGCCTGTTCTTGAGCGAACTTGCCTCCGGCATGCTTCTCACCCTGCGGTACTTTTTCTTCAAGTCCAATGTGACCCTGAATTATCCGTACGAGAAGGGGCCGCTCAGCCCGCGCTTCCGCGGCGAGCATGCCCTGCGCCGCTATGCCAATGGCGAAGAGCGGTGCATCGCCTGCAAGTTGTGCGAAGCGATCTGTCCGGCGCAGGCCATCACTATCGAGGCCGAGCCGCGCGCCGACGGCAGCCGCCGCACCACGCGCTACGACATCGACATGACCAAGTGCATCTATTGCGGATATTGCGAGGAAGCCTGCCCGGTGGATGCCATCGTCGAGGGGCCGAACTTCGAATTCTCGACGGAAACCCGGGAAGAGTTGTTCTATGACAAGGCGCGGCTGCTCGCCAATGGCGATCGTTGGGAAGCCGAGATCGCCAAGAATTTGGAACTGGATGCGCCGTACCGGTAAGCCGGTGACGCATCGACGGGGGAAAGCGTGACAGGAACGGGTGGATACAGGATTGGCGCCCTCGCGGGACGGGGCCGGGCATGATCATTCAGGCCCTGGCCTTCTATCTGTTCGCGGGGATGACCATCGCCGCCGCCGTGATGGTGATTGCGGCGCGGAACCCGGTGCATTCCGTCCTGTATCTGATCCTCGCCTTCTTCAATAGTGCCGGGCTGTTCGTGCTGTTGGGCGCCGAGTTCCTCGCCATGATCCTGGTGGTCGTCTATGTCGGTGCCGTCGCCGTCCTGTTCCTTTTCGTGGTGATGATGCTCGACATCGATCTGGTGGAAATCCGCGAAGGGTTCCTGCAATACCTGCCCATCGGTGGATTGATCGGCATCATCCTGCTGATCGAGCTGGTGTTGGTTCTCGGCGCCTGGGTCGCCGTTCCCGAAACTGCGGCGGTTGCCGGCGTGCCGATGGCGCCGGTGGATCAGGTGCCGAACACGCGTGCGCTGGGTGTCGTGCTCTATACCAAGTACGCCTACCTCTTTCAGGCATCCGGCTTGATTCTTCTGGTGGCCATGATCGGTGCCATCGTGCTGACCCTGCGCCAGCGCGAGGGCGTGCGCCGGCAATCCATTTCCGCCCAGATCGGCCGCCGCCGGGAAGACGGCGTGGAGGTCAAGAAAGTACCGAGCAGGAGCGGCGCGTAAGCCATGTTCGAAATCGGCTTGTCCCACTATTTGACGGTTGCCGCGGTGCTGTTCACTCTCGGAATCTTCGGCATCTTTCTCAACCGCAAGAACGTGATCGTCATTCTCATGTCGATCGAATTGATGCTGCTGGCGGTCAACATCAACATGGTCGCCTTTTCCGTCCATTTGCAGGATCTGGTCGGCCAGGTCTTCGCCATGTTCGTGCTGACCGTGGCGGCGGCCGAGGCGGCCATTGGCCTGGCGATCCTGGCGGTCTATTTCCGCAACCGCGGCTCCATCGCGGTTGAGGATGTCAACGCGATGAAGGGCTGAACCCGGTGATTGAAGTCGCCATCGTCCTGTTGCCGCTGATCGGCGCCGCGATCGCCGGATTGTTCGGCCGAACGATCGGCGACCGGGGCGCGCAGATCGTTACCTGCACGTTGCTCGGCCTCTCGGCGCTGTTGTCGATCGTGGTGTTTCAGGATGTCGCCCTGGCCGGCAATGCGCGGGTGACCGAGATCTTCACGTGGATCGATTCCGGCAATCTGGAACTGTCGTGGGCGGTGAAGCTGGATACGTTGAGCGCCGTCATGCTGCTGGTCGTCACCGTCATCTCGACCCTGATCCACGTCTATTCGATCGGCTATATGTCCCACGACAAGTCGATCCCGCGCTTCTTCTCCTATCTCAGCCTGTTCACTTTCTTCATGCTGGCATTGGTCACCGCCGACAACTTCGTGCAGATGTTCTTCGGCTGGGAAGGGGTCGGCCTGGCCTCCTATCTGCTGATCGGGTTCTGGTACGACCGGCCGAGCGCCAACGCGGCGGCGATCAAGGCGTTCCTGGTCAACCGGGTCGGCGACGTCGGCTTTGCCATGGGCATCCTGGGCACCTTCGTCCTGTTCGGCGCGGTCAATTTCAATCAGGTCTTCGGCGCCGTTCCCGGCATGGCGGAGGCGAAGTTCGTCTTCATCGGCATCGAAGGTCATGCCCTGACCATCGTCTGCATCCTGTTGTTCATCGGCGCCATGGGCAAGTCGGCGCAGCTTGGCCTGCACACATGGCTGCCGGATGCCATGGAAGGCCCGACGCCGGTTTCCGCCCTGATTCATGCGGCGACCATGGTCACGGCGGGCATCTTCATGGTGGTCCGCCTGTCGCCCATGTTCGAGTATTCGCCGGTGGCCCTGCAGATGGTGACCTATGTCGGGGCGGCAACGGCCTTCTTCGCCGCCACCGTCGCCTTGACGCAGAACGACATCAAGCGGGTAATCGCCTATTCCACCTGCTCGCAGCTTGGCTACATGTTCTTTGCCGCCGGGGTGTCCGCTTACAGCGCGGCGATCTTTCACTTGATGACGCACGCCTTCTTCAAGGCGCTGTTGTTCCTGGCCGCCGGCTCGGTCATACATGCCATGTCCAACGAACAGGATATGCGCAAGATGGGCGGCATCTGGCGCCTGATCCCGATCACCTATGGGGTGATGTGGGTGGGATCGCTGGCGCTGGCGGGGATTCCGCCGTTCGCCGGTTTCTTCTCCAAGGACATGATTCTCGAGGCGGCCTATGGCGCCGCCAGCACACACGGCATGTTCGCATTCTGGATTGGCGTGGCCGCCGCCTTCATGACGGCATTCTATTCCTGGCGCCTGTTGCTGATGACTTTTCATGGGAGTCAACGGGCGGATGCCGAGGTGATGGGGCACGTGCACGAGTCCCCCAAGGTCATGCTGGTGCCGTTGATCTGCTTGGCGATTGGCGCCGTGGCGGCTGGTTACATCGGCTACGAAGCCTTTGTCGGGGAGGGCCGGGAGGAATTCTGGCGCGCCGCCATCCTGGTGCTGCCGGGCAACGATGCGATCGAGGCGGGGCATCACGTGCCGGTATGGGTCAAGGTGCTGCCGCTGGTCGTCGCGGTTTCCGGCATCGGCTTGGCGTATGTCATGTACATGCTGGCCCCCGGTTTGCCATCAGCGTTGGTGGCACGCGTCCGGCCGGTCTACCTGTTCCTGCTCAACAAGTGGTACTTCGATGAGCTGTACGATCTGATCTTCGTGCAGCCGGCGAAGACTATCGGCCGCGGGTTGTGGCGTTCCGGCGATGGGGCGGTGATCGACGGGGTGGGGCCGGACGGCGTGGCGGCGGTCACCCGCGATCTGGCGCGGCGGGTCAGCCGCCTGCAGACCGGATATCTCTATCACTATGCCTTTGCCATGCTGGTCGGCGTCGTCGGGCTGATCTCATGGTACCTTTTCAGCCAAGTCGGGTGAGGCAGGCATGACCAGTTGGCCGATCCTGTCCTTGGTGACCTTCCTGCCGCTGGCCGGTGTCGCCTTTATTTTGTTCATTCGCGGCGAACCGGACCTGGTCGCGCGCAATGCCCGCTATGTGGCGCTGTGGACATCGCTGATCACCTTCGTGGTGTCGCTGTCCCTGTGGTTCGGCTTCGATCGCGGCAGCGCCGCTTTCCAGTTCACCGAATATGCCGAATGGATGCCCGGCCTCGGCTTCGCCTACAGCATGGGCGTGGACGGAATTTCCGTGCTCTTCGTCCTGCTTTCGACCCTGCTGACTCCGTTGTGCGTGATCGCCAGTTGGGATGCCATCAAGGTGCGGGTCAAGGAATACATGATCGCCTTCCTAGTCCTCGAGACCCTGATGGTCGGCATGTTCTGCGCCCTCGATTTCATGGTGTTCTACGTGTTCTTCGAGGGCGTGCTGATCCCGATGTTCCTGATCATCGGCATATGGGGCGGCGAGCGGCGGGTGTATGCCGCCTTCAAGTTCTTCCTCTATACGCTGACCGGTTCGGTCCTGCTGCTGCTGGCGTTGTTGGCCATGTATTTCGAGTCGGGGACGACGGACATTCCGACCCTGCTGGTCTATGACTTCCCGCCGGCCATGCAGACGTGGCTGTGGCTGGCGTTCTTTGCCTCCTTCGCGGTCAAGGTGCCCATGTGGCCGGTGCACACCTGGCTGCCGGATGCGCATGTGGAGGCGCCGACGGCCGGTTCGGTCATTCTGGCCGGGGTGCTGCTGAAGATGGGCGGCTATGGCTTCCTGCGTTTTTCGCTGCCCATGCTGCCGGATGCATCGGTCTTTTTCACGCCGTTTGTGTTCACCTTGTCGATCATCGCCATCGTCTATACGTCCCTGGTCGCCTTGGCGCAGGAGGACATGAAAAAGCTCATCGCCTATTCGTCCGTCGCGCACATGGGCTTTGTGACCTTGGGCACCTTCACCGTCACCCAGCAGGGGGTCGAGGGAGCGCTGTTCCAGATGCTTTCGCACGGGGTCGTGTCGGCGGCATTGTTCCTGATTGTCGGCGTCGTTTACGACCGGATGCACACACGCCTGATCTCGCGCTACGGCGGCCTGGTCGACCGCATGCCGGCCTATGCCCTGTCTTTCATGATCTTCATGCTGGCCTCGGTGGGGTTGCCGGGCACCGGCGGGTTCGTGGGCGAATTCCTGGTGCTGGTCGGCGCCTTTCAGGTCAGCACCTGGGTGGCCCTGCTGGCCGCCAGCGGCATGGTCTTGGGCGCCGCCTACATGCTCTACCTATACCGGCGCGTGATCTTCGGCATCTTGAGCAAGGCCGATCTGAAAACGATTCTGGATCTGAACCGGCGCGAGGCCGTGGTCTTCGCCCCCTTGCTGGTGCTGGTGTTCTGGATGGGGATCTATCCGATGTCATTTATCGATATTTTTTCCGCCACGGTCGCCAACCTGATCGCCGACCACGAACAAGCCATGGCCGCATCCGGCGGCGGCAGCATGTGGGCAGTGCTGTGGACGGCGCAATGAGGACGGGACAATGAGGATGGGCCAATGAGGAAGCCATGGTGAGGGAGAAGGGCCGATGATCGGAAGCGATCTCATGGTCGCTCTGCCGGAGGTGATGATCGCCGTCCTGGCGACCGCCCTCTTGATGATTGGCGTCTTTCGCGGCAACCAGTCGGCGTCGTCCGTCCTGATGCTTTCGGTCGTGTCCCTGATGCTGGTCCTGGCCGTGCTGGTCCTGCGGCCAAGCGATCAGGGCGGCGCCTTTGGCGGGCTGTTTGTCGTCGATGGGTTCGCGGTCTTCATGAAGGGCCTGGTGCTCATCGGCTCGGCCGTGGCCATGCTCATGTCGCTGCGCTATCTCGAGCGCGCGCAGGCTCTGCGTTTCGAATATCCGGTGCTCATGCTGTTTGCCACGCTGGGTATGATGATGATGATCTCGGCGGAGGATCTGTTGTCCCTCTACATAGGGCTGGAGCTGCAGAGCCTGTCGCTGTATGTGATCGCCGCCTTCCGGCGGGACAATCTGCGCTCCACCGAGGCCGGACTGAAATACTTCGTTCTTGGCGCCTTGTCGTCCGGCATGCTGCTGTACGGCGCCTCGTTGATCTATGGCTTCGCCGGAACCACCAGCTTCCAGGCCCTGGCCTCGGTCTTTGCCGAGCTGTCGGTGGCGGGCGAGGCGCCGTCGCTCGGCCTGGTGGTCGGTTTGGTGTTCCTCGTCGCCGGATTGGCTTTCAAGGTTTCGGCGGTGCCGTTCCACATGTGGACGCCGGATGTTTACGAAGGCGCGCCGACGCCGGTCACCGCGTTCTTCGCCACGGCGCCCAAGGTTGCCGCCATGGCCTTGTTCGTACGCGTTATCATGGGACCGTTCGGCGAATTCGTCGGGCAATGGCAACAGATCCTGGTCTTTATCTCCATCGGTTCCATGGTCCTGGGTGCCCTGGCGGCCATCAACCAGACCAACATCAAGCGCCTGATGGCCTACAGCTCCATCGGCCACGTGGGCTATGCGCTGGTTGGCCTGGCAGCGGGTACCGAGGCCGGAGTCAACGGGGTGGTCGTGTACATGGCCATTTATCTGGTCATGAACATGGGCACCTTCGCCTGCATCCTGTGCATGCGGCGCAAGGACGTGATGGTCGAGGAAATCAACGACCTGAAGGGACTGTCCAAGAGCAATCCGCTGATGGCGCTGGTGTTGGCCATATTCATGTTTTCCATGGCCGGCATTCCGCCGCTGGCCGGATTCTTCGGCAAGCTCTATGTCTTCATGGCGGCCATCGACGCGGGGCTCTATGCGCTGGCGGTGGTCGGGGTGCTCAGCAGCGTGGTCGGCGCCTTCTATTATCTGCGCATCGTCAAGCTGATGTATTTCGACGAACCGAGCGAGGCCTTCGACCAGCCGATCGGCGGTGAGATGGTGCTGATTCTAGCCGGCACCGGCACCGCCATTCTACTGTTCTTCGTGTTCCCTGGGCCGCTGCTCGACAGCGCCGCAGCGGCTGCCGCGACCCTGTTCGCCGGATGACACCGGCGCCGGCCTCGCCTACCGATATCCGGTTGCCGCCCGCCTACCGGCTAATCGCCATGGACAGTGTGGGCAGCACCAATGACGAGGCCAAGAAATTGGCCGATCAGGGCGCCGAGGAGGGGACCCTTGTCTGGGCGCGTGAGCAAACCAAGGGCCGCGGCCGGCATGGCCGCACGTGGACCAGCCCACGCGGCAATCTCTACCTGTCCCTGATCCTGCGCCCCGAGTGCGCTTTGGCCGAGGCCGCACAGCTTGGCTTTGTGGCGGCGCTGGCGGTGGGCAAGGGGATTGGTGCCGTGGCCCCGCCGCTGCTGGAAGTCACCTACAAGTGGCCCAACGACGTGCTGGTGCATGATCGCAAGGTGGCGGGGCTTCTGCTGGAATCGAAGACGACGGCAGAGGGGATTTTGGATTGGCTGGTTCTCGGAGTCGGCGTCAATGTGCAAAGCCATCCCGAGGACTCCCGTTTTCCGGCGACCAACTTGATCTTCGAAGGGGTCGGCCCGGATGTCGATGAAGCGATGGTCCTGCAAGCCTTCTGCAGACAATTCTTGACCCTGGTCAATCGCTGGACCGAGGATGGCTTCGCGCCCATCCGGAGCCTTTGGCTGCCCCATGCCCATGGCCTTGGCAAGACCATCGAGGTTGGTTTGGGGACGGAAATCCTGCGCGGCACGTTTCGCGAACTGGACGAGACCGGAGCCCTGATTCTAGAGCTGCCGGACTCCAGCCGGCGCACCATTGCCGCCGGCGACGTCCTGTTCGCCGCATGAGGTTCGGCTGACCATGCTTTTAGCGATCGACGCCGGAAACACCAACATCGTCTTTGCCGTCTACGATGAGATGGACCGGCAGCGCGGCTGTTGGCGTATCTCGACCGATGCCCGGCGCACCGCCGACGAGTACGCGGTGTGGCTCTCGCAACTGATGGTTCTGCAAGGTCTGACCACGGCCGATATCGACAGCGCCATCATGGCCAATGTGGCGCCGGCCACGGTGTTCGCCTTGAAGGCGCTGTGTACCCGCTATTTCGAGGCCGAGCTATTGACAATCCGCGATCCGGCGGTGGATTTGGGCATTGAGATTCGCATCGAACGGCCCGAGCAGGTGGGCGAGGACCGGCTGGTCAACACGGTGGCGGCGTTCGCCAGCTATGGCGGGCCGCTGATCGTCGTGGACTTCGGCACCGCCACTACCTTCGATGTGGTGGGCGCCGACGGCGCCTACGAGGGAAGCATCATCGCCCCCGGCCTCAACCTGTCGCTGGACGCGCTGGACCGGGCGGCCGCGCATCTGCCGTGCATCTCTGTCAAGCGGCCCAAGAGAGTCATCGGCCAAAGCACGATTACAGCCATGGAATCAGGAGCTTACTGGGGCTATGTCGGGTTGGTCGAGGGGTTGGTGGCACGCATCAAGGCAGAGGACGGGCGGCCCATGAAGGTCATCGCGACCGGCGGCTTGGCGCCGCTGTTCGCCGATGGGACGGATGTCTTTACGGCCATCGACGCGGACCTGACCCTGCGTGGCCTGCTGGCCATCTATCGCGCCAACCGGCCGGCGCCGGCTGCATGACGGACGCGCCCCGGGCCGACGAGCTGCTGTTCCTGCCGCTGGGCGGGACCGGCGAAATCGGCATGAACCTGAATCTCTACGGCCATGACGGCGCCTGGCTGATGGTCGATCTGGGAGTCATGTTCGCCGATGCCACCCGTCCGGGGGTCGATGTGCTGATGCCCGATCCGGCGTTTATCGAGGACCGGCGCGAGAATCTGGTCGGCCTGGTCCTGACCCATGCGCACGAGGATCACATCGGCGCGGTCGGCTATCTCTGGCCGCGGCTGCGCTGTCCCATCTACGCCACCGCGTTCACCGCCGCCATGTTGCAGCCCAAGTTGATGGAGGCGGGGATCGATGATGAGGTGCAGGTGATCGAGGTGCCTCTTTCGGGCCGCTTCACCGCGGGTCCGTTCGAGGTGGAGCTGATCACCCTGACCCATTCAATCCCCGAGCCCAATGCCCTGGTTATTCGCACGCCGGCCGGCACGGTGCTGCACACCGGCGATTGGAAGCTGGATCCGGCACCCTTGGTCGGTGAAAGCTATGACGAGAAGGCTTTGCGCGACCTGGCCAAGGAGAAGGTGCTGGCCATGGTCTGCGATTCGACCAACGCCATGGTCGAAGGCGAGTCCGGCTCGGAGGCTGAGGTGCGCGCGGTCCTGATGGAGGTGGTGGCCGGACTGCGCAACCGGGTGGCCATTGCCTGCTTCTCGTCCAACGTGGCGCGGGTCGAGACCGCCGCAAAGGTGGCGGAAGCAACCGGCCGGCGCGTCTGCCTGGCCGGACGTTCCATGCTGCGTGTCTATCAGGCGGCGCGGGATACGGGATATTTGGGCAACCTGCCGCCACTGGTGTCCGAGGAGGACGTGGGGTATCTGCCGCGCGACGAGGTTCTCATATTGTGCACCGGCAGCCAGGGCGAGCCGCGTTCGGCCCTGTGGCGCATCGCCAACGATGAAAACAACCGCGTCGTCCTGCAGCCGGATGACACGGTGATCTTCTCGTCGCGGGTTATTCCCGGCAACGACAAGGCGATCTACGCGTTGCAAAACAAACTGGCGCTGAAAGGCGTCGAAGTGATCACCGCCGACGATCATGAGGTGCACGTCTCGGGCCACCCGGCGCGGGAGGAGCTGACCCGCATGTACCAGTGGGTGCGGCCGCAGATCGCCGTGCCGGTGCATGGCGAGGCGCGGCATCTGGCCGAGCATGCGCGGCTGGCCCGCGCCTGCCAGGTGCCGCAGCAGATCGTCGCCACCAATGGCGCCCTGGTGCGCTTGGCGCCGGGGCCCGCGGAGATCGTCGATCATGTGCCGTCCGGGTATCTGGCCCTCGATGGCGCGCGCCTGATGTCGCTCGGCAGTTCGGTGTTACGCTCCCGACAGCACCTGGCTTACAACGGTGCGGCGGCGGTGACCCTGGTCATCGGCGGCGACGGCCTGTTACAGGGCCAGCCGATGATTTCGGCCCCCGGCGTGCTCGACGAGGAGACGGAGGGGGACAAGCTCGCGGTCATTGTAGAGGGGTTGACCGATGCCTTGCGCCGTTTGCCCGCCGCCGACCGGCGCGATGACGAGGCGGTCAAGGAGGCCGCGCGGATGGCCGTCCGCCGGGGCTTTTCACGCATGTTGGGAAAGAAGCCGGTGACCAAGGTGCATGTGGTGCGCTTGCACTAGGCCATCCGCCCGCCGATGATGGGGCGGCTAACCTTGAGGGGAGGAACATGATCGGCCGGCTCAATCACGTCGCCATCGCGGTACCGGATTTGGCACAGGCGGCGGCCCGCTATCGGGAGGAACTCGGGGCCAATGTCTCGGCGCCGGTGGACCAGCCCGACCACGGTGTCACCGTGGTCTTTGTCACCCTGCCCAACAGCAAGATCGAACTGTTGGCGCCGCTGGGCGCGGACTCGCCGATTGCCGCGTTCCTGCAACGCAACCCATCGGGCGGCATGCATCATATGTGCTTCGAGGTGGCAGATATCGCGGCCGCGCGCGACCGGCTCAAAACCGCCGGGGCGCGAGTCCTCGGCGACGGCGAACCGAAGATCGGCGCCCATGGCAAGCCGGTGCTGTTTCTGCACCCCAAGGATTTTTGCGGAACTCTCATCGAGATCGAACAGGTCTAGACTCGCAGCCGCCGGACGGCGTGGCAGCGGCGGTTATGCCTTGCCAAATTCGCGAATCGTTGCGATCTGAGGCCTCGATACCGGTTGTTCCAGGGAAAACACTTCAAGACGATCTTTGGAATGTAATCCGCAGAGTGCGGACACCGGTGATACAGATTGAGAGGTAAGGATATGTGGCGCATTTTGATCGTGATGCTGGGCCTGGTGCCGCTCGCCGCGGCCCATGCCCAAAGTGTTACGAAGGAAATCATCGCCTACGACGGCATCACCGTTGGGTTTTCGGAGCAGGCAGCAAAATGCAATCTGACCGACAGCGCGGTCCTGAAAGACTACGTCGCCGGAAAGCTGGACGACCTGCTGATCAAGGAAAACCCGAATAGCATCATTCACATCGTGCTGAGCGTGTCGGGCACCAACCTTGGCCTGCTCAACACCCAATGCGCCACCCACGCCAGCTTGCGATTCGAGACGCGCCTACGCGCGGACAACATCGTCACAGCCGATCCGGCGGTGCG
>Ga0326597_10010966_pt1 | contig 12046 bp, 9 predicted proteins | sample RVTome_12_FD_203789 | JGI IMG/M metagenome (GOLD analysis project Ga0326597, IMG submission 203789) | Soil microbial communities from uranium-contaminated site in the Upper Colorado River Basin, Wyoming, United States - RVT100D185 | ecosystem: Environmental > Terrestrial > Soil > Contaminated >... | reverse complement strand
CCGTTCTCGACCAGCCCGAAAATCTCCCGGGCGAAGGCGGCCGTGTCGTTCAGCGCCTCGTGAAATGCCGCGTTGGCTTCGGCCCGGCTCCGAAACACCTCGGTGTTGCGCCGCGGCGCGGGCATCACGAACACGCGCAGGTCGTACGGATACGCGCTGCGCAAATTCGGATCCCCGTCGGCCTCGATGATCACCAGCGCATCGCGATCCGCCACGTGAAGCCGCCCCAGCACCAGCGGAAGCAGCTCGAAAACCCGATCCTGGTCGTATTCGATCCACTGGGCGCTGGCCACGCCGCAGTCCTCCTGCCGCGCGGGTTTGGATTCGGGAATGTGCTTATCGCCCTTGGAAGAAGTGAGGCGGATGTAGTGAGGCCGCCGGTCGGCGCAGGCAGCCACGATCGCCTTGATGATGGCGCTCTTGCCGCCGCGACGGGGCCCGCTCACGAACAACACGGTCAATGCCATGGCTTCCTTCACCCAACCGACCGGTCACAGGGCGCCCCACGTCGCCGCGACCAAGCCATTGTATCCCAGCCGAACGCGGCGGACTACCGCAGACGGAGTTACACAATCGCCAAGGGGCCCCAAAAGGCCGCCAATTGAGGCATGGCTGTAACCCCTCCGACCCACCCTCCGATAAACACGCGTCACGTCCGGGCGTAATTCCGGGCATGTCGGCCATGGCCATAAAGAGCGATAATCAACTCGACCTCGCCCACCGATCGGCCCAACGCCCGGGCGATGTCGCCGGCCGCCCGACCCTGGCCATGCAGGGCGCACACCCGCTCCCGAATGGGCTCGCCGCCGGGAATCGGCTCGTGTGAGGCCTGTTCGTCGTCACCGACCACAGCGTCGAGCGTCGGCTCGCCCCCCGCCCGCCGCACCATCCGGTCGAGCCGTTCGATACGCTCGTCCGCGTCGGCGATGCTCTTTTCGAGTCGCGTAAACCTGTTGTCCAGTTGGGCGTTGACCTCGCGGGCCAACTGCTGGAGCGCAAGCATGACCTCCGTCACGTCCTTGTGCACGCCGCGATCCTCCTTGAGCCGGGCGATTTGCTCCCGCGCGTAGGCCTTGGCAGACGGACCCCCCTCGCGGCGGCGACGGGCGTTGGACAGCAGCGACAACCCCACCGCCGCGACCACGACCGCCAGCAGGGCCATCTGACCGGTTGTGATGGGTGAATCAGCCAGAAGTACGGGAATGGACAAATCGGCGATGGTCACGTGACGGACCTCCATGTCCTTATATGACAGCGCTAGAATGTCATCTTGCGAGCCGCCGGATTCAGCCAGCCCGGATTCGGACGGCGAAGTCCACTCGAAAATGCCCGCGCCGCGGCACAATCACGCCCGACAACGGAACCCTTATCCGTCGCCCGCATCCTGCCCACGGCGCCAGGCAGCCGCAGCCGCCTCGATCACCACCCGCACGGGCACGTCATGCTCGGCGGCGGCGGCCCGGCAGTCCTCAAATTCCGGCGACACCGTCACAACCGGACCCCCGCGCGAACCGACCTTCACCCGAATCCGCCCGTGGGCCGTCTCCACCGTGTCGAATCTCCGCTCGAGCTTCGCGCGACCAACCTCGTGTCGACGCACGCCGAACGTCGTCGTCTCGGCGAACATCAGCGCCTCCAATTCCCCCGCCCGCGCCGGCTCCGCCAGCACCGTCAGCAGAACACCCGGACGAGACTTCTTCATCTGTATCGGCTGGGTGAACGCGTCTACAGCACCACGATGCGCTCGGCCGTCGGTTGCTCGGCCGGCTCCCCAATCAGGACCCGCAGGACGTTCGGCCGCGTGGCGCTTTCCCTGCCGCCCGCACCCATGCCCACGTGGGCGATCCTGATGGCCGGGATCGGCCCATAGGCGTCCGCGAACTCGGTCAACAGCGCCGCCCCGGTCGGCGTGGTCAACTCACCGATCTCGTCGGTCGCGGCAATGGGCACGCCGGCCAGAATCAACGCCGTCGCCGGCGCCGGCACGGGCAGCACACCGTGGGCACAACTCACCGTGCCGCTGCCCACCGGAACGGGAGAACACACCACCCGCCCGATGCCCATCCGCTCCATCCCCCAGCACGCTCCCACGATATCGACAATCGCATCGACGGCCCCGACCTCGTGAAAATGAACCCGATCGACCCCGATGCCGTGGACAGACGCCTCCGCCCGCGCGATGCGCTCGAACACCGCCAATGCACGCCTCCGCACCGATTCCGACAGGTCCGCCGCCTCGATGATCTTCCGAACGTCCTTCATGTGGCGGTGCGGCTGAGCGGCCCCCGCGTCGAGCCGCACGTCGAAGCGCGTAGCCGCCAGACCCTTGCGCAAGACCTTTTCGATCACCACGTCGTACCCGCCGATCGGCAGCGAGGACATCGTGCGGCGCAGCCCGTCGGCGTCCAGCCCCGCGTCGAGCAAAGCCCCGACGATCATGTCGCCGGCCGCTCCGTTAAAACAGTCGAAGTACGCGACGTTCATCGTCCGACCTCGCACGGGTAGTAGCGCTCGCCCTCCCGCGGGGAGCCACGCCTCGGGACCCGGACCAACCGCCCTTTAAGTTACTCGACAACCGCCCCGTCTGCGAGCACAATGAGGGATTCCGGGCAATACAGAAAACACACGAGGGCGGCGTCCACAACAGCGCATGGTTATGCAGGTTGAAGAGATCGTACAACTCGTCGGGTCGGGCAACTTCAACGTGCCTGAACAGGAGTGGATGAACGTCGTCGAGCGGCCGGACGTACGCGCCGAAAGTTTCAGCCGTCTCGAACCCGTGCTCGACGCCGTCATCAGCGGCGGGCAGACCGAACTGGCCGAATCGATGGCCTGGGCCGCCGTCGAAGCCCTCAAGGAGAAAGGCTCCCCCCGCGAAGCCCTCGACCTGGGCAAAAACCTCTTCCTGAAACTCGCCCAAAGCGGCGACCTCCGCGACATCATCGAACAGCTTTACAGGCAGGTCTACGCAGATAGACCGAACCTTGAAACCCTGCTCGCTGAAGCGGGCATCAGCGGCGGGCGCCCGCCCCGACGGGCCGTTCGCACCCTCGACACCTGCCTCGAACTCAGGCCCGGCTCCTATCTCGTCGGGCGGCACGAGGAAACCGCTGCCCGCGTCGATTCCATCGACGACAAAAAATGGCGCGTCACGGTCTCGACCGGCCGAGCAACCCAGACGCTCGATCCCGTCGAATTCGCCGACAAGTTCGCCATCGCCGACGACGGCGACTTCCGAGTGCTGCTGGCCTTCGATACGAATCGCCTGCGCGAGCTGGCTGCCGGCGATCCGGGCACGCTCGTCGAGAACATCGTCCGCGCCCGCGGCGGCAAATTGAACAGTGATGAACTAGAGCACGTCGTCACATCCGGCATGGTCGATCCGGGCGATTGGACAAAATGGTGGGGAAAGGCCAGGGCTGCCCTCAAGAAAAACCCCCACGTCAAGATCGACGGCCGATCACCTTACGTCCTCGAATACGTCGCCCAGGCAGATAGCCTCGAGCAGGAGTTCGAGACCCATTTCAGCAAAATCCGCTCACCCGAAAAACAATGGGAGGCCATCGAAAACTACCTTCGCGACTGCCGTTCCGCAGGCCGAAATCCCGATACCGCAATGCTCGAACGACTCCGCGAATTGACCGCCCGTCGATCGAAACGCATGGCCCGTGAGGGCGGAACAGCCGCCCTCTCAGAATGGCTCGTCGAATGGAACATCGGACAGATCATCGGAACCCCCGACGCCGACAAGCCCGCCATCGATCTGTTGGCCCAAGCGGAAGATCCCGCGCCATTGATCCGCGCGTGCGAAACGCCGGCGCTGTGGTCAGCCGCCTGCGATTGCCTGGAAAAAGCCCGACCATCCGATTGGGCCGACGTTCTGCTCTCCCTGTTCCCCCGCGCACCCTTGGGCACGTGCGAGGACCTCGCGGCACGGCTCGCCCGGGCCGGCGTCTCCCACGACCGCATCGAAAAGCTTACCGCCGAAGTCCTGTCCGACGCCGTGAACAACTACGCCGCCCTGTTCTGGCTTTGGGACAAGGGGCTGTCCCAGGAGCCCTGGTCACGGACCCCGGCGCTCACCGTCCTCACCCGAATCCTGTGGGTCCTCGCCCAGGCCCAACTCGACGAGTCCATCCCCAGCCCCACCGTCCGTGACATTCGCGGGGCCGCCCGATCCACCCTGTCCGCCCGAAAATACGAGCGATTCATCGAGTGCCTTTCGGACATCGAATCCGGAATGGCCTCCGCCCTGCGCACCCAGATCCAGCGCCTCGACAACCTCGGCCGAAACGTCCACGAAGACCTGCTCAACCGCATCCGTTCGAAGTTCCCCGCGCTCTGGGTCCGGGCGGCCGTCCCCATCTGGGCCCAGGAAGACGCCATCGTCTCCACCGAGAAAGGCATCGCCCGCTGGAGCGCCGACATCCAGGAACTGGTCAACGTCAAAATGCGGGAGAACGCCCGCGCCATCGGCGAAGCCGCCGAGAAAGGCGACCTCAGCGAAAACTCCGAGTACAAATTCGCCCTCGAAGAACGCGACCTGCTCCGCGCCCGGCTGGCAAACATGCAGGAGCAGATGGCCATCGCCCGCCGCATCCTTCCCGAACAGGTGCCCGAAGACCACATCAGCGTGGGCGCCAAGGTGAGCTTTCGGCACGTCGAATCCGGCGACCCGTTCCAAGCCACCTTTCTCGGACCGTTTGAAGCGTCCGCCGAAAACAACATCTACAACTACAAATCCCCCATAGGCCAGGAACTCATGGGCAAACGGATCGGCGAACAGGTCAACCTCCCCATGGCCAACCCCCCCGGAAACTACGAGATCGTCGCCATCCAGAGCTGGGAGCCCGCGTAACCCCCGCCCACGTTTGCCCCCGCCCACGATGGCCCCCGCCCAGGAAAACCCCGCACGGCGCGATTCCCCGTCGCCACAATCAGCCGATGCACCTTATAATGCCCCAGGAGATGGGCACCCATCGGAGTGCCGCAGCCATGACCGAGCAAGTCGCCCTCAAATCCCTGCTGGCCGACAACACCATGGACTCCGCCCCGGAGTTGGCCTGGACCGAGCCCGACGGCTCCATTCGTTGCGTCGCCTGCGGACACCGATGCAAGGTGTTCGAAGGCAAGACCGGCGTCTGCCGCGTCCGCTTCAACGAGGGCGGACGCCTCCGTGTGCCCTCCGGTTACGTCGCCGGCCTCCAGATCGACCCCATCGAAAAAAAACCCTTCTACCACGTCCACCCCGGCGCCGACGCCCTGTCCTTCGGCATGCTCGGCTGCGACTACCACTGTGGTTACTGCCAGAACTGGGTCACCAGCCAGGCCCTCCGCGACAACCAAGCCGTCTCTCTGCCCCGCTTCTGCGACGCCGACGACCTGGTGCGCCTGGCCGAATCCCACGGCGTACCCGTCATCGTCAGCACCTACAATGAACCCCTCATCACCGCTGACTGGGCCATGAGGGTCTTCCAGCCTGCCCGGCAGCGAGGCCTCCTTTGCGGGTTCATCAGCAACGGCAACGCCACCCCCGAAGTGCTCGAGTACATCCGTCCATGCGTCGATCTGTACAAGGTGGACCTCAAGGGATTCGACGACCGCAACTACCGCCGACTCGGCGGAACGCTCCAAAACGTCCTCGACACGATTCGCCGCCTCAAGGAGATGGCCTTCTGGGTTGAGATCGTCACCCTCGTCGTGCCCGGGTTCAACGACTCCGACGAAGAGCTCACCCGCATCGCCGAGTTCATCGCCGGCGTCTCGCCGGACATCCCCTGGCACGTGACCGCCTTTCACCCCGACTACAAGATGACCGACCCAGGCCGCACGCCCGCCGAGACCCTCACGCACGCCCACGCCATCGGCCGATCCGCGGGGCTCAGATTCGTCTACGCCGGCAACATGCCCGGCGGCGTCGGCGATTGCGAGCACACCCACTGCCCGCAATGCCAGGCCGTCCTCATCCGCAGAACCGGATTCACCGTCCGCGAAGACCGCATGCGCGACGGATGCTGCCCCGACTGCGGGACATCCATCCCCGGCGTCTGGGGAAACGGCGGCCGCGTCTCCAGCCGGTGGCGCGTCCCCCGCGCCGTCGATCTGGGCTGACCAATCCAGCACGATCTGTCGGCCGCTTACCGGTTGGCCCGATTCACCCCTCCCGATTATAATGAACCCAATTGTGCGGCGCCCGACCCGTGTCGCCGGCGACCACGACGCGTCGTCCTTGGAAACTGTGGATCGAATTGGGCGGCGCCCGGGCGGATCGACGAACCGCCCAAACGAACCCCGGCGGGAAGGATCAACTCTCCATGTCCGACAAAGACATCGAATCCTGTGATGCCTGTGGAGCTGCCGTCTACCCAGAACACCTCGAATCCGGCAAGGCGGGTGTCGCCAACGGCAAACTCATGTGTCCACACTGCCTCGCGGACTACAAGAAAAGCCACCACGACGACGAACCTCGTTACTCCGGAGGGCACACCTTCAAGGCCCCCGGCGAGGGAGACGACGCGGAGACCGTGGCCTTGACCGAGGACGACGCCAGCCACGGAACGCACGTCAAACCCATGTCCTCCGACACGCTGGCCGGCGCCGCCGCCGCCCTGGTTGACGACTCGCACTACCGCCGCCCCCTGAACCCCGAAGCCTTCGGCGCCACCCGTTGCCGCACGTTCCACGCCAAGCTCAACGACGGAGCCGTCGCCTATATGAATAATCAGGTTAACGAATGGGCCGACGCCAACCCAGACGTCACCATCAAGTACGCCGCATCCACCATCGGCATCTGGGAGGCCAAAAAGGCCGACCCCCACCTCATCGTCACCGTCTTCTATTAACCAACGACGCCGCCCCAACCCGCCACGTCGGCCAACCGGACCGCCCGTCAGTCGTTCAACGCCACCAGCCTCGGCGCCGCCCGCTCCGGCGCACGAACCGGCAACGTCACCACAAACGTGCTCCCCACGTCCACCTCGCTCTCCACGTGGATCTGCCCGCCCAGCATGTGTGCCAGCTCCTTCGTGATCGCCAGCCCCAGCCCAGTTCCGCTGTGCTCCCGAGTCAGCGACGAATCGATCTGGCGGAACTTCTCGAATATGAGATCCAGCTTGTCCGGGGGAATCCCGGGACCCGTGTCGCTCACCGACAGGCGGATGAATCCGCCCTCCCGGGGCTCAGCCGACAAGCGAATCGTGCCCCCTTCCGGAGTGAACTTGATGGCGTTGCTGAGCAGGTTGTACAGAATCTGCTTGACCTTCCCCGAATCGGAGTGCACCTGCGGCAAGCCCCCGCAGTCCGGGCCAACCAGCTCGATCCGCTTCTTGTCCGCAAGCGGCTGCACGAAATCGATCAACGCCTGGCATACGTCACCCATCGAAAACGCGCTCAGGTGAAGATCGATCCTCCCCGCCTCGATCTTCGCCAGATCCAAAAGGTCGTTGATGATCTCCAGAAGCGCCCGCCCGTTCGACAGGATATTGTGGGCGTAACGAATCAGCCGGCTGCGGTCCTCGGGCGGATCCTCCAGCGTGTCGCGAAGCAGCTCCGCGAAGTTGATGATCAACCCCAGCGGCGTCCGCAGCTCGTGGCTCACGTTGGCGATGAAATCACTCTTCAGGCGGTTCGACTCGTACAACGCCACGTTCGCCTGGGCCAACTCCTCCAGCTTCACGTCCAATGACCGATTGATCTTCTGCAATTCCTCGTGGCTGGAACGCAGGTGCGCCAGCATGTCGTTGAACGCCCCCGCCAACTCCTCGAACTCGTCACGCGTCCGGATGTCGGCCCGGATGCTGATGTCCCCCCCGGTCACCTTCTCCGTCACGCCGCGCAACTCCCGAACCGGCGATAGGATCACGTACTGCGTAACCAGGTAAAACACCAGCATCGCCAGAAAACCGCCCGAAAGCCCCGCCAACGCCAGCACGATAAGGCTCCACATCCGCGTCTCCGGCTCCACCGGAAGCGTCACGTGCACGATGCCCCGAAGCACGTTGGGACGCGGATCGGTCTCGGGAGCCCGAATCGCCAACGCCAGCCGCAACTGATCACCGCTCTCGTCCTCTTTCTGCGTGAACGTCAGAGTCGGACCCTGCTTGAGCAGGCGAAACGACTCCAGCAGAAACCCCTGCGGAGCCACCCGCTTGAGCTCCTCCTCGTCAAACGCCGAATACAGCTTCGGGATAACCCCCGTCGGCAAACGAAGCCAACGCTCCACCGCGGGCCAATCGCGGGCCAAACGCAATTCCGCCGCCCCCCAATCATCCTGAGCGTCGAGACGGGCAACCAGGCGGGCCGCGTTGGCGATCATCAACGCCTTCTGGACGTCCGCCTCCTCCGACAAATGACGCATGTGCACCCACGGCAGATACAAAGTGGCCCCCAGGATCGACAACACCGCCGCACCGAAAAGTACGAGGCATTTGTTCGCCAGGGATATTCGAGGCCACAGACGCATGGGATAATCATTCTATCCGAATTCGCGGAATTGGAACCGGCCAACGCCCCGGTGAGATCGTCGGCGCGCCTCGGACAACCGCCACCCCGGGAACAGCGGCCCTTGAAAACACAACGCGGCACCATCAACCCCGTCCTGATCCTGCTGTCGTCGATGGGCGCGGCGTGCACCTGTGCCGCCGGCGACGAACAACTGGCCGCCATCCCCCGCGACACAGTCGCCGTCGTACTCGTCGATACCCATGCCTGGGGCGACGACACCGCCACCGGGATCACCCTGGCCGGAATCATCGCCGAACACGCCGCGCAAATGGGCCTGCTCTCCGGGCTCGATTTCAAGACCAGGCTCTGGCTCGAAGCACTCGCGAACTGGCCCACGCTGACCGCTCAGCCGTTCGCCATCGTCCTGACGGACATCGAGGCCTCGGCCGTCGGGGAAGGCCACCGGCTCGCCCGGCTTCAGGCGGGCCTCGTCGCCACCGGTGAACCCGCCGGCGCCCGAATCGCCCAGCGCATCCAGCAGCTCCTGAATCGCTACACAAACGACGACGTCGCCCGCATCGAGCCTCATCACCCAAACGACCCGCAGCGATTTCGCCTGACCGATGCACGCCTGCCCGATTGGGCCGCCTGCGAATGGGGACCCATCGGCCGAAACTACATCGTCACCGTAGGCCGAGATGCGTTCGATCAATTCGCCATCGCGGCCAGAGATCCCCATTCCTCGATGATGCACTCCGATAGCTTCCAGAACGCATCGCGACCGCTCGATCCCAAAAAAGCCGCCGCCCTCTGGTACGTCGATTTCGAGCGCCTGCGTTCCTCGCTGGCCCCCGCCCTCGCCGACCTGACCGACCCCGTCCTCCAAAAACTCGGCTTCGCCAACACGCGACGGGCCCTGTGGACTCTCACCCGCGACGGACCCGCTCTGCGCATCGACGCCGTTTATCACGTCGCGGACCAATTCCACCGTACCGCCGTCTCCCGCACCCTCAACGACGCCGAACGCCGCGAGAACATCATCCCCCCCGAAGCCAACCTCTACATGGTGGTACCCTGGAACCCCTCCGCAGTGTTTCGCTCCATACTCGACGGATATCTGGCATCCAGGTCACCCTCCGCGTCGGTCGAACTGCGACGCCGCTTGGCCCAATTCGAACAATCGCTAGACCTCTCACTCGAGCGCGACCTGCTCTATCAACTCGACCACCGCCTCTGCACACCTGGCCGCCACACCCACTCGGCTTCGACGTCCTCTGCACCATCCAGATCAAAATCCGCGGTTCACAGCACGCCGTCCGCAAGGCCCTCGACAAGCTCCTGACCGCCTGGCAGCAATGGCTGAATCGCGGACGCTCCCCCGACAGCTTCGCCGGACTTCGACCCGTCCTGCATCACGCCGACGACGGGTTATGGTTCCTGCAACTCGGCGTGTACGGCCCCGCGGTCGCCGTTCGCGACGGCTGGCTCGTCGCCGGCTATTCTCCACACGCCGTTCGGGCCAATCTGGCCCGCCTCGCCAATCCTCAATCCCCATGCGACGCCGGCACCGCCCCATGAACCCAACAGAGCGACTCTACACCCCGAAGTTCTTTCAGGTGCTCCTCAGCACCGCGCTCACCATGGTCGGCGTGTCCATGCAGTACCACTTCGGCGAGTTCGTCGCCTACCGCGGATACAGCGAAGCCACCCTCGGCTGGGTCACCGGCATCGCAGCCCTGGGAAGTCTCCTGCTTCGCCCCTACGCCGGATCCTGGATCGACCGCGTCGGCTGCCGCGCGTCCCTGCTGGGCTCCGGTCTGTGCGGCGCCGCCGCCAACTTCCTGTTCCAATTCACCGACTCGCTCACCGCCATCTGCCTCCTCCGAATCATCATGGTCGCCTCCAACGCCACCTTCCTCGCCACCGTGGCCGTCTTCGCCGCACGCATCGCACCCTTCCCCCGCCGCGCCGAAAGCCTCGGCTCCATCGGAATCGGTGGGTTCCTCGGCATGATGACGGGCCCACTCATCGGTGACCTCATCTTCGCCCACGCCCGCGACCTGCCCCAGGCCTTCCGATTCTTCTTCACCGCCGTCGCCGCCGCCAACCTCCTCGCCGCGATCGTCGTCATCAATCTCCAAGCCCCAGACCTCCACCCCTCGCCCGGCGGGCCCGGATTCTTCCGCCTGATCCGTCAGCACTGGCCGGGGTCGATCCTGCTCGTCGCCACCATCTTCACCGCCGCCCTCACCATCCACATGTCCTTCCTCGAACGCTATGCCCATTTCCGCGGCTTCGAGGACATCCGATGGTTCTTCCTCGTCTACGCACCAACCGCCATCACCCTCCGACTCCTCTGTCGGCGATTTCCCGAACGCTTCGGACGACCCCGCGTCTGCATCGCCGGACTCACGGGCATGGCCATCGGAATGGTGTGCTTCATCTTCGTTCGCCAGCAGTGGCACCTGGTGTTGCCCGCCCTGCTCATGGGCGCAGGACACGCCTTCGTCTTCCCCTCCATGGTCGATCTCGCCGCCGACGCCCTGCCGACCGAGCATCGCGGAATGGGCACTTCGATCGTCCTCGGCGCGGGAGACGTCGGAATTCTGTTCGGAGGAATCGCCTGGGGCCAATTGATCGAACGGGCCGGATGGGAGCCGACCTTCATCCTGATCGCGGTGTTGATGTGGTTCGCTGCCGGTCTTTACACCTGGCGCCATCGGGCGGCCGCCGTCAGCCCCGCGGGCAAGCCCGCCCATTCCGCCCTACCGTGACGCCTTCCGCTCGCCCCCAGTTCGCCCCGGCGCTTCCCGGCTCGCCTCGGCGCCCGACTGCCCCGCCCCGTGGTCGGGTCCCTTGCCAAGCGGGCGAGCCCCGTTGTCGCTCTGCCGGGCCTGATGCTCCATAATCGTCTGCGTCAACTCGACGCGGTTGATGAATGCCCGCATGTCCGCCAAACGGTCCACCGCCTCATCACGGCAGCAATCCTCGATCAGCCGCAACACGCACGTCGGAATCTCCACCGTGATCGGCCGATTCATATCGCTCACGCGCTTGCCGATCCGCGTCGGAGCATGCAATCCCGCCGTCCGGTTCATCTCCGTGGCGATCGCCTGACCCGTCAAAACCTTGTACAGCGTCGCCCCAAGACCAAACACGTCCGTCCGCTGATCCAAAACCGAACGACGCGCCTGCTCCGGGGCCATGTAATCGATCGTCCCTTGAATACGCTCCTTGGCCTGCAACATCGCCGAGCTCTGCCCGAAGTCAATCAGCTTCACCTCGTCGGCGTCCGTCACCAGCAGATTGCCCGGCTTCAAGTCCGCGTGCACGAAGCCCGCCATGTGCATCGCACGCAATCCCTCCGCCGCACGCTTGAAATAACGCAGCAACGCCTCCAGCGTCGGGCGAAACGAACTGTGAGACATCGACACCCCGTCCACGTACTCCATCATCAGGATGGCCGCCCGCAGCTTCAGCCGCCGACGCAAATACCGAATCTCGTACACCTTCCGAAGTACCGGGTGATCCAGCAACTGACCCGCCGCCTGCTCCGACCTGAGCTGATCGACGAACTTCTTCTCGTCCTCCGCGTTGATCTTGA
>Ga0326597_10010965_pt1 | contig 12046 bp, 11 predicted proteins | sample RVTome_12_FD_203789 | JGI IMG/M metagenome (GOLD analysis project Ga0326597, IMG submission 203789) | Soil microbial communities from uranium-contaminated site in the Upper Colorado River Basin, Wyoming, United States - RVT100D185 | ecosystem: Environmental > Terrestrial > Soil > Contaminated >... | reverse complement strand
TTGATCGAACCGATCGTCGATGAGGCGGGATTCGAACTCGTGGACGCGCAGTTGGTGCGCGGCGGCAGGCCGTGGACGCTGAAGGTCACGATCGACACGCCGGAATGCGACGGTCGGGTGTCCGTGGAGAGCTGTGCGGTGGTATCGAGGGAACTCGGCTCCCAACTCGACGTCGCGGATCCCATCCAGGCCGGCTATCGCCTGGAGGTGTCTTCGCCCGGACTCGATCGCCCGCTCACGCGGGAAAAAGACTTCGCTTCCGCGTGCGGAAGAGAAGTGCATATCGAGACCCGGCAGCCGATTTCGGGACGACGGCGCTTTCGCGGCGTCCTGGTTCGCTTTGAAGACGGTGTTGCCGCGATCGAAGTGGACGGAAACCAAGTGGAGATCTCCTTCGCTGAAGTGTCGAAGGCAAAGACGGTTTACCAGTTCAGCCGCACCGACTTCGTCGGGCGAGCCGGCTGAGACCGGGAACCAAGGGGTTGAATCATGGCAGAAGGGCTCGGCCTGAAGCGAGAGATCGATCAGATCGCCAGAGACAAGGGGATCAATTCCGACGAGATCATCGGCGCGCTAGAGGAGGCAATGAAGCAGGCCGCCCGGCGTGAACACGGCCAGGAGATCGAGATCGACGCCAAGTACAACGCGGAGTTGGGAGAGGTCGAACTCTTCGAATTCCGGGACGTGGTCGAGACCGTGACCGACACGAACTCGCAGATCGGCCTCGCCGCTGCTCGGGAATTCGATCCCCAGGCCGAGGTTGGTGACGAGATCGGCGTCAAGATGGACACGACCGGTTTCGGGCGAATTCTCGCGCAGACCGCGAAGCAGGTGATCATTCAACGCATCCGGGAAGCCGAGCGCGAGAACGTCTACGAGGAGTACAAGGATCGCAAGGGGGAGGTCGTCAACGGGATCGTCCGTCGGTTCGAAAAGGGTTCGATCATCGTCGATCTGGGCCGGACCGAAGCGGTCTTGCCCCTCAAGGAGCAGGTGCCGCGCGAGAACTACCGGCCCAACGATCGGCTGCGCGCCTACGTGATCGATGTCAACAAGGCGGCGAAGGGCTCGCAGATCATCCTCTCCCGAACCTGCATCGAGCTGCTGACGAAACTCTTCGAGCAGGAAGTTCCCGAGATGTACGAGGGAATCGTCCGGATCGAGTCGGCTGCCCGAGAGCCCGGCGGTCGCTCGAAGATTGCCGTCGTATCTCGCGACAGCGACGTCGACCCGGTCGGCGCCTGCGTGGGGATGAAGGGCAGTCGCGTACAGTCCGTGGTCCAGGAACTTCGCGGCGAGCGGATCGACATCGTCCCCTGGAGCGCCGACCCGGCGCGTTACGTTTGCTCTGCGCTCTCGCCCGCCCAGGTCTCGAAGGTGATCATCGACGATGCGGAGCGTTCGATGGATGTCATCGTTCCGGACGATCAGCTCTCGCTCGCGATCGGTCGGAAGGGTCAGAACGTGCGTCTCGCGGTTCAGCTCACTGGTTGGCGGATCGACATCAAGAGCGAATCGAAGATGCGGGAACTCGCGCACTGGTTGTCCGAGGCCGTATCGGTCGTCGAGGGATGTGGTGATCCCGAGGCCGAGTTGTTGCTCCAACAGGGGATCACCTCTCTCGAAGATCTCAGCACCTGTGATCCGGAATTGCTCACTTCGTTGCCGGGGATCGACGAGGCGGGTGGCGCCGCGATCCGGGAGCGCGCCGCAGAACTCGCGGTGCGCAAGATCGAGGAAGAGGCCGCGCGCCTCGAGGAAGAGCGCCTGGAGGCAATACGGGCGGCCGAGGAGGCAGCCGCCGCCGCCGCTGCCGCGGAAGCCGCGGCAGCCGGGGACGCTGAATCCGAGGGAGCGGAGACGGAAAGCCCCGAAGCTGCCGCGTCAGGCGACGCAGATGTTGCGTCAGAGTCTGTCGCCGCAGCAGACGTCGACGCGACAGTGAGTTCGACCACCTGAGATTGGAAGAGCGGATCTGCTTCGGCCGTCGCGGCCGTCGACGGTATCGGTAAGGAACAGATGGCGAAGATCAGGGCGTACAAATTGGCTGAGGAACTCGGACTCGAGAAGTCCGAGTTCGTCGAAAAGGCCGAGACTCTCGGAGTCGCGCTCAAGAGCGCGATGGCGACGGTTGGCGAAGAGGACGCAGAACTCCTCCGCAAGAAGCTCGGCACCAAGAAGAAGAAGAAGGTCGTCACCGAATCGCGGGTCGAGGCCAAGGGCGGTGCGATCATCCGGCGACGAAAGCGCGCAGCACCCGAGCCGCCGCCCGAGCCGGAGCCCGAGGAAGTGGCCCCGCCCGCCCTGAAAGTCGCGCCGGCAATTGCCGAGGCCGAACCGCAGGCGCCGCCCGAACCCGCGATCGAAGCGCCGCCCGCAGAGCCCGAGAGCGATCTGCAGAGTGCCGAGCCGATCGCGGCCGCGTTCCGCCCCGAAAGCCGCGAGGTCGCCAGCGCCGCGCCGGGCCCATCGGCGCGGGACAAGGACCGCGCGGGCGAGGCGCCGGATGAGAAAGCCGGCCGACAGCGAAAGCTCGTGCGCGAGGTCGTCAACCTCAAGGAGCAGGAGCAGCTCGCCCGGCAGGCGGTCGGACACACGCGGGTGCGGCGACAGATTCAAATCGATCCGCGGACCGCGACCTCCCCGCGCCGAAAGCGTCGCGACGCGCTGGCGCCCAAGAGACCCGCGAGTGCGGCACCCAAGGAATCCACCCGGGTGGTTCGCATCGAGAAGACGGTGTCGGTGGGTGAATTGGCGAGGCTGTTGGGCGTCAAGGCTCCCGAAGTCCAGCGAAAGCTCATGTCCCTCGGAACGATGGTCTCGATCAACCAGGAAATCGACCTCGAGACTGCGAAGAGCGTCTCCGCCGAGTTCGACTACGAAGTCGAGGATGTGGGCTTCCGAGAGGAGCAGTATCTGGAGGATTCGACGACTGCCGCTGGCGCTGAGGTGTCGCGACCCCCGGTCATCACGGTGATGGGTCACGTCGATCACGGCAAAACCACGCTCCTCGATGCGCTCCGCGAGACGAATGTCGTCGACGGGGAAGCCGGCGGGATCACTCAGCACATTGGTGCGTATCAAGTCGAAGTAGGGGGGAAGAAGCTCACCTTCATCGATACGCCGGGCCACGCGGCATTCACCGAGATGCGCGCTCGAGGCGCTCAGGTCACCGATATCGTGATCATCGTGATTGCTGCGACCGAGGGGATCATGCCGCAAACCGTCGAGGCGATCGAGCACGCGAAGGCGGCGGGCGTGTCGATCGTCGTCGCCGTCAACAAGTGCGATCTGCCAGGCGCCAATCCACAAGCCGCCCGCCAGCGACTGATGGACCATGGGCTGGTTCCCGAGGAATTTGGCGGCGACACCATTTGTGTGGACGTCTCGGCGAAGAAGAAGACGGGCCTCGACAAGCTCCTGGAGATGGTGAACCTCCAGGCCGAAGTCCTCGAACTCGAGGCGGACCCGAAGCGGCGCGCGGTGGGCATCGTGCTGGAATCGCAACTCGACACGGGACGTGGCCCCGTCGCGACGGTTCTCGTCCAGCAGGGAACGTTGAAGGCCGGCGAGGCGTTTGTGGTCGGGACCTGCACGGGGCGGGTGCGGGCGCTCGAGGACGAACACGGCAAGCGGGTCAAGTCGGCCCGACCGTCGACGCCCGTTCGGGTGATCGGTTTGTCGGGTGTTCCGGAGGCCGGTCAGATCCTCAATGTCGTCGAGAGCGAGCGAGCCGCCAAAGAGATCATCGAGAACCGGGTCAACGAACAGCGCCGGCGCCCCGATGCTCCGAAGCCGAGCTTTACGCTCGACGAATTCTTCGAGCGGATGGAGGGGGGCGGCATCAAGGAGCTTCCCATCGTCATCAAGGGCGACGTCCACGGTTCGGTGGAGGCGCTGCGAGATGCGCTGCTCAAGCTGTCCACCGATTCCGTCAAGGTCAACGTCATCCTGTCCGGTGTCGGAGCGATCACGAAAGACGACGTGATGCTCTCCAAGGCGAGCAACGCGATCATTCTCGGTTTCCACGTGCGCCCCGATCCGCCCGGGCGGAAGGCCGCGGACGAACACGGCGTCGACATCCGGGTCTACAAGGTCATCTACGAGATGATCGACGACGTGAAGAAGGCGATGGCCGGGCTGCTTCCTCCCACCGTTACCGAGAAGATGGGAGGGCGCGCCGAGGTCCGCGAACTCTTCACGGTGCCAAAGGTCGGCAAGATCGCCGGATCCATGGTCGCGGACGGTATGATTCGGCGCGGCGCCACCTGTCGCCTGATTCGCGACGGCGTCCAGATCTACGAGGGGAAGGTCGGCTCCCTCAAGCGCTTCAAGGACGACGCGCGCGAGGTCAACTCGGGCTTCGAATGCGGTATCGGTATCGAAGGATACAACGACATCAAGGTCGGTGACGTGATCGAAACATTCACCCTCGAGGAGAAGCCCGCGACGCTGGAATGATCGTCGGGGCCGCAATCGTCGAGATCCGGATCCAAGGATCTCACTCGCTGAAGCAGAGGCGTGGCGTGGTGCGCTCGATCGTCCAGCGCGTGAGCAATCGCTACAACCTCTCGGTCGCCGAAGTCGGCGGTCAGGACAGCTGGCAGCGCGCCGAAATCGGATTGTGCGGCGCCGGTTCGGACCGGCATCGCGTCCGGTCGCAGATCGAAAGTGCGGTCGCATTCATCGAGGGGTTGCATCTCGCAGAGATCGTTGCAGTGGACATCGAGGTGCTGGACCTCCCCTATGAGAGCGCCGGCTGGAACGGCGAAGACGAATCGGATGAACTCGAGGAATGAACGGTGTCACGTCGAACGGAGAGAATTGCGGAGCAGCTCCGCTCGGAGATCGCCAGGGTATTGCGCGAGGATGCGACCGATCCCCGCATCCGGCTCGTGACGCTGACCCGCGTGGATGTCGCACCGGATTTGAGCAATGCGCTGGTTTTCTGGAGTGCTCTCGACATCGGAGGCGCGGATTCCGCCGAGGATACGCAACACGCACTCGACAGCGCCGCATCCTTCGTGCGCCGACACCTGGCCCATTCGCTGCCTCTCCGACGCGTACCCTTGCTGCAATTTCGGTACGACCCATCGCTGGTTCTCGGAGATCAGACGCTTTCGTTGTTGAGATCACTCGCAGATGAAGAAGAACGCTAGGCGCTCGCTCGAAAAACCCGGGCCCGCGGGTTTCCTGCTCGTCGACAAGCCGTCTGGCTGGACGTCGCATGACGTGGTCGATGCCGCCCGGCGCTGGCTCGGAACCCGACGCGTCGGACACCTGGGAACGCTCGATCCGCTCGCAACCGGGGTTCTGCCGCTCGCAGTTCGAGCGGCGACGAAGCTCGTTCCCTATCTGACGGACGATCGCAAATCCTACGTCGGCTCGATCGAACTCGGGATCGAGACCGACACGCTGGACGCAGAAGGTCAAGTGCTCCGCAGGCATGAGGGTGCGCTTCCCGAAAAAGCTGCGATCGAGCATGCGCTGATCGGCTTCCGCGGAGAAATCGAGCAGGTGCCGCCGATGTACAGTGCGGTCAAGCGCGCGGGAGTGCCGCTGCACCGGCTCGCGCGCGCGGGAAAGCAAGTCGAGCGCGCCCCCAAGAAGGTACGCATCGATCGCGTCGAGTTGATTTCCTACCGGGCGCCGATTGCGGAGGTGGTGGTGGATTGTTCGCCGGGTACCTACGTGCGAACCCTGGCCGATGACCTCGGGAGGCAACTGGGCTGCGGCGCTCATCTGCGGAATCTTCGCCGGCTGCGCAGCGGGCCGTTTGCGCTCAACGCGGCGAAGACTCCAGAACAGCTGGCCGACGCGGCCGAGACCGGCAAGATCGAGCAGTACCTGATTCCCGCGGTCGCCGCCCTGGGCCTCGAGATCGTCCAGCTGGGGCCCGAAGAGGCCAGACGGGTCAAGCACGGATGCGAAATCGGCGCTCCCGCGCGGCTGGCCGCCGGGGGCCGCGTCGCGGCGCTGGAGCCCGGTCGCGAACTGCTCGCGGTGATGGAGGTGTTGCCCGGCCGCCGCCTCAAGCCCCTCCGGGTTCTCCAGTCCGTTGCCCCGTCCGATTGACCCTGTACACTAGAGCGCCGAAGGCTCCCGGGCCTGTTCGCGCCAGGGGTTCATCCTCACGATTCTTCAGGAGAGCAAGCGGTTGATTTCCAAAGCTGAAAAGGCCAGCACGATTGCGGCCCACCGGGCCCACGAGAAGGACACGGGCAGGCCCGAAGTCCAGATCGCCATCCTCACGGAGCGGATCAACGGGCTCTCCGATCACTTCAAGACACATAAAAAGGACCACCACTCACGCCGCGGGTTGCTCAAACTGGTGAGTCAACGGCGGCGAATGCTCGATTACCTGAGGAGAAGCGGCCCCGACCGCTACCAGGCGCTGATCCAGAGCCTGGGTCTGCGCCGCTGAACTCCAGCCGCCTACCGATGCGGTACGTTCATCGGTACCAATCAAACTGAGCGGCGCGATGACGTGCGCTGCGTTTGGAGTGCGGAAGTCCGTTATACGCGAAGCATACGGACTTTGCGCATCACAGATTCCGCATTCCATCGCATTCTGCGTCTCATTCCCCTGCGCTGCTCTGTAAACCAGACTCAACAGACACGAATTGAGTCGAAACGGAGACGTGTAAAAAAATGGCAAATTATTGGTTCAAACCTGAAACGGTCACAATGGAACTCGGTGGCCGAACCCTGACCATCGAGACGGGGCGCCTCGCCAAGCAAGCCGCAGGCGCCTGCCTGGTCAGCTACGGCGAAACCGTCGTGTTGGTCACCGTGGTGCACGGCAAACCCCGCCCGGGCATCGATTTCTTTCCGCTGACGGTCGACTTCGTCGAGAAGACCTCTGCGGCGGGCAAGATCCCCGGCGGCTTCTTCAAGCGCGAGGCGCGCTTGTCGGACCGCGAGGTGCTGGTCTGTCGATTCATCGACCGGGCCATCCGACCGCTCTTCCCCGAAGGTTACAACGACGACACGATGGTCATGGCGACCGTTCTGTCGGCAGATGGCGAGAATTCGCCGGACATCGCCGCATTCATCGGCGCATCGGCTGCTCTGACCATTTCGGAAATTCCCTTCCTCGGACCGATCGCCGCGATCCGCGTCGGCCGAATCGGCGGAGAGTTCGTTACCAACCCGACAGCCGAGCAGATGACGGAGTCCGACATGGATTTCGTCGTCGGTGGCAGTCGCGACGCGCTGGTGATGGTCGAAGGCGGAGCCGACTCGGCCAGCGAGGACGACGTCCTTGCAGCCCTTCAGTTCGCTCACGGCGAAGTGATCCGGGTGATCAAGATCCAGGACGATCTGCAGAGTCGGATCGGCAAGCCGAAGGTCGAGTTGTCGAAGCCGCGGGATCGCAGCGTTCTCGAGCAGGAGATCCGGGGCAAGGTTGGATCCCGTCTCGAAGCCGCTACGCAGATTCGCGACAAGAAACTGCGCTATGACGAGATCAGCGCTGTCGAAGCAGAAGTTTGCGGTGGCTACATCAAGGCGTTCCGAAGCGAGAAGGTGGCATTCGACAGCCTCGAGGCGGTCGATGCGCGGAGATATGCAGAGCAGCAACTCGAAGCTGACGTGAAGAAGATCCTGCACGATCTCCGAGCCGAAGCCGTACGCAATCGGGTTCTCGAAGCAGGAGAACGAATCGACGGACGGCGAACTTCGGACATCCGCCAGATCGCCTGCGAACTGCGGGTCGTGCCGCGCCCGCATGGCGCGGCGCTGTTCACGCGGGGCGAGACCCAGGCGCTCGTGACCACGACCCTCGGTGGCCGTTTCGATGCACAGACGATCGACTCGCTCACCGAGCGGTATACGAAACCGTTCTATCTCCACTACAACTTTCCGGGTTACTCGACGGGCGAGCCGCGCCCCAATCGGGGGCCGGGTCGCCGAGAAGTGGGGCACGGCAATCTCGCCGAGCGCGCCCTCGGGACGGTGTTGCCGAGTGCAGAGGATTTCCCGTACACGATCCGCATCGTGTCGGAGACCCTCGAGTCGAACGGCTCTTCGTCGATGGCCGCGATCTGTGGCGGTACGCTTTCGTTGATGGACGCCGGCGTTCCGATCAAGGCGCCCGTTGCGGGAATTGCGATGGGAATGATCTCGGACGGCAATCGGGTGGCGATCCTGTCGGACATCCTGGGAGATGAGGACCACCTGGGCGACATGGATTTCAAGGTCGCGGGCACCGCCGACGGCATTACGGCCCTCCAGATGGACATCAAGGTCGAGAGCGTCGACTGGGATGTGATGAAGCGCGCGCTCGCGCAGGCGCGCGAGGGTCGCTTGCACATCCTCGAGTGCATGGAGCGAGAGACTGCTGCCGAGCTTCCCGCTTTCGTATCGCGCGGAGAACTCTCGCGCTACGCGCCGAGGGTTACCACGGTCATGGTCAAACCCGACCGGATTCGCGACATCATCGGGCCAGGTGGCAAGGTGATCCGCGCGATCCAGGAGACCACGGGCACCAAGGTCGACATCGACGACAACGGAGTGGTGACGATCTTCTCACCGGACGCCGACGCGCTCGAACAGGCGCGCTCGATGATCGAGGAACTGACCCAGGAGGCGGAACTCGATCGGATCTATCTCGGCAAGGTCAAGCGCATTACGGATTTCGGCGCATTCGTCGAGATCTTCCCCGGCACCGATGGGCTGATCCACATCAGCCACCTCGCCGAGGGCCGGGTCGACAAGGTCACCGACGTGCTGACCGAGGGCGACGAAGTCCTCGCGAAGTGCATCGACATCGACCCGACCGGGCGGATTCGCCTTTCGCGCAAGGAGGCGTTGGCGGACGCGGCGGCAGCGGAGTAGGGGTCGCCTGTGGGCGCCGCAGCGACCACGGTCCGAATCGAAATCGAGAGGTTGGCCGCCGCCGAGGGCCTTCCCGTACCGTCGCGCGCCACTTCGAGCTCGGCGGGATACGACCTGTGTGCGGCCGTCCTACAGGATCTGGTATTGGCGCCCGGCGACCGCGCGCTGGTTCCAACCGGCTTTCGGTTCGCAATTCCGCCGGGTTACGAGGGACAGGTTCGGCCGCGCAGCGGCCTGGCGCTCTCGCACGGTATTCTGGTGCCGAATGCGCCCGGTACCATCGACTCCGACTACCGCGGTGAAGTGAGCGTGATTCTCCTGAACGCCGGCAAGAAGTCCTACCCGATCCGCCGGGGCGATCGGATTGCACAACTCGTGATCGCTCCCGTCACGACCGCTGAATTTTGCGAATGCGACCAACTCGAATCGACGGAGCGCGGCGCGCGCGGCTTCGGCCACAGCGGTCGCGACGCGCGTGGGCCCGAATCGTGAGTGGCTCGACGCCGACAGACCCGGCCGCAGCGTCGCAGCCGGTTCGACCCCAGCCACCGACGGAATCCGTGCGCAAGCCCGTCCGACCCAATAGCGATCTGCCCGGCCGACTCGTGACGGCGGCCGTGCTGGTGCCCGCCGCCTGCTACGTGGTCACCGCGGGCGGTCTGTGGCTGTTGGGAGCGGTCATGGTGTTGGTCCTTCTCGGCCAGCGGGAATTCTATCGACTCATCGAGGACAAGGGCGCGCACCCGCTGGTCGGTTTCGGCCTGTCAGCTGCAATGGCGCTCTGTCTGGTCCAATACGTGGGGACGGACTATCAGGCGAATCTATTGATGACCGCCACACTCCTGGTCGTCCTTGTCGCGCAGCTCGGCAAGGCGGCGATTACGGAGGCGCTGGCCAGTATTTCGGGCACGTTCTTCGGCGTCTTCTACGTCGGTTGGTTGTTGAGCCACGCGATCTCTCTGCGCTACTTCTACGACGCCGTCACGTTCCGTTACGGCAAAGCGACCGCTGCGTCGATCGAGATCTCGCCCGATTGCGGCATCTTCTTGATGTTCTTCACCCTCTTCGTCGTGGTCTGGTGCGATGCCGCTGCGTATTTCGGTGGTCGCGCCTATGGCAAGCGCAAACTGGCGCCGGCGATCAGTCCGGGCAAGAGCGTCGAGGGTGCGGTTGCGGGCGTGATCGGGGGAATCCTCGGAGCAATCGTCTGCAAGGGCGGTTTCGATCTGCTCTGGCCGGGACAGTCTGCTGCACTCTCCTGGTACGCGGTGGGCGTGCTAGCCTTGTTGTTGTCCGCCGCTGGAATCGTCGGAGATCTGATCGAGTCGCTCCTCAAGCGCGATGCCGAAGTCAAAGACACCGGGCATCTGCTTCCGGGCACTGGTGGCGTGCTGGACCGGATCGACTCGTTTCTGCTCGCAATTCCCGTGATGTATTACGCGATGCTCTTCTACATCTTCTTGAAGGTCAGCTGACCCGTGATCGAGCGCTATTCCCGTCCCGAAATGAAGGAGATCTGGACCGACGAGGGCAGATATCGCCGTTGGTTGCAGGTCGAAATCGCAGTCTGCGAGATCCAGTGCGAGCGGGGTCTGATCCCCCGCAAAGCCTTCGAGGCCATTGCGAGCAAGGCGTCGTTCGACATCGCGCGGATCGATGAAATCGAGCGCGACGTGCGCCACGACGTGATCTCGTTCTTGACGGCCGTCGGAGAGCGGATCGGCCCCGAATCGCGGTGGGTCCACTTCGGCATGACGTCGAGCGATGTGATCGACACCGGGATGGCGTTGCAGATTCGCGACGCGGGAAAATTGCTGCTCGTCGACGTCGATCGCCTCTGCGCGGTGTTGCGGAAACGCGCGCTCGAGTTCCGCGATACACCGTGCGTGGGTCGAACCCATGGTATCCACGCCGAACCGATGACGTTTGGCCTCAAACTGCTGGTCTTCTACGCGGAGATGTGCCGAAACCGCGAGCGCCTGAAGGGCGCTCTCGCAGAGGCGGCTGTGGGCAAGATTTCCGGAGCCGTCGGCACGTTTGCGCATCTGCCGCCCGATCTCGAAGAAGAAGTCTGCGCGCGCCTCGGGATCGGCTTCGAGCCCGCCGCGACCCAGGTCGTTCAGCGCGACCGGCACGCGGCCTTGATCTGCGTGTTGGCACTGATCGCCGCCAGCCTGGAAAAGTTCTCGGTCGAATTCCGGCACCTCGCTCGGACGGAAGTTCGCGAGGTGGAAGAGGAGTTCGGTGCGGGCCAGAAGGGGTCTTCCGCGATGCCCCACAAGCGAAATCCCTGGCGGTTCGAAAACGTCACGGGCCTCGCTCGGGTGATGCGCGGCTACGCGTTGGCCGCGCTGGAGAACGAGGCGCTCTGGCATGAACGCGACATCAGCAATTCATCCGTCGAGCGGGTGATCTTTCCCGACGCCACGACGACCCTCGACTTCATGTTGAACCGCCTCGCCGGCCTCATCGAGACGCTCGTCGTCAACGAGGAACAGATGCGTACCAATCTCGATCTGACCCGCGGGCTGGCGTTCAGCGGAGCGCTCTTGTTGGAACTCACCCAGAAGGGATTGTCTCGTGAAGCCGCCTACGCACTGGTGCAGCGGCACGCGATGGACACATGGGACAAGGGCGGTGACTACCGCGATCGGGTGCTCGCCGACCCAGCCATTACCGAGACGCTTTCCAAAGAAGAGATCGATCGGGCGTTCAGCCTCGATCAGTCGCTGCGGCATGTCCACGCGATCTTCGAGCGGACGCTCGAGCGCTGCGACGGACCATCATCCAAGGCTTCCAAGTCGTGAGGGCACTCGTTCACGTCACGCTCAAACCCGATGTGCTCGATCCCCAGGGCAAGGCGATCCAGAAGGCGAGCGTTTCGCTCGGGTATCAGGCGATCAAGAGTGTTCGCCAGGGCAAGCTCTTCGAGCTGGAACTCGACGCGGCCGACGCAGTGGCGGCGCAGGCGTTGCTCGCCGAACTCTGCAAGAAGCTGCTCGCAAACCCCGTGATCGAGAATTTCGAGATCGTCAGCGTCGCCTGACCCACGCAGCGCGACCCAGCGGCGCGCGCGACGCTGCAAGCGATTACGCAAGATACACGCGCAAGGAACGCGCGAGTTCAGCCTTTTCGCGCATCCCGGGCGAAGGGTTTTCTCGGGGAGCGGGACGCGAGAGCTACTCGCTCGAACCCCATGTCGCTCGCA
>Ga0326597_10010964_pt1 | contig 12047 bp, 8 predicted proteins | sample RVTome_12_FD_203789 | JGI IMG/M metagenome (GOLD analysis project Ga0326597, IMG submission 203789) | Soil microbial communities from uranium-contaminated site in the Upper Colorado River Basin, Wyoming, United States - RVT100D185 | ecosystem: Environmental > Terrestrial > Soil > Contaminated >... | reverse complement strand
CCGGTTCCTCGTCCGGAGGCGTCTCCTCCGGCGGCTTGCCGCTGCCGGCGGTTTTCGACTTCAGGTGGTCCATCAACGCGCCCAGGTTGCTGCCGCCGGTCGAAATCTCCAGGGTGATCGCCGGGGACTCGAGGTCGATGTGGTCGATGATGATCGTGTCGGACAGGAACGATCCGACCTCGGCCTGGACGTCGATCAGACCGACCGACATCGCCTCCTTGGCCTGGAAGCCCGGCGGGCTCGCCACCCGCAGGTTCTCCATGGAGACCTGTCCGCCCATCAGCGAGACCGAGGCGGAGGACAGCGAGGTTTCCGTCCCCAGCGCCCAGGTTCCGCCCCGCTCGACCCCCTGTTCGAGGACGTCGCCCGCGAACCAGACGCCGGCCAATAGAATCACCACGAGGAGAACGACCAATACGAGCAGCTTCTTCATGACAGGATCCCAAGGTGTGCTATTGACGGCCCGAGTCGCCCAACATGCTATCAACCGGGTAGCACCTGGGCAGGGAGCTTCCAGAGGCTAGGGGGAGAAACCAGCTGAGCGTTGTCTTGACCGACCGTAAGTCGTAATCTAGGTCCGAAGCACCAGTTTAGAGCTGCCAGTCTGGAGCTGCCAGCTTGGAGCCGATAGGAGGAGCCAGTGATCTCTCCCACCGCCGAATACGCCCTGCGAGCCATTGTCTACCTGGCATCCAAGCAGGGTGAACCCCAGACCAATCAGCAGATCGCGGAGATCACCAAGGTGCCCTCCGCCTACCTTTCGAAGGTACTGCAAGCCCTTGGCCGTGCGGGTCTTCTGACGTCCCAGCGGGGTCTCGGTGGAGGGTATCGGCTGACCCGCGACATGGACGAGATCACCATGCTCGACGTGGTCAATTCCGTGGATCCGGTTCAGCGGATCCGCCGCTGCCCGATGGAGATCGCCGAACATGGATTCACCCTGTGCCCGCTCCACAGCCGGCTGGACAAGGCCATGGAGTTCATCGAGACCACTTTCGGAGACACGACGGTCGGCTCGCTGGTTCGGGCTCCCGTGGGCGACGAGTCCTGTCGCGGGCCGATTCCGCTCGGACTGACGCCGGTCGGCGGGAGAGTGGGCGGTCAGCCGGCGACGAACCCGGTCAGCGACGAATCGAACGTTTGATCAGTTCCCGCTCCCGCTCCAGGGTCTCTGCGCGCACTTCCGGCGGAACCCCGCGAAGCTGCAGCAGCTCCCGCACCAGCTTCAGGCTGACGCCGGGGTCATCCAGCTGCTCCGCCGCGTCGATGGCGATCAGCAGGCCCAGATGTCGCTTGCCAGCGGGCGCCTGCGCCGAGGCTTGCCGGCCGGCCGCCAGCGCGTCCCGGGTCCGGTCCTCGTCGTCCGCGAGCATCAGCAAGGACTGCGCGCGGCCCAGCAGGGCGTCCAGATCGTCCGGCCGCTCCCGCGCCAGGCCCTCGAAGAGCCGGGACGCGATCAAGTAGTCCTCCTCGGCGTACGCCGCCCGGGCGAGCACCCGGCGCGCCGAACGGTGTTGTCCGTCCAGCTCGAGCGCCCGTGACGCGTCCATGCGGGCCGCGAAATACTCTCCTTGCTCGAGCCGCGCCCAGGACCGGCTCACCAGCGCGCCCAGTTCCAGGAACGCGCCGCCTTGAAGGAACTCGATCCAGCGCGGTTCCAGCTCGGACAGCGCCTGCCGGTACCTGGCCTGGGACCAGCGCCCGCTCTCCAGCCTCCGGGCGAGCAGGCGCAGGAACTCCTGATCGTCCGGGTGTGCTGAGTGCAGCAGGAGGAAGACCAGCGACCAGGACTGCGCATAGAGAGTCTCGCGGGGCCACTCGGGTTGGCGTGCGCCCGCCAGGCCGTAGAAGTCGAGGTGCCGCAGATCCATGAGCTGATAGAGCGGGCAGTAGTCGCTCTCGGCGAGCGCCTCGCGGATGACCTCCAGCAGTGCGTGGTGGACGCGGTCCATGGCGCCGCCGTATGGATCGCTCTGGATCCCCTCGAAGTAGCTCGCCAGGCCTTCCTCGAACCAGATCGGGGCATCGCCGGCGTATTCGCGCAGCACATGTCGGGCGACCTGCCGGCGCAGCTCGCCGCGCGCGGCGCTGGAACCCGCTTGCCACGCGCAGCCGATCTCCCCCGCGCTCTCATCGAAGAACGACAGCGAGCTGGCCACGAACGTGTTCCGATCGTGGGTCTTGCGCCGGAACTCCTCGTAGTCCGCCTCGTGGGAGAAGAGGTGCAAGACGAAGTGCAGATCGCTCCGCCGGCGCAGGCCGATCCGCTCGAGCAGCGCCGCGACTTCCGCGGCGGACCGGTCGACGATCGAAACCGCCTCCACCCGCTGATCTTCGGGCAGATCGGTTTCGAGCCGGTAGCCAGAATGGCGCTCACTGACCGGGCGATCGGCGCAAGCGAGCGCCAGCAGACCCATCAGGAGCAGTGTCGGACTCATTCTCTGGTTCCCTCGACGCCCCTGAACGACCTGAACGAATTGATCCGGCGTCGAAAGAGAGTCTACAGCCGCTAGCCCCGAGATCTCCAGGTGATCAGCCAGAGAAAAGTGTACTCGTTGTAGGTGGGTGTGCTCTCGAACTCGAACATGCCGAGAGGGAAGAGCGAGAGTTTCGAAGATTGGGCCGACTTGCGGGTCTCGGAGGGCAGGTAGCGGCTCTCGTAATTGGCGCCGAACTGGAAGATGAAGTCCAGGAACGACCAATCCAGGCTGCGTACGTCGGAGGAGTAGTCGAACAGGATCGGGAAGTGGAAATTCGTGCTGTCGTCGAGATCTTCGATCACCGCCACGCTGGACGTGTGCGAGCCCAGCGGTCCCAGCACATTGAGCCTGAGTTCTTCGCCGGCGCTCAGCTCCGGCAAGGGACGGGCTTCGGCCGCGTCCGGCAGTTCGAACTCGTCGCCCTCCAGATCGAGGTCTTGCGCGCGCGCCCGCAGGATCTCGCGAACGTCGGCGGCGCCGCTGATCGCGCGACCATTGATGTCGAGCACGCGGTCCCCCTTGCGAAAACCGGAGAGGTAGGCCGGCGATCCGACCACCACGCCGGAGATCACCGCCAGCGATTCATTCAACCCGTAGATCTCGTTCGCCAGGTCGGCGGGGATGGTCGCCACCTGGGCGCCGGTCAGGTGTTGCACGCCCTTCGAAGTCTCGAGCTGGATCGAGCTGGTCGTCGATCGCGTGACTGGTTTGCTCTCCGGAACGAAACCCAGCGAGAATTCCCGCGAGCTGTCCACTTCCTCCGGAGGGCCCGGCCGCAGCACCCTGAGCTCGACCGACTGCCCTGGTTTCAGCCGATCCGGAAGCAGCTCCTCGAACTGCTTCTGATTGGTGAACTCGACCGCATCGAACCCGAGCAGTATGTCACCCGGCAGCAGGCCGGCCTTTGCCGCGGCCGAGGCGGTGGGAACCTTGGAGACCCAGACGCCCCGCCAGGCGGGGACTCCCAACCGTTCGGCCAGCGCGGAGTCGATCGAGGACGTCACCAGGTCGAGCGAGGCCTCCTCCAGAGTCGCGGTCTCGATTCGCAGGATGCGCGGGGGGCTCTCTCGTCCCGGCCGCAGCTCGAACACGACCTTGCCATCGTCCCCCAGCTTGCGTTCGGCCAGCTTGACGCCTTCCGACGAGACCGAACGGTGTGAGACCTGGCAGGCCGCGCAGGACAAGAGCAGCAGCGCGAGGCAGGTCGCTTTCGGGTTCAACATGGTCATCTCCAGTACGAGGACTGCCTCGGGAAACGCGAACGGCGGGAGCCGAGTTCCGGCGATTCCTCAGAATGTGCCGTAGGTGCGGGCCTGGAGGATGCGCACCGCGTTGCGGTTCCACCAGAGATCCCAGCGTCGCATGTCCGCGGATACCTGCGCGTCGCGTGGATCCTCGGGCCGGCTGAAGAAACTCCGGATCTGGGCCAGCGACCCCAGCGCGGGCTGCTCTCCGGACTCAAGCGGTTCGAGTTCGAGCGAGCCGGCCAGCACCGGATCGGCGTTCAGTTCCCGGCGAATGGTCTCCAGCCGATCGAGCACCAGTTCGACCAGAACCGGATCGGGATCGTCCAGGAAGCCGATCAGCACCGGAAGCACTTCATAGGGTTGCCCGCTGGTCTCGAGAGTCAGGTGGCCGCCCACCCGGCGGATGACCACCGGCGGGGAGATCGGCGTGGGTTCTTCGGCAACGCTCGAATTCGGATCCGGCTTTGCGGCGACCTGCTCCAAACTCGCTGGATCCGCCTCGCGCACGGAGTTGCCCAAGGAACGGAGCGACTCGCTAAAGGAGTCGAACGAACGGCTGACCTGATCGGCGGCCCGGGCGACCGCGGCCTGATCCACTTCGAACGCGACCAGCGGCCCGCGCCGCACGTAGCGCGTCTTCTCCACCACCCGCTCGACGATCCGCGGCTCCCACGGCTCTGGCGGCGCCATATGAGGCGCCTCAGTGTTCTCGATCCGCACCGCCTCGACGTCCAGCGTGGCCGGTTCTTCGACCGGCTGGACCCGCACCGAAGGCGGCGGCCCGGGCGGCGTCTTTGACGGAGCCGGTTCCTTGGCCAGCAGGTGGAAGCTCAACAGCGCGATCGCCGCGCCGAGAAGCGCGCTGACCGCGTGCGCGCCGGCTCTTCGCAGCAGCCTCATCCGGCGCTGTTCCTCCGGCGCGGCCGCTTCGAACGCGGCACCCTCTGCAGCGGCGACGGCGGCGAGGATCTCTCGCGCGTACTCGCTCGAGGTCCGCGGGGTTTCCAGGCTCTTTAGGGCATGGGTGGCGCGCACGTATTCATCCAGCCCGGTTCGGCAGGGCTCGCACTCTTCGAGATGCCGCCTTGCGGCCGCCCGCAGGTCGCCCTCGAGCTGGCCTTCCATGAGATCGGAAAACAACGGGTGGATGCGCTCGCACTTCATCGGGTCTGGCCCTCCGAACCCTCGTGGCGGGGAACGCGCGCCCGCTCGGCGCACGGCTCCCCGGATCTCAGATAGTGATCGCGGAACGCGAACCGGCCGCGATTGACCCTCGACTTGACCGTGCCCACGGCACAATCGAGGCTCGCGGCCGCCTCCTCGTAGGAGAAGCTCATCACGTCCACCAGCGTCAGAGCGGTGCGGTACGGCTCCGGCACGCGCTCGAGCGCGAAGTGGATCGCCGAAGATTCCTCCGCCTGGATTCGCGGATCGACGGTCTCGGTGACCTCTGAGGCGGCGCGGAAATCCTCGATGTAGATCACCTTGTGTCTCGTCTTCCGGCGGTTGGCATCGCGGACGTGGTTGAGCGCGATGCAAAAAAGCCACGAGCGCAGCGAGCCCTCGGGCCGGTACCGGGAGATCGCTCGGAAGACTTTGATCCAGATTTCCTGGGCCAGGTCATGCGCCGCATGGTGATCGCCGACCTGCTTCTCCACGACCGAAAGGAGCGCGGCGCCGAAGCGCGAGACGAGCGCCTCGAACGCGGCGTGGTCGCCCGCGCCGGCCAGGAGAGCCAGCTCTTCATCCGAAGGCTCCCGGTCATTGAAGGAGGTCAGGTCCATGGTCAGTCCCGGAAACGCCCCGCACGGGCCGCCGGTTCCTTCGGAATTCGGCAGAATTCGGCAGAATCCGGACGGGATCGGAAACCGCCATGGTATCCGAGATCTCGCGCTCGCGTTGGCTCTCCTGCAAGCCGTTTGCCATACTTGCCGGCCTGATGACCGGAGACCCCTCGAAAGCCAGCCTTCTGAATCGCAATCGAACCGCGCTCTGGTTCGCGCTGGTCGTGTTGGTGGCGCTGGCGGTCCGGTTGATCCATCTCTCGCAACTCTCCGCGAGCCCCCTGTTCGAGCATCCGATCATGGATGCGAAGGTGCACCACGAGTGGGCCCAGCAGTTCGCCGCCGGAGAGGCTTGGTCGGTCGATCGGAGAACCGGCGAGCCGCTGCCGTACTTCCGGGCGCCGCTCTACATCTGGTTCCTGGGCACGATCTACTCGATTTTCGGGGTCGATGCCGGGTACACGCCGCGCTTGATCCAGAGTCTCATGGGGGCGCTGAGCTGCGGTCTGGTGTTCCTGCTCGGCAACCGTCTGTTTTCGCGGGGCGTGGGACTCCTGGCCGGCCTGACCATGGCCGGCTACTGGACGGCGGCCTACTTCGACAACGAGCTCCTGATCGAGCCGATGCAGGTCTTCCTGAACCTGCTGCTGCTGTGGTTGCTGGTGATCGCCTCCGAGCGGAAAAGCCTCGTTGCCTGGGCGGCCGCGGGCCTGCTGCTCGGGCTGGAAGCGATCGCACGGCCGAACATCCTGTTGTTCGCTCCGGCGGTGTGCGTCTGGATCCTCTGGCTGGAGCAGGCCGGCGGATCCGGCTGGCGACGGGGCGTCCTGTCCTGCCTCGCTTTCGGACTGGCGCTGCTCGCGCCGATCCTGCCGGTGACGATTCGAAACCAGGTGGTGGGCAACGACCGCGTCCTGATCGCGTCCCAGGGCGGCGTCAACTTCTACATCGGCAACAATCCCCACACCGACGGTGTCACCGCCATCGTGCCCGGCACGCCGCCCGACTGGTGGGGCGGCTACGACGCCACGCAGGCGATGGCCGCGCAGGCGCTGGGCCGCCAGCCGAAGCCGTCCGAAGTCTCGGGGTACTTCTTCGACCTGGCCTTCCGCTTCTGGAAGCAGCAGACCGGCCGCGCGATCGATCGGACGCTGCGCAAGCTCAGGCTGTGGGTGTACGGCATGGAGTATCCGAACAACATGTGCATCTACACGAACACCGAGCTGTTCACTCCGATCAGCCGCTGGCTGCCGGGGAGCTTCTGGATCGTCTGTCCGCTCGGACTCCTGGGCCTGCTGCTCGGCTTCCGCCGGAGCCTCCGGTTGTTTCCGCTCTGGGGCTTCGTGCTGGTCTACTCGATCTCGATCGTGATCTTCTTCGTGACCGCGCGCTACCGGATGCCGGTGGTCTATCCGCTGTCGATCTTCGCGGCGCACGCCGTCTTCTGGCTGGTGGCGAAGGTGAGGGAGCGGGCCACGCTGAAACTGGCCGCGGGGGGCTGCGTGCTGGCGCTTGCCGTCCATCTGACCACGTACTTTCCGGGCTATGGTTACGGGTTCATCCAGAAGAACGAGGGCGAGGCGCTCTGGACGCTGGGCGTGGAACTGGCCGAGCGGAAGGAAGACCGTGAGGCGCTCGAATATCTGAACCGGGCCGTGGCCGCACTGCAGCGGACCGCCGCGACCACGCTGTCGAGTGAACGCCGGGCGTCCTCGCTGCGCCTGCTCTCGCAAGGTCTGGCCCACCAGGGCGAAGTCCTCGAACGGCTCGGTCAGCCCGGGCCGGCGGAGAACGCCTACAAGAGTTCACTTCAGCTGCTCCCGGAGAACATCATCGAACGCGCGATCGTGTGCATGCGGATCGCCCGGGTGCTCGAACGGCAGGGCAAGGAGCGCGAGGCCCGCAGGTTCCGCGAGGAGGCCGAGCAGACGAAGCGGCGGCTCGGATTCCAGGGCCCGCTGCCGGACCGGCTGCGGCCGGAGGAACATCCACCCCTGCCTCGCTGAGGGTCACTGGAGGGAGCGGGGGCGACGGGACTCGATGGGCTCCTCGAAGACGGCGTCAATCTGCGCGTCATCCAGACCTACCTCGGCCACGGTAGCGCCCGGACCACTCAGATCTACACCCACCTGACCCGCGAGGTCCACGAGGCGGCGAAGGACCCCGTTAACCGTCTGCTCCGCGGCTTCTGATCGGGACCGATCCGGGCCGCTACCGTGATCGAGGTCGCGGACATCCTCCGCGAAGCCGGCGAACCGTATCGCCAGCGCTTCGGTGACCGCATGCTCCCGTCCCACGCGAAGGTGATGCGGGACTTGGAGCAATGCCGCACGCCAGCTCTCGGCGGACATCTCCTGCAGTGTGATCACTGCAGCGGGACCCAGTACGCCTACCACTCCTGTCGCAACCGCCACTGCCCCAAGTGCCATGTGGACGAGACCGCCCGCTGGATCGAGCGACAGCAGCGACGGCTGCTGCCTTGCCCCGACTTCCTGCTCACCTTCACCCTTCCCGCGGAGCTCCGCGACCTCACTCGCTCCCACCAGTCCATTATCTACAACCTGCTGATGCGCGCCGCAGCGCAGGCCCTCTTGACTCTCGCGGCCGATCCGCGCTATCTCGGAGCACGCCCCGGCATCCTGGCCGTGCTCCACACCTGGACCCGCGACCTCCGCTTCCCTCCCCACGTCCACCTCCTGGTCACCTCCAGACGAGTGACGGACGGCGGAAGAACCTGGAGAAGCCCGAAGAACGGCGGCTTCCTCGTCCCGTGCCGGCCGCTGTCCGTCCTCTTCCGCGCCACGTTTCGCGAGGGGCTCTGCCACCTCGGGCTCGTGGACCACGTCCCCAGGAACGCGTGGCGCCAAAAGTGGGTCGTCCATGCTCTCCATGCCGGCAACGGTGACCAGGTCCTCGAGTACCTCGGCCGCTACGTCTACCGCGTCGCCCTCACCAACAGCCGGATCTAGACCTTCGAGAACGGCCTTGTCACCTTCCGCTACCGCGACAACCACTCCCGTCAGTGGAAGCACTGCTCGCTGTCTGCGGAGGAGTTCCTCCGTCGCTTCCTCCAGCACGTCCTGCCAAGGGGATTCACCAAGGTCCGATCGTATGGCCTCTTTAGCCCCACGTGCAAACCGACCCTCGAGCGGACTCGGCAACTGCTCGAAGAGCATCCGGCCGCGGCCGTCATCACCGGACACCGCTTCCGCCGCCCGACCCCTCCCGCGGACGCTCCACCCAAGAAGCGCACCTGCCCGTACTGCCACGCCGGCGTCCTCATCCCCGTCGCCACGCTTCCCAGAATCGCGCTCCGCGCTGCCAGAATCCGAGGGCCGCCGTGAACTCCTGCCTCGCCACCCAGTCAGCACTGATCCGATCGTCCGTGTCACGAGTCGGCGTCGCACGGAGACAGCGCTGCTTCGTCCTGCGTGCAGCCGAGCAGCCCGCACCCGCCCGTTGCAGACCGCCGTCATTGCCTCGGCCGTCACGCCGACCACCTCTCACCCCTTCTGCCCTTCCGTCTTGCCACCATGGTCTCGCTCCACACACATTCTGCCCCGCATTGATTCCCCAAGGACTCACCACCCTCTGAGCCGGTCTCGGATTGAGTTCAACACGGCCATTTGTCGCGGCTTCGCGCGACAAAAAGCCTTAATTCGTTTCGTTGGGCGGCTTCGCGGCTCTGCAGAGCCAAACCCCAGCGGCCGCGAGGCTACCACCGTACCTTCCACATTCCACCACCAGTGCACGATCCGCAGTGCTGCATGTTCTTCCAGTCGTTGCGGCCATTCTCCAACTTGACGATGCCCTTGCGAGCCTTGTCCGCGCCGTGCGCGTTCTGCCACTTGTTGCATCCGCAGTCCGACGCACGCACCAACACATCGTGAGTCGGCCGAGCGCCCACTTTCTTGTAGAAATGGGTTTCGCCAGCCGAGGGCTCGGCGGGTTCATCTTCGTCGGCGTGTGCGCTCGGCGGGATGTCGGTCGATTCGCCCGTTGCGTCCGGCATAGGCTTCGCCGCGCGAAGGTGAGCCTGAAGGGCTTGGCGATCACCCTCCAACCGCGCGACCTGCGTTTGGAGTTCGTCAACGTGCGACCTGAGACTGCTGCGCTCCGCGCGTAGCTGATCATTGTCGGCCGCATAGCTGTCCGCGAGCGCCTTGTATTCTTCCAGAGACGTCGCCCGCTGCCGCAGATCAGTCACTGTGCGGCGGGTCGATGCGTCGCGAATATCGTCGATTTCCAGCGGCCTCATCACACTGAGCGCTGCAGCACGGAAGATCAGCCCGCGGAGTTGCAGTCGGAACCGGTCTCGAATCTCGATTGGGCTGAATGCTCCTGTCCGCAGTCGCTCCGCCGTCCACAGCGGGTGGAGGTAGCGATCCTGGTTGAGAGAGAAGTTCGGCCAGAACAGACGCACGGCACCCCGGTAGCAGCACCACTCGCGACCGAGGATGTCGGTTAGCGCCCAGGACGCATCTTCGTCAAGACGGACGACGTTCGCGAGACCCATCAAGTCGTATTCGAGCTTCGAATCGAGTTCAGGTATGACAACCCCACGTTCGTGGGTGCTGACTACGACAAGTGGCACTGTGCGATCGGCATGCTGAATCTCGGCAACAAGAGCCTCGCCGTCTTCGAACCCCGACATGATCCGACGCTGGTGCAGAGTAGACGAGCCGTGATGCCACGAACCTGGAAGGCTCAGGAGACTGCGGACGATCCTCGGACACCGCGGGTCGACCGACACGGGCATAACGCGGGTGGTGGTCCATCCTGTCTCCAGCGTGACGTACACCGACACACTGTGGGCGCCTGACGTAATCGACACTGCCACAGAGAACCGCCGACCTTCGTCCGTGTCTTCGTGAAGCTGAAGCATCCACCATTTACGATCGCTATCGACGGCTTCCTCGATGCTGAAGGTGCCGGTGCTTCCGTCCTCGGGCTGGTAGGTACCTGCCGGGCCGAGAGATGAAGCGCCCTTCGAGCTCAGCCACTCTTGGATCCTTGTCTTGAGACGCTCTGCCTCCGCGGTGCGAACATCAGGCTCCTCCATTCCGTCACGGCGTTCGAGGATGTAGGCCGCTACCTTCTGCATCGGTTCATCTCCATGATGCGGTCCAACTTGGCCTGCTTCGGCAGCATGGGATCGCGATCGGTTCTGCCCGCCCAACGCCTTGCCGATAAGCTGCGGGTGCCGAAAGCGACCGTCAGCTTCATCGGCTTGTTAGCCCGCAGTCTCGTACGGCGGGGCATCTTCTCTCGCCACCACGGTGTCATACAGCCCGTAGTGCGTCAGCCCCGGGTGGCTCTCTATGCCGGTGTAGCGGAGCGACGCGTCTTCGTATCGTCGGAACGCGAACACGGCCTGGTTCATCTGCTCGGTGTTGAACACCTTGAGCCGCACGAGCAGGTGGAAGTCCTTCACGGTCAGCCCGGTGACGGCCAGAAACAAGTCCGGTTCGAGCTTGGTGATGACGTCTTGTAGCGTGTTCTCGCGAAAGTCGGTCAGGTACATGAACGCGGGGATCCGCGTCGCGAACTTGATGAGCTTCTCCTGGACGAGCTTGCGCTTGGACTTGTACTCCTTCTCCTCCTCGGTGAGCTGCTTCTTCTCCTTCGCCGACAAGTCCCTGTTCTTGGCCTTGTTCTTGAGTTCCTTGACCTTCTCGCTCTTGTTGATGATGGTCTCGATGATGTTGTCGCCGAGCGAGCGCCAGCCCTCGATGCGCTCCACGGCGGCCATCGCTTCAGGGTTGTCCAGGATGCGGCGCAGCGTGTCGTTGTCCACGTTCACCAGCAGCGCGCTCTCCCACTTGCGGGCCAGCAGCGTGGCCGAGGTGCCTGCCATCGCGATGTCGAGAATGCCGCCTGCGTCGATCTGCGTCATGTTCGCGCCGTCGTAGGCAAGCACCGGCAGGAACGACACGAGGTCTTTGACCGCGTTCTCCGGGTTCGGTTCGTTCGGCGAGAGGCCGATGCCGTACTCGGAGAGCTGCCGCAGCGCACGCGTGGGCGCGAAGTCGAACACGAAGCAGACCGGCTTGAGGATCTCCTCCTGGTTCGGGTCGTCGCCGTTGGGGTTCTTGATGGACCACGGCGACTGCACGCGGAACGCGGCCTGGAAGTAGGTCTCCGGCGACTTCAGGTTGCGCAGCATCAGGATGGACGACCACTGTGCCACGGTCACCCCCGTCGTGAGCTTGCCGCAGGAGAGCGTGATGGTCTTGGTCTCGAAACCGCTGCCGATGGCGCGGCGCACGGGCGGCAGCGCGTCGAGCCCGATGCCCGCCGACGCGCCGGCGGCGACGACGACCTCGTAGTCGTGCCAGAAGGTGTTGTGCTTCTCGGCTATTACATTTGCCATCGCGTGGCAGGCCGCTACGTTGGGTAGGAACCAGAACGAATGCTGGAGATAGGGCAGCAGACGCACGTCCGAATACGGAAAGGGCGGCCGCGTGCCGGTCTTCAGATGTTCGACCGCCCTGGGCGCGTACCCGCCGCGAATGATATCGAGCCACTTCTGCACG
>Ga0326597_10010963_pt1 | contig 12047 bp, 12 predicted proteins | sample RVTome_12_FD_203789 | JGI IMG/M metagenome (GOLD analysis project Ga0326597, IMG submission 203789) | Soil microbial communities from uranium-contaminated site in the Upper Colorado River Basin, Wyoming, United States - RVT100D185 | ecosystem: Environmental > Terrestrial > Soil > Contaminated >... | reverse complement strand
TTGCATCAGTCTCGACCGGGGCAAGACCACCAAAAAAACCTTCTTGTAATAGGCCGCCTTCAACTGCATTTAATGCATCAGACAGTTTTTCAAGCTCTTCTTTTGTGTCGCGCGCTCCCGAGTGAATATCTGATGTGAACCGGTTCCACTCTTTTATCCCGCCTTCATTCAATGCTGTTAACGATCCAAGAAAATCTTGTACGGCTCCATGAATATTTCTAAACGCTCTACCAAATACTCCTTCACCGTCTTCAATGCTTAAAATAAACTTCTGCCATTCCGCCCTGGTCAATTTCATTTGATTATCTAAAGAACGCAACTGTTTTTCGACCAAATCAGCTAGCGCCCCGCTAGTGTCATCTACAGCATCACGTAACTTCAAAACATCCTCAGCGCCGGCAAGAAATCGGCTAAATGCAATTACACTGCGCTGGTCTGTTAGCTCCAATACCTCATTAAGGTCAACCGACTCACCTCTTAATTTAATCAACGCCGGTATAAGTTCATCAAACGACTTGACAGAGCCACCAAGTCTTTGAGCCAATGCCCCCTGTGAGTCAGCAAGATTTAAAATAATGTTTTTCAAAGACGTACCGGCTGTACTGGCATCAAAACCTGCGTCAATAAGAACGCCAAGCAAGGCTATTGAATCCTCAATAGAGAAATTAAACGCGGCGGCCGCCGGAGCAACCTTTGATAATGCCGTTTGCAAGTGTCCGAAGTCCAGCGCGCTGTCAATAGTAGCAACTGCCAAAACTCCGGCCACCCTGGCGGCTTGGTCGGCATCCAGATTAAAAGCTCTCAGTGCCGCACCTATTACCAAAGCCGCCGGGGCAGCTTCAGCTTCAGCAGCAATTGAGAAATCCAGAATGCTCTTAGTTGTTTTTAGAACTTCCTGCTCTGTGAACCCCAGTTTGATTAGTTCGTCCTGCAGCTTTATAATTTCGGTCGGAGTGAATACGGAATTTAAAGAACGGGCCTGTTTTTCCAGTGCTGCAATTTCACCCCTGGTTTTCACAAGTCTAGACGCTAAATTGGTCACTGCACTGTCAAAATCAACGACAATAGTCGCGGCCCCCCTGACCGCATTACCTAAGATCCGGGCTATGTTCACCGTTAGCCCAAACGCATTGGCCAGCTTCAAAAAACTGGTTTGATAGTTGCCTACATTTCGAAAGTTTTGGCCAATAGTCTTGTCGATCTTCTTGAGGTCCTGATCCAGCGCCGCAATACGGACCCGCATTTCCTTGCCATGAATGCTCTCACGCGCAACCGCGCTCAGGTCTTTATAGCTATTTTTGAGATTGGTAAGTTCTGCCTGCATGGCCCGGTAAGAACCTTTGCCTTTGTCAGCCGTTATAGTCTGCTCTCGTGCAAGTTTCCTGGATTCTTCAGTAACGCCCTTAATCGTGGTGTTGGCTTTGGTAAGCTCAGCATTGAGTTCCTTGAACCGAGCCGATCCTATTGCGGTGCCGCCAAGTTCTTTTTTCAGGTCTTTGATTATTGCCCGTACCTGATCCAGGTTCCTGGCGGAAAGCTCGACGCCGTCGAGCCGAAAGACAACATTTATAACCTCAGCCATTTAAAGGCGATTTGTTACAAATGTATTGTAAAAAATTCACATATCAGTTTTGAAATAACCCCCATGAAGCATTTCGGGGCATCCATAGGGGAGTACTCCCTTTTTAGATTTTATGCATTTCTTTCCCAATTCTCCACTTTGGGAAGATTGGGAAAATTGGGAAAATTAGTATAGATGTGGGTTTTCCGGGTTTTTCGGGTTAATCAGTTTTGAAACAGCTTTTGCCTGACCAGCTCGCCGGCATAGTTTTCCAGATCCAGTATCCTGAAGAACTGGCCGCTGGCCTGACTGATGGCATCTTTTGTGAACTCCGTGCGCTTGCCCGTCTCAGATAGCGAAAGCGAGGCTGCCGACGGCGTGCCCTCTTTAGCTATGTTCTGAATGATAGCCCAGGAAAGTGACCGCCGGCTCTTTTCAGGAATGCCTGGGAATACAAATTTGGTCCAGTTATAAATCGCGTCGAACGGTGGGCGGTGCGGCTTGGTGCCGCGTTCCAGAAATATGGTGTGCAGCGGACTAATGATCCGGCCCTCAACAATGCCAGCCCCATAGTCAATTTCTATTCTGAATGATTTCTCAGTTGCTCCACTGGCCCGGTGCTTTTGCCTGACCAGCTCTGTTTTCATCACTTTGACCAGGTGCTCCAATGCAAGGCGGACCCTGGCCTCAAGCAAGTTTTGAAGAATGGATTCTACTGGCATAGCGTGAAGATATGAAAAAAGAAGACTCCTGAAATCACGTTTCAAAGAGTCTTCTTGGAATGGTCACTACTCTAGTTCCGGTTCAAATATAATAAAAAGAGAGGCACCAAAGCCCCTCTTTCACCAAAAATAAATAACCATCATTATGAAATCCATTTTAAAAAGCCCCTACTCCATATGCGAATATTTTTGCAGGGGCTGACTTTGGCGCACCCTTTACCGAGGCCAAAGAATTTATATCGGTCAGCAATCAATGCCGTCCTCTAAATCAGCGGCCACAATGAAATCAGCAACCTTCATGCGTAAATTGTCAACGCCGCGATCAGCGGTAAATATCTCTATGCTTTCAGACGCGTACCGATTCCCAGATAAATTTATGAAATTTTTGATAGCGGCGACCAGCATAGCCAAGTTGTCCATGTCAATTTCCTCAATGTTTCTGTCATCGCAAGGCACTTGTTCGGCTATCCCAGCGAATATAGTGTGACTAACACACCCAAACCGATCCATTGTGCTGCGCTTATGTTCGAGATACAGCAGCGGCCATTCCACACATAACTCATCCCTTTTTGCCCCGCCTGCTTCCCAGGCCCTGGCCCAGAAATACCCTTTCGTATAGTCCGAATAAACCTTTTCCAGGTTAGTAGTATTGAGCTGTTCCAGGCGGTCAATAGTGGCAAAGCTCGCAAACCGGCTATCCGAAATAGCGAAATTTCTGAATATGTCAACAATTTCTTTTAAGCTCACGATAACGAATTAACTATCCACGCAAACAAACAATCCTCAAAATCACTGTAAAATACACATTCCAAAGCAGTTTTTTCTCCCGTGTTAAACCAACCGGCCTGAATAATGTCGCTGTACAGTCCGCGCCAACCAACCAACTCGCTTTTGATCATGTTGTCTTCGCTGATTTTTTTCTCGACATCGCTTTTCGTCTCGCCGTCCCACGCGGTAGTGCGTCCCTCAAAGAAAACCCGGTAATCCCCTTTCTCACGTATCGCAGTAAAATATTTATCAAAAAAAAACGTACCTCCAGGACCGTTGTCATAGACATTTGCTGAAAATGAAAACTGCGCTCGCGCAAGAACTTGTCCCGGAGGCCCTTCTGCCACGGTAGTTTCTCTCCTTTTTGCCTCAGTAGAACAGCCATCTGTCGAAGGCTCATCATAAATTCTATGCTGCCGTCCTGATCCCCCTTTTGTTCAATGTCTATGACGCGCTCCAGTTCTTTGTACTCAATCACTTCGCCAAGCGTGTACGCCCGGTTTTCAAGATGCTTAAAAATCATTTCGGGGTCGACATAGTATTTCTCGCCTTCATACTGTATTGAATAGTCAGGGTCTATTTGTTGTGGTTCATAGGCGTTGATAACGGTGACGATGTGGCACCAGAGCCGCAATATTGAAAGCTGATCCCCGATGCCGATAGTGTATTTTTTTTCAAAAAGATCGTTGTCGTTGTCCTCCGGAAGGCTAAACGGTATGATCCCGAGATCCCCGGAAACCACAAATCCTACGGCTTCGGCAAGGTAATCGATCGGGTCTTTTGGGTCTTTGGGCTCTGTCTGTTTCTTCGTCTGAACCGAGTCAGGTTCTTGATCCTGGTAGTCCTCTGTATTGGTGCCGAAATAACGCTGCTCCGCTTTCTTAAAGTCAATGTATTGCGAAAATGTTATTTCATCAACTGAAAACGGGACCTCAAAATCATAGATCTGGCCTTCAGCCTCAACTTGTAGCTGCATCGCTTTGGTTTAAGGTTCCGGCCGCTGCTGTACTAATGGCGACAAAAATTACTTCAGATAACTTGTCAAACCGCTTGACGTTACGGACCGGAATCTTATTTTTCACGGCATAGGCCCTGAGCTTATACGCTAGATCCTGCTCTGTGTCCCCTTGTTTGCAAAAGTAATCGACGATATCCTGGGGAGTTTTGCAATCAAATACTGACTCGATCTTGTCATCACAATTGTCACATGGACTTGTTCCCAGAACTTCCCGGTTAAAGTTCTTTACCCGGATAGCCTCAGTCTTTTTAACTGCATCCGTTTTTTGCAACGGCCTTGATCTTGGCGGCTTTGAAAATAGTCTCCTAAGCTCCGGCGAATCGGCCCGATAAATGTCACTCAGGGCAAAAAGCATGGTCCTGAAATAATACTTCTTTTTGCCCCATTTTTCGACCTCATCATACATAGAAAGGATAATTAATTTCAGGCCCCGGCTCAATTTAGATTTTTTGATTTCAGTTTTCGATACAAAATCCTGTATTGTCATATCAGTTTAATTTAAGTTTTCAAATGTTTTAATTTGAGTTTTTACCTATCTTATTTTGAGTTTTCAAACTAATATAGCTTTATAATCAACTTCGATTGTCGACCCAATAAGCGCCTCATTAACTGAAATTACAAGGCAATCCACTTGGTCATCATGGGTTCCGTTCTGAAATACAGCGCACTGGTCTATGAAGGCTTCATTCCAATCTCCGCGGATCAATATAACTTTACCGGCCTGAACCTTTGCACTTATGTCTTTCACCCTGGCGACTTTATCCTTTGTCGGGTTTATTGATTCCATTATGTTGAGATTTGTTAATTTCAAAGTATTGACAATGTCTTTTCCGCTGGCTTTTGGCTCTACATAGATACGGGAATAATCGGGATCGCAGCCGTTCGCCTCGAAATTAGTAACGATAAATTTAATAAGATTCGGAAATTCCATCCAGACTTCCTGCACGTCTTTGACGTATAGATGATCCTCATATTCGGCATAAGTCATTATCGCCGAGGGATCATTCTTTTCATTTTTGGTATAGGCTGGGTCAATGACCTGGTCCCAATAGTCGATACCCTGGGGCGCCCTGTCAATGATCTGAAACCAGTTTCGTTTTAGGATTCCGCCCTCGTCTGGGCTTGGGTTCTGATCGAACTGGCCGGCATAGCCATATGAACCAAGTTTAATGCGCATGACTTGTAGGATGGATTGAGGCAGGCGCACAGGATCAAGAAGGCCGTTCTCGTAAATTTCCCGCGCCGATTCCGGTTTTACAAACCTGGAAAGCTGTGCCGGCAGGCAGATGTGGCGAATAAGCACGTCTTGCTTCAGCATGTGGCCTGTCGGGTCGTCTTCATGAAGACGCTGCATGATCAGGATAATCGGAGTCACGGCCTTATCAACAACACGGGTCGGTATGGTCTTATCCATCCAGCGCATTGCCGTAGCGCGTTCCGCTTCGCTTTCTGATTCCTCAACATTCAGGGGGTCATCAATAATAACCTGGTGGCCGTGGCTGCCCGTTATCGAACCTCCGACTGATGTTGAATAGCGCTGGCCGCCCCTGGTGTTTTCGTAGTTCGTTTTTCCGGATTTGTCATATCTGATTTTGATATACGGGAAAAGTTCCTGGTATAGTTCAGATTCGACAATATCCCTGGACATCTGGGAGTGCTCAGTGGATAGCTTTGCTGAATACGAGGCCGTAATGAATCGCTGATGCGGGGATCGGGTCCACGCCCATACCGGGTACATGATAGTGCAGATGCTTGATTTTGTTGTCCCCGGAGGAACATTGATCACCAGATCGTACTGCTTTGGTTCGTTGTTTTCTACCCTGGCATTGACCTGCTGAAGTTCGTTCACAATGATGTCCATATGCGCCGACCAGATCAGTGGCTCGGCAACAATCATATTCCAAAATGTTTGGATAAAATATTTCAGCGAGTGCCGGCATTCGGAGGCTATGAGCTCTGTTTTATTGACTTTTAGCATGGGCTTCCGCTTCCGGTTGAGGATCTCCCTGGCCGCCGGCACCGGGTCCTTGCCGGCAATGGCCCCTCCCGATCTGGATATAACCGGTTTCCCAAAACTTTAGATTTGTTCTTTTTAAGAACATGTACCTGGTAGTGCGGCCTCTCCCCTGACGTTTCTAAGGCACGATCTCCCTTCCAGGTGGCCCGGAGTACGACTATATCGTTTTCGCGCCAAATAACGACGACACCATACCCCGAACGGGCAAATTCATCGCCGACTTGGATGCTGTTTTTTGCTGCTGGCATAAAATCAGATTATTTTTGTGGTCCTTCAATGGCTTTTCCGTTCTCCTGGATTTCCTCAAAATCAATGTCCTCAATGTTCATTTTTTCCATGTGATCGATCAGCTGCCGCCGGAGTTCCGAAGGCAATTTATCGATGTGAACACTGCCCCGGTCATACTTGATCTTGAAATTGGTTTCCGGCACCTTACCCTCGATCCGGTTGAGGATCTCCCTGGCCGCCGGCACCGGGTCCTTGCCGGCAATGGCCTGAACACAAAGACGCATAGCAATGAGCTCCCGGATGGTGTAGTCTCGCTTCTTTTCGTCCTCGAACAGCTCCGGGAAGGCTTCGGCCATCCTGGCAACAAGCGCATCGGTGCTCCTGACCTTGATTTTCATCACCTTTTTGAGGATGGTCTTTTGTCTTGGCCCCCCTGGTCCACCCGGAAGACCTGAAACACCAGGACTGAAAGGGGTCAAGGTGCCGCCATTTCTGCCGTTAACGATATTTTTTTTCAATTGACACTGAGTTAACTTTCAGATAAAGTTAGTTAAACTTTCACAAAGATATTTTTCAGAACGGCAGGTCGTCGTCTTCCAATTCGTCGAGCGGTGCTGTGGCTTCGGCCTTGACATCCTTTGCCGTGTTGCCAAACTGGCCTAATTGCTTGATCACGGCTTCCAGTTTTTTCATAAAGAACTTGAAAGCTTTTGTTTTGTCGAAACGTTCTTCATTGTCGATAGTGACTAATTCCCATGCCGGGATCTGGTCTTTGCCGTACTTTTTTGATACTAGTTCTCCATTTTGGATAGGAGCGAGGAAATAACGTTGTTTGCCGTCATTGCCGGTATATGGCCCCCACATTTCAAATTTGACGATCTGGTCGAAATTGATGTTTTCCATGCGGTTGTAAAAAGCAAACGCATAGCCTGAAAGCGCTGAAACCGAAAGCACAAATTCATTGCCATCGTCATGCATTGAGATCTCCAGTTGTTTTCCGAATTTTTTGTGATCGGTTACTTCTATTCCGGTTATGTGTCCGCTGACATAGCCATGTTTTTGTTCCCAGACAACATTTCCCTCTTTATTGGTTCTTGAAATTGCATCGGGGTCGTTTGCTTGCGCCTTCACTCTGAGGCTGCCTTTAAATGTGTTTACGAAGATTTTTTTAGTGCTTGTACCTAGTCCCATGATTTTTGTTTTTGAAGGTTTAAAAAATAGTGGTTTGAAGATAGCTTTTTTGCTTCGATTTTTCAGTCATTTTTTTCATCGTTTTTTCTGCTGGTTTTTCTGGTCGTCAAAAATCTACATTTACCCATGGTGGTCGGCAGATCGCGCGCACGTTAGACTATAGAATAAGACATTTATTTTTTATTTATTTAAGGCGCGCGTATACCGTACACGTATATGTTTATAGTAAGTCAGGTTTTTACTGACGACTGACCACAATTTTATAAATAACTGGCTATCAAATAATTGAAGTGGTCGGAAGTGGTCGGGAGTGGTCGGAATAAAAACAATATATGTTAACAATCTGTTAATTTTTGATGCGTGGTCAGTAGTTTTAATAAAAAATGCCTTTTTAACATAACGTTAACTAAAGCGGCATATCGTACAATTAATTGATTATAAGCAAGTTGCAAAATAAATGAAAATTCTACTGACCACGCAGTAAGTAAACTTGGTTTACTGACCACCCATATATGCTTGATTAACAACAACATAAAAAAAAATCGGTCAGTGGTCGGTAGAAAACAGCTATTATTCAAATAATCAATTATTTTAAACATTGCATTAACATAACATTAACTAAAAAATGTGGCACGTAAAATACAAATTTACCCGACCACCCTACTGACCACCATACTGACCACCGATTAAAACGGTATGTTTTCATCTCTAAAATCTGGCATGTTTTCGCCCTGATTTTTGACCACCCAAAACCCGCGTAATGACACGCCGTCTACTTTCTTTTTCATCGGTTCAAAACCGAGCAACCTGAGCTCCTGACCGAACTTTTTATGATAAATTTCCTGAGTCACTCTACCGCTTTTAGCAGACACATATTCCCTCATTTTAGTTGAGGTCATAAACTCAGAATTTGGGTCGTTAGGGTGACCAGGACTAAAATATTCGATTATATAGTCCCTCTCCATATTCTCGCCGTAATACTTCTCGCTGCTTGTGTTCAGGTTTTTATAATCCTGGTGATTGAGCTTAAATGCGCTGTCGTCCCCTGATTCTATCGAATCGAAGAACACCTGCACCAGTTCGGCCCAAAGCGATTCCTTGTCTATGGAATCCGACATTTCAAAATCCCGGCCTGTTATTCGGCACGGGATGATCCTGCGGTTAGAAGTGTTGTCGTTAATTATGTCCAGTGGGTTACTGGCTCCGCAAAGCACGGCCAGCCGCGGAATATCCTCATTATGCCTGCCGTGCGGCCGGCGAAGGCTGAACTTATGTTGACTAACTTTAGCCTTCAGGTGACTGGCGTCTTTTTTCGATTTTCCGCTGAACTCGTCGTCCAAGATGATCAGCTTTTGAGTCATCAGTATATCGGAATCCTTTTCGCGATCCAGCTGATCTACAGCAAAATATTCTTCAAGAAAAGGGGTAAGCATGCGCTTGAAAAACTCTGTTTTCCCGGTACCGCCTTCCGGCGAGATCATCACCAGCACCATTTCCGAGATATGGCCGTAAGCACTGGCCACACATGATACCATCCATTTTCTGACGTATTCCCTCATATCGGGATCGCTGTACTCGACGTGATCCAGCCAGGTTTCCAGGGGATTGCCATGCACTTTTTTCCAGCGCAGTGCGTCAAAATAATCCGTCAACGGATTGTACTCAACAATGGCTTCGCTAAGCAAGTATTTATCCCATAGCGATATCGATATCTTAGCTATTTCCAGCCTGGCCTTAAGATACATGGTATTAATCAGGCGGTCGTCAAGCGGCTCTCCCATGTGGTTTTCAAAGCCGCCGGTTAGCACGTTGCGCTTAATCCCCAGGTTTTGTACGTATTGATATAACCTGTCTTTTTGCAGCGCGGTAAGCTCGCCTTGTGGGTGTATTTTATACTCACCCAGTATGTAAAACAGGGTGCCCATTTTTATTTTGCGCACGGAGTTTGGGGCCCTGCCTTTCAGCAGGGAGTCATATTTAGCGTCTGTTTTTTCCCGGCTGTACCGTTCGACTATGTCCTGGTTTTCTTTATACGACACATAGAACTTGCTGATCTGGTGAAACCATTGGCGGCCCAGTTCTCCGAATTCGTTGGCCAGGGCAAAACCTATGCGTATCCAGTCGTCGTATGAACCGGTGACATCGACCTGGTTCTCCTGTATTTGTTCGATACATGATCTCAGGTTTTCTTCCGTGGTCTTAAATATCCTTTTGGGCTGGCCCGACAAGCTGTTCCACTGGGCATCTTCTTTTTGACTTATGTCTGGCTCCATATCAATGGCGCTGAGTTTCCTTGCTGCGCTGAGAAGCACGTCCCGCTGTTCTGCAGTGAGAACAGGAAGGTTCATTATATCGCCTTGTACGGTTTCATAACCTGGCGAAGGCCTGACAACAAAATATCCGCCCTGGCCTCTGGTTTCAATAATGGGAAGCCGCTGCCTTTTTTTAGCCAGGATCTGGTTTCTCCCCACTGCCGGGCATCTGTAGATAATGTGGCGGCCTCCGGATGGTGTGGACTGGATGAACAGCAGGTCAAAAAAATCATGCTCCCGGAGTTCATCTATGTAGTTCATGTAGCTATCCGGGTCGTGCTTTGTGTCGACATCGATACACTCGATATCACCGGACACCGGACCGGCGACTATGGCAATGGCGGCATCACTGCGTTTTGATATAATTTCAAGGATTTCCCGTTTCTCCTCTTTATTGGGTGGCCGGTGCTGAAGGTCTATCCAGGTTTCAAGAAGCGGAACTTTTTTTCTGGGGTGAACCGGGATGCACACATACCCGGCCTTATAGTAGCTTATAAGGGCTTCGGTAATTGGGGATCTTTTTGTGTCCAAGACTAAGGGTTTTAGAACGTTTCTGAATGCTTGACGGTGAACCGGTATCCCAAACACACCGGGCCGTCTATTTCTAATTTGATAAAGCCTCTGTGATCCATGATATCAAGAGTCAGGAGGGCGGAGTGGTCGCTGAGGTCCAGGTTTCTCCTGAGAACGTGGACGATCTGGCCGGCGGTCTAGTAACGGTCCAAGTTAAAATTTTCAAGGATCATGTTTCTGATGCGGGTCCAGGAGTCTGTTTTCAACTCGCTCATATGATATTTTAAACGAATGTAAAAATAATTTTGCAAATAATCATAATTAAATATATATTTGTTCTATGGAAAGAAAAAAGAGGACAATGTTTGTAACGCTTGTTGACGCCGATGTGGATCGGTTTGACGAGCTTGAAAAGGAGTTGCAGCGGATCATAGGCACCACAGTTAACAATGTTGCGGTGATCCGGTTCGCTATTATTCAGGCCCATAAGGCACTAAATGAAAAGAGCCATGTCTGACACAACGCATTCAATCCGTGTCGTGGAGATCAACATTGCAGCCCTAAAGTCAACCCAGGCATACCATCAACGCCAGGCCCAGATTATTGAGGCCTGTATTGAGCTTCAAAGGCGGGCATTGTCTTACCTTAATGAATCCCAGACCTGGTACGCCAAGGCCTTTCCCAAAATCGAAAAGAACTGTCTGCACCGCGCTGATATTGCCAGCCGGGCAACGCTGCGGCTGATCGCCTTGCTGGAAAAAACAAGCAGGCACCATGTCAGCAATGCTAAAATAACAAAAGCGATGCACACGACGAACAGAGACAATTGATTAACTGACCAAAAAGAATAACCATGTCTGAACTAATCAAAAAACTTTCGGAGCCGCTCCCGTTTCATTGGCGGATTTCCCGGCTAAACCGGGCTAAAGGCGTCGCGGAGTGCGTGCCTTACATCGATGCCAGAGACGCTATGAACCGCCTGGACCAAGTCCTGGGGCCATTCGGATGGCAGGACGACTACAAGGATCTGGGCGGTAAGATATACTGCACGGTTAAGATCTTGTATCTGGCGAAATTCAAGTCCAGCGCCAGCATTGAGGAGAAAAATGCGGGCCGGGGCGTCTGGTACGAAAAATCGGATTGCGGCATGCCCTCCGACATCGAAGGCGACAAAGGCCAAGCCAGTGACGCATTTAAGCGTGCCTGTGTGAAGTGGGGCCTGGGGCGCTTCCTGTATGCGGTGCCTCCGATGTACTGTCCGGTCCGCGAGTTCGGCAAGACCTGGTATCCGTTTGACCCCGCGACCGGTGCCCGTATTGAGAATCTAACTGAATTTTTCCAGGCCAATCCAGGGTTAATTACCCAGACGTCGGCTCTTTCACTGTATAAAACAAAACAATCATGACTACATTAAAAATAACCAATGCTCATATTAACAAAGAAGGTGAGTACACCGGAGAATCATTAGAAAACGTCGTGGGTTCAATCGAATTTGAGCCCGGATTGGGAGTAGTGCGGTTGGCTTCGATTAAATGTACTGGTAGTATCACATCCGGGGTTGGGACTTACATCGAAGCCGGAACGTGGATCAAAGCCAGAACGGGGATCAAAGCCGGAACGTGGATCACAGCCGGAACGTGGATCGAAGCCGGAGAGGGGATCAAAGCCGGAGCGTGGATCACAGCCGGAACGGGGATCGAAGCCGGAAAGGGGATCG
>Ga0326597_10010962_pt1 | contig 12049 bp, 9 predicted proteins | sample RVTome_12_FD_203789 | JGI IMG/M metagenome (GOLD analysis project Ga0326597, IMG submission 203789) | Soil microbial communities from uranium-contaminated site in the Upper Colorado River Basin, Wyoming, United States - RVT100D185 | ecosystem: Environmental > Terrestrial > Soil > Contaminated >... | reverse complement strand
AGTGCCAACGGTGAATACGTCTGTCTTTGCAGATTCCAAACTAAGCAACCACACGAAGCCGCCAATGGCGGGACCTAATATAGCGAGATACCGAAGGATCTCCTGTTCACGATGCCGCAAGGCCTCGAGTAGCAGCTTATGTACGCTCTCCAGGGAGGTTCTATCGGGCTGCCTCGGATTGTCTCTTGGCTGCTGATCTGCCACGGAGCTGCCCTCACTAAGCGTCTAGCAGTAAACCGCTCCCGCGGTCTTACCGTAACGTCCCGCAGACGACCTCAGGCTATGCCTTGTACGGGCGTCCCCTTAAGAAGCATTGAAGGTCTTGTTGACGGCCGATCAAACACCGAACGTTGGTCACGCTATCGCCCACGCCTCGGACAGCACCTCCGCTTGCTCCAAGACGGTCTGGGTGGCCTTCTCTTGCTTATCGGGGGGATAGCCGTACTTTCGGAGGATGCGCTTGACGATCACGCGAAGGTTTGCCCGGACGTTCTCGCGGACCGTCCAGTCGATGGTCACGTTCTTCCGAACCGTCGCCACCAGCTCCTGCGCTATCTTCTTGAGGGTGGGCTCGCCCAGCACTCGAACCGCACTGTCGTTAGTCTCCAAAGCATCGTAGAAGGCCAGCTCATCATCTGTCAGGCCTAGCTTCTCCCCCCGGACGCTCGCCGTCCGCATCTCCTTCGCCAGGGCAATCAGCTCCTCGATGACCTGGGCGGCTTCGACGGCGCGGTTCTGGTATCGCCGGATGGCCTCCTCCAGCATCTCGGCGAAGGAGCGGGCTTGGACGACGTTCTTGCGGCGGCGAACCTGGATCTCCCCGTTGAGCAGCTTCCGCAGCAGCTCGACCGCGAGGTTCCGCTGCGGCATTCCGCGCACCTCGGCCAGGAACTTCTCTGAAAGAATCGAGATGTCTGGCTTCTTCAACCCGGCCGCGGCGAAGATGTCTACCACTCCCTCCGACGCCACGGCCCGGGAGACGATCTGCCGCACGGCCAGGTCGAGCTCCTCCTCTGGTTTCGCCTCGCTCGGCGCGCGCTTCGCCAGCACCGCGCGCACTGCCTGGAAAAAGGCCACGTCGTCGCGGATGCGCAGGGCCTCCCGGTGCGGCACTGCCAGCGCGAACGCCTGCGACAACTCTTGGACGGCACGCAGGAACCGGTCCTTGCCCTCCGGCTGTGCCAGGACGTGCTCCTGCGCCGGCGGCAGGAGACCCAGCCGCTCCCCTGGGGTACCTGAAACCCACTTCGACCAATCAAACCCGTGCAGGAGGCCGCAGCAGACCTCGTACTTCTCCAGCATTGCCGCGACCGCCTCCTCCTGATTGATCGCGGTCCTGCCGGTCCCGCCGCTCTCGGTGTAGGTCGCGAGTGCAGCTTTGAGTTCATGCGCGAGTCCCAGGTAGTCCACCACCAGCCCGCCGGGCTTGTCCCGGAAGACGCGGTTGACCCTCGCGATGGCCTGCATGAGCCCGTGGCCACGCATCGGCTTGTCCACGTACATCGTGTGCAGGGACGGGGCGTCGAACCCGGTGAGCCACATGTCGCGCACCAGAACCACCTTAAGGGGGTTCTTCGGGTCGCGGAAGCGGTTGGCGAGGGCCTCCCGCCGTACCTTGTTGCGGGCGTGGTCGGCGACTCGTGGCCCTTCCGAGGCATTGCCGGTCATGACCACCTTAAGCATACCCTTGTCGTCGTCGTCATGGCGCCAGCCCGGGCGTAACCTCACGATCTCGTCGTGCAGATCCATGCAGATCCGGCGGCTCATGCAGACCACCATGGCCTTCCCGTCCATGGCCTCCAGCCGCTCCACGAAGTGGGCGACAATGTCCGCCGCCACAAGCTTGAGCCGCTTCTCGGCGCCGACGATGGCCTCAAGCTGCGCCCACTTGGTCTTGAGCTTCTCCTTCCGTTCGACCTCCTCTCCCTCCGTCACCTCCTCGAACTCGGGGTCGATCCTCGGCCGCTCGGCCTCGTCCAGCTCCAGCTTCGCCAGACGGCTCTCGTAATAGATCGGAACGGTCGCCCGGTCCTCCACCGCTCGCTGGATGTCGTAAACGCTGATGTAGTCCCCGAACACCGCCCGCGTATTTTTGTCGGTCAGCTCAATCGGCGTGCCAGTGAAGCCGATGAATGCGGCGTTGGGCAGCGCGTCGCGCATGTGGCGGGCGAAGCCGTCGATGAAGTCGTACTGACTGCGGTGAGCCTCGTCAGCGATGACGACGATGTTGCGCCGATCCGAGAGCACCGGATGGCGGTCGCCTTTCTCCTCGGGCAGGAACTTCTGAATCGTGGTGAAAACTACACCGCCCGCCTCGACCCGAAGCTTCCCGCGGAGGTCAGCCCGGCTCTCAGCTTGCTCAGGCGGCTGCCGCAGCAGGTCCTTACAGCGGGAGAAGGTGCCGAAGAGCTGGTCGTCTAGGTCGTTTCGGTCCGTGAGAACGACGAGGGTCGGGTTCTCCATCCGGGGATCGCGAATCACCCGGCTGGCATAGAAGGCCATGGTCAGGCTCTTCCCTGAGCCTTGCGTGTGCCAGACGACACCGACGCGACGGTCCCCCGGTTCACCGCCAGGCTTCCTGCCCGCCTCATAGCGGCCCATTACTTCCTCGCGGGTTCGCCCGGTCTCTGGCATCTGTGATGCCCGTAAGGTTTCTTCCAGTGCGACGTTGACCGCGTGGAACTGGTGGTAGCCTGCCATGATCTTGGCGAGCTTGCCACCGCCCCAGTCTTCGAACACGATGCAGGAGCGGATAAGCTCCAGGAAGCGGTGTCGCTCGAACACGCCGTCAATCAGAACCTGGAGTTCGGGAACCAGAGGGTCGGCGAGGCCCTCGCCCGTGACCGTGCGCCACGGCTTCATCCATTCTCGCTCGGCCGTGAGGGTGCCGAGACGCGCCTCGACTCCGTCCGATACGACCAGCACCTCGTTGAGTCCGAAAAGCACAGGGATTTCCCGCTTGTAGGTCTGGAGCTGCTGAAAGGCCGTCCAGATCGTGGCGTTCTCGTCGGCAGGGTTCTTGAGCTCGATCACCCCAAGTGGCAGGCCGTTGACGAACAGCACTACATCGGGGCGGCGCGTGTGCTTGTTCTCGGAGACGGTGAACTGGTTGACGGCCAGCCAATCATTGTTCTCTGGCGTGTCGAAGTCGATGAGCCGGACCTGTGCGCCGGCGATGGACCCATCACGCCGGCGGTGCTCCACCGTGACACCGTCCACGAGCATCCTGTGCGCGGCGCGGTTGCGGGCCTCCAGGGTCGCGCCCTCGGCCCGCAAGGTCTTGCGGAAAGCGTCGGCCAGCGCCTCCGGCGGCAACTCCGGGTTTAGCCGCGCGAGGGCATCCCGCAAGCGCCGCTCCAGCACGACCTTGCCGTAGTCGATGCGCTCTGCCGCCAGCTCGCCCGGCGCAATCTCCAATCCATGTTTGATGGTGTAGCCGAGGCTCTCCAGCCAGGCGAGGGCGGCTTCTTCGACGACGGATTCGGTGAAGCGGGTCACTGGCTTCGCCGCCGGGCTTGCCGTTCACGGTACAGCCGCTCCGTGAAGCCACCTTCGTTGAGGAACGACTGCTCCAGTTTCTGTAACTGTCGCCTCAAAAGAAAACTCGCTTGATTGATCAGGCAGATGAGTGTGTTTGCCGCCACCTCGGGTGAAGCGGTGGCAATACGATAAGGGTCGGACATGTCGGACCTGTCTGACGGGTCAGACTTGTCGGACCGGTACTTCCCCCGCACCGCGAGTGCCTCGGGCGAATCCTTGGCCCAGATCCGCAGTCCCCGCTGGCGCAAGAAGTCCTCGTAGTCCAGCAGCAGTTCTTCCAGGCTGGCTCGCGCCACCCCTGTCAGCTTGAGCTCATTCTTCTTCGACGTTGCGGAGGCCATACTGCCTTCAGCGATGTTCTGCACGCCGCTGCGCGCCGCCTGGACCATCTGGTCGTGGGTGCGGGAGCGTTTTTCGATGAAACGGTCACAGAAAACCACAGTGGCGTCGTACACCAACTGCGCGCACTGAAAACTCCGCAGCTTGCGGTATCCGCCATGCGGAGGAATCAAGCCAGCGTCTTTCACACGCACCTCACAATGATGCGCTCGGCCCCGAGGTCCCCTGGCCCGATGTCAAGGCCATGCTTGACGGTGGAACCGAGGGTTTCCAGCCAAGCGAGAGCGGCGTCTTCAACGACAGACGCGCAGAAGGATGAGTTGGAAATACTCACGCCGTGGCCTCACGACTTCCTTAGGGGTAAAGGAGCAATGATTCCTACTTGCCAGCTTGGTGTGCCTCAGCGATTACGGCCGCTGCCTGCTCCGTGAATAGCTCGAAACAGTTGATGATCGAAAAGGGATCTAACGCGGTGACAAGCAGATCGGCATTCTCGTCGGGAGAGCCGGACGAAGAGAAGAACTCTCCCTCCATTTTCTCACCAGAAATGAACTCTGTATCCGTCAAGCTGATCTCTCCATCGCGGCTGACGGTTTTCAGGTAAACCACGTTTTCGTAGTGGACGAAGCCAATATGAAGTATATCCGGACGCACATATCCCGGGTACTTGCCAGAAAGCTCATTGAGAACATTCCGGGACTCCATCACAGCGGAAGCTACCGCCTGGTATGCCCATGGATCGGTGGCGTACAAGGCTTCACTTATCGCATATGGCTGTCCCGCAATGACAACTGGCTCGTCCGCCATGTCGAGCAATCTGTCCACGGTTTCGCTTCGGACTATTCGTCCCTCCTGGGCCGCAGCGCGTTGCTGCAGCCAGGTCTCAAGCACTTGTTCCACGTCGTTGACGCCGAACAGCATCGAGAAGGCGTCGAATGCCGCCATTCGCAAGGCGGTAAGGTGTTCCGCTTCGGGAACACCGGGCCCTCCTCTATGATACTGGCCATTGCGAATGTCGTGATAGAAGATAACCTCGTCGATCGGGACCTTGAGCTTCCAGTTTCTTTCCTGAGCCTCCCTCTCGAGAAACTCCAACTTGGCGTGGTAGTTCGCTGACCACTTCCCTACATCCTCCCGCTTGTAAGTCTTGCCGTTCCGCTGAATCGGATTCAGGCCGAGATATGTAGTGATTGCTACTTCGATAGCATTGTCGAATCCTATGTGCGCCATGCGTCGGTCGAAATCCCCGCCGTCACGCAAGTGTCTCTCTGCGTGGACTATCAACTCGAACGTTGCTCTGGTCCATGGCTTGAGACTATTGCTCATAGTATCCTACTGACGATCCGCTCAGCAGCCCGCACGCGAAGTTCGCCAGAAATGAGCTTGGGCAGGAGCGCATCGCGCAGGGCGGCGAGGGTGCGGGATTCCATGCAGCAGGCCCGGATGCGATCGAATGCGGGGTGAGCCGAGGCAATATATGCGGTGACAACTGGTTCGCTCGGGCACAACACCCCGAGATCGTTGACGTTGTTCTTGTTGATGTGCTGCTGCGCCCCGCCGGTTTGCCAAGCCAAGAGCTCTGCGATGTGCCCCTTCACCCAAAAGTAGATGAACTCGCTCGGCAAATCGGAGTTCCCAACAACGCCGACAATTGACTGATTGGCACACGTCTCAATCTCCGTGAGGCTGACCTGCCCAAGCGTCGCACCCGTGATCGCTATCACCGTCGTTCGCGGTGGCAGAATCTTTGTGGCCGAGGATTCGAGCCCCTGTCGCGTGATGTATTCGCTTGGCTCGACCACACGGAACTCGTTGGCTTTGCCGGAATTAATCCAAGGAACATCGCCTCCCCAGTAGGTCGGTTCAGCGCGTGAGGGTGTCCCCCCAAGTACGGTGACCACTTCCTTACCGAGCCTTGAGGCGCGCCACCCCGCCGGGATCTCGCCCAGCTCAGAGTCCTCGAGGCGGTCGGGGAAGAGGTTGTAGAGGTGGGCGGGGAGGCCGGGGAGGGATTGCCCTTTCTTCCATCGGCCCTCCATCTTGGCGCGGACGGGGCCGAAGTCCACAAACCACGACTTGAAGAGCGCCCGCACCATCGCTTCCAGCGTCTCGTTCATCTGCCGGTTCAGTTCGATCTTGTCGTCCAGCGTGCCGAGGATGTGGGCGATTGCGCGTTGTTCGGGGACCCGCAGCGCCGGGACTCGAAGACTGCCGATGTCACGAAGGTTGAACTTCGGTTGTGCGGATTGCGCCACGCTGCGGTGGACCAACGCGCGGCAGTTTGGCGAACTCAACACGTAGTGGATAAAGCGCGGAATTGCCTTGGTTTGATCAAGCCTAATGATTCCCACAGCCTGGTTTGTGTTTGCCGGAAGAATCTCACGCGGCACTACTGCCGTTTTACCCAAATAGACGCCAGCCATCGAGAACAAAACATCCCCTTCCTGGAGAATCGAGCGTTCCAACGCTTCATGGGTGTCGACGTCGATGAAGGCGAACTTTGAGGTATCAATCCGACCATCGTCGGTGATGGCTTCCGATTTGACGAAGTTGACACCTCGGTCGACGAACGGGCGACCGAGAGTCGTTGGAGTCGTCCCCTTGGTGATGCGTGTGCACAGTTCGCTGAGCGGTATAATCGCTGAGTTACCCGCCATACCCAAGCTCCTTCAGGTTGGCGGCGATGGCGACATTCAGCTTCGCGGCCTCGACCTGCTGCTCGCGCAGCGTTGCGGTGAGCCGCTTCATCTTCTCCTCGAACGGCTCGTCGTCCTCCTCGGCGGCCTCGGCGCCGACGTAGCGGCCGGGCGTGAGCACGTGGCCGTGCTTGCGAATCTCCTCGAGCGCGGCGCTCTTGCAGAAGCCGGGCACGTCGGCGTACTCGCCCGCGCCCTTCTCACCGCGCCAGGCGTGGTAGGTGGCGGCGATGCGGGTGAGCTCTTCCTGAATCAGCTCGCGGTGGGTGCGGTCCACCATCGAGCCGAGATTTCGGGAGTCGAGGAACAGCACCTCGCTTCGGCGGTCGCGGAATCGGCTGTTCTTCTTGTCGCGGGCCAGGAACCACAGGCACGCTGGGATCTGCGTCGAGTAGAAGAGCTGACCCGGCAGCGCCACCATGCAGTCCACGAGGTCTGCCTCGATGATGTTCTTGCGAATCTCCCCCTCGCCGGACGTGTTGGAGGACATCGAGCCGTTGGCGAGCACGAACCCTGCAAGGCCCATGGGTGCGAGGTGGTGGATCATGTGCTGGACCCAGGCGAAGTTGGCGTTGCCTGGGGGTGGCACGCCGTACTTCCAGCGCTTGTCGCCCTTGAGCAGCTCGCCGCGCCAGTCACTTACGTTGAAGGGCGGGTTGGCAAGGATGTAATCGGCCTTCAGATCCGGGTGGCGGTCGTTGTGGAAGCTGTCGCCGTGGGCGATCTGCCCCTCGATCCCGCGGATGGCAAGGTTCATCTTGGCCAATCGCCACGTGGTATAGTTCGACTCCTGGCCGTAGATGCTGATGTCGCCGAGCCGCCCGCCGTGCGCCGCGATGAACTCCTCAGATTGGACAAACATGCCCGAGGAGCCGCAACAGGGGTCGTAGACACGCCCCTTGTAGGGCTCGAGCATCTCGACCAGCAGCTTGACGACGCAGCGTGGCGTGTAAAACTCACCGCCCTTCTTGCCCTCGGCGCTGGCGAACTCGGAAAGGAAATACTCGTAGACACGCCCTAGGACATCCTTGGAGCGGCTCTCCTCGTCCCCGACGCGGATGTTCGTGATGAGATTGATGAGCTGGCCGAGGCGCTGCTTATCGAGGGCCGGGCGCGCATAATCCTTAGGGAGCACACCCTTGAGCGAGGGGTTGTCGCGCTCGACCGCCTCCATGGCGTCATCCACCAGCTTACCGATGGTCGGCTGGACGGCGTTGGCCTTGAGCTGCGACCAGCGCGCGTCCTTGGGCACCCAGAAGATATTCTTGGCACGGTACTCGTCGGGGTCCTCCGGGTCCGCGCCTTGCGCCCTCTCGGCATCCAGCTTCGCGTGATATTCCTCGAAGGCGTCGGAGATGTACTTGAGGAAGATCAGGCCAAGGACGACGTGCTTGTATTCGGCCGCGTCCATGTTGTTGCGGAGCGCATCGGCCGCCTTCCAGAGTTGCGCCTCGAAGCCAAGGTTGGCGCCGGTGTCGCTTCTCTTCTTTCCTCTGGCCATCTCTCTCGTCCAGTTCCTTGTGGGGTTATATGGATGAGTTGCTTTGGGTGCCTAAGGCCCGCACGCTGAGCTGGAACGCTATTTCGCGGCACACCAGGCCGGCTTCAGGGTGGTGTTAGGCTGCGCGATCTTATGTCTCTCGTCGCTGAGTCATCCAGCAACCGTCTGAAGGGCCACCCACGAACGTCATTTCGCGAGTGAACGTATTTCCGGCGACCCATTCGATCAGGTCGAGCGCACTGTAGAGATCGTCTGCCAACCGGTATTCCTCTGAGTTGCATCTCACGACGGCCGAGCCAAAAATGTCCGTGGCTTCTCTTGAGTCGATCACGAAGCCGTGGTCCTTATAGGTATAGACAAGGCGGTTTGCAATTGCTTCGATCGTTTGAGTCTGTTGAGGGACCTCAATCCTCGTGCTCAAAAGTCGCTCCGCATACTGTTTCGCCGACTCGGCAACGCGTTCGTAGTAGCCGAGGGCTTGGATGTTAAGCGACTTGCTGAGGTAATCGCTGAACATCTGACGTGCTGCAGGATACTCCGTTACGAGCTGCGCGATGTGCTCGATGGAGTGCTTTAGCGCCAAAGCTGGAACTGCCCCGAATTGGGGGTCTATAGGCCCCAATTCACTGAGACTACCCATGTGGATCTGATCGGCCCCGCAACAGATAAGAGTTGCTGCTGATTTCGCTTCCCTTGCAACAGCGACCTTGAAGCCCTTCTTGGTGTACTCACGACAGATCTTCGCGATGAAATACGCCGGTGCCATCTCGCCACCGGTCGAGTTGATTACAAGGACAATGGGCTTCTCGGGATCGCATGTGGACATGCCGCGGTAGATCCTGTCGGCATCTGATCTAGTGATGGACCCAGAGTCATGAAGAAGCAGAACGTTGTGGTCGGCGACGATCGGATGGCGCCGGAGCTTCCACTGCACATGACGATTGACGATGTCTTGGAGCTGTTCGTCCGTGGCGCCAGATGGATCCAACTGAAACAACTCGGCCATCGGCGGTTTCGACTCCTGAGGCGGTGCTGACGTCGGAGTTGTTTCCGCTTGCGACGGGGTTGATTCAGAGGCGGATTCCGGAGGCGGAGTCGATGCGTCCGGTACGACCTTCCGTGGGCGTGGCGGCATGTCCGTCTCCATGAATTTTTCGCGGTATTGCTCAGCCGGGCAGCCTGACGGCTGGGCGCTCACCCACACGCGGCGGATCGGGAAAACCCGTCGAACAACCCGAACGTCTGCGAGTTTGGCCGCCGCTGCAATGGAGGGGACGTAGCGCACTTATCGCAGTTGCTCGAATACACCTCGGCTTCTGCACAAACTGTCGCCACTGATGAAAAACGCCGACCCTCTTCCGGCCACTGGCCGCGATTTCCGACAGCGAGAGCCGAAAGCGATCCACCCCCGCAGAGAGCTGGCAGCTTGCAGCCGGCAGCTGGCAGCGGCTCGGAGACACAGAAAACGGACAGGCCCCCCTCAACGCGGCGATAGACGACAGCAGAGAAACAGGAGGCAGCTGGCAGCAATCTGGTCGATTGGTCAAATAGTCGAGAAGTCGAATGGTCGAAGCGCGGAAACATGGGCCGAGACCTCCTGGCGTTCATCGTCGCCGCCTCCGCACCCGATAGACCGGCCTCGCCTCTTCGACACGAAAACCGATAGATCGCCCATCCTTCTCCGGTGGGGCCATCAATTGCCGGATAGCCTCGAACAGGGTCTGGATGCCCTCATCGTGGCTTGCGATCTTCCGTTCCAGATCCGCCAAGCGCGATGCCAGCTCTTTGTGGAGGGCCAGCGTCTCGCGCAGGCGGACAAAGGCTCGCATGATGGCGATGTTGACCTGGATAGCTCGGGGGCTGTGCAGGACGCTGGAGAGCATCGCCACGCCGTGCTCGGTAAAGGCATAGGGCGGGTACCGCCGGCCGCCCCAACTTGAGATCACAAATTGTGATCTCAAGTTTTGGAACTCCTGGCGGGTCAGTTGGAAGGCGAAATCGGGCGGAAACCGCTCACTGTTCCGCTTTACTGCCTGCAGCAGCATCCGGGTCTCGACCATGTAGAGCTTCGCAAGATCCTCATCGAGCATCACCTTCTCGCCACGAATGAGCAAGATTGCTCTTTCAATGCGTTCGGTAGGGAGCGGGCTCGTGCCTGACCCTCTTGGCCTCCTAAACGCCATACCCCAGCCCCTTCAGGTTCCCACGGATGTCACAGACGATCCGGGGTATTGCCAACTACCTCAACCTCTTCCATTTTCGAGCCGCGGGTTAGGCCCCGCGGGCTGTTCAGGACGCTCGAGAGCATGGCCACCCTGCCCCGTGAACGCCATCGGGGCATAGCGCAGGCCCTTGCGGTCCGCCTTGGAGGTCACAAATTGTGACCTCCACTCCGCAAGTTCTTGCGGGGTAAGAACAAACATGAAGTCCCTTGGGAACCGCTCGATATTCCGGGAGACCGCCTGATTCAGGACCTTGGTCGGCACGCCGTAGACCTGAGCAAGCTCCGCATCCAGCACGACCTTATGACCCCGAACCAGCAGGATGCGCTCTTCGATGCGCTCGGTGAGAACAGGAGGGCTCATCGTCTCGCATCCGCTGCGTTTAAGGTCGCAAACTGCGACCTTAAACCTGTAACTTCTTCCGTCTAGGGGACGTTGCGTCTTTAGTGGCTTTGCGCCGAGTCCTCCCCGCGACCATCCCCGTTCGCTTCCGGGGTCCACCACGCCGGGCGATAGCCGACAGCCAGGGAACAGCTGGCAGCTCGCAGCGAGCAGCTGGCACCCATCTGGTCGAATGGTCAAAGAGTCGAAGGGTCGAAGGGTCGCAGCGCGGAAACATGAGCCGAGACCTACCAACGTTCATCGTCGCCGTCTCCACATGGAAGCTAACGGGGCGATAGCGACAGTCGACAGCGGCCCATCCCTGCAAAAGCAAACGCCGACTCTCGGAGAAGAGAATCGGCGTGGGTTGTGGACATCTCTCCTCCCAGTTCTGGCTTTCCAAGGTCTCCGCCAAACGGGGCGACTCACAAGCTGGGGCTGGGGGTCAGGGGCCGGCCTCTTTATAACAAAGCCTGCGTCTGTGTGCAAGGTTTGTCGTGAGAAGGGAAGGCGGAGCTCATCTACGGAAGCTGGCAGCGGGCAGCTGGCAGCAGGCAGAACTGAATTTCGAATATCGAATGGCGAATATCGAATCTCGAATGTCCCGGACTCAATAACTCAAGAACCCAAGAGACTCAACGGACGAGGGACGGGGCAGCGGGCAGCGTTGAGCTGCACAGACGTCTGAAGAATGCTCCTGAAGCGGAATGTCCTGCTTGGCGGTGGGGCGACGGAGGCTCCGTGAGTCGGGGGATTGTTTCGAATACCGCGCGAATCTGGGCATTCACGCGGCGGCCCTCTGACGCAGGATCTCCTCGAGGCTCGCGTCCCCCCGCTCGACCGACAGGATGGCGCGCAGAATATGCAGCTCCGCCATCATCTCGTCGTGCGGGAACTCGGTGCGAATTAGAACGCAGAGTCGGTCTAGCTTGTCCTGAGGAATCCCGGCCCGCCTGGCTGCCGTAACATAGTCAAAGATCATCATCAGCTTCCTTCCACCTCGGGTGGAGCAAGGATTTCGATCGTCGCATGGTCCAGCAAGACGTTGACTTCGTTGATTTGCGCGCGGCGGCGGCGATTTACCAGATGCCGGAAATTCCAACTCACGAGGATGTCCCGTCTGCTGGCGACCGCAATCGCCACGTGCAGGGCGTCCTCGATGGTCGCCGAGGAGAAGACGCCTCTTCGGACATATTCCTGAGCCAGCCGCCGGGTCTCCTCCCCCACAGCCAGAACCTCAAAGGGCTGGATCAGCTCTTCCATCTGCCGACGGAGAGTTGCCTCTCCAGTGGCACGCACCTCGGCGACTGTCAGCTCGGAGACGGATACCTCAAATTCCACCAGACGGTCCCAGAACTCAATCGTTGCGC
>Ga0326597_10010961_pt1 | contig 12050 bp, 7 predicted proteins | sample RVTome_12_FD_203789 | JGI IMG/M metagenome (GOLD analysis project Ga0326597, IMG submission 203789) | Soil microbial communities from uranium-contaminated site in the Upper Colorado River Basin, Wyoming, United States - RVT100D185 | ecosystem: Environmental > Terrestrial > Soil > Contaminated >... | reverse complement strand
ACAACGGATGGAGGGTCTACGTGGGGAAGCCAGTCAAGCGGTACAACAAGCACGCTGCTCGATGTTTCCTTTTCGGACGCCGCCACTGGAACGGCTGTGGGTGACGCCGGCACAATCAGACGGACGACCGACGGCGGGACCGTCTGGGCAGGCCAGTCAAGCGGGACAACCAATCGCCTGCGGTCTGTGTTTTTCGTCAGCTCAACAAATGGCGTGGTCGTGGGGGAAATGGGCACCATCCTCCGGACCACCAATGGAGGAACTGCTTGGACGGCCCAACCAAGCGGCACGACGAGTGATCTCTACGACGTGCACTTCGTGAGTGGGGATGTGGGAGTCGCTGTCGGTCTCTCCGGAACGATCCTGAAAACGACCAGCGGCGGTACGTCGTGGACAGGCCAATCGAGCGGTACGACATTTGACCTCGTCGGCGTTTTCCTTGCCGACACAAGCGTTGGTGTTGCTGTTGGTGTCAACGGCACAATCCTGCAGACCACCGACGGTGGCATGAACTGGACGATTCACCGGAGAATGGCTTACAACACCCTTTCAGAGGTGTTTCTCAGCGATGCACTCACGGGGACCATTGTCGGATCATCGGGTACGATTCTGAGAATGGGGGGGAGTGGGCCAACGTCGGTTGAAGACAATCCGGACGGAAACAGTCTCACTCCACAACAGTTTGTTCTGGAACAGAATTATCCCAACCCGTTCAACCCGAGGACAGCTATCGGCTTTCACCTGCCCGCCATGTCAGCACAATCAGGGCAGGCGGGGCTTACAGCTTTCAGTCATGTGCGTCTTGGTGTCTACGACGTGCTGGGGCGTGAAGTCGCAACGCTTGTGAATGAAGAGATGAAGGCGGGAAGGTATGAAATGGTGTGGAATGCAAGCGGCCTCCCAAGCGGCGTGTATTTTTATCGGATGTCCGTCTCGCCTTCGGCGAGACGAGACCTCGTCCCGACAAGTCGGGACGGGCAGACAGGCAGCTTCACAGAAACAAAACGGATGGTTCTGTTGAAATAGAGACTTGGAGAGCGAAGGGAATAGGCAAGAAAATCACTCACCTTCAAGAAAGGAACGTAGGAGTTATGAGAAACCACGTAATTGCAGGTTTACGGCGACCCTCTTATTTCATGAACATCAACACAACGAAAGGAGCTATTCCCATGAAGTGGCTTTTGAGTACAATGCTTGTGGCTTTCGTGGCCCCGGTTGTACTTGCCCAGAATTGGACATCTCAAACCAGCGGCACGACCAACCCATTACAGGCAGTCTGGTTTACCGATGCGCAGAACGGGTGGGTCGTGGGAGACTTTGGCACGTCCCGCTTCACAACTGACGGGGGACAGACATGGAATGGAGTAACCCTCACCGGCCAGGATCTTGAGGATGTCGCTTTTGTGAACCAATCCACAGGCCTCATTGTCGGTGATAACGGGTTGATCTTTCGGACAATCACCGGAGGGGTTTCGTGGACGATTGCTACATCCGGGACATCGGTCAACCTGCGCACGGTGACCTTTGGTGATGGCGGGGTGGCCTACGTCGGCGGACGTGATGGCGTGATTCTCCGGTCGATGGACCTTGGAGTGAGCTGGACCCTTGCGGAGGCAGGCAGCGTCCGCTACAGAAGCTCGTCGGCGCGGGGCACGCAGCGGGCGTGGATTGTCGGGGACGGAGGAGTGATCCGGGCGACGACCAACGCGGGGGCATCGTGGTTCACCCAGTCCAGCGGAACGGGCAGTGACCTGCACGGCGTGTTCTTCCTCAACGAGAACGAGGGATGGATAGGCGGACAGAACAACATGCTGCTGTATACCAGCAACGGGGGGTCCAACTGGTTTCTGAGGAATACCGGCATCAACGTCGGGATCGATGCGGTCTACTTCCTCAACTCGAACGAAGGCTGGGCGGTGGGGAACTTCGGCGCAATCTTCGGGACGACGAACGGTGGGGTTTCATGGTTCACGGAGCCGAGCGGCACTGCCAACGAGCTGAATGATGTGTTCTTCGCCGACGGTCATGGATGGGCGGTGGGGGATGTGGGCACCATTCTCCATAGGAGTCCTGCGACAAGTGTTGGGGAGAATCCTGAAGGACTGCCGGTGAACATCACCCTTCTGCAAAATTATCCGAATCCATTCAACCCGAGCACGAGAATTTCATTCACCATTCCACATTCATCACACGTTATTGTCAGAGTGTATGATCTCCTCGGTCGCGAGGTGGCAACGCTGGTGAACGAACCGATAAAGCCGGGAACCTATGACATAACGTGGAATGCGGAAGGCATGCCGAGCGGTGTGTATTTGTATCGGATGTCCGTCTCGCCTTCGGCGAGACGAGACCTCGTCCCGACAAGTCGGGACGGGCAGACAGCCGGCTTCACGGAAACGAAACGGATGCTTCTGGTGAAGTAACGGCATTGTGATTGTGAAGATTTTTGACGGGACCGGGTGCAATTCAACGCCGACGGGGTGCCCGGCGATGTGTATGTTTACCGGTTGCATGCAGGAAGCAATGTTGAAGCCCGGAAGCTGATCTTAATGAAATAAACGAATAATTATTGGGATCGAAATATTAAATAAGGAAGGAACCCTCTTATGTACGACGTACTTAAAAATTGCAGAACCCGTAGCCTGGCATTCCAGACCGCTCAAGACATACGGCGAGTTTTCGCACTAGTGGTCGTTCTTTTAACGACTACAGCTACCGCGCAGTGGAACACGCAAAGTCCCGTCCCAACGCACCTCGACGTTCGGGGTGTTGGTGCGCCGACAACCCAGAGGGTGTTCATTGCCACTGAAGACAATTCGTTCGATAATGGCGGCTCGATGTTCGAGTCAACTGACGGGGGAATCACATGGGTTCAACGAGACATCCCCATCAGTCTTGGCGATCCCCTGAACGGAATCTTTTTCCTTGACAGCCAGAACGGATGGGTTTATGGTAACGACAACTATCGGACGACCGACGGCGGAACTTCATGGACACAGCTTCCATTCCTTGGCTCGACATACTTTATGAAGTTCTACTCGACAACCTTCGGCCTTGCAGCAGGGAACTTCGACCGCTTCATCAGTCATGACGGCGGCAACTCCTGGGTGGAGTCTCCCAACGGCATATTCGCTTTCGACTTCGCAAACGACCTGATAGGTCTCGGTGTCGCTAACATCGGACTCTACCGGACGACCGACGGCGGAACCACATTCACACTCGTCCACACTGGCAATTCGAAGGCGGTGGGTGTTCTCTCAAGCATTGTTGCAGTCGGTATCGTGGATAGCACCTTCATCCGCTCCACCGACGGTGGTGCGACCTGGACCACAGGTGCTACAGCAGACGGCAGGCATCGCCTCCTGGCTGTTTCCGCTGATGTCGTTCTGGCGTGGGGCCGGACTGGCAGTTTCCCCAATTACGACGATCGCATTTTTCGCTCCGCCGACAGTGGCCAGACTTGGGCTGACCTCGGCGAGGTGATACCTGCAGGCGTCTTTGCATTTACCGCAGTTGATCCACAGACAGTGGTCGCGTCTGATCTCGAGGGGAACATGTTCCGCTCAGCGGATGCTGGGCAGACCTGGGTGCAAACGTTCACTTCGCGCGGACAACGACCGGGCTTCCTGAGCAGCGCAGCCCCCGTCTTCCCCAACTCAGAGACTGGCTATTTCGGCTATGGTGCGGGGTTCGTTATCAAGACAACCGACGGGGGCGCATCATGGTCGCAGATCTCAAGCGGCACCGGTCATTCTCTTAACGACCTTGATCGCTTCCCGAACGGGGATCTGATCGCCGTTGGTGATTACGGCACACTCCTCACGAGTGACGGAGTTTCACCCTGGATCATCCATCAAGCCTTCACGCAGAACCACATCAAGGCGGTGGACGTCATCAGCGCAAACGAAGTCGTCGTTGTGGACGAGGAAAGTCGCGTTTATAGCAGCACCGACGGCGGCGCAACCTGGCAGGCCGCCGCCGCAGCGCCGCCCAATTTAGATGCCGAAGACCTGCACTTCACAGACCTCCTCGACGGCTGGGTAACCGGCGGGGGCAGTATTGGCAATGCCCTGTTCCATACCACAGACGGAGGGGCTACATGGGCGGGGGTTCCGGGTTTCGGCGGCGCCTACGTCGCCGTTGACTTTGAGGGGCAAAGCGGCTGGGCGTTAAATGTCGGTGGTCGATTCTATAGCAGTATTGACGACGGCGCAACCTGGATTCAGGGTGACCTTCCCGGCTTTCCGTTTCAAGTCCTCGACATGGACTTCTTTGATGCGAGCACCGGATACGCAGTGGGTTGGGGCGGTTACGCCGCCCGCAGCAACGACGGGGGAGCAACCTGGGAAATATTACCGACGCCCAATAACACGGACAATTTCACTGACATCTATCTTCTCGGCGCCAACGAATTGTGGCTGAGCACAAACGACGACGTCGCCTACTATTCGGCTACGGGAGGCCAGAACTGGGCTACCCTCAATATCGGATCTTCAGGCTTCGGCTCGTTCTCCGCCATTGCTGCCAGCCCGGGGGGCGATGCCTGGTCGGTTGGTTACCAGGGCTACATTGAGCACTTCATGGGCCCGCCACCGCCGCCTCTCAACCGTCCGCCCGAAGCTTCCTTCACCTTTGTTACCTCAGGCATGACAGTGAATTTCACCGATACCAGCATTGACCCCGACGGTTTCATCGTCAGTTGGTTTTGGGATTTTGCCGACGGCACGTTCTCGACCGAGCGGCACCCGTCGCACACTTTCACGACCGCCAACACCTACATCGTGCGTCTGACGGTCACCGACGATGACAGTGCAACCGGCAGTACAGGTCGAATCATCGTTGTGCAGCCAAACCCCGGCGGTACGTTCGGTAACTTCACCGAAGTGACGCCTCTCGATTCTCTCTTTGTGACTCCGCAGGACGAGGATTTCTGGGTCATCACCACCGCCCCCGCCGATTATGATGGCGACGGCGATCTGGACATCGCAGTTCTCGGCTGGTATGTCGTCTACAACCAGAGTGTCGAGGATCGTCTCGTGCTCTTGCGGAACGACGGTCCGGGTGGAGACGGGCGCTGGAATTTCACCCATACTTATGTACCGCTTGGCAACCTCACCGCCGGGTCATCGGACATGGCATGGGGTGACGTGGATGGGGACGGCGACCTTGACCTCGTCATCGGAACGGATGGTCGGACAGTCCTCTATCGCAACGACGCCGGGACACTCGTGCTCACTGACACCGATCTGCCAGGGTACTGGGAAGACAACGACCAGGCCGACTTCGATCTCCGCTCCATCACATGGGCGGACTACGATAACGACGGCGACCTCGACCTCCTCATACCCTCTGTCTTCGACGGCAGTACGTTCACCTACCGGACTGCATTGATGCGGAATGACGGATCTAACGGAACCGGTGGATGGATCTTCACTGAGGTCGATTCAGTTTTCGCACCGACGACACACGCCCAGAGTGCTTGGGCCGACTTTGACGGCGATCAGGATCTCGATCTGCTGCTCGTCAACATTGCACCCTTGACCAACGACGGCTTCATCCGCCGTTACCGAAACGACGGCAACGGCGTATTCGTCGGGCAGGATATTCTCGGTTCACTGACAGTCGAGCACGGTGAGGCACAGTGGGGTGACTATGATGCTGACGGCGACCTCGACATCCTCGTGGCGGGCAACCTCAAGGAGATTGGCGGCACATATACACACCAGGCACTCCGCATTTATCGCAACAACAACGAAACCTATGATTCGCTGAACGTGATTTCCTGCATTCCCTGTCAGGGATGGTTCGACATGACGGCCGCAACCTGGGCGGACTACGACAACGACGGGGACATGGACATTCTTCTGGCGGGCACCTACAATTCCGGTTCCCAGATCGAAGGCCGTGCGATAGTGTACATTAATACGGGCGGTGTTTTCCCGGATACGAGCAGCGTGTTGCCTGCACCGCGTGCAAGCGGCGACCGCGGGGGCACGTTCTCCTGGCTCGACATTGACGGCGATGGCGATCTGGACTACTTCATCGCGGGGCAATACTTCGTTCCCGGCGGGAATGGCCTCGTCGAGGCGCAGATGCACATCTATCGCAATGACGCCGGGGGCCAGAATAACCCCCCATCGGTCCCAACGGGTCTGAACGCCACCGTGCAAGCCGACAGCACAGTCCTCCTGTCGTGGATTCCGTCCAACGATGATCACACACCGAGTATCGCGCTCACGTACGATCTCGAACTCTTCCGTGACAACGTTCCGGTTACGTTACCAACCCGCATACCCGCACCGGGCAACGTCAGCGCCGCGCCTCAATGGTTGCTGACCGGGTTGCAGGACGGTCATTACAAATGGACGCTTCGTGCGGCGGATGCAGCCTATATTGGCAGTCCTGCTGCCATTGGCGAGTTCAACATCGGTGTTCTGTCAGTAGGCGATCCATTGGATAACCTGCCCCGGTTCTATGCCGTCGAGCAGAATTACCCCAATCCCTTCAACCCGCTCACCACCATTCGATTTCACGTTCCGGCTTCGGCTCCGGTAGCACTGAGAGTGTTCGACATATTGGGAAGAGAAGTTACAACTCTGGTGAACGAAACGATGGAACCAGGATCCTATGATGTACATTGGGACGCCAGTACTTGGACAAGTGGGACGTACTTCTACCGGCTGGAGGCAGGCGAGTTCACCGCAACGAAGCGGATGTTGCTGTTGAAGTAGTATGGAAACGGCTGAGAGTCAAGAACACAATTAGGTCGAGAGGAGACCGGATGTCGACGATGATCAGACTAGTATTCGCGGGTTACGCCGATGGCGATAGCGCATCTTTAGCTGTTGGTCCGGAGCGACCTCTTTCTAAGAACGCGGGTTAGGACCACGAGGGTCGTACCGCATACTTCAAACGAGGATTCTCCTATCGAAGGCCTCCTCTCGACGAGTTATATGTCAATTGACTGTTTTCAAGATTGCCCAGATAAAGCCGCAGAGTTCTCTGGCGACTGCGGTGATGGCCACGTGTCGATGTTTTCGCTGGTCGAGGTGCCAGAACTTTTTGGAGAGCCGATGCTGGGCCTTCAGAGCAATAGCGACGACGGCAGGAGGTTGCCCCTGACGGCGTCGGTTGAGGATGAGTTCGGCAGCCGCCCGGTGTCTGTTGTTCCAGGCGGCTTCTACGAGCAATCGACGGACGTGGATGTTGCCAGCCTTGGTGATGGGCCCTCGCTGTTCCCTCGATCCGGAAGAGTGTTCCGAGGGGACAAGGCCGAAGTAAGCCATAAGATGGCGCGGTGAAGCGAAGCGGCGGACATCGTCAACTTCACAGACCAGGGTTAAGGCGGTAAGGGTTTTGATGCCCCGCAGACAACAGAGAGCTTCGACCTGAGCGCGATATGCCGGTGCAAGGGCGAATCGTTCGAGTTCAGCATCCATGGCCTGACGTTGGGTCTCGAGGTACTCAAGATGTTCAAGTTCGATAGCGAGAGTTGTCTGGAGAGGACCCTGAAGTGTTGAGCGGAGTTTTCCGAGCCAGAGTCGGTGTTTGTTGGTCCACGTGGACTTGCCGTCGGTGGAGACGAAGCCATGATTGCGCAGTATGCCGGAGAGACGATGTTTGGTAGCCTTACAGTAGATCTGATACGTGGTGCGCAGGCGGAGAAGTCGTCGCAAGGCTTCTTGGTCTTCCGATGGGACATGGACTGCTGTAAGATGTCCACTGCGATAGAGGCGGGCAAGCATGAGGGCATCGAGACGATCAGTTTTCCGTCGCTCACCTGGTTTTCTGGGTATCAGAGACGGGGCGATGACATCGCAGTGAAAGCCATCATCGGTCAGCACACGGTGAAGAACGAAGCCAGCCCCCGAGGCTTCGTAGCAGGCCCGGACAGGAGCTTTCCCCGTCAGGCGTCGAAAGAACTGGCGTACCTTCATCAGATCGCCGGAGAGTTTGATGACCTCCGCCTCTTGGCTATCCCCTTGAAGGATGGCAGCAGTAATCGATTCGGCATGCACATCAAGGCCGACAAAGGTTGTAGTGTTCATGGCTGGACTCCTTTCTAATATATTGAGTGGATTCGACTCTCATGTAGCTCTGATTAGATACGATATTTCTAATCAACCTACGATTACCGAAGGGTGTCCAGCCGTTTCTATCTAATCTAGCACTGTCCCATATCCTCCGGCGGAAGGCAGGCGGGTAACCATGCTCGCCTGCCTTTCTCTATATTTATGGGTGGAGGAATTAGCCTCCTACTTCCCACGGTTCGGAATCGAAGGTGTTGCCTTTCTCACTTCTTGGAATCTGGAGTTGATTTGAAGGCACGGCGATGGCAAATCAACTGATTATGTACGCATTTGATTCATGGAGGCATGGCATACAGGTTGCACACTCAACCATGATTCTTTGCAATGGCTTTTTTCTTGTTGAATTTCTCATCACAATTTGCGATGATAGCGCAAGAATCTCACTTGGAGCCAGACTCGACTGACCTCTCAGCCACGGAGCAGATCATGATGAAACGTCCATCCTACTGGCGGCTACTCTGCCTGAGTCTTGCCCTCATTGTTGTTTCATCCCTTTCGTCGGCACAGTTGGTGAACGGACGGTTCATCACGTCTGTGTACGCCTGGGAGCAGTTCGACACCATCGGGGTTTCGAAGAAACTCGTGCGCGGATTCCAGTCGGCGCTCTTCGACATTGCCGGCAGCTCGTTCAGCCTGCACACACACGTTCAGGGCGCATCACTGTTACAGAGCACATTGGATGAGGTGCCGGACTACCGGGTGTTCTATCTGTATGGCCGGTTGAAGAACGTCAGCGATGCGGTTGACTTTTCATTTGGCAGGATGCCGTACTTCGCTGGCGTGGGCAACGGTACTCTCGATGGCATCCTCACGACGATCCGGCTGTCAGACAATAGATTTCGCATAACAGCATACGGCGGAGGGAACGTCCCGCTCGATCTGGAGCTGAATGGTTGGAAACCGCTGAGCAAGAGCTTCACGGCGGGCGGGCAAATCCTCACGACGGCGATAGCGAACATGCGCGTAGGTATCAGCTTTGTCAACCGCCAGCGGGAACGGGAATCATACTGGGCAATCCGCCCCGACCCTCTCCTCAATCCGCTCACCGTGTACATTACTCCGCCGCCTGCAAAGGAACAATATGCAAGCGCGGACGTCTCGTACCGGGTTTCGTCCGTGAGTCTCTATGGGCGATATGACTATGACCTCAATTATGAAAAGATACAGCGCGGCCAAGTCGGTGTCCGGGCCGGACTGACAGACGAGCTGAGCGCGACGGGCGACTTCATCCACCGCACGCCCCGGCTTCCGTTCAACTCATTCTTCGCAGTCTTCAGCGCGGAAGCGATCGATGAGTTTGAAGGAGGACTGGACTATGTGATCATTCCGGAACTCAGAACATACGCCCGCGGCGCGTTCGTGCAGTATGATAACGACAACAGCTTCCGGTACACACTAGGATTCGCACACCACTTTGTAAGCCTGATTTACAGGGGAAATACGGGGTACGCAGGTGAGCTGAACAGCATCTCGCTGCAGGGAACCTATCCGTTGTTCGAACGGATGTTCATTCCCAGCGCGGGGTTTACGTACGCATCGTACCGGTTGAACGCGGCCGCAGAGAAGGACGACATGATTGCCGGAAGCCTTGGCGCGATATGCCGTCCAATCAACGCTTTCTCGATCGACCTGCAGGTGCAGTGGCTGAAGAACAAGATCGTAAAAAGCGATACGCGCCTCTTCGGCAAACTGAACTACTGGTTCACGGAACAACTGGACATCTTCTAACTTGGATACGGTATGATACGCCGCTACCTCATCTTTACGCTAGTCATCTCCGGAGGTGTCATCCTTGCCGCTTCGGTCCATCAGCCGGGAGTTCGGGCCGCACATGACGATCAGCCGGTCTCGTCGCTGAAGTTCTCCCACAAGTTCCACGCTGCACAGGGTGTCGATGATTGCGCAACCTGTCACCCCGCTGCGGAGACGAGCAAGTTCTCTTCCGACAATCTCTCCAGTACGCACCAGGAATGTTCGTCATGCCACGAGGAGCAGGTGGACAATACGTGCGGCTACTGCCATGCGGATCCGGAGAACATTCAGGCCATACCCACGCTGGCGCGCGAGGTGCGATTCTCCCACGAGCAGCATACCGCGATGGAGGACGTTGAATGCGCAACCTGCCACAAGGGCGTCATCGATGCTGATGTAATTACCGCTGCCAATATGCCGGACATGGCGACGTGCAACACGTGCCATAACGACCGGAAGGCGAGCAACACATGCGAGTCCTGCCACACGGATTTTGTCACACTGATCCCTGCCGACCACAAGATGTCCGACTTCAGGCGAAACCATCGCGATGTCGTTCGGCTCGGAGCGTTGAACACCACATGCCAGACCTGTCACACCGAGACGTTCTGCCAGCAGTGCCATCAGCCGACCGAATTGAAATCGTTCCAGCGGAGAGACCTTGTGAGTGAGCCCGACGGAAAGCGCTCGACCAAAGACTCACCGAACCAGATGACTCTGCAGAACGTGCACGAGCTGAACTACCGCTTCACGCACGGCATCGATGCAAAGTCCCGGAGGATGGAATGCCAGTCGTGCCATGAAGTGCAAACGTTCTGCGCGGAGTGCCACAGTGCGGGTGGCAACATCAACCAGGCGCGGTTCAAGCCGGCCAGCCACGGTCTGCCGGGGTTCACTACGCTTGGCGCGGGGAGCGGCGGCGGCCTCCATGCCGAGGAGGCGAGACGCGATATCGAGAGTTGTGCAACCTGTCATGACGTCGAAGGGCGTGATCCCACATGCTTCACATGTCACACTGAAGATGGCATTATTCGTTAAACACTAAGGAGGATCAACAACATGAAGAGCATTACCAAGGCAATAACACTTGGGTTCGGTTTGCTGACACTCGTTGTACTTCAGACAGGTTGTGAAGGGCCTGAGGGACCATCCGGTAAGGATGGTGCCAACGCGAATGTCGACCTTGAAGGGTTTGCACCAGGCATTAGGTGCGCGATGTGTCACAGCTCGGAACAGGATACGACCTACAATCTTGCGGGACGAAGGTATCAGTGGTCAAATTCTCTGCACGCAACTGGCGGGCACGTGGAAAGAAATGCCACGAACTGTGCAGGCTGCCACACGACAGAAGGGTTCCAGCAGCGATACCGCGAAGGTTGGGTAACACAAGTTGTCAACGAAGTTGCGAATGGAAGCCCTCCCGGCTGCTTCGCATGTCATTCCCCGCATGCGCGTGCAGATTTCTCTCTCCGTACTCAATCGCCGGTTACCATTACTTCTTATATCGAGGGTGTACCCGATGCAACCTTTGATTATGGCAAAGGCAATCTCTGCTTACAGTGCCACCAAACACGCACTTCATCACCGATGAGTCCGAAGCCAGATCCAACAAAGACGGCCATCACGGACACTATCGTTATCACCTCGAACAGGTGGTATCCACATTATGGAGTGAACGGACAAATGCTGATGGGAGAAGGCGGCTTCGAGTTTGTTAACTTCAATTACACCGGCAACTCACACCACACGATCAACACTACAATACAGCAAGAGGGATGTGTAAAGTGTCATATGGCGGAACCTATCGGAGGTGGGGGAGGTGCGATTGGCGGTCATACAATGTGGATCGGACTTACAGGCTGCAGAGATGCTGGCTGCCACGGTTCTTCTTTCTCGTCTCTCGATTATGCTGGCGCGTCGACGGCACCTGTTGGTGCGCAGACTGCAATCACAGCCAACCTGGATACGCTGAAGCAATTGTTGGTTGCCCGGAACTGGCTTAATGCGTCAACAGACCTTCTCATTGCTAGTTCATCGAACCCGTTGCGCATTGCGCCGGCTTCGAAGGCAGGCGCCATTTACAATTACTATTTCATTGAACATGAGGGAAGCAAGGGAGTGCATAACACGCGCTACGCGTATGAGCTCCTCCGGTCTTCCATAGCCGAGTTAAGAGCGCCTGCGCCTTCCATAGCCGAGTCAAGAGCG
>Ga0326597_10010960_pt1 | contig 12050 bp, 8 predicted proteins | sample RVTome_12_FD_203789 | JGI IMG/M metagenome (GOLD analysis project Ga0326597, IMG submission 203789) | Soil microbial communities from uranium-contaminated site in the Upper Colorado River Basin, Wyoming, United States - RVT100D185 | ecosystem: Environmental > Terrestrial > Soil > Contaminated >... | reverse complement strand
CGCCGACGCCAAGCCGGACCTGCTGGTCGGCACGCGCGGGGGCGAGCTGTTCTACTACGAGAACGTGGGCACGCCCCAGGCCCCGGCCTTCCGCTCCCCCACCGCACCGCTGCTGCCCACGCCGCAGCGGGCCTTCGCCGCGCCGGCGCTGGTGGACATCGACGGCGACGGCGACCTGGACCTGATCGCGGGCGGCCGCGAGGGGCGCCTGGAGTGGATCGAGAACACCGGCACGCCCCGCCAGCCCCGCTGGAGCGCGCGCAGCCTGTTCTTCGGGCGCGTGGACGTGGGCGGTCTCAGCGTGCCCCTCTTCGCGGACCTGGACGGCGACGGCGACCCGGACCTGCTGGTGGGCAACCGCGCGGGCGCGGTCGTGTACTACGAGAACGTGGGCACCGCCAGGGTGCCGCGCTTCGAGCTGCGCGCCACGCGCTTCGCGGGCCTGCAGGTGCCCAACAACGCATCGCCCGGGCTGTTCCCCTGGAACCCCCAGAGCCCGCCGGATCTGGTGGTGGGCAACCAGAGCGGCTCGCTGATCCCCGCCGTGCGCAACCCCGCCGTCAAGGTGGCCGAGCGCGATGCCTTCCAGCCGGAGCGCGCCTGGGGCGGCGGGTTGCAGGCCGGCTCGTACAGCGCGCCGCTCTTCGCCGACCTGAGCGGCGACAAGCGCCCGGACCTGCTGCTGGGCACGGGCCCGGGTGGCCTGCTGTTCTGGCGCTACGAGGGCAGCGCCAAGCCCGCCCAACTGGCCAAGGCCCAGCGCCCGCGCGGCTCCAACATCGTCGCCGAGGCCCCCGCCACCACCCAGCGCCCCGCGCCCGGCGCCCCTGGCGCAGCCCCGCCCGGCGTGGCCGGCCCGCGGGCGGCGGCCGTGGCGCCCGAAGACCTGCCCCTGGAGCCGATCTTCGTCTACGAGCCGTCGACCCTGGAGAAGCTGAACCTGGGACATTCCAGCAAGCCCGCCTTCTTCGACGCCAACGGAGACGGACGGACGGACCTAGTGGTGGGCACGGGCGACGGCAAGCTGGTGCTGCTGGAGAACTCGGGCGACCGCAGCAACCCCACCTGGCGGCTCGTCACGGACACCTTCGCCGGGTACGACAAGGGCCGCAACGCCGCCCCCGCCTTCGCGGACGTGGACGGCGACGGCGACCTGGACCTGGTGGTGGGCAACGAGCAGGGGCTGGTCTTCTACTACGAGAACACGGGCTCGCGCAGCCAGCCGCGCTTCACCCTGCGCGAGGACGTGCTGGCGCTCGTGCGCGCGGGCCGCAACGCCGTGCCGGCCCTGGCCGACCTCAACAGCGACGGGCGGCCGGACCTGCTGGTGGGCAACCTGAAGGGCGAGCTGCTCGCCTACACGAACAACACCGGTCTGCGCTTCGACCTGGCCATCCGCCGCTTCATCGGCATCGACGTGGGCGTGAACTCTGCGCCCACCTTCGCCCATCTCACCGGCCGCGACGTGCCCTTCCTCGTCATCGGCTCGGACCAGGGCCTGATGCATATCTACGGCGCGACGGGCACCAGCCGCCTGCGCAGCTCGGGCTGGAAGGAGATCCGCAGCTACCTGGAGGGGCTCAAGATGCCGGCGGGCTCCGCCGCGGCCTTCGCGGACGTGGACGGCGACGGAGACCTGGACATGGTGCTCGGCAGCGACAAGGGGATGCTCACGTTCTACCGCAACCAGGCCCGCCAGCCGGAGCTGGCCCAGTCGCCCACGCCGCGCAGATAGCGGTGCCCAGGCCGCCGATGCGACGCACCCCCTAGAACGTGTCGTTGCCGCTGAAGCGGCCCATGCGGGCCCCGGCCACCAGGCGCCGGAAGTCGTCCCCCTTGAGGTGCAGCAGGCTGCGGTGGTCGCCGCCCTCGATGTAGATGTCGCCCTGCTCCGCCAGGCTCTCGTCCACCACGGTCAGCAGGCCGTAGGCGTCGCCGTCCGCCGGGAGGGCGCCCGTGTCGCAGTCGGCGAACAACCACGCCGTCTCCTCCTCGGTGGCCAGGGCCACGTCCCGCTCCAGCAGGCGCCGCAGCGCGTTGAAGTGGATGTGGTGGGAGGCGGGCAGGACGGCCAGCAGGAAGCCCTGGGCGTCCTTGAGCACGACGGCCTTGGCGATCAGGCGGCCCGAGACGTGGCTGGCCTGGGCCGTCTGCGAGGCGGAATGGGTGGGCGCGTGGTTGAGCACGTCGAAGTGTACCCCCTGATGGGTCAGGTGCTGCTGCAGGGTCGTGGCGATGGTCATGGGATTCCTCCTTGCGGGCGCAATCCCACCGCGTGGACGGGCCAGGGCGGCTTGCCGGGCCCTGGTCGCCGCGCCGCAGTGCGCACGGCAGCGGCGCGGCCTGCCCGCCCGGGGCGGCGCGATGTCGCCTGCATGCATCGGTGGGACCTGGAACGGCGACGTCCTGCGCTGCCGCAACGGCAGCGCTGCCGGCGTCTGCGTGGCGCGGGACGGCGCCGGGGGAAGCTCCACACAGCCATGGTCGGCTCCCGTGAACGGGGAATCGTGTGCGGACTTCCAGTATACTCCGAGCCGGGCCGCAGGTGCAGCCCGTGCCCGCCCTCGCGCGACCCCTGCTTGTATGGGGGCGACCCGCGCCGCCGCCCCGTTCAGCGCTATCCAGCCGCCTGTCCGCCTTCCGGCGCCGCCCCGCTGTCCGGCTCCAGCCGCTCGGCCAGCTCGCGCAGCGTGAGGTTGGCCAGGGGCGTGGCCAGGCCGCGGTTGGCCTCGCGGAACAGGGTCAGCAGCGGATGGCCCATGCGGTGGCCGTGCCAGAGCGGCACGTCCGGGAAGCCCGGCAGCATCTCCGCCCGCTGCAGCACGTCCAGCACGCTCAGGCGCTCCAGCACCTCCTGCGGCACGTAGCGCGAGCGGTCGCTCTGCACGGGCGTCACCAGGCCCGCCTCGCTGAGGGCCCGCAGCACGTCGTGCACCGAATCGTTGGGCAGCCGCAGCGCCCGTGCCAGTTCCTGGCGGCGCACGCCCTTGCCCGTGGCGGCGAGCTGGCGCAGCAGCGAGGCCAGCACCAGCAGCGCCAGATACGGCCGGTGCGCCAGCGCGCTCTCCCCCGCGCGCCGCAGCTCCAGCTCGCGCTCGAAGTGCTGCACCACGAAGGCGAGTTGCGCCCCGGCCAGGAACACCAGCCACGCCAGGTAGAACCACACCATCACGAACGGCAGCAGCGCCAGCGCGCCGTAGATGGGACTCTGGCGGGCGACCAGCACGATCAGCACCACGTAGAACTTCTGCACCAGCACCAGCCCGGTGGCCGCCACCAGCGCCCCCAGCAGCGCCGGGGCCGCATCCACGCGCGCGTCGGGCAGGAAGCGGTAGGCGTAGTACGTCAGCAGCACGACGATGCCGTACCCCAGCAGGTTGGCCAGGGGAATGGACGGCAGCGCCTGCAGCAGCCAGTCCGGCACGTAATCCAGCAGCGTCTGGCTGCCCAGGAACCCGGACACGCCGAAGGCCGCGGCCATCAGCACCGGCGTGATCGCGAGCACGGCCAGGTATTCGATCATGCGCGAGCCCCGCCGCTCCGGCCGCACCGCTTCCCACACGATGTTGAGCGTGGTCTTCACCCGCTGCAGCAGCACGAACCCGACGAGGAACGTCACGGCCACGCCCACGCCGCCCACCATGCCGCTCTGGGCATTGCGGATGTACTCGTCGATGCGCGGCACCAGCTCCAGGTTGCCCCCCGCCACGAACGTCAGCAGCGCCGGCCGCAGCCGCTCGGCCACCATGAACACGCGCAGCACCAGCAGCACGAATGCCAGGAACGGCACCACGCTCAGCAGCAGGTAGAACGTCAACCCCGAGGCGTGGATCGTCAGGTGGTTGCGATTGAAGGATTCGACGGTGAGCAGCAGCGCCCGCAGGGTGCGCAGCCAGACCGGCCCCGGGCCCATGCCGGGCTGGCCCCACAGCCCCGCGCGCCAGCGCTGCAGGATGCTGGGCTTGCCGCCGGAAGGTCGCGCCATCGAAGGCTCGTGGCTGGGGAACTGCCAATCCGCCGCAGCGGCGGGTGTCGCACCCGTTATACCCGCGGCCCGCCGGGATGCATAGACTCGTGCGTACCGGCGCAGGCGCAGCGCGCCTCATCCCCCATCACGCCGCCCACATGGCAGCCCCCCCCTCCCCCGTGGGGGAGGGGGGGGCTGCCGCCAGGCAGCCGGGGAGAGGTCCCGCGCCGGCCCGACCATTGCTCGGCCCGGCCCCCCGCGCCCCTCAGGCCAGGCAGGCGCGCAGGCGCTCCACCATGGCCCCGGTGGCCTCCAGCGGCAGACCGTCCACCAGCGGCTCGTTGCGGAAGGTGTGGCCACAGCAGGCGCCCGCCGCCACGCAGGCCAGCACGTCGCCCTGCGCCTGCTCCGCGCTGGGCAGCAGGTCGCGGCCAGCCAGCACGGAGAGCGCCGCCACCAGGCCGTAGGCGCCGAAGTTGGAAACGCCCGCCACGATCAGGTGATCGGCGCGCACGATGCTGGCGATGCGCTCGCCGTTGGGCACGTCGCGGTGCACCAGGGCCTGCACGTTGCCCATGCCGATCTCGTTGCCGCCGTCCCCGATGGCCACGGTGGGGATGTGGTGCGCGGGCGCCTGCAGGAACAGCTCGTCGATGGGCGCCGTGTGCGGCGTGAGGTCGCGGCCGGACATGCTGTAATAGTGCCCGTCCGCGGCGCGGCCGGGCCGCTCCGTGGCCAGCAGGTGCGTCAGCGCCAGCGTGTCCAGCAGCCCCGCCGCGTAGCGGGTCACGGCCAGCCCCAGCGCCTCGAAGAGCGGGGCATTGGGCGCGTCCGTGATGTACACCGCCGCGGCCCCCAGCGCCTGCAGGGCCTCGCCGATGGCCTTGGCGCCGGGCGGGCCGTCCGTCTCCCCGCGCTGCGGCACGGGCAGGAAGAACCCGCTCACGATGCCCACGCGCCCGGCGCTGAGCAGCCGGTGCGCCGCCGCCTCCAGCGCGCCCCACTGCACGAGCTTGGCGATGCCGCGCTCGCGGGGGTCCTCGGCGATGATGCGCTCGATGGCGCCGATGCGGTCGCTCATGGGGCGCTCCCGCGGCCGTGCTCGTACACGACGCGCCCGGCGACGACGGTGACCTCCGGCCGGCCCAGCAGCTCGCGCCCCTCGTACACCGTCCAGCCGCACAGGCTGGCCACGGCGTCGTCCCCCTGCGCCACGCGCCAGCGCGCGTCCGGCTGCACCAGCACCAGGTCCGCATCCGCGCCGGGCGCCAGGGAGCCCTTGGGCAGGCCGAACCAGCGCGCCGCGTTGCCGGAGGTGAGCGCAAGCAGGCGCTCCAGGGAGATCACGCCGCGCCGCCACCAGTCCACGGCCAGGGGGAACAGGTACTCCACGCCCGGGATGCCGCTGGGTGCCCGGTCGTAGGGCGCCTGCTTCTCGGCCAGCGTGTGCGGGGCGTGGTCGCTGCCCAGCCCGTCGATACCCTCGCCCAGGCGCGCGAACAGCTCGGCGCGCTCCGCCTCGGAGCGCAGGGGCGGGTTGACCTTGTAGCGGTTCTCCACCGGCGGCGCGATGGACTCCGCCGCCAGCAGCAGGTGGTGCGGGCACACCTCCACGAACACGCGCTCGCGGATGCCGCTCTCCTCGGCCAGCCGGATCGCGCCGGCCACGGTGCAGTGCGCCAGGTACAGCCGCACGCCGAATTCCTTGGCCCAGCCCAGCGCCTGGCGCACGGCGTCCAGCTCGCCCGCGCTGCTGCGCAGCAGGTGGTGATGCCGCACGTCGTGGGGGTAGCGCGTCGCGTTGGCCTCGATGCGCTCCAGGTCCTCCGCGTGCACCATCACGGGCAGGTCCAGCTCCGCGGCCAGCCGGAAGTGCGCCTGCACGGCCTGGGGCGCCAGCCCGCCCTGGCCCGTGGAAGGGCCCATGTAGATCTTGAGGGCCTTCACGGCGGGGTGCCGCGCCGCGCGCCGCACCTGCTCCAGGTTGTCCGGCTCCGCGCCGAAGTTGAACAGCAGGTGCGCCGGCGCGCCTTGCGCCAGGGCCAGCTTCTGCTCCAGCGCCGCCATCGTGGTGGTGCGGGGGGCGGTGTTGGGCATGTCCGCGCAGGTGGTCGTGCCGCCCTTCACCGCGGCACGGGCGCCGCTGAGCAGCGTCTCCTTGTGCTCGCCGCCGGGCGTGCGGAAGTGCACGTGCATGTCGATGGCCCCGGGCAGCAGCAGGCGCCCCCGCCCTTCCAGCACGGGCACGCCCGGCGGTGCCTGCACGCCCGGCCCCACCTGCGCGATGCGGCCTTCCCGCGCCAGCAGCGCGCCGGCGCTGCCGTCCGGCAGGCGGATGTCCTGGATCAGCAGATCGCTCATGCTTCCCGTCCCTAGAAGGCTTGTGACCAATCGGGTTTTGGCTTTCGGGGACTCCGCCCCCCCGCGATGCCGTTGAGGCATCGCGCAAGCGCTCTGCCCCGGCAGGGAGCACAGCCCCTGCACCCCTTTCAGAGCAAGCATTTGCGCGGCTGCAAAGCAGCCGCGCCAATCCATCAGGGGAGCAGCGCCGAGCGCTTGCGCGAGGCGCCAGCAGCACAGGGGGACTTGTTCCCCCGCAGCAGTCGTTTGTCACAGGCTTTCCAGTCTACTCTGCTTTGCGCGCGACCTCACCCCGCTTCCCTGCGGCCTTGCCGCCTGCCGTCTTGCCGCCTGGCGCGCAAACGGCTTACCCTAGCCCGGCACCCGCAAGGGAGTAAAGGCGCAGCCGCCGCCCTGCCCGCGCCGTCCCTGTTCCAATCACGCCGCCGGCCCATCCGCCCGCACCCGCGCCGTCCCTGTTCCAATCACGCCGCCCGCCATGCCGCCCTCCGTTCCGCTCGCGTTCGTCACCAGCAACCCCGGCAAGCTGCGCGAGGCGCAGCAGTGGCTGCCCGTGCCGCTGGAGGGCGTGGCGCTGGAGCTGGACGAGCTGCAGACGACCGATTTGGCGGCGCTGGCCCGGCACAAGGCCGAGCAGGCCTACGGGCTGCTGGGCCGCCCCGCCATGGTGGAGGACACGGCGCTCACCTTCGCGGCGTGGGGCGCGCTGCCCGGGCCGTTCATCAAGTTCTTCCTGAGCGAGCTCGGTCCGGCGGGCATCGTGCGCGCCCTGCAACCCTTCGGCAACGCGGAAGCCGAGGGCGTCTGCACGGTGGGCTACCACGACGGCCGGCGCGTGCACCTGTTCGAGGGCCGCGTGCGCGGACGCATCGTGCCGCCCCGCGGCGCGCACGGCTTCGGCTGGGACGCCATCTTCCAGCCCCAGGGCTCGGCGCGCACCTACGGCGAAATGGAGCTGGCGGAAAAGCACGGCCACTCCATGCGCGCCCGCGCCTTCCAGGCCCTGGCCGAGCACCTGCGCGCGGGCTAAGGCGTGCTATCGAACGACCACGCACGAAGGGTTGCGGGAGCTTCGCCCCCGCGCCCCCAGCAGGGAGCGAGGCTCCCTGCACCCTCTTCACGTCATACAGTTGCGCGGCTGCAAAGCAGCCGCGCAATCCCATCCTGGGAGCGCGAGGGGGCTTGCCCCCTCGCAGCAGTTGTTTGTCACCAGGCTTTCAGTCCAGCGCGGGCAGCAGGCCGAACAGGCTCCAGCCGTGCAGTTGCACGAGGTACACGAGCAAGCCCCCGGCGCAGAGGAAGGGCGCGAAGGGCAGCGGCGTGTGCAGCGGCTTGCGCAGCAGCAGCAGCGCCGGCACCCCCGCCACCAGGCCGGAGGCCGTGGCCAGCAGCACCACCGGCAGCAGGCCGCGCCAGCCCACGAACGCGCCGATCAGCCCCAGCACCGCCGCGTCGCCCTCGCCCAGGCCCTCGCGGCCGCGCAGCCAGCGGTAGGCGAAGCCCACCACGGCCAGCAGCCCGGCGCCGGCCAGCAGGCCGCCCAGCATGTCCGCGGCGGCCTCGCGCTGCAGGCCCAGCACCACCCCCATGCGCAGCGCCATGCCCCCAAGCACCAGTGCCGGCTCGATGGTCAGCGTGGCCAGGTCCACCAGCGCCAGCGGCACCAGCAGGTAGAGCAGCAGCAGCGCCTGCGAGAGCGCCAGCGGATGCGCCAGGGCCGGCAGCAGGCTCAGCGCCAGGCTCGCCGCGCCCAGCAGCGGCGGCGTGAGCAGCAGCAGCGCGCGGGGCGGCGTCAGCCCGGCGCGATACGCGGGCGCCTCGTCGCAGGGGGCCCCGTCCCAGAGGGCCCGGTCGCCCTCGTCACGGGCGCGCTCGCTGAGCAGCCGGTTCACGGCCAGGCCCACGGCCACGCCGCACAGCAGGGATGCGGCGGCGAGGGCGGCGTGCAACGGCATGGGCTGGGGGCGGGGAGGGCGGGGCGGCGAACAGTCGGGAGCGCACCGCCGGGCGATGCGCTCCTCGCGGCGGATCGGGAGCGGCTCAGGCGGACTTCTGCTGGTGGATCACGGCCTCCAGCTTGTCCTTCAGGCGGAGCTTTTCTTTCTTGAGGCGGTGCAGTTCCACGTCTTCTTCAGGGGTCAGGAAGGGCTTTTCCGAAAGGCTGGTGACTTGCTCGTCCAACGATCGATGTTTCCGAACCAGGGTGTCGACTTCCGGGTCTGTCTTGCGCAGGGCTTCCAGCTGATCCTGGACATGTTGATCCATGATTCACTCCTGATGAGGGTTGATCCTCGCCCGGGTCGCTGCAGCATTCCGTATCCGAATCGAATCCAAGCGAAACCGTCCAATGGGGTGGGGGGCACGCTCTCTACTTTTAACGTCAACCGGCGGCACTTGGCAATTGCATTCCAATGGCACGCTCCGGCCCCGTGGGGCCCGCCACGAGGCGCCCGGCCGCTCACGGAGCCGCGCCGGACGCGCCCCGGCGGCGATTGCGGCGCGCGAATCCCCAGCCGATCGCCGCCAGCAGCACGGCGTAATAGCCGGCATAGACCTGGGGCGGCCAGTCCAGCCGTACGGCGAGCACCAGCAGGCCGCTCAGGGCATCCAGCCGCTCCACCAGCCACACCCAGCCCAGCAGCACCGCATCGAGGACGGAGAACACGGCACGCTCCAGCCAGGCGCCCGGGGCCGCGCCGGCATAGAGCCCGCTCGTGGCGAGCCCCGCCAGGCCCGCCGGCAGCACCACGAGCCCCAGCAGCGGCACCATCACCAGGTTGCCCACGAACACCAGCAGGGAGATCGTGCCGAAGCTGGCGCTCACCAGGGGCCACAGCCCCGCCGTGATCAGCACGGTCAACCACAGGTTCAGCCAGGCGCCCTCGATGCCGCCCTGCAGCCAGCGCCGCCAGCGCGGCCGCTGCCGTCCCTCGCGCGCGCCCAGCACGGGGCGGTGCAGCCCCAGCGCGCAGAGCAGGAAGAAGTAGGCCCCGAACGAGAGCTGGAACGAGACGTCGTAGAGCTGGCTGGGGTCGCCCGCCAGCAGCAGCAGCGCCGCCATGCCCAGTATGTACGGCGGCGGCGAGCGCGTGCCCCATTGCTCGTTCCACACCAGCAGGCTGCCCATCAGGGCCGCGCGCACCGCGGGAATGGGGAAGCCGATCAGGGCGATGTACAGCCACACCGCCGCCAGCACGCCGGCGCGGCGCAGGGCGGGCGTGTGCACCCAGCCCTGGCCGCGCCGCAGCCAGCCCAGGCCCCAGTGCTGCAGCAGCAGGAACAGCCCGTAGAGCAGGCCCACGTGCAGGCCGCTGATGGCGAACAGGTGCGCCACGCCCACGCGCCGGAAGGCGCCGGCCACCTCGCGCGCCTCGGGCGTGTCCCGCTCGCGCACGCCCAGCACGACGGGCAGGTACACCGCCAGCGCGGGCCGGCTCAGGTAGTACGCCGCGCGGTCGCGCAGGTGCAGCCGCAGCGCCTCGCCGCTCCAGGCGGCCGGGGGCTCGCTGACGCGGTGGTGCTCCCCGGCGGCGAAGGCCAGCCGCAAGCGGCCACGGCGCAGGGCCACGCCCGCCGGCCCCGGCCGCAGCGTGCCCCCGATGCGCAGCCGCGAGCGATGGGCAATGGCCCACTCGCTCACCCCGGGCAGCTCCGCTTCCAACTCGGCCAGCCGCAGGCGCTCGCCGTGGCGCCACAGCACGGCATCGCCCAGCAGCAGGCGCGCACCCCCTTCGCTCTGTGCGCCCTGGGCGCCCTCGTGCTCCAGCGCCGACCGGGCGCGCACGGTGCCCTCGATGCGCACGGTGCCGCGCGGCTCGTGCAGGGCTCGCTGCGCGGCCGGCAGGGACACGGCGAAGTGCCACGCCAGCGGCGTCAGCAGCAGCGCCGCCAGCGCGGCCGCGCCCCACAGGCGCCGCCCCGCCAGCCACGCCGCCCCGGCCATGCCCGCCGCCAGCACGTGCGGCAGGTCCGGCCGCAGGTGCCCGGCCGCCGTCTCCCACGCCAGCCATGCCAGGACGGCGGCGAGCGGCGCCCAGCGCGCCAGAGCGCGCAGCCGGATTGTGCCGGGCCCGGTCATGCGGCAGCACCCGGCCGCTCCAGCACCCGGGGTACGGCGCCTGCATGCGCTTGCTCCCGGGTTGCCGGCCTGGAAATCCCTTTTGACATCACCGTCAAATGTGGTCTTATTACAGTTGGGCCAAAGCGGGCCCGGGTCTGCGGCGATTCCCGAACATTGCTGAGCCACGAGAGGGCATCACGGCGATGAGCCAGTCAACGGTCAACGACGTCAACATCTGCATAGCCACCGAAAACGGCAGCGGAAGCGCCTCCGCCAACAGCATCCTCTTCAAGTCCATCTTCAAGATGGGCATCCCCTGCTCCGGGAAGAACATGTTCCCGTCGAACATCCAGGGTCTGCCCACATGGTACCAGATTCGCGCCTCGGCCGAGGGCTACCTGGCCCGCAAGGACGTGATCGACGTGATGGTGATCTTCAACGAGGCCACGGCGCACCAGGATGTGGACAAGGTGCGCGCCGGCGGTCTGGTCCTCTACGACGATTCCGCGCCGCTGGCCTCCGGGCTGATCCGCGATGCGCTGCAGTACATCGGCGTGCCCGCCGGGAACCTGGTGCGCGAGCACATCAAGGTCACGCAGCTGCGCGCCAAGCAGCGCAACATGGTGTACGTGGGTGCGATCGCCAAGCTGTTCGGCATCCCCCTGGAGATCGTGGGCGAGGTGCTGAAGGATACCTTCGGCGACAAGCCCGCGGTGATCGAATCCAACACCCTGTGCATCGAGCTGGGCTACCAGCACATCGAGTCCAGCGGGGCCTCGCAGTCGATCTCGCGCCTGGAGGCGCGCCCGGGCGGCAGCGCCGGGAAGATCATGACCGAGGGCAACGCCGCCGCCGCGCTGGGCGCGATCTTCGGGGGCGCCTCGGTGGTGGCCTGGTATCCGATCACGCCGTCCTCCTCGCTGGTGGAGGAGATGATCGCGCGGGTCCCGCACCTGCGGCCGGACCCCAACGACAAGCACCGCTACGCCATCGTGCAGGCCGAGGACGAGCTGGCCTCCGTGGCGATGGTGGTGGGGGCGGGCTTCTGCGGCGCGCGCGCCATGACCTCCACCGCGGGCCCCGGGCTCTCGCTGATGCAGGAGGGCATCGGGCTGGCGTACTTCGTGGAGGTGCCCAGCGTGTTCTTCATCGTGCAGCGCGGCGGGCCCTCCACGGGCCTGCCCACCCGCACGCAGCAGTCGGACATCACGCTGATGCACCAGGGCTCGCACGGGGACACGCGCCACCTGGTGCTGATCCCGCACGACAACCCCTCGGTGTTCGAGATGGGCTGGCGTGCGTTCGATTATGCGGACCGCTTCCAGTGCCCGGTGTTCGTGATGATGGACCTGGACCTGGGCATGAACCTGAACGTTTCCGGGCCCTTCAGCTACCCCGACCAGCCCTTCGATCGCGGCAAGGTGCTCACGCGGGAGCAACTGGAGGCCCAGGGCGGCAAGTTCAAGCGCTACCTGGACGTGGACGGGGACGGCATCCCCTACCGCACCCTGCCCGGCACGGATCATCCCGGCGCCGCGTACTTCGCCCGCGGCTCCGGGCACAACGTGGACGCCAGCTACAGCGAGGACAACCACGTCTACAAGGCCCTGCTGGACCGCCTGCGCAAGAAGTACGAGACCGCGCGCGACTTCGTGCCGCGCC
>Ga0326597_10010959_pt1 | contig 12050 bp, 10 predicted proteins | sample RVTome_12_FD_203789 | JGI IMG/M metagenome (GOLD analysis project Ga0326597, IMG submission 203789) | Soil microbial communities from uranium-contaminated site in the Upper Colorado River Basin, Wyoming, United States - RVT100D185 | ecosystem: Environmental > Terrestrial > Soil > Contaminated >... | reverse complement strand
GTCGCGCGAGGCGAGCGAACCCGCCCGCCCGATGGAGCGCATGCCGGTGAGCTTCCCTTCCCCGGCGCTCCAGGCCAGGGTGAAGACGTCGCCGCCGATCCCGGTCATGTGGGGCTCCACGACATTCAGCACCGTGGCCGCGATCACCGCCGCGTCGTACGCGTTCCCGCCCCTCGCCAGGACCTCGAGCGCCGCCGAGGTGGCGAGCGGCTGACTGGTCGCCACCGCGACGTTGGGCGCATAGACGGTGGACTTGCGGGCCAGCGTGGTCGGGCGACGCGCCTCGGACACCTGAGCGGGAGCCTGACGCTCGCAACCGGACAGGATCGTGACGTACAGAGCAACGCCCAGCAGGATGGGAGGTCGGATGGTGCGGAAACGGTGTGGGCGCATGGAAGCCTCGGGAAGCGAGGGAAAGACCGGACGGCGGCCGAGGGGCAGAATGCACCCTCCCGCATCCGTCCCGCAATTCCAGAGCGGCGACGCGCCTCCCGCCGGGCAAGGGCGCCTGAGCGTCAGCCCGTTTCGTCGTCCCCCAGACATGCGGAGGGCGAGCGCCCGCCCGCCTCACGAGTGCCGCTTCCAGCCCCGACGCGCTCTCCGAGCCATTCGGCGATGGCACTCACGCCTTCGACCGAGAACGTATGCCTGGTCCTTCCCGGAATCCGGCACACGATCGCATCCGGATGCGCCCCGGCCGCGAGGGCGCGGCGGACGGAGGACAGGTACTCGTCCATCGGCGCGCGGGAATCGTCGGTCCCGATGAGGACGAGCACGGGTGAGCGCAGCCGGGCGAACGCGGTCTCTGGCTCGAACGCCAGACGGTCATGCCACAAGGGGCTCGCGAAGAAGCGTGCCTGCCCCTCGTCGGACGGGAACGCGGCATTCGGCGGAAGATCGACCCTCGACCCCGCTCGAAGACCCCGCAGCCGATACTCCCTCGCGTAAGGGGCGGTCTCACCGAGGACGATCTCCGCGATCCCCGCTACGTAACGGTCCAGCGCCTCGAGCTCCCCGGCTCCCGCGCTCGCGCGCTCGGCGATCCAGCGCTGCTCGAGGCGGAGCTCCTCGGGGCCCGGGAACGCGGGTGGGGCCAGCAGAACCAACGGGACCGACCCCTCGGAAGCCGCGACGAGCATGGCGGGAGCGCCATTGTCCGCCTGGGCGATCAGACCGAGCGCCGCTCCGTCGACCTCCTCGCGCGAGGCCAGATAGTCGAGGGCCTGCCGCACGTCGCCCGCCAGGTCCGAGTACGTCGCCTGCAGGAGCGGCTCGACGGCCACGAAGCCTCGGAGGGTGGGCGTCAACACGGCGTAGCCCTCGCCCACCAGATGGTCCACGAGCGGATCCGTGCCGGCGACCGAAAGAACCACGACGGCCGGGTGGGGACCACGTGCCGCGGGCATTGCCAGCGTCGCGGAGAGCTCCGTGCCGTCCTCGGCGTTCAGGTACGTGACCGGCTCCGTTCGATATGTCGCGGCCTGGGCCTCGAGCGGCGCGGGCATGAGGGTAGCGAGGAGGACGAGGACGAGAATGTGGTTCGAAGTCATCGTGGGCCGGTGCAATCGGAGGACGCTACAAGGGGGGCGTGTAGGATTCGGCGCTCAGCCGCATGTCGCCGGTGATGCGCGCCACGAGACCATCATCGCTCGTGGCGGTGAGATCCACGGACAGCTCGAGCAGCTCGTCGTACCGCGCGGTGACCACGACGGTCCCGGTCACCCCGGTGGCGACGAAATCGTTCTCCTTGAGCATGTCCGCCGTGTGATAGTCGAACAGACGGAGGGCGAGCTCCGCCTCTCCCGCTTGTCGCAAAGCCCGCCCGCCCCAGACGGACCAATAGATCGGCATGTCGGGTGACCCCTGAGGCGGCGCACGCGTCGAGGTCACGGCCCACGACGCCCCGGACCGCAGCGGTGTGGGTAGCACGATCACCATCCCAGCGAGGAGGGCGATACCGTCGGCGTCGGACTCTCCCCCGCCGCTCAGGGTCAGCGCCAACGCTTCGAACGGCTGCTCGCCGTCTACCACCGCGTCCCAGATCCGCCCGAACACATCGGCACCGGTTTCGACCTCGTGGAGCCGCCCCTCGAGGTGCACCGGCTCCGCCGGCCCGTCCCCGCGCACGATCTCGAGCTCTGCCCAGGTCACGATGGCGCGCTCCTCCTTCCCGCATCCGACGATGAGCAAAGCGGCGGCCGCGACCGTCACCACGCGCGTGCTCCTCAACCCGTCCTCCAGGCGCTATCCTGCATCGACGGGGATCGTGGGGGCACGAACGGTGCCGCCCGTTCGCTTCCCGACCCGGAGAGAGTCGTTCCTGAAACGAGGAGGATCGCCATGCGCCCGATCTTTGTTCTGGTCATATCTCTCGTCGCGGCCCTCATCCTCCCGGCGCTCGCGTCCGCCCAGCAAAGCAGCCCATCGCGCTCGCCCACTACGTCGTACATGATCGAGGGCGGCGGTGCCGCGCTCGGCGCTACCGTCGCGAGCGGGGCGTTCCTGCTCAGCGTCGACGACGGAGCATGCGGCGACGACTTCGGATGCATCATCCATGCGGTAACGGCGTTGGCGGCCGTCTCCACGCTCGGCAGCGTCGCCGGCATGTGGGCCGCCGCGGCCGTAGCGGAGACCGACGGCTCCTTGTGGGGCGGGTTGGCAGGCGCCCTCGTCGGCGCGGCGGCGGGACTGTTCGCCGCCGACCGGCTGGGTGGCGATTCGGACATCGGCATCGCGGTGAGTATCGGCCTCACCCAGGCGATCTTCACCGCCGCGGGCTCGCGGATCGGCGCCGCGCTCCGCTGAGCGGCCCCGGGCGTCGATCGCCGCATCTCACCCGAAGGGCGGCGCCCGCCTCTCAAGATCCTTCGTAGACGATGCGCCAGATGCGGCCGTTCACGCTCTCGGATACGTAGAGGACGCCGTCCGGGCCCATGGCGACGCCGACGGGGCGTGCATGGGCGTCCGCGTCCTGCTCGTTCCTGAACCCGTCCGCGAAGGTCTCCCACTCCGGCCCGAACCCACCGGACGACGAGGGAGCGAAGACCACCTGGAATCCCTCCTGGGGGTTGGGCGCCCGATTCCAGGACCCGTGGAAGGCGATGAATGCGCCGCCCCGGTAGCGCTCGGGGAATGATTCACCCGTGTAGAACTCCAGATCGTTCGGGGCCCAATGAGCCGGGAACGCGATCATCGGCATGTCCTTGTCCGAGCAGCGACCCACCATCTCACCATCACCGCCGTACTCCGGCGTGAGAAGCTTCCGACCCGTGCGGGGATCGTGGAAGCAATAAGGCCATCCGAAGTCTGCCCCTTCCGTGATCCGGACGAACTCCTCGGAGGGCATCTCGGTGTTGTCCTCCACGTCGAAGACGCCGGGCCACATCGCGTCCAGCTGGTCGCGACCGTGGATGACGCCGTAGAGCTCGCCATCCTCCGGGCGCACCCGCAGCGCGACCGTGTTCCGGAGGCCGGTCGCGAAACGCGTGCCGTCGGAGAGCGTCTGTCCGAGGGCGTCGGCCGAGAAGCGCCAGATGCCCGCGCGCGTGTCCAGCTCCGGACAGGGATCCATTCCTGGTGATTCCGGGGTGCGCGCCTCGGTCATGCACGCGTTCGAGGGGGACCCGATGTTGACGTACAACGATCCATCCTCGCCCAGGGCGAGGCTCTTCGCGGCATGGTTCCCGTCCGCCGGCAGGTCGGACACGATCGTGTCCGGCTGACCCGCGGGTTGCATCGATCCCGCCTCCAGCGGATACCGGAGCACCGCGTCGTCCGGCGCGAAGTAGAGGAACCCGTCCGCGAGGAGCACCTCGTTGCCACCGTTCTCCCCCCAGTCCGCGCGCTCGTCCGCACGCCCGTCCCCGTCGGTGTCTCGGAGGACCGTGATTCCGCCCGGCACGGTCTGGTTGTTCTCCCGTCGGTTGCGGCGGGCGACGAAGACGTCCCCGTTCGGCGCCACATCGATGTGCCGGGCGCCCGGCACGCCGTCCGTGACGAGCTGGGCACAGAAGCCTTCCGGAAGCTCGATGCGGGCATCGCCGCCCGGGCAGAGCTCCGTTGCTTCGACGGTCCCCGACTCGTCCGGGGCACAACCTGCCAGGGCCAGAGTGAAGAATGCGGTGAGAAGCCGGGTCGGTGAGGCAATGCTCGTCGCCGCGGCCAAGCCTCGCGATTCGACGGGTCGGTGCGTCATCGGTCCCTCCATCGGAGCTTTGGCCCGGAAGGAGCTTCGGGCCGGGTGGGTGTGTGCGCCGGGTGCGTCACCCCATGCTCGAAATCTCTGCGGTCGCGCGGCCCAGGCAAGGTGACGATGATTTCTTCTCCCTCTTCAATGTCGTAACATGGCCTACCCTGCTCCACCGCATCGAGCCAGCCCATGACTTCCCCGATCCGAATGCTCCCGGTCCTCCTCGCGCTGCTATCCTGCGCGAGCCCGTCGGGGGGAGCCGGGAACTCCGCGACCGACCGGTCCTCCCGAGAGCCGGAGCACGCCTGGGTCATCTTCGGCGGCGATTCGATCCGAGCCGAGGTCGCGCGCACGGAGTCCGACCGCGAGCGCGGGCTCATGTTCAGGGAGGCGGTCCCGGACGGCACCGGCATGCTCTTCGTCTTCCCGGAGCCCGAGATTCAGGGCGTGTGGATGCGGGATACCTACGTGGCGCTGGACGCCGCGTTCATCGATGACGCCTTCACGGTGTCGGGAATCGAGCCGCTCGAGCCCGGGGATGCGACCGTGAAGTATTCGGAGAGCCCGATTCTCTTCGTGCTGGAGACCCCGCGAGGGTGGCTGGCCGAACACGGCGTGATGGTCGGGGACACGGCCATGATCGTGTTCGAGGACGGGGACGGGGGCGGTCCGGGAGCCCTCATGCTTCAACGCTCCAGAATCGCGAAGATCCTCGGTGAGCGGTGACGGAGGAGGAGCGGAGGCGTCCGGCCTACCGCCCCTCCCCGTACCCCATCAGCACCCCGGTCCGGCCCCGGTCGTCACGGTGCGCGACCATGAAGACCATGCGTCCGTCCGCTTCGTTGCGGGCCCACAGGGATCCGTGCGCGTCGGCGCCGTCCCGGGCGCGATGTTCGACCTTCACCTCGTAGCCCTCGGCCTCGAGAGATTCCAGGAACGAGGCGAGCAGCATCGAGGCGTCCTCGTCGGCTTCCCAGGCGACCGCTCCGAGATGGCCGCGGTCCGAGGCCAGTGAGATGACAGGCTGAACGCGCCCGCGGGCCCCGGCCAGGCCTGCCGCCCAGCTCGGCATCCGCTCGGCATCGTCGCCGAACGCCGCCTCGACCCGATTTTCGTCCGTGAGGATCCGAATGCGCCCGTCGTCCTCCCCGCCGAGGATCTCGATGCGCACGCGCCCCTCGTCCGAGTCGATCGTGAGCCAACCGCCCTCGTTCGTGCGCGCGAGGTTGAACGAGACGTCACCGTCGTCGGAGCGGATGCGCAGCGACGCGCCGTCCTGGGAGCCGGTCTCGAGCGCACCCGTTCGCGCCGATCCGTCCGACGCCCGCACCGGGGCGGCCATCGCCTTCAGCAGCTCGGCCGGTCGGTCAGTGCCGTCGAGGTCGGACAGCAGCGCGAGGCCGCGCTCCGGGTCCATCGATACGAGATCGTCGGCCGCCGCGAGACGGGCCGCCATGCGGGCAGCGGCGATGTTCGGAGCCACGCCGAGTTCGCGCGTGACGTTCCCGATCCCATCCCGCACCTCGTTAGCGACCTTGTACGCGACGACGCCGACGCCCACGGTGCCCACAAGGGCAAAAACGCCGAACGTTACCAGAACCCAGCCGAACGGTGACAAGCCGCGCCGAGGCGTCCCACCGATGACCGCCCTCTCGAATTCGTCGTGCATCATCTGCTTCTCCTCCATCCTCCAAGCTCCGCTCCCACTTCCTGTCTCGCATCCCTACGGGTGTGAAAGTGCGAAGGATTCGCGCCGGGGAGGGAAGGAAGGAGGACCGGCCGGTCGGCGGGCGCGTTGCAGGGTGTGCGTAGCAATGCCGACGCGCCAACCGCGCTCCGATCTCCGCCGTTCCGTCCAACGCTCCACGGCGTGGTAGGCCGTGGCGAGCGGGCGCCGCAACTCGGCGCCCGGTGAATGAGGGGCCATGGGGATGAAGCCCAGGGTCGCAGCGGGAGCCGTCATCAGGACGGGACGGAGCCGCGTGAGGCGGATCCGAGGGTACCGCCGAGCATGCCGGGGCTAAGACGAGTCCACGCGGGACCTCGCTCCGGAACTTCAGTGAACAACCTCTCAGTCTCTGCACTTAGCCGGGCGGAGGGCTCAAGACGATCTCCGTCGCAACCACCGAGGCCATAGGATCCACCCATACCGACGTAGTTCCGGTCTGAGGCCCCTCGCTCGCCGTAAGCCCGATCGTATGGTACACGGGGACACCACAATACGCGAAAAAGCCCCGGCTATCCGACTTGGTGGCAAGGCCAGTTCGGTTCTCTCGCAGGCCACGGGCCAACGTCCGAGCGGGACTCTCCGCTCCCCTAATGGATGTGTTGATGCCCCCGGGCGCCGCGAGCAACGAGTAGTCTGACCACCACGCCTGCACGTCCACTCCGGCACGCGGACCGCCCGCCCCATCCACGACTGTCCCAGCCAGAACGGCTTGCGCAGGGCCCAGCGGCGCGTCACGGCAAAGGGCGGAGGCAGCCTCTCGCAGGGAAGGGAGACCAACCTCCACTTGGGCCGCCCCTTCCTCCGGTTCCAGCTCAATCTCAACGTCTCGGCTGTATCCCACTCGCTGCAGCGAAGGGGTCGTCACGCGAATCACCCACCGGCCTGACCCCAATCCCCCTAGCGAGAACCTCCCGTCATCGTCGGTCGTCGAACGAAGTTCGGTGCCGACTACCGAAATGATCGCATCCGCGGCTGGCCTCGCGAGGCTGTCCCGGACAACGCCCATGAGGCTGGCGGAAGACACATCCAACACGACTTCGCCGGAAGCCGCGACCACTCTCTGGACCCAGGCACCTTCCTCGCTGTACGCGAAGACGCGGATTCCTCTCAACCGCATTTGAGGATCACGTTCCGGTCCACCGATCGGCATTCGGATCCGCCACGCGCTCACGATCCAGGTTCCGTTCGGCAGAGGCAGGAACGTGACCGTGCCGCCCACCTGAGAGTCGTCGAGGTCCGGGTGGACGTTCACGTACCGGTAGTCCAGGGTCCTCAATTGCGCAGTGGTGCGGTTGATCCAAAGTGTACCTGCGACGTCTGGTTGTTTTCGTCCCGAAATCGGCTCGAACGCGAGCCCCAGAAGCCCCTCGGAATCTCGGGAGACTGCATCGAGCCTCATGCAGTGTGTCGCCAAGAATGCGTCCGAGAGGAGCACAGAGGCGTCGGGGGCGGCATAGACCCATTCATCCCCGGCCCGTCTGTCAACGAAGCCTTCCGATGCCAGCACTTCAGGATCGATCGCCTTGAAAGGGGTCGACGTGAATGAACGGACGGTGCGACGCCGATCCTGGACGACACGCCGCGCCTCAGAATCCAACCGCCGCTCGTAACGCATCCAAGTGAACCCGTACATTCCGCGCTCGGATGTCCACGCCGCGGCGGTCAGGGCCTTCCGCACTTCCTCCCACACCTGGGCGGTCGCGAGACCCTCTTCCGGACGAACGCGACACCTGCTCGAACCTTCGACATCTAAGCCCGTCAACTCGACCGGTTGGATGTCCGCGACCAGCCGTTTCTCGATAGCCAGTCCAGCGGGGACACTGAAGGTGTCCGACGCGATGCTCGCGTATCCGATGCGGTCGAGCCGAAGGCGATAGATGCTGGATCGGCCGACGACGAACTCAAACCGACCGTCTGGTCCGGTCAACGTGCGCCCGCGAACCGCCCCCACGTCGTCTTGGAGAACGACCATTGCCCCTTCTAGAGGGGCGCGCACCTGACGGGACTCGACGACGCCGTAGATCCGCTGTTGAGCAACCGCGGCCGTGGGTAGACTCCCAAGCAGGACAATCCCTTGTGCGGTGATCCAGGCCGCCTGCATGAGGTCACGGTATCGAGCCATCGAGAACCCTCCCCATCGAACGGGTCAACCCGCTAATCCTGATTCTCAGGTACACTTGAGGTTTGCAGTGGGTTCGCGGTGGTGCGACGGAAAGGCGACGGATCGTCGGAACCGCCGTCAGTTGCAGCTCCCGAGAGGGGCCATGCTTGAGTGCCGCTGAATAAGAGCCCGTCCGTGTTTCTACCGGACGGGCTCCAATGGGCCTGGGAAGATTGGAGCTGCGCGATAGACCGGTCGCCAGATCGCCGCTTCGCGGCGCGGCCCGGCGCTCGCTCCCCTCCGCCGCTGGACCGCGGCTCCGGGTGGACTTCCGAGTCGGCTGAGTGGGCCCGTGAGGTCGGAAGCATGTGGGTATGAAAGAGCCCGTCCGGCGAATTTACCGAACGGGCTCAGTGGGCCTGGGAAGATTTGAACTTCCGACCTCACGCTTATCAGGCGTGCGCTCTAACCAACTGAGCTACAGGCCCCTCACAAATCCCTGCGTGGCCGACGGGGGCCGCGCAGGCCGGATAAGCTATCCAGGCCGCCCTCCCGGTTCAACCGTTCACCTTACGCTCAGTACCTCGACCAACTCGAACGCGATCCACCCGCCGACCGCCGCATCGATGTCATCGCCGTTCTCGACGCCTCCGCTGTGGGGGCGCCCCCGCACGGGGATGCTCAACGCCGCTCCTGATTCAGTCGTCGGATTCACCCTCGGGCGAGAGAGAACGCCGACCTACGGCGCGGGTAGGGGTCACGCATGTGTGTTCTATCCTTGCGCTTGGCGCTCGTACCCGCCCTCGTCCTGACCGCGATCGGCGCGCCGCAACGAGGGGCGGCTCAGACTTTCCCGGCCCTGACGGCGTCGCCCGACTCCGCGGCCGTGCTCTTCATCCGGTCCATCCGCTCGCTGCGTTGGAGCGCGGCCGCGCAGTTCGTCGACGAGGAGACCCTCGGCCTGTTCCAGGACGTGGTCACGATGATCACCGAGGTGGAGCAGAGCGGGGAGCTGCTCCGATATCTCACCGATACCGACACTTCTTCATTCCGCGAGCTCGGCGCTTCGGAAGTCTTCGCTCGGGCCCTGACCAGGCTCACGAGTGACATGCCGGGGCTCGCCAACTCGCTGGCAGACCGAGACGACGAGATCCTCGGCCACGTCGCCGAACGCTCGGACACCGCGCATGTCGTGTATCGCACCCAGATGCGCCTCAGCGGATCGGTGCCGGAGGTGAACGTCATGCAGATGCGGCGGAGCCCCGAGGGGTGGCGGGTCCTCTGGAGCGACGAGTTGGACGTGCTCGAGACCGCGCTCCGCGGCGTCGCGCGCATTCGACGAGCACCTACGCCTCCTCCACCTCGCCCGCCCCACGGGTCATCTCCGCCACCCGGTGCCGGAAATCCTCCAGGCTGCTGACCGGAACGGCGCAATCGTACCGCACGTCCACGCCGTACTGCTCTCCTTCCACCACCACGTCCATCTCTTCGGCCATCCGCTGAAGGGCGTCGACCTCGGCGTAGCCCACGGTCACCCGGACCGGGACCCGCTCCACGCGTTCCTCGGTCGGGAGACCCTCGAGCGCGAGCTTCACGCCGCCCGCGTACGCCCGTCCGAGCCCGCCCGTCCCGAGCTTCACGCCGCCGTAGTACCGAGCGCACACCGCGACGATCTCCCCCACTCCGCCATGCAGGAGAGACGTCAGCATGGGCCTTCCCGCCGTTCCGTGAGGCTCGCCGTCATCGCTCATGCCGATATGCGTGGTGCTGCCCGGCGGCCCCGCCACGAATGCCCAGCAGTGGTGCGTCGCGTCCGGAAGCTCCTCCCGGATGCGCTCCACGAACGCGTGCGCGGCCTCGGCATCGGGCGCGTGGGCGACGGCCGTGATGAACCGACTCCGCTGGATGGTCTCCTCTACCCGATGGATGCGGGCGGGGACCGGATAGCGGGTCGGGAGGCTCACGCGATCGTCATGCCGCGCGCTGGGGCAGTTTCGACCGGAGCTCTATGTCGACTTCGCGCCCGAGCTCCACGGTAATGTCGGCGAGCGCCCGCACGTCCTCGAGCCTCGTCCGGAAGTTGACGATGCACATACGGAGCGCGTGGATACCGTCCAGCACGGCGTGCGAGACGAACGCGCGGCCGCCGCGCTCCATCCGGTCCTGGATCCGCCGATTGAGCTCGTTCAGATACTCCCGAACGTGCGGCTCGTCGCGCCTCCCCGCGAGATCGGCGGGCACGAACCGGTAGGTGGTGATGCTGAGGGCCTGCGTCAGCGCCTGGAGCTCGTCGTGCTCGTCCGCGATCCCGTGGAAGGCCCGCGCCAGCTCGATGTCCTCGGCGATCATGCGCCGATATCCGGCGGCTCCGGCCTGCTGCAGCTGCATCCACACCTTGAGTGCCCGGAACCCCCGGGAGTTCTGGATGCCGCGCTCGAAGTAGTTGTGGGCACCGCCGTCGAAGTGGTAGTAGTCCGGCCTGTATGAGAACGCCTTCAAGAGCGCGGAAGGATCGCGCACGAGCGTACACCCGACCTCGGCCGGCGCGTAGAGCCACTTGTGCGGATCGAGCGCGACCGAGTCCGCGAGCGCGAGCCCGCGGAGGTCGTCCGGGGCGTTGGGTGCCGCGGCCGCGAACGCACCGTAGGCGCCGTCGACGTGGAACCAGAGCCCATGGCGATCACATACCTCACGCAACGCGGGGAGCGGATCGACGACGCCAGTGGACACCGAGCCCGCCGTGCCCACCACCATGAACGGCCTGTCTCCCGCGGCTAGGTCATGCTGGATGCGTGACTCGAGCGCGCCCAGATCGATCCGTCCGTCCGCGGTCGCCTCGATCCACCGCACGGAGTCCGTCCCAAGCCCCGAGAGATCCGCCGCCTTCTCGATCCAGGTGTGGGTGCCGCGCGGCACGTAAACGCGCAACGCGCCGCCCTCGTCCGCACGCATGCCTGACGCCCGCACGTGCCACTCCGCCTTCGCGGCCCGGCCGGCCCAGAAGCCGAGCATGTTGGCCACGTTTCCACCGCTCACGAAGATCCCGTCTCCGCCGGCCGGGAAACCGACGAGCTCCGCGATCCAGCGGACCGCCTGGGCCTCGATCTCACTCGCCACCGGCGAGAGGCCCCACGCGCCCATGTTGGGGTTGAGCGCGGCAGCCAGGAAATCGGCCAGCATCCCGGCCGGCGCCGGCGCCCCGGTGATGTATCCGAAGAAGCGCGGGTGTCCGTTGTAGGTGGAGTGCGGGACGAGCGCCCCAATCGACCGTTGGACCAACTCGCCCAGGTCTGCGCCCGCCTCGGGCAGCGCGCGGTCGGCTTCGAGCGACGCCCGCACCGCGTCCGGCGTCACGTCGGCCGCCACGGGGCGGTCCCGCATGGAGGCCAGCAGCGCCGCGATGTCGTCCACCAGGCGGTGCCCCACCGCCGCGAACTCGGCGGCATCGACGTCGAGCGGGGTACGGCGGTCGCTCACGTCGGGGCGGAAATCGTTGTTCCTGTCGTTCATGCTGTCCTCTTGCGGCTCGGGGTGCCCGACACGCATGCCCGCGGCACCCGGTGATGATCAGGCTCGCCGGGAATACAGCGGATCGGCGCGCGGAGGATCATGCGCGTCCGCCGGAGTCGTCTCAGCCCTGGGCCATCCGATCGAGGAACGCCCGCTCCCCGTCGGTGAGGCTCGCGGCGCCCCCCGCGTGCACCTTGGCCAGCAGCCGCTCCACTTCCTCACGGTTGAGCTCGTGCAGCGCCTCGATGCGGATTCCCTTCCAACGCGATACCGCCATCCGGTCTCCGACGATGCCATGAGGCGTTGCCTGAGGCTTCATCTGCTTCTGGAACGTGCGCTTCCCCTGGCCTTTCTTCCAGTCCCACCATTTCAGGAACACGAAGCCGAACGCCAATCCGCCCAGGTGCGCGAAGTGCGCCGTGCGGGAAGTCGCGCTCGGGCTGATGCCCGCGTAGAGAGAGCCGAACACGAGGAGTCCCGCGAGCAGCCACGCCGGCACAGGCAGGATACCCCAGATGTAG
>Ga0326597_10010958_pt1 | contig 12050 bp, 11 predicted proteins | sample RVTome_12_FD_203789 | JGI IMG/M metagenome (GOLD analysis project Ga0326597, IMG submission 203789) | Soil microbial communities from uranium-contaminated site in the Upper Colorado River Basin, Wyoming, United States - RVT100D185 | ecosystem: Environmental > Terrestrial > Soil > Contaminated >... | reverse complement strand
GTGCGACTTCCGTGGCCAGCCGGCCCAGGATCTGGCCGGTGGCATCGACCACGTGCCACTCGGATCTCAAGCCAGCCACAGGGGGTATGTACGTTTTCTGTCGTTCTGCCATAAGCGTCCTCAAAGATTCAAAACTTCTTAATGTATTGCCCTCTTTGCCCTTGTCAAGCTTTAAAACCAGGGATTTTCCAAGCGACAATCAGAGGGGAACGGATCATCCCCCCGATCTGGCCCAAATCCGTGGTAGGCGTCGCCAAGCCCTTCCCCGGTGGGAAATTGGAGACCTTGGAACGAACCGACAGAGAGCGGGCGAGCGGCGGGGCGCAGGAGGTTCACTTTTGATGAATTTCATCTATCTTAGACTTCTCGTCTGTCCACCTGGAAGGTCTTTCCCGGGTTCGGTGCTCCACCGTCCCAGTCCAGCTCCGGCTCGGCTTCAGGGAACCGGTAGGGAGTTTATTCTGAGCCCCGCGGCGCAGAACGCGGTCATTAGTGCGATTTACGCGGCGATCGTTCGCCGGTATTTCCATGTTCTTGGGGCCCTGCGCCGCTCATGGCCCCTTGACGGTCGAACGGTTCAGGGAACAATGGCAAAAACGTTAGATATGGAGCTTGCCGCCATGCGCATAGCACAAGTCTGCATCGGAGTAGGCCCTTTCTTCCTCCTCCTGGTCGGCGCCGGCGTTTCGTCGGAGAAGATTCGAGTTCCGGCCACTGGCTACTACTACATCTATCAAGGACACCAGATCGCCCTTGAATGCGATGCCCGGAGGCTGGCCATTCTTCCGCGGGCTTCAGACCCTACTGAAGGCCTTTCCTCGAGATCCAGGGGGCCGTGGCTGGGCGTTTCGTCCACTGAGACAATTGGTGTGCGGGGATGGCTGTTCGCCACGTTGGATTCGCTCATGCCGAATGCCGATGCCGTCCGCGAGCGCATTCACATGATCTCTCAGGATTCGAAGGTGGAGTTCGTATCTCCGCTTCTCCGCAGCGCAGACGGGGGACTCTATCTCGTCACGCCGATGGTCCATGTGCGTATCAGGCCGGAATTTCGATCCCAGGCGGAGACACTGCTTGCCTCCCTGGCCCCTGAGTTGCAGATCGAAGTCGTAAATTACGGCAATATGCACGGAGTATACCGCCTGCGAAGCCGCGCGCAAAATGGGCTGGACGTGCTAACACGCTGCGATGCGCTCGCCCTGGATCCTCGGGTGGCCTGGGCGGAACCGGATGCCATCATCTCGGGTCGCTATGCCTTGATCCCCAATGATCCGTTGTTTTCCAGCCTGTGGGGCCTTCGGAACACGACGACCCCCGTGGCGGATATGGACGCCGACTTGGCCTGGGACATAACGACCGGTAATCCTAATGTGAAAATTCTCGTCCTTGACAATGGCGTTCAGCAGAATCATCCCGACATTAATTGTCGGGACGCTCGCGCCGTAGCTCGCGTATCGCCGCCAGACCTCCGGGCACGGCCATCGGGGTACCGAAGCGCACGTGCCCATCATTCGTCGCCGGGCGCGACTGCTTTGCGCCCGGCCTTGGTTCCGCCCCGGAGACGCTTTTCCTTCAGGCGGCGCTCCCGGGCCGCCCGCGTGGGCAAAGTCTTGCGCCGCGGCTTGGGTCGGACGGCGGCGCGCTCGATGAGACGTACGAGCCGTGCCAGGGCATCCCGCCGGTTCGAATCCTGCGTTCGGTAGCGCCGGGCGAGGATGGAAAGAGTGCCGTCTGCCGCAATCCTGCGCCCGGCGATCCCGACCAGCCGCAGGCGGACGCCGGCAGGCAGGCTTCTGCTCCCCGAAACGTCGAAGCGCAGGCGCACCGCCGTGGCCACTTTGTTGACGTTTTGACCGCCGGGGCCGGAAGACCGGACGAAATCAAATACCAGCTCCGACTCGTCCAGCGCGATGCGACGGCTAATGCGGATCATCGATCTGTCCTTCGTATGTGGGCCGAGCCACCGACAAAGGTCTCGATCGGCCGGTGGCTGCGGGTTTCTTTCCCGCTCCTGACGATGTCGTCACGTATGTGGCCAGGACAAAAAAACCGGGGCCGTGGGCCCCGGTCTTCACGGTATACCCCAGGTTGGCTACACCCAGCCCCGCAGCTTCATCGCCTCGGCGACCCGCTGCACGGCGACGAGATAAGCCGCAAGACGCATGTGCACGTGCTGTTTCTTGTGCATCTCGTACACGTCGTGAAACGCCTTGGTCATCTTCTTGTCCAGGCGCTGATGGACTTCCTCCAGCTCCCAGTAGTAGTTGTAGGCATTCTGAACCTGCTCGAAATAGCTCACCGTCACCCCGCCCGCATTGCAGAGGAAGTCGGGTATGACGAAGCGGCCGTTCTTGTGCAGGATGAGATCCGCCTCAGGCGTCGTCGGACCGTTGGCCAGTTCGGCGATGATCTTCGCTTTGATCCGGGCTGCGTTATCCTCGGTGATGACGTTTTCGAGGGCCGACGGGAACAGAACCGTCACGTCGAGCTCGAGAATCTCTTCGTTGGAGATCGGCTTCGAACCCGGGAAAGCGACCACGGAGCCTATCTTCTGCTTGTGTGCCTGCACGGCGTCGGCGTCGAGACCGGCCGGATTCATAATCCCGCCCCGCGAGTCGGTCACGGCGATCACCTTCATGCCGAGAATATCGCTGGCCAGCTTGGCCCCGAAGTAGCCCGCGTTGCCGTAGCCCTGCACGGCGCAGAGTGCACCCTTCAGGTTGATATTGAGCGCTTTCGCCGCTTCCCGCACGGTGTAGATGCCTCCGCGCGCCGTGGCGTCGCCACGCCCGGCCGAACCGCCCAGAGCCAGGGGCTTGCCCGTGATCACGCCCGGAGCCTTGTAGCCGCGGGCCTTCTCGAACTCGTCGAGCATCCAGGCCATGATCTGCGGCGTGGTATAGACGTCCGGCGCCGGAACGTCGCGCACCGGATCGACGAAATACGCGAGCTTGCCGAAGAACGCGCGCGACACACGCTCCAGTTCGCCTTCCGACATCTCCTTCGGGTTGCAGATCACGCCACCCTTGCCGCCGCCCAGCGGTATGTCGACCACGGCGGTCTTCCAGGTCATCCAGGCCGCGAGTGCGCGTACGGTGTCGATGGTCTCTTCCGGATGGAATCGGATACCTCCCTTGCACGGTCCGCGCGCATCGTTGTACTGCACGCGATAGCCGTGGAAGACCTTGACCTTGCCGTCATCCATCTTGACGGGAAAACTGAGGTGCAGCTCGCGCATCGGCCAGCGCAATGCCTCTCTGGTACCCTTGTCCAACTGTAGTTTCCCCGCAGCTTCATCCAATTGACGCTGAGCTATCTTAAATGGATTCAGCTTGTCCGAGGCTTCCGCGAGTTGTCGTTCGGCAGCTTCAACGGCATTGAGTGTGTTCATGATTCCTCCCATACCCAGGTAGTTTTGTCGCCCCAATAAAACTCGCGGCCAATCTAATTCCAAAGTCCGTCTCGTCAAGCACAAAATGGGATTTTTTTCACATTGGCCACAAGCCAATGCATTGTCTTCTAAGCCAGTAGAGGCGACGGTTCGACCCGAAAGATAACCTTTTGCGAACAGCGGGCACGACCCTCGACCAGGCCGGTCTCAAGAACGGTCGGACAGGCCGCATTCCTGATGCCGTAGGGTGATCCTTCATCCTTGGTTCCGGGCTGCTCAGCGCCGCTGAAGGGCCGCCTCCTGGCGGTATGCCTCCAGAATGGCATCCGCCGATCGTTCGACATCATCGGGGGATGTGGACCAGTTGCACACCGATAGGCGTGCCGCCGCCCGTCCGTTCCAGACCGTACCTCCCAGCCAGCAGGTGCCGCCCGTCTGCACTCGCGTGATAATCCGTTCCGTGAAGTCGTCGCCGCCAAGACCTGGCGGGGGCCGAAAACCGACGAGTACCTGGTTCAGGACAACTTCGTTGAGCACTTCGACGCCATCCTCCGAGGCAAGCCGCCCCGCCATCTGGCGGGCGCGACTGCACAGGCGGTCGACCAGGGCTGCAATGCCCTCGCGCCCGAGCGCTCTGAGCACGGCATAGACGGCGAATCCTCGCGCGCGGCGCGACAACTCCGGCGTGTACATAAGCGGATCCCGGGCATCCTGCTCGGCCTGCTTCAGGTACGACGCACTGGCGCTCATGCAGGCCCGGTGGGACACCGCGTCGGCCACGATGGCCAGACCCGAGTCGTAGGGGACGTTGAGCCACTTGTGCGCGTCGACGGACCAGGAATCGGCCTCGTCAAGACCCGCCACCAGGTGGCGGTATCGGGGGCTCGCGGCCGCCCAGAGTCCGAACGCACCGTCGACATGGATCCAGGCTCCGTCTGCGTGCGACAGATCCGACAGGAGGCCGATTTTATCGAAGGCCCCCGAATTCACATGACCCGCCTGGGCGATGACCACAGTCGGTCCGGCACCGGACTTCAGTGCTCCTTCGAGCGCAGAGGGGATCATGCGCCCTTCCCCATCCGCGTCGACCACGCGGGCCATCCTCTTGCCAAGTCCGAGCATGGCCAGCGCATTGAACACGGTGACGTGCGCCTGCTCGCTCAAGAGAATCCGCACAGGAGGCGCGCCGCCAAGACCATCCTCTTCCACGTTCCACCCCTGCCGGGCAAGGACGGCGTGACGTGCTGCGGCCAGGCACGTGAAGTTGGCCATCTGGCCTCCGGTCACAAACCCTACGGAAGCGGAGCCGGGAAGACCGAAGAGGTCCAAAATCCATTTTCCGGCCACTTCCTCCACGACCGCGGCCGCGGGCGACGTGACCTGGAGTCCGGCATTCTGATCCCAGGCCGTAACCAGCCAATCCGCGGCCACGCCCACCGGGTGACTGCCGCCGATCACGAATCCGAAGTAGCGCGGGCCTGCGCTGGCGGTAAGCCCGGCGTCCGCGGCAGCCGCAAGCTCGTCTAAGACCTGTGTCGGGTCCACCCCCGAAACGGACAGTTCGGCCCCGAGTGCGGCGCGTAAGTCCACAACAGAAGCACGGGCTCCCACCGGTCTTTGGGCCAGTGACTGGAGAAAGGCCGTTGCCCGGGAAAAAGCTCGCTCCAGAACCGCATGAGCTGATTCGACGCTCATGAGAACCTCCGTTGGGGAGAAGTGAGAAGGTTGACAGGCAGCCCCGCCTGTATCTGCGGCAAAGACCGCCAGGTGGTCACCCTCAGGGTTCGGATGCGCAAAACGACGTCAGGAAGGGTTCCGCCCGTAGGTCTCGGCTATGTCGAGCCTGTTTTGGGCCCGCAGCGCCGACAGCTCGGCGCGGACGGCATCAAGTCCGGCGGGCCGCTCGTTCAGACGAGTGCGGGCCCGGTCGAGGGCGGCGCGCGCGCGCTCCACATCGATCTGGCCCGGTTCCTCGATCGCATCGGCCAGCACGGTAGCATGGTTGTGAGCCACTTCGAAGAACCCGCCGGAGATGGCAAAGTGTCGTTCACGGGCCGCCGCATCGATCACCTTGAGCTGCCCGGGCATAAGCGCCGTGATCAGCGGGGCGTGATCGGTGAGCGCGCCCAGGTACCCTTCGGTACCCGGTACCACGACCGAGCGGCACTCCACCTCGAGGTAAGTCTTTTCCGGCGTGACGATTGAGAGTTTGAACATGGCCCTGGACTATGCCGCCTTGGACTTGAGCTGTTCGTTTTTCTCCTCGGCTTCTTCGATCGTGCCGACCATGTAGAAAGCCTGCTCCGGCAGATGATCGGCCTCGCCGCGCACCAGTTTGCCGAAGCCCTTGATGGTATCCTCGATTTTTACGTACCGGCCCGCCAATCCTGTGAACTGTTCGGCGACGAACATAGGCTGAGAGAGAAACCGCTGGATCTTGCGGGCGCGATTCACCGTACGTCGGTCCTCTTCCGACAGCTCATCCATCCCGAGAATGGCGATGATGTCCTGCAGATCTTTATAGCGCTGCAAAATGCGCTGCACCTCGCGGGCCACCTGGTAATGCTGGTCGCCAATTACGTGGGCATCGAGAATGCGCGACGTCGAAGCCAGAGGGTCGACCGCGGGATAAATCCCCAGTTCGGAGATCTGACGCGAGAGCACCGTCGTGGCGTCGAGGTGAGAGAAGGTCGTGGCCGGCGCCGGGTCGGTGAGGTCGTCGGCCGGCACGTAAATGGCCTGCACCGAAGTAATCGAGCCCGACTTCGTGGAGGTGATACGCTCCTGCAGGGCCCCCATCTCCGTCCCCAGCGTGGGCTGGTAGCCCACGGCCGAGGGCATGCGTCCCAGAAGCGCGGAAACCTCCGATCCGGCCTGCACGAATCGAAAGATGTTGTCGATGAAGAGGAGCACATCCTGATGCTCCTCATCGCGGAAGTACTCCGCCATGGTGAGACCCGAAAGCCCGACGCGCAGGCGCGCACCCGGCGGCTCGTTCATCTGTCCGAACATGAGCGCCGTCTTGGCCAGAACGCCCGATTCCTTCATCTCGAGCCAGAGATCGTTCCCTTCGCGCGTGCGTTCGCCGACGCCGCAGAACACTGAGTAGCCGCCGTGCTCGGTAGCGATGTTGCGGATGAGCTCCTGAATGATCACGGTTTTGCCCACGCCCGCGCCTCCGAAGAGGCCTACCTTGCCCCCCTTCGAATAGGGCTCGAGCAGGTCGATGACTTTGATCCCGGTTTCGAACAATTGCGCTTCGGTCGCCTGGTCGTCGAACGACGGCGCCGGGCGGTGGATCGGCCAGCGTAGAGCGTCGGCGGGTATCGGCTCGAGATGATCAAGCGGCTGGCCGAGCAGGTTGAACAGGCGGCCGAGCGATCGTTCGCCCACGGGCACCGTGATCGGTCCACCGAGATCGACCGCTTCCATGCCCCGTACGAGCCCGTCGGTGGAGGCCAGCGCCACGCACCGCACGACGTTGTCACCCAGATGGAGCGCCACCTCGACCGTAAGGTCGATGCCGAGGCTCTGATCCGCGATGTGAACGGCGTTGAGCAGCGCCGGGAGTCTGTCCGAATCGAATTTGCAGTCCACCGTGGGACCGATTACCTGCACGATCTTGCCGACGTTCTTAACCACCAGGATACTCCTTTAAATCGTCCTCAAGCCCATGAAGTCAATGACCGCACGCGGGAAAGCGCCGCCGGTTCGGCCCGAAAGCCGCGTTTGTCCAATTTCTGCCTTACCCAATCTTGCGCCACTACGGACACCTGAACCGCGAAGTCTCCGAACGCGCGGTCGTAATGATCGAGGAGCTCCTTGCCCACCCCCTGGTGGTGATAGTCCGCATGCACCAGAAGTTCCTGAAGGTAGGCCACGAAGACCTGGTCCGTGAGCACCCGCAGGAGCCCGACGAGGCGATCGCCGTGCCAGGCTGTCGCCACCCACTGGCTCTGCGCCAGCGCCTTGTGCAGCGCTCCCGCGGGTTCAGGGCTCACGTGGGTCATGCTCCGATACAGCTCCTGAAGCTGGTCGGTCGACGGGATTTCGCCTTCGACGTAGCGAATCGCTTCCATCAAGTGAGGGCCTCCGCGCCGCCGACGATTTCGAGCATCTCCTTCGTTATAGAAGCCTGGCGCGCCTTATTCCGAACCAGGGTCAGATTCTCGATCATCTCGGATGCGTTGTTCGTGGCGTTCGACATGGCAAACATGCGCGCCCCGTGCTCGGACGCGAGGGCTTCCGCCATGGCCGTCTGCACGCGCGACAGCGCATAGGCCGGGAGCAGCCGGCCGAATATCGCCTCGGGGTTAGGCTCAAAAATGAATTCCTCTGTCCCGGCGTGCCCCCCCCCAGGCGGCGTAATGGGAAGAAACGCATCGAGGGTAACGCGATACGACACGGTCGAAATGAATTGCGTGTAGAGCAGCGAGACACGGTCTACCTTGCGGCTCTCAAAGAGGTCGAGTAGATAGCGGGTGATCTGCTTGACCCGCTCGAAATCGAGATTGCCCTGCCAGTCCAGGTAGTGCAGGCCGAGCGGCCAGGGGCGTGACTTGAACCAGTCGTAGCCCTTTTTTCCGATGGGGACGATCAGCTTCTCCCCGCGCGGCCCTTCCTGAACAAAAGCCGTAGCGCGGCGAATGATATTGGCGTTGTAGGAGCCGCATAGCCCGCGATCGGACGTAAACACCGCCAGCGCATGCCTGTTTCCCTCCCGCACGTCGAACAGCGGGTGCGCAAGATTCGCCGCCGCGCCGGCAAGGGATTGAAGCATTTCCTGCATCTTGCCGGCATAAGGCCGCGCCGCCTCGACCCGCTGTTGGGCGCGTCGGAGCTTGGCCGCCGCAACCATCTGCATGGCGCGCGTGATCTGCTTGGTGTTTTCGACGGAGCGAATCCGCCGCTTGATGTCCCTCAGGGAAGGCATGCCGCCTGGACCTCTACGCCTTCCTTGCCGCCGCCGCGCTGAACTGCGACTTGAACATTTTCGCCGCCTGCTTCAACTTGTCCACGGTCGCCGGCGAAAGGACCTTTTCGTTCTTGATGGCCAGCGGCACATCCGCGAATTCCTTCTCGATGAACGGGTAGAAATCCTCTTCGAACGCCTTGATGGCATCCATGGGAAGATCGTCCAGGTAGCCGCTTTGGGCTACCCAGATGATCATGACCTGCCGCTCGATGGGCACAGGTGCGTACTGGCCCTGTTTGAGAACCTCCATGGTGCGTTCGCCGCGCCGGAGTTGTGCCTGGGTCGCCTCGTCCAGGTCCGAACCGAACTGCGCGAATGCCGCCAGCTCGCGATACTGCGCGAGGTCGAGGCGGAGACGTCCGGCCACGGTCTTCATCGCCTTGGTTTGCGCGTTGCCGCCCACGCGGGAGACCGAAATGCCGACGTTCACGGCAGGCCGAATGCCCGAATAGAACAGGTCGGACTCCAGGAAGATCTGCCCATCGGTGATGGAGATCACGTTGGTCGGAATGTAGGCGGACACGTCGCCGGCCTGTGTTTCGATGATCGGCAGGGCCGTGAGCGATCCGCCGCCCAGCTCGTCGTTGAGCTTGGCCGCCCGCTCGAGAAGGCGCGAGTGCAGATAGAAAACGTCGCCGGGATACGCCTCGCGGCCCGGAGGGCGCCTGAGCAATAAAGAAAGCTGCCGGTACGACTGCGCCTGCTTCGAGAGGTCGTCATAGATCACCAGGGCGTGCCGCTTGGTATAGAGGAACTCCTCCCCGATGGCGCATCCGGCGTACGGTGCAATGTACTGCAGCGGCGCTGGATCGTTGGCCGTAGCGGACACGACGGTGGTGTATTTCATCGCGCCGTGACGGTTCAGCACCTCCACGACCTGGGCCACGGTGGACTGTTTCTGGCCGATGGCCACGTAGATGCAAAAGACATCCGTCTCTTTTTGATTGATGATGGTATCGATGGCCAGGGCGGTTTTGCCGGTCTGCCGGTCGCCGATGATCAGCTCGCGCTGGCCGCGACCGATGGGGATCATGGAGTCGATCGCTTTCAGGCCCGTCTGCAGCGGCTCCTTCACCGGCTGGCGCTGCACGACGTTGGGCGCGTGACCTTCGAGAGGCCGGAACTTATCGGTGGCCACCGGTCCCTTTCCGTCCAGCGGCAGTCCCACCGGGTTGACTACCCGGCCTATCAGCGCGTCGCCCACGGGCACCGAGGCGATGCGGCCGGTACGCTTGACGGTGTCCCCTTCCTTGATGCCGCGATCCGAGCCGAACACCGCAACGCCGACGTTGTCCTCTTCGAGATTGAGGATCATCCCCATAATCTCGCCCGGAAACACCACCAGCTCCGACATCTGGGCATCGTCCAGCCCCCACACGCGCGCAATCCCGTCGCCCACTTGAAGCACCGTGCCCACCGACTCCATGGCCAGCTGGGTATCGTATTTCTCGATCTGTTTCTGGATGACGGAACTGACTTCTTCCGGCCTTAATGCCATGATAAACTCCTAGTGTACTTTCAGCGCGAGCAGCTGATCCCTGAGTTCGCGCAGGTAGTGACGGATGCTGTAGTCGATCACCTGATTACCCAGGATAACCATGAGTCCACCGATAAGCGAAGGATCCTCCACCACGGTAAGTTCGATCTGCTTCCCGGTTCTCTTTTGCAGCCTGGCCACAAGCCGATCACGCTCGTCGCCGGTCAGCCCAACCGCCGACAGCACTTTGGTGGGCAGAATGCCGCGCCGCTCCTTCACGCTGCCGATGAAGTGATCGAGGATCGCATCCAGGTGGCCGATCCGATGCTTCGTCACGAGAAGCAAGAGAAACGAGAGGAATGTGGGGGAGACGCGCGACCCAAAGGAATCGCGCACCACTTGCTCTTTGTCCTGGTCCATGATCTGCGGTGCCGTCAAAAACGATAGGAGGCGTTTCTCCTGGCGCAGGTACGCCAGGAGGCTTTCGGCTTCATCGTAGAGCGCGTCCAGTTCGTTCCGTGAATCGCCGGCGGCAAACAGTCCGCTGGCATACTTCCGGGCCAGAATTTCGCTCCTCACACCACCGCCTCTACTTCGTCGAGAAACCGCGTGACGAGCTTGCGATGCCGGTCGGTGTCGAGCTCCTCCTTCAGCAGTCGCTCGGTGGCGGAGATGGTCATGCGCACCATGTCGGCCTTGAGCTGGCTGCGCGCCTGCGCCACGTCCCGGGCGAGCTCCGACTTGGTCCGGGAGACGATCTTGCGCGCCTCCTCCTGGGCGTCGGCCTTGACCTGCGCCGCTATCTTTTGCCCGTCCTGGACCGCCAGATTGAGCTTGACGCGGGCCTCGTCCTCGATCTTCCGAAGACGCTGCTCGTATTCCTGCAGCATCTTCTCGGCAAGGGCTTTCTGCTCTTCGATGCTCCTGAATTCCTGGGCGATCCTCTCACGCCGCTCGTCGAGCACGCCCAGAATCGGCCTCCAGGCGAACTTGGCCAGGATTGCCACAACGATTAGGAACGCCGCCACGTGCGTCAGGATTTGACTTATCTCAATTTGCATGCTAGCCTCGGTGACGGCCAACCGACTGCGTCACGAGGGCGCACCGGTCAGACCGGGGTGTGGTCAGGCGAACGTTCAGACGATTTTCCCCTGCAGCACGAATACCGTGACGAAGGCGTATATCGTCAAAGCCTCGATCAGGGCCGCGCCGATGATCATGCCCGTCTGGATTTTCCCTGCGGCTTCTGGTTGACGTCCCATGGCGTCCATGGCGGCCGAGACGGCCTTCCCAAGTCCGACGCCCGATCCCAAAGCCGCGATGCCCAACATCAGAGGCAGTGCGAAGCCCAGTGCTGTGCTTGAATCCATTGTTCGAATCCTTTCCCTTGTCGTGATTGACCCGTCTTGACTCGTTAGTGCGAACTCACCTCATCGTGATGCGGAAGCATCATGAGGAAGTAGATAGTGGACAACAGCGTAAAGACGAACGCCTGGATGAGCGACACCAGGATGGCCAGGAACATAAAGGGCAGGTGAAGAGGCAGACCCACCGGCACATGGATGAGTGCCATGAGGGAAACGCCCAAGCCCACAAACACTGCAAGCAGTACGTCCTCGCCGGTGATGTTGCCGAACAGACGCAGCGCCAAAGAAACCGGCTTGAACACTTCTCCGAATACATGAATGACGAGATTGATGGGCGAAAGAAACCAGCCGATTGCGTCGCGTGGTTGCCCGATCAGGTGGTCAATGTAACCTATGGGACCCAGCCGCCGAATGCCGGTGTACTGCACGTAACAAAACACGCAGAGCGCCAGGGCGACGGTTGTATTGATGCCGTGGGGGCCACCCGTGGGCGACAGCATGCCCGGAAAGAGCGCGAAAAGGTTCATCGCAAATATGTAAATGAACAGGGTTCCAAGGAAGGGCATGTAGCGGCGCGCGTTCCTTCCGAGGATTCCGTGAACGAAATCGTCTAGACTCTCCACGACGAATTCGACGGCGTTCTGGAATTTCCCCGGCACCAGGGCGCGCCGGCGGGAAATCTTCAAAGCCAGAAGGGAAAGCAGAACGGCGATGAACATGGCGAAAGTCACGTTCATCCAGTGCCCCATCACCGAATCGTGTCCCCAGATCAGGGAGACGACGTTGGGAAGCTCGGGCGGGCCGGAGTGCGCCGCCCCGTGCTCTGAAGCCGGGTCGATG
>Ga0326597_10010957_pt1 | contig 12050 bp, 8 predicted proteins | sample RVTome_12_FD_203789 | JGI IMG/M metagenome (GOLD analysis project Ga0326597, IMG submission 203789) | Soil microbial communities from uranium-contaminated site in the Upper Colorado River Basin, Wyoming, United States - RVT100D185 | ecosystem: Environmental > Terrestrial > Soil > Contaminated >... | reverse complement strand
TAACCGCTGCATACGGCGCCGGGTTTACATTGCTGCCGTTGATCTCGCGCGCCACCAGTTTGTAGAGGGTGTCATTGACGAGTGTTGACTTGCCGGAGCCTGAAACACCGGTGACGGCGATCATCAAACCAACAGGAAAACCGACATCAATGGCCTTGAGATTATTCCCGGTGGCGCCCTTGATTTTCAAAATACGGCGCGGATCGATTGCTGTGCGCAGACCGGGGATCTCTATCCGCCGGTGCCCGGAAAGATACTGACCCGTGAGAGAATCCTTGTGAGCGAGTATGTCCCGGGGCGTACCCTGCGCCACGATGCGGCCGCCGTGCACGCCTGCTCCCGGCCCCATGTCAATCACATGATCGGCCTCCAGTATCGCTTCTTCATCATGCTCAACGACGATCACCGTGTTCCCGAGGTCGCGCAGACGGGCGAGTGTGGACAAGAGGCGCCGGTTGTCGCGCTGGTGCAGGCCGATGGAGGGTTCGTCCAGTACGTACATGACGCCCACCAGGCCCGCTCCAATCTGGCTGGCGAGACGTATGCGTTGCGCTTCTCCGCCGGAGAGGGTTTCCGCGCTGCGATCGAGCGTCAGGTAATTCAGCCCGACATTGACCAGGAACTGGAGACGGTCGTTGACCTCTTTAAGTATGCGGGAAGCGATTTCACCGCGTTGCCCTGTGATCTCGAATTCAGTGAACAGCTGCTGCGCGCGCTCGATGGACAACGCCGTGATGTCCGGCAAGGAAAAATCATTAATGAACACATGCCGCGCCGCCAGATTGAGGCGCGTCCCCCGGCAGGACGGACAGGGTTTGTGGCTCAGGTAGCGGGCGAGGTCTTCGCGGATCATATTGGAATCCGTTTCCCGGTAACGGCGCTGCATGTTGGGGATCACGCCTTCAAACGGGTGTTTGCGCCGGACTCCGCGTTTTCTTTCATGCAAGTATTCAAAGGTAATCTCCGTCTCCCCGCTGCCATATAAAATAACGTTCTGTATATGCTCCGGCAGTTTTTTAAACGGGGTATCGATATCAAAACGATAATGTCCGGCGAGCGCATGGATGAGCTGGAAGTAATAGGCGTTGCGCCGGTCCCAGCCGCGGATGGCGCCGCCCGGCAGACTCAGGTTTTGGTCCTGGATCACGCGATCCGGATCGAAGAACTGGATGACGCCGAGTCCGTCGCATTCCGGGCAGGCACCCATGGGATTATTGAAGGAGAAGAGCCGCGGCTCGAGTTCATTAATACTGTAGCCGCACTCCTTGCAGGCAAACCGGGAGGAAAAGGTTATCTCTGCACTCTCCGGCCGGTCGAGTGACACAATCCGCGCGACACCGTCGGACAGGCGCAAAGCGGTTTCAAACGACTCCGCCAGGCGCAGTCCGAGGTCGGGCCGTACCTTGAAGCGATCCACTACGGCCTCGATATCATGTTTTTTACGCAAATCCAGCGCTGGGGCCTGATCGAGTTCCACGACTTTGCCGTTAATGCGGGCACGTATGAAACCTTCGCTGCGCAGGCGCTCGATCAACTGCACGTGTTCGCCCTTGCGGCCCTGGATGATGGGGGCGAGCAGCATCAGGCGTTCATCCAGCGGCAGCACCAGCACCTGGTCCACCATCTGGCTGACGGTCTGGGCGGCCAGTTTTACCCCATGTTCGGGACAGGTGGGTTCACCGACCCGGGCATACAAAAGACGCAGGTAATCATAGATCTCGGTAATGGTGCCGACCGTGGAGCGCGGGTTATGTGATGTAGACTTCTGCTCGATGGAGATGGCGGGAGAGAGCCCCTCAATATGATCCACGTCCGGCTTTTCCATCATGGATAAAAACTGCCGGGCATACGCCGAGAGGGATTCCACGTAACGCCTCTGGCCGTCCGCGTAAATCGTGTCGAAAGCCAGCGAGGACTTGCCCGAACCGGACAGTCCGGTAATCACAATCAACCGGTCACGCGGAATATCCAGATCGATATTCTTCAGGTTATGGGTGCGGGCGCCCCGGATGAGTATGGTGTTCATGTCAAATCAGTGACAATTCTTGCTTCGCCGGAAAAAAGACAAACTGATACTATAAGTGTTTTTGATGACATGACGCAAAGACAATTACCGCTAATGGACAGGATGACGCCGGTGGAACTGCGCAGCAGCCTGGCGCTGGCGCTGGTATTTTTCCTGCGCATGATGGGTCTCTTTCTGATCCTGCCGGTGTTCGTGCTCTATGCGGAGAATCTGCACGGCGCGACGCCGACGCTGATCGGAATTGCGCTGGGAAGCTACGGGCTCACCCAGGCCGTCTTCCAGATACCGTTCGGGATCTGCTCCGACCGCATTGACAGAAAAACCGTCATCAGCATCGGCCTCCTGATTTTCATCACCGGCAGCATCACGGCCGCACTCGCCAAATCCATCTATACCGTCATCCTCGGACGCGCATTGCAGGGTACCGGGGCGATTGCGGCGGCGATCATGGCGCTCGCCGCGGACCTGACGCGGGACAACCAGCGGAGCAAGGCCATGGCACTCATTGGGATCAGCATAGGTATCTCCTTTTCCCTTTCCTTCGTGGTCGGACCGGTTTTGAACCCTTTTATCGGTGTGCCGGGCCTGTTTTTCCTGAGCGCGGGCCTGGCATTCCTGGCCATTATCATCCTGTATACCCTGGTCCCCGTGCCGGAAAGACATTTGCTGCTACCCGAGCAACAGGCGCAGGCGGGACAACTACGGTCGGTCCTGGTTGTGTCGCAACTGCAGCGCCTTTATATCAGTATCTTCATCCTGCATATGCTGCTCATGTCGAGTTTCGTGGCCGTGCCCCTCGCGCTGCGTGATGCAGCGGGCCTGGACCCGGCACACCACTGGGAGGTATATCTGCCGGTCCTGATAATCTCCGGCCTGGTCATGGTGCCTTTCCTGCTCCTCGGGGAAAGATATAACAAAATCAATGTGTTTTTCGGCGGTGCCGTTATTTTAATGGCGTTGTCCCAGTTCGGATTGTATTTCGGGCACAATTCCCTCGTCCAGATTACAGGCTTTCTCCTGATCTTCTTTGTTTCCTTCAATTACCTGGAGGCCACATTGCCGGCCCTGATCACGCGCTATGCGCCACGTTCCGGGAAAGGCACGGCGCTCGGAGTCTATTCCACCAGCCAATTCATCGGGACGTTCTGCGGCGGCGTGAGCGGCGGCCATCTCTACGAGCGCTTCGGCCTGAGCGGTGTATTTCTGTTCGGGGGCATCCTGGCCGTGCTCTGGCTCGGCGCCCTGCTGTGCATGCAAAACCCCATGGAACATAAGAGCTTATGACCGGACCAACCTTGTTTCCAGACCCGGCAATCGAACCCATGTAAAGCGGCAACGGATTGCGATAACATTACCGTTGTCAGGAAACTCTGCAAAATTGTCTTTACCGTCATTCCGGCGAAAGCCGGAATCCAGTAATCACCCTCCCCCTGGAAGGGGGAGGGCAAGGGTGGGGGTTGAGTGGTGGAGATTGTACTCCTATCCCGACCTTCCCCCTGAGAGGGGGGAAGGGGATATTGGTTTTCACCGGCATGACGAATTATAGAAAATGAGATTTGCTCATAGTTTCCTTAGAGACATAAACACACAACCAACATTATTTAAAGGGAGATCTATATGGCCAGAGGAGTCAACAAAGTCATACTTATCGGCAATCTGGGAAACGAGCCGGAAATACGCTACACGGCCGGTGGCGCAGCAGTAGCCAACATCAGCCTGGCAACGGCCGAGTCATGGAAGGACAAGGAATCCGGCGAAAAGCAGGAACGCACCGAATGGCACCGCATCGTTTTCTTCGGGCGGCTCGCTGAGATCGTCGGCGAATACCTGCACAAGGGATCGCAAATCTACGTGGAAGGACGTTTGCAGACGCGCAAATGGCAGGACAAAGAGGGCCATGATCGTTACTCCACCGAGATCGTCGCTAACGAGATGCAGATGCTGGGCAGTCGCGGAGGTGGATCCGCCAATGCCGGTAATGCGCCGAGACAGGAAGAACCCGAATCCACCGAGTCAAAGGCTCAGGCGCCGGCCAAGGCCGGCCCGCCGTCAGAAGGTGATTTTGACGACGATATACCGTTCTAGAAAATCAAGAAACGGTGCCGGAGTGGTTTATTTTTAATCACTCCGGCTCCAAGTTTGATTTTGATGGATGCGCCATCGATTCAGGGAGCAGGCATGACTCAACCAAGCGCATGAATTGTTTGAAATCATTCACAATGGCATCGGGTTTGTGCGGATGCTTCTCAGTACATGGAAAGATTTGATTCAGCCAGGTTCCATCCCATTTTGCACCATTGTAAAAAATACTTGTTACACCGGCCTCTTTTGCCGCAACGGTATCCGTCGTGCTGTCCCCGACAAACCAGCAACTCGGGTCAGGTCTCATATCAAGGTTTTCCAGTGCTTTCAGAATAAGATCAGGGGCTGGTTTCCGTTTTGTTACATCGTCGCCACAAACCATCGTATCAAACAGGTGGGCCCAGCCGGTAACGTGAATGGTATTAATCTCACGCTCCAGGAATTCCCGGTCCCGGTTCGTCAATACTCCCAGTTTTATGCCGAGTTTCCGCAAATCAATCAGCATTTCATCAATGCCTTCCTCAAACGGATGTATTTCTCCAAAGTGATGGCGGTAACATTTATTGAATTCCAGGTGCGCGATTTCTTTCGCTTCTTCATCTCCACCAAACAACACCTCGAAAATATCCGTCCTGGATATTTTTCGCTCAACTTTTACCTTTGGGTGCAGTTTCTGGTAATTGCGCACATAGTCAACCAGCTTCGCATCCTGTCTGGTTTTGCTTTCCCCGGGCCTTGTCAATCTTTCAAGCAAGCCAAGATCCTTGAACTTTGGCAGGACATCATCAACCGCGTGATACATCGCATCAAGCGTATCCACGAGCGTGGCATGCCAATCAAACAAAATAACTTTTGGAGAAGTAAGGGTCCTCATGTTGCTCCTGATCGTAAAATACTGTAGGGCAAGTCTGCGACTTGCCGATTAATGCATGGCACGTGACACACGTGCCCTACAGATAATGTAAGTTCAAGTTGGGAATCAGGCGGGGGGTTCCGAGTCTTTAGATTCCGTAATTGAACCCGTAAATACTATCCTGGTGCTTAAGTAAGTGCCATTCAGGTCAGAGAACTTGAAAAGCAATCAAGTTCTCTGACCACTTGATCTGATGTTGAAAAACGACAGGAAAATTGTTTTTAAAGATCCTGAGAAAAGACGCTAGTCTTCCGGTAAGCCAAATGCGATTACCGCGTCCCCGAGGGCAAACTGGAACTTCTGGTGCCCGCCGGCAGCCACCACTACAAATTGCTTTCCACCCGCCTTGTAAATGACCGGCGGCGCATTAACACCGGCCCCCGTGTTGAACTGCCACAACAAGCTGCCGTCGCTTGCGTCACGGGCGGTAAATTGACCGTTGCTTTCTCCCACAAACACCAATCCCCCCGCGCTCGTCGCTATCCCTCCTACCAGGGGTTTATCGGTTTGTACCTGCCATTTAACCTTTCCGGAAGCCGGATCGATGGCACTTAACCTGCCCGTACCGGCTTCCTCGGCGCTGGTTGCCGCAACGTAGGTGTTGCTTAATCCCGGCTTACGCTTTTCCGGGGGGACATCATGCACAGTGTATTTGGTCGGCATGTGCACCGCCGCGACATAGATCCAACCGGTCTGCCGGTTGTAGGCGGCGGGAGACCAGTCGTTACCCCCGACCAAACCGGGGGAAATCACGATCCCTTCCCGAGTCGGGCGCCGGAAAATATTATGCTGGGGCACGAACGGCTCTGAACGCGATAACAATTCACCGGTCAGGCGGTTGAGGACATACAGCCAACCAGTCTTGCCGGCCTGGACCACGGCCGGCGTGAGACGGCCGTTATGCTTGGCCTCGATGAGGATCGGAGAGCTTGCCACATCATAGTTCCACACATCGTGAGGAACCTCCTGAAAGTACCATTGCAGCTGGCCGGTCCTGGCATCCAGGGCGACCAGCGAAGACGTATAGAGATTGTCGCCGGGACGGGTAGAGTCATCCATTTGCGGCGCCGGATTGCCGGTGCCGACATAAAGCAGCCCCGCTTCCGGATCCAAAGCGGGATGGGTCCACACCGAACCACCGCCTCTTTTCCAGGCGTCTGCATATTTGGGTAGTGCGGCTTTCTCCGCGTTCAGGTCGCGTTCCAGCGGGTCGCCCGCGACGGTCTGGCCGGAGAATTTTCCTTCCCAACCCTCCGTGGGTGTGGAATACCAGCGCCAGCGCAACTGTCCGCTGACAGCGTCATAAGCCGATACAAAAGCCCGCAGACCCTGGTCTTCCCCGGCAATCCCCACCACCGCATGCGGATCACCTTCCGTGGTTGCCTCCAGCGTGAGGCCGTACCCGGCGCCGGTGACGCCGATGATCACCTGTCCATCAAATACCAGCGGCGCCATGTTTCCGGAAAAACCTGTCCAGCCGATGACTTTCCATGTTTTCAAGGTATCGGCCTCCGCCAGAATATCCAGCGACTCCCGTGTGCCGGTATTGGGATCCGCCACCGGCACATCCCATTGCACGGCCCCGGTGTTCATGTCGAGAGCGATCAGGCGGGCGTCGACGGTAATCATGTAAATCTTGCCGTAACCCATCGCCACACCACGATTGGTCGGCCCACAACACAATTCCTCTGTCGTGAGCTTGTGCTCGTAACGCCATTTCATCTTGCCGGTCACGCCGTCCAGGGCTACGACGTGATTATAGGGTGTGCTGAGGTACATGACCCCGTCGGCAATCAGCGGATTGGTTTGAAACGTCCCCGGTATCCCGGTCTGGTAGATCCAGCGGGGGACCAGCCGTTTCACGTTATCGCGATTAATTTCATCGAGTTCAGAGTAACGCTGATTACTGTAGCCATGTCCATAGGTCAGCCAGTTACTGTTATCGGCATGCGCGGATAATAGACGATGGTCGTCCACCACTTCCGCAGCCGCAGCTACTGCTACAAGATTAAACATACCTATCCCAATAAGAAGACAACGAAATAACATGTTCATTTTTCTCCTGTCTTGAGTTGTTGGTCTCGCGGCAAACAGCGGATCAAGGGGTCAGAGAACTTGATTGCTTTTCAAGTTCTCTGACCCCTTGATCTGATCTGTTTCGATCTGTACACACCAATACCTTTTACTTACCTGCGAAGTGAAAGACTAACCCGTGAGGGAGAGAGAATATTTGATATAGATCAAAGGGCGTATGCTAAAAATATAAAAAGGTGCCGGGGTGGTTCATTTTTAATCACTCCGGCCACGAATTACAGGAATGGATTAATTCTAATCATGCGGCGCCATTTACATTCCCATATTCTGTGTGGCTCCGCCGCGCAGGTCGGCCATGTCGGGGTGACTTCGCTGAAACTCAAAACTTTTCCGCCGTATTTGGCAACAAAGGCCTCAACGTCAGCGCGTTGCACACCCCGGGGACAGACCCCGAATATCCCCACAGGGTCAGTCTCCAGGCGGACGGATGCTTGCCGGCTGGCGGGTCATCACGGGAAAATCATTACTTCAAGCTGGATGAATCAAGGGGAAAGACAGGAAATTAATAATTGTAATTTACTTGATCTATATCAAACTCTTTCATGAAAATTAAATTTAATGTGAGTAAATGTAACGCTTGGTAATTCACTGAACTGCACAGTGAAGTACCACCGGCTGCAAGCCGGTGGCTTCGTAATCTTGCCGGCTTGAAGCCGGCTGATACTCCCTTCTCCCTCCGGGAGAAGGGCCGGGGATGAGGGAAAACTATGCTTGCTGAAATATCACTTGCCCTCACCCGCCACTGCGTGGCGGCCTCTCCCGGAGGGAGAGGCAAAAAACACAGGCTCATGCACCTGCGCCTGCATTTCGCCAGATCATACTTCGCCTGAAGGCGAGGGGTTTACACCATCCCCGGAGGGGACACTAATTTGTTTAGTGACTGGCTGCATCTCTACAAAGCCACGACTGGATATTATGCAGCAGGCATAATTCCCTTGAGTCATGAGCGCATCAGTGTCCAACCATGGTATTGGCCCGGGTTTTCCGTATGTCGGTAGATGCTTTATGAACAAATTGAAAACACCAGTTGCACTTACGAGTTGAAATCATCAACGATGGCCGGCAGGCAAGATGGAGATATTGCGACATGGGTGCAATACCTGCCGCGCAGCCTTTTGGCGCCCTTGCCGCTCTTCACCATGCAGCCGCTTTTGCAGCGGATTGTCCTGCACGTCATCCGGCAACATCCCGAACTGTTCGCCCGTATCGGGGTACATAAAAAAAAGATGTTCCTTATCGACCCCCTCAACCTGCCCTTTGTCTTTCTTCTGCAACCGGATCCCGTCCGCCCGCGACTCCGGGCCAGACGGCGTGATTACCCTGTAGCGCCCGATGCCCGCATTGCCGGGACCTTCCTCACGCTTCTGGATCTGGTGGACGGGCGACTTGACGGCGATGCCCTGTTCTTCTCCCGTGATCTGGTGGTGGAAGGCGATACCGAGGCTGTCGTCTGTTTGCGCAATGCCCTCGACGACCTGGATGGCAGCATCGCCGATGACATCGCCGCCTGCTTCGGATTACCCGGCTATGTGGCACTTTCCGTCTTGCGCCGGATCAGGCGCCGCCGGCCATGAACAGCAAGAGTTTGCATGTTCCTGAACTGGTCTGCCCGGCGGGCACGCCCGCTGCCCTGCGCGCGGCCGTCGATGCCGGCGCAGATACCGTGTACTGCGGTTTCCAGAATGCAACCAATGCCCGCAACTTCCCCGGTCTGAATTTTACACCTCAGGAAATGGAAGAGGGCGTGGCCTACGCCCACGAGCGCGGCGCCAAAGTCCTGCTGGCCGTTAACACCTTCCCTCCGGCAGGGCAGACGGAACTATGGAAACGCGCTGTTGCGGATGGGGTACGACTCGGTGTGGATGCGATTATCGTTGCCGATATCGGCCTGGCGCGCCATGTTGCGGCAACGTACCCGGAGCAGCGCCTGCATCTATCCGTCCAGGCCGGTGCTTCTTCGCCCGAGGCCATCCGCTACTATTGCCGTGAATTCGGCATAAAGCGTGTAGTGCTGCCGCGCATACTGACCGTTGCGGAAATCAAGGCCATCCATAACGAGATTCCGTGCGAAATCGAAGTCTTCATCTTCGGCAATATCGGCATGATGGCCGAGGGGCGCTGCAGCCTGACCAATTATGCCACTGGCGTATCCACTAACATGGACGGTGTCTGCTCCCCTGCCCATGCCGTAAAATACAAGGAAGATGCCCGGCGTAATCTGACCACCACACTGGGTGCTTTCACTATCGATCGCTTTGCCAGCGGCGAGCAGGCCGGTTACCCGACCATCTGCAAGGGCCGGTATTATGCCGCCGGCTGCAAAGATCCTTATTATGCTTTCGAAGAACCGGTAAGCCTCAACCTCACCTCCCTGCTGCCCGAGCTGATACACGCCGGTGTCACCGCCCTGAAGATCGAGGGACGACAGAGATCGCGCGCCTATGTGCATGCGGTCGTTGCCGCCTTTCGCAAGGCGCTGGATGAGTACAGCGCCGGCAGGCAATTGCCGCTGCCGGACCTGCTGGCCCTTACCGAAGGTCACCGTGAAACCCTGGGCGCCTTCGCCGGAAAGCGGTGGAGGTAATCATGATGACGGACACACATGCTGCAAAACTTTCCGTCGGGCCGGTGTTGTTTCACTGGCCGGCGGAGAAAAAACTGGATTTCTACGCGCGTCTCGCCGCCGCACCGGTCGATACGGTGTACCTCGGCGAGGTTGTCTGTTCCAAGCGTATCCCGTTTTTCGAACACTGCTACCAGGATATTGCCACATTGCTGGAAAAGGCCGGCAAAAAGGTCATCATCTCCACGCTGGCTGAAGTCATGATCAAATATGACAGGCAGACCGTTGCCGGGATATGCTCCCTGCGCGATACCCTGGTCGAGGCCAATGATGCCTCGGCCCTCTATCATCTCTCGGGGAAACCTCATGCCCTCGGTCCTTTCCTGAATGTCTATAATGAGGACACACTGGAATTCCTTGCCGGCAAGGGCGCCGTGCATATCACCCTGCCTTATGAACTTAACCGCGCCGCGATTGCGGCCATGGGCAAAAAGGCGGAAATGCTTGGCGTCGGGCTGGAAATCCAGGTGTATGGCCGCATGCCCCTGGCCCTGTCAGCACGCTGCTACCATGCCCGCGCGCAGGGCCGCGTGAAAGACAACTGCCAGTTTGTGTGTGAGCAGGATCCTGACGGCATGGATCTGAAGACCATGGAAGGCAGGCCTTTCCTGAGCATCAACGGCATCCAGACGCTTTCCCATGCCTGTCTGAATCTGGTCCACGAAATGCCGGAACTGGCAGCCATGGGTGTAACACATTTCCGTCTTTCTCCGCACACGGGCGATATGGTGGAAACCGCCCGGCTGTTCCGCGCCGTACTGGACGGCGAACTATGCGCAAGCGAAGCTGTATCCAGACTCGCGGCCTATGCTCCCGCCCCCTTCGCCAACGGTTTTTACCACCAGACGGAGGGTTACCGGTGGATACACGCCACGTAAAAACTCCACGGCGATTTGCGGCGACGGATCGCAAAGCCAATTGAATTTTATACGAAATATTATCCTGTTAAAAAGCAAAGAGCCGAACTTATACTGACAGGAAAATATATGTTTAGAGCGATAGCGGATTGCTTCGGCGTTCATTAACAGTACGGTGAGCCATGTAGTGAATGGGAAATGTAATGTGGCAATTCAAATCCTGCCCTGATGCCCCACACAAGTATAAAGGAGAGGATCCTGACAGAATAAAATTGCCTGCCTCACCTTTGGGAAAAACCAATTATTCCACAACTGCGACCTCGACCCTGGCGCACTTTGTACATACGTTCGGCCAGGATCTGCTCGCTCGTTACGGTGAACGCATACATAAGGTTGCTATTGATGCGGCCTTTACCTGTCCCAACCGGAACGGCGATAAAGGGCGTGGTGGTTGCAGTTTCTGCAACAATGCCTCGTTTAGCCCCGCTGGCCTGCGACCGGCGTCCGTCGCCGACCAGATTGAAGCTGGGCGCAAGGTTATCCGCAAACGTACAGGGGCACGTCGTTATATTGCTTATTTTCAGGCTTATACCAATACCTATGCCAGTGTAGATAAACTGCGTCAACTGTATGATCAAGCGCTCGCGGAGTGTGATGTGGTTGGTCTCTCTGTCGGAACGCGTCCCGACTGTGTTCCCGGCACGATACTGGATTTGCTTGCTGAATACCGTGATCGGAATTACGAAGTATGGTTGGAACTCGGTTTGCAATCCAGTTTTAACAGCACGCTGAAACGGGTAAACCGTGGTCATGGATATGCTGAATACCATGAGGCAGTGCTAAAAGCCCACGAGCGTGGTCTCAAAGTATGCACTCATATGATTATTGGGCTGCCCGGTGAGGACCGATCACACGCATACACAACCCTCCTCCGTATTCTTGATCTTGGCATTGAAGGATTAAAAATTCACCCGTTGCATGTAGTAAGAGGCACCAGACTGGCAAATCAATGGCGCCGTGGAGAATACACTCCCCTTATGCTTCATGATTATATTGCCACCATTTGTGATCTTATCGAGATGACACCTGCAAACATAATCTATCACCGACTAACGGGAACTGCTCCGGCAAAGCTCCTGTTAGCCCCCTCCTGGTGCGGCAAAAAATGGAAGGTGTTGAACGGGATCAGGGATGAACTCAAACAACGTGGCACATACCAGGGATCAAACCTTGTGCATAGTAACGCGCTGATTACAACATAATTTTCTCGCGGCAAAATATTTCAAATACTGATCCTGGTCTGAATTGATGAATTCATCATGCACGGGACTAAATTTGCAGAGTTATCGTCACAGTTAACCGGACAGAGCATTTTCGCTACATTCCCATATCCTGTGCAGCGCCACCGCGCAGGTCGGCCATGTCGGGAGTGACTTCGCTGCAACGATCAAGGGG
>Ga0326597_10010956_pt1 | contig 12051 bp, 11 predicted proteins | sample RVTome_12_FD_203789 | JGI IMG/M metagenome (GOLD analysis project Ga0326597, IMG submission 203789) | Soil microbial communities from uranium-contaminated site in the Upper Colorado River Basin, Wyoming, United States - RVT100D185 | ecosystem: Environmental > Terrestrial > Soil > Contaminated >... | reverse complement strand
TGTGGTTCGACGGCTGGACCGACACGCCGGTGCTGGATCGCGAACGCCTCACGCCAGGCACGCGCTTCGCCGGACCCGCTATCGTCGAGGAAGCCGGCGGCACCTCGGTGATCCTGCCCGGCTGGCGGGTAGCGGCGCACGCGAGCGGCGCGCTGATCTGCCGGCACGAGGACGGGTGAGGCGCGGCGGGACAGCGGGTGACTTCGCTACGCGAGGAGTAAAGGAACATGAACGTGGCCGAAGCGATCCGCAGCAAGCGCGCGGTGCGCCAGTACCGCGACGAGGCACTGCCCGACACCGTGGTGCGTGCCATCCTCGACGCCGGGCGGCGCGCGCAGTCGTCGATGAACGATCAGCCGTGGCACTTCGTCGCGATCCGCGATCGCGCGCAGCTCGAGGCGCTGGGAGCGAGCAGTCCCAACGTCAAGCACATCGCGCGCTGCGCGCTCGCCGTCGCGATCGTCACGCCGCCGCCGCAGCGCCAGCTCTCGATCCTGTTCGACGCCGGCCAGGCCGCCGCGTACATGCAGCTCGCGGCGTGGGAACTGGGCGTGGTGTCCTGCCTCGCGACGGTGCATGAGCTCGACAAGGCGCGCCGCGTGCTCGGTTTCCCTGCCGACAAGCACCTGCACATCGCGATCGCGTTCGGCTACCCGCGCAGCGGCGCCGACGCGACACCGCGCGCCGGGCGCAGGGGCGGGCGGCGCGCGTTCGATGAGGTGGTGCACTGGGATCGCTGGTGAGGCCAGGGCGGCCGCCAGCACTTGCACGGTTTGGCGCCGGGCCCCGCGCGATCGCTGGCCCGGCCTCGCCGCCAGGGCAGCCTCACAGCCTGTTCGCGGCCTGCCGGAACAGCGCCGCGTCGTCGGCGCCGAACTGCATCGCGGCGAGGAAATCGGCTACCGCGTAGCGCGGCAGCTTCCTGCGGATCGCAGCGGCCTGCGCTCTCGCCTCGTCGATGCGCCCGGCCAGTGCCAGGCAGTACGCCGCGATCGCGAGAATGTGCGCGTGCGCGTTGGGACGCGCGGCAGCCTTCACCGCCCAGTCCGTGGCCTGCTCGTACTGACCCAGGCGCAGCAGTGCCATCGCGCGCGCCCAGCATGCCGAACAGCAGCGGGTCGAACGGGCTCAGGTGGCGCGAATGATCCGCGGACGCGATCGCGGCTTGGGCATCGCCGGTCTGGGCATGCACGAACGCCAGCGTGTAATGACCCATCGCGAAGTTGGGACTCAGGTCGACTGCGCGCTCGAGTTCCACGAGCGACTGATCGTGACTGCCTTGCAGCCACAGCGAGCTCGGCGGCTCGAGGATCGCGCAGTTGCGCTCGATCTGCTCGATCTCGCCCGCCACTGACGCGACGATCCGATCGCCGATCGCATCGAGCACGAGGAACGCATCGTCCAGCATGTGATCGAAGGTCTCCGCCCACACGATCCGCGCCGTGTGCGTCTCGCTCAGCTCGACGGCCACGACGAGCCTGTTGCGTTCGCGCCGCAGCGCACCGCTCACGACGTAGTCCACGTTCATCATCCGGCCCGCCTGTTCCGCACCGATGTTGCGTTCATGCAGTGCGAACACCGTGCCGTGCGCGATCACGAACAGGCTGCGCAGCTTCGCAAGGCGCGTGATCACGTCGCGCGCGAGGCCGTCCGCGGAGCCGCCGCCGGCGCCGGCCGCGACGGCCGGATCGGCGAACGGCATCACCGCGATCGACGCGCGGCGCGGCGTGGACGCGGCGCTCGTGCCGTCTGGCGCGGCCGGGGCTGCAGGCGCTCATTGCCCGCTTCAACCGCTCGGGGGACCACACCATGGTCGTGCCCGGCGAGTACCTGGAAGTCGTGATCACGCGCCGCTGAACCGCGCCGGCACGCACACCGGGACACATCGTGCACGTCGTGTCGGCCCGCTGTCGCGGACGCCACGACGTGCACGCGCCGCAACGCTCGCGCGCCGTCGGTGCGTGCTGGCGAGGGCTGACTTGTTGCCGGGGTGCATAGGGGTGAGACTGGCCGTGGCGAAGACATCGCCGTACGAGGAGAAAGCGCAGATGAGCAGGTTCGAAAGCATCCTGGCCACCATCGGCAACACGCCGATCGTGCGCATCAACAACCTCGCGCCGGCCGGCGTGAACCTGTTCGTCAAGATCGAGGCCTTCAATCCGCTCGGCTCGGTCAAGGACCGGCTCGCGCTGGGCGTGATCGAGGCGGCCGAGCAGTCGGGCGAACTCGCACCGGGCCAGACCGTGATCGAGGCGACCAGCGGCAACACCGGCATCGGCCTCGCGATGGTGTGCGCGCAGAAGCGCTACCCGCTGGTGGTCACGATGGCGGAGACCTTCAGCGTCGAGCGGCGCAAGCTGATGCGTTTCCTCGGCGCGAAGGTCGTGCTCACGCCGGCAGCCGGCCGCGCGGTGGGCATGGTCGCCAAGGCGGTCGAACTTGCCAGCACCCATGGCTGGTTCTTCACCCGGCAGTTCGAGAACGAGGCCAATGCAGACGTGCATTCGCGCACGACGGCGCGCGAGATCATCGCCGATTTCAAAGGCGATAGGCTGGACTACTGGGTCACGGGATACGGCACCGGCGGCACGCTGAAAGGGGTGTCGCGGGTACTGGCAAAGGAGATGCCGGCGACGAAGATCGTCGTGTGCGAGCCCGAGGATGCGCAACTGCTGGGCAGCGGCGTGGAGCAGTCCCGGCGCGCCGATGGCTCCGCCCTCGCCGCGCATCCCGCGTTCAAGCCGCATCCGATGCAGGGCTGGACGCCCGATTTCATTCCCAAGCTGACCAAGGACGCCGTCGACGCCGGGGTCATCGAGCGCGTGATCCCGATCACCGCCGCCGAGGCGCTGCGCTGCAGCGCCGATCTGGCCTCCAGGGAAGGCATCTTCGTGGGCATCACCGCCGGCGCGACCTTCGCGGGCGCGCTGCGCGTGTGCGCGCAGGCGCCGCAGGGAGCGAACGTGCTGTGCATGCTGCCCGACACCGGCGAGCGCTACCTGAGCACGCCGTTGTTCGCTGACGTACCGGCGGAGATGACGGCCGAGGAACTGGCGATCTCGCGCTCCACGCCCGGCGGCCAGTTCGAGGCGTAGCGGGCGGCACCGGCGCGTGTAGTGTGAGCGGCAACCGCCGCTGGCACTGCCGGGATCCGTGAACACCATGGCCAGGATCGCTTTGATCACCGTACTGGTGCTGCTGATCGCACTGCCTGCATGGTGGTTCCTGGGCCGCGCCGAGCGCGGTGTGACCGGCGAGGTGAGCACGCGCTTTCGCTGGGTGGGCCCGAACGACAAGATCGTGGTCGACGGCTTCGACGATCCCAAGGTGCAAGGCGTCGCCTGCCATCTGGCGCGCGCGCAGACCGGCGGCATCGGCGGCGGGCTGGGCGTCGCCGAGGACACCAGCGACGCCAGCATCGCGTGCCGCCAGGTCGGTCCGATCCGCATCGTGGCGCCGCTGGAGGACGGCGAGCGCGTGTTCAACGAGAGCCGCAGCCTGCTGTTCAAGCGCCTGCGCGTGGTGCGCTTCTTCGATCGCGCGCGCAACGTGCTGGTCTACGTCGCCTACAGCGAGCGCGTGATCGAGGGCAGCCCGGCCAACAGCGTCAGCACCGTGCCGATCATGGGCTGGACCGCGCCGCCGCCGGCCGTCGCACCGGCACGCTGAGGCGGGCGCGAGCAGAGGCTGTGCATCTTTCGCCCGCCGTCGCGAGACGTCCAGGGGGCGTCGCAGCAGGCGTGGTGAGAGATTCACAGCCTCTCACACATAGAGCTCGTGCGTGGCCACCACCTCGCGGGTGAAGTCGACCACGGCCTGCACCGACGCGCTCGCGTCGGCGGCCTGATAGCCGATCGAGAACTCCAGCGACGGGAACGGGCGCGTGACCGTCAGCCTGCGCACCTTGCCCTGCGCGAGCTGATCGCGCATCACACGCACCGGCAGCAGTCCGATGGCGTGCCCCGACAGGATCGCGCGCGCCGTCACCTCCAGGCTGTTGCAGGTGCTGACCTGCTCCGGCACCACGTCGCTCTCGGCGAACCAGTCCATCGCCGTGCGGTACAGCCGCGACGACGGACCCGCGCACATCAGGTGATGCAGGGCCAGTTCGCCGGGCGTGATCACGCCCGGCGCGATCCCGAACTGCGCGGCCGCGAACCAGCCCAGGGTGTTGCGCCCGATCGGCTCGCAATGGATGTGCGGACCCGCCCCGGACAGCGGCCCCACGGCGATGTCGATCTCGTGCACATCGAGCAGGCCCATGATGATCGCGGTATCGCCCACCCGCACCGAGGTCTTCAGCCTGGGATGGTGCTGCGCCAGGCGCTGCAGCAGATCGGGCAACGCGATCATCGCGAAGCTGTCGGTGACGCCCAGGCGCAGCAGACCGCTGAGCGGGTCGCGGGCACGGAAATGATCGAGCACGTCCGCCACCGTCGCGAGTACGCGATCCGCGTATGGAATCAGCGCTTCGCCATCGGGCGTGAGGCGGATGTGCGGGCCGTGGCGTACGAACAGGCGCACGTCCAGCGCCGTCTCGAGTTCACGAATGCGCTGCGACACGCTCGGCTGGGTCACGCCCAGCTCGGCGGCGGCGGCCGCGAAGGTGCCGTTGACGACGATGCTGCGGAATGTGCGAAGCTGGGTGACGGTGAAGCCCATGATTGGAATAATCTATTTAAAAACAAACAAAAATCAATTTCTCCGTACCAAGAGCCTGGCCTAGACTCGGCGCTCCAGGCCGCTCTTCGCGCCGCAGCGCGATGGGCGCGGGTCCGGCCCGGCCCCCGCCGGGCGCCGCCGATCACAGGAGCACGTGCATGGCCAAGCTCGAAGCAGTCGATCTGAAAGCGAACCCGGACCTCGCCGAGGTGTTCACCAAGGTGCAGGCCAGCCGCGGCTGGGTGTCGAACCTGATGCGCACCGTCGCGCATACGCCCGATGGCCTGCTGCAGTACTCGCGGCTGGGCCACTACGCCCGCTACGACACCGAGCTCAGCGAGGTGCAGCGCGAGCTGTGCGTGGTGACCACGGTGCGCGGGGTGCGCTACGGGTGGGTGCACCATGGCGCTCTGGCGCTGCAGGTGGGGGTCAGCAGCGGGCAGCTCGCGGCGATCGAGGCAGGTCGTGTGCCGTCCGACCTGCCAGCGCCCGAGCAGGCGCTGGTGGCTTTCGTGCTCGAGTTCGCGGCCTTCAAGGGCGTCGCGCAAGCCACCCTCGACGCGCTGCGCAAGCACTTCAGCCCACGCCAGGTCATCGACATCGCGATGATCAGCGCTTTCTATCTCAGCGCCGGGGCGTTCATCATCGGCTTCGAGGTCGAGCTGGAAAGCCCTGAGACCTTGCAGATCGAGCTCGACTGGCAGACCAGCCGGATGGCTGGATGACTGCCCGCACGTTGCGCGGGCGAACCGTAGACGAACCCTCACACGCGCTTCCCCGTAACCGCGGAACCGTTTCCAACAGGAGGCCCATCATGCACATGTTCAAACGCACCAGGCTGCTCATCGCGGCCGCTGCCCTGACCTTCGCGAGCAGCACCGCGTGGGCGCAGCAGCGAGACACCCTGACCTGGACCTCGGATCAGGACGTCGACATTCTCGACGTGTACTACGCACAGTTGCGCGAGCAGTTGATCAACGTTCGCCACATCTGCGACTCGCTGCTGTTCTCCAATCCGCGCACGCAGCAATACGAGGGCCTGCTGGCCACGTCGTACAAGTGGGTCGACGACGTCACCCTCGAGTTCGAACTGCGCAAGGGCGTCAAGTTCCACGACGGGCGCGACTTCAGCGCCGCGGACGTCGTGTACACGCTCATGCACGCGGTGGCGCCGGACAGCGGCGTCATCAACCGCAACAACGTGCAGTGGATCAAGGACGTGGTCGCGCTGGACGACTACAAGGTGCGCATCCACCTGAAGGAGGCGTTTCCGGCCGCGCTCGAGTACCTGGCCGGCAACCTGCTGATGATGCCCAAGGGCCATTACGACAGCGCCCCGATGGTGGGCGAGCGCAAGGACTACGGCCGCATCAAGCCCATTTGCACCGGGCCGTACAAGCTGGTCGAGATCGTTCCCGGCGAACGCGTGATCCTCGAGCGCTACGAGGGCTACTTCAAGGGCGGCCCCAAGGGTACCCCCGCGATCAAGCGGCTCGTCTACCGCACCATCCCGGACAAGGAGTCGCAGATCGCGGCACTGCTCACCGGCGATGTCGACTGGATCTGGACGGTACCCAAGGACGCCGCGGACGCGTTGCGCAGCAACCCCCAGGTCAAGGTCATCCAGGCGCCGATCATGCGCTACAGCTACCTGCAGATGAACACGACCGCGCCGAACAGCCCGTTCAACGATATCCGCGTGCGCCGCGCCGTGAATCACGCGGTCAACAAGAAGGCGATCGCGCAGAACCTCGTCGGCGAGGGGTCGCAGGTGCTCGAGGCAACCTGCTACTCGACGCAGTTCGGCTGCACGCAGGAGGTCCCGGTCTACGCGTACGACCCGGCCAAGGCGAAGGCGTTGCTGGCCGAAGCCGGCTACCCGAACGGATTCGACGTGGACCTGTGGGCTTACCGCGAGCGGCAGTACGTGGAGGCCATCATCGGCCAGCTCGCCGCGGTCGGCATCCGCCCGAAGCTCAATTTCGTCCAGTACCCGGTGTTCCGCCAGGCGACCCGCGAGGGCAAGACCCTGCTCGCCAACGGCACCTGGGGCTCGAACGGCGTGAACGATATCTCGAGCTCGACGAGCTATTTCTTCCGGCTCGGCGCCGATGATCAGAACAAGGACGAGCAGGTCGCGAAGTGGCTGGAGACCGGCGACAACACCGCGGACCCGGCGAAGCGCAAGGAGAACTACCGCAAGGCGCTGGTACGCATCGCGGAGCAGGCCTACTGGGCGCCGCTGTTCTCGTACTCGAAGATCTACGTCTTCCACAAGGATCTCGAGTTCGAAGGCTTCTACGACGAGTGGGCGCGCTTCTACTGGTCGAAGTGGAAGCAGTAGGCGAGCGCGGCAAGTCGATCGCGGGCCGCCCCGAGCGCGGGGCGGCCCGTGACGATGGCGAAGATGCTCAGGCGGCAAGGAAGCAACGCGATGACCGATGACGATACGAAGCGGTCCTCACCGATCCTGATCTGGGGCGCGGGTGCCATCGGCGGCACGGTCGGCGCGTTCCTGGCACGCGCCGGCCACCGCGTGGTCTTCGTCGACGTGGTGGCCGAGCATGTCGCGCGCATCGCCGCGGGCGAGCTGATCATCGAAGGGCCGATCGCGAGCTTCAGCAGCGGCGGCACGGCGATGACCCCGCAGCAGGTGCACGGGCAGTACGACCTGATCCTGCTCGCGGTCAAGTCGCACCACACCGAGCAGGCCGCCCGCGCGCTGGCGCCGCACCTCGCCGCCGATGGTGCAGTGGTGTCGCTGCAGAACGGGCTCAACGAGTTGCGGATCGCGGACATCGTCGGCCGCGAACGCACGATCGGGGCCTTCGTCAACTTCTCCGCCGACTGGCTCGCGCCCGGGCGTATCACGTACGCAGCACGCAGCCCGCTGACCATCGGCGAACTCGACGCTCGCACCACGCCCAGGATCCAGGCATTGCACCGGCTGCTGCTCGACTTCGAGCAGGACACCCACGTGACCGACAACATCTTCGGCTATCTGTGGGGCAAGAACGCCTACGCCACCTTCCTCGCGGTCTCGGCACTGAGCAACGAGCAGATGCCCGACTTCATGCAGCAGGCCCGCCTGCAACCCCTCATCTACGCGCTCATCCGCGAAGTGCTGCGCGTGGCCGTCGCCGACGGCGTGCAGCCACTGGGCTTCCAGGGCTACGACCCGCAGGCCTTCCTGAGCGGGGATGTCCGGGCCATGCACGACTCGCTGATGGCGAACCGCGCCTTCAAGCAACGCTCGACCAAGAAGCACAGCGGCTACTGGCGCGATCTGGCCGTGCGCAAGCGCGAGACCGATATCACCGCGCAACTGGACCCCGCGCGAGAGCGCGCCGCCCGGCACGGCGTGCCGATGCCGCTGGTGGACCGGATGCTCGCGCAGATCGCACGCATCGAGCGGCGCGAGGTCGAACAGGGCATGCACCTGGTCGATGAGTTGCTGCCGCTGGTGCCGGCGCGCTTCGATCCCATCGCGCCAGCGGCGATGGCGCCCGCCGCGAACCGTGCCGCGGGTGCGTGACGCGGCGGGTGCGAGCGGGTAATGCCATGCCGCCGGTGCGCATCGGGCTGATCGGCTGCGGCGGCATCGCGAAAGCGGCGCACCTGCCCGCCTTCGACGCGCTGCACGCGCTGGTGCGGCTGGTCGCGGTGGCGGACACGGATGCGGACGCGGCCGAGGCGCTCGCACGCCCGCGCGGGATCCCGGCCTACCGCGACCACGAGCGGCTGCTCGCGCACGAGGATCTCGACGCCGTGGTGATCGCATCACCTGAATACGCGCACCGCGAGCAGGTGGAAGCGGCCGCGGCGCGCGGCCTGCACGTGCTGTGCGAGAAACCCATCGCGCTGACCCTGGAGGACGCCGACGCGATGATCGCCGCATGCGATCACGCCGGCGTGCGGCTGATGGTTGGCCACAGCCGCCGCTTCACGAATCGCTACCTGCGAGCACGCGAGGCCATCGACGCGGGCGAGCTCGGCGCCGTGCGCTTGATCCGCGAGAACGAGCGCCGGCCGCGTTACGAGGACCGGCCGGGACAGTATTACCAGCGCGGGCACTGGACCGCCGACCCCCTGCGCTCGCGGGGCATCGTGCTGACCGCCGCGATCCACGAGACCGACCTGTTCCGGTGGTTCGCGGGCAGCGACCCGATATCGGTGTACGCCGAGCACCACAGCACCATGGCAGGCAACGAGTCGGTGCCGGATTTCATCAGCTTCACGATCCGATTCGCCAACGGCTGCATCGCCTCGTCGGAGCTCAGCCGCGTGCTGCCGCCGTGCTATCCGGGTTTCCACCAGCTCGAGATCTACGGCAGCGAGGGGGCGTTTCGCGCCCGCGACACCGAGCTGTCAAGCCTCACCCATTACCGGCGCGCGGGCGCGAGCCATCCGGGCCACTACGGCATCCTGCTGCAGCGTGCGGAGATCTACGTCCGCCAGCTCGCGGTGTTCATCGATGCGCTGGCAACAGGCGCCGCGTTACCCGTGACCGCGGCCGACGCGCGCGCCGCGCTCGCGCTCGCGCTCGCGGCCGATCGCTCGGCGCGTACCGGACGCGCGGTGACACTGACCGGGGATGCCCCGGCATGAGCACGCCGGCACGCGCGGGCAACGTGCCACAGCACCCGGTACGGCTCGGGGTGGTCGGATGCGACCGCCACGCACGCGATCTGGCGGCGCAGCACCCATGGGAATACCCCTTCGTCGGGCGCCATGCCGTGATCACGGCCTGCGCGCCGCTGGCGAGCGCCAACCGCGAACTCGAGGCGCTGGCACGACGCACCGGCGCGCGCCTGATGGGCTCATGGCGCGAGCTCCTCGCGGCCAGCGACGTGGACGCGGTGTTGCTGCTGGTGCCCCCGCCGCGACGCCCGGAACTGGTGCGTGCCGCGATCGAGGCCGGATGCGCGGTGCTGTGCCCCGCGCCGCTGGCGCCCGATGCGCACCAGTTGCGCGCGCTCGCGCAGGCCATCGCCGACGCGCAAGCGGTGGTCGTCACCGCCGGCGTGCTGGCGCACACGCCGGCCGGCCGCAACGCACTCGAGGTGCTCGCCAGCGGCACGGTGGGGCGGATCGAGTCAGCGTTCGCCGCGGTGCGCTGGCACGCGCACGATGCACACGCCGGGTCGGCGCACGCGGGCTTGCCGGATGCGGCCTGGGATGTGCTCGATTTCGTGCTCGAGGCGCTCGATGCGCCGGTGTCACGCGTGTACGCGCACGCCGCGCGCCTGTTCGAATCCGGCAACCCGCACGACACCGTGGTGTCGATCATGCGCTTCGCCAGTGGCACCGTGTTCAGCTTCGAGGCAGCCGCCTGCCTGCCGCCGGTGCTGACCATCCCCGACGCGGGCGAGATCGAACTGGAACTGATCGGCGCCCATGAAGCGCTGCGCATCGAGCCCTTCCAGACCGCCGTCAGCGTCGCGCTCACCAGCGCGCAGGAAGGGGTTCCGCTCACCAGCACGCCAGCAGGAGTCGCGCTCACCAGCGCGCAGGAAGGGGTTCCGCTCACCAGCGCGCCAGCAGGAGTCGCGCTCACCAGCGCGCAGGAAGGGGTTCCGCTCACCAGCGCGCAGGAAGGGGTTCCGCTCACCAGCGCGCCGGCAGGAGTCGCGCTCACCAGCGCGCAGGAAGGGGTTCCGCTCACCAGCGCGCCAGCAGGAGTCGCGCTCACCAGCGCGCAGGAAGGGGTTCCGCTCACCAGCGCGCAGGAAGGGGTTCCGCTCACCAGCGCGCCAGGTGAGGTTCCGATGCCAGGCGCGCAAGCACGCATCGAGCGCCGCGACTGGATCGATCCGCCCATCGCCGGGATGCTGGGCGCGCTGCTCGCGGCCATGCACGAGCCGTCGCGCGCGCATGACGGGATCGCACGCCAGCAGCGCCTGTGTGCGCTGGCCGACGCGATGCGTGCATCGATCGATTCGGCGCAACCCGTAGAGGTCATCGCGGCGTGAACGAGGCAACCCTGATCACCGGCGCGAGCGACGGCATCGGACGTGCGATCCTGGAACGGGTCGCGGCCGACGGCGCCACCGTGGTCAACCTGGACGCGCGCCCGCCGCAAGCGGGCGCCGCGGGGGTGCACCATGCCGTCGATCTCGACGACGCGGCAGCGGTGCGCGAGGCCATGTCCGAGATCTGCGCACGCTTCGCGATCACCCGCCTTGTCAACAACCCGATCGCCGCGGCGCGGCTGCCGATCGAGCGGATCGGCACGCACGCCGTGGACGCCACGCGTCGCACCGGCATCGAGACGGCACTGCTGTGCGTCAACGCGGTGCTGCCCGGCATGCGCAAGCGCGGCTTCGGCCGCATCGTCAACATCGCCGGCGCCACCGTGACGGGCCGCGAGGGCCATACCCTCGACGCGATCACCCGCGGCGCGCTGGTCGCAATGACCCGCACCTGGGCGCTGGAATTCACGCACTTCGCGATCACGGTGAACGCGATCGCCGTGGGCCGCATCGACGCCGATCCGCAAGGCGCGGCGCGCGATGCTGCGGGCAATCCGGTTCACGGCACTCCCACCGTGCGCACCGGCAGGCCACAGGACGTCGCGCAGGCCGCCGCGTTCTTCCTCGATGCGCGATCCGCCTTCATCACCGGGCAACTGCTGTTCGTGTGCGGCGGCCAGACGCTCGGCGTACAACCGGCCTGATCGGCGGTAGCGCGAGATGCTCCGCGAAGCGACCCTGGTCACCGGCGGCAGCGCCGGCATCGGTGCCGGTATCGTCGAGCGCCTCGCGGCGGACGGCCAGGCCGTCATCGTGCTCGATCACAAGCCGCCCACCGGCCCCGGCGCCGCGCACTTCGAGCTGGTCGATCTGGCCGATGCCGATGCCACCCGCGCAGCGCTGGCACGCGTGTGCGCGCGCTTCGCGGTCACGCGGCTGGTCAACAACGTGGCGATCTGCGATCCGAGTCCGGTCGGCGACGAGGATCTGGAAGGTCTGCGGCGCATGTTCGCGGTGAACCTGAGCTGTCCGCTGCTGTGCGTGCAGGCGGTGCTTCCCGCGATGACCGCCGCCGGTTTCGGCCGCATCGTGAACCTCGGCAGCCGCGGTGCCTTCGGCAAGGAACTGCGGCTGGTCTACAACGCGACCAAGGGCGCGATTCACACCATCACGCGCACCTGGGCGATCGAGCTCGCGGGGCGCGGCATCACGGTGAACGCGGTCGGCCCCGGCGTCACTGACAGCGAGATGTACCGGCGCAACAACCCGCCCGACTTCGCGCTCACCCGCAAGACCAACGGCTCGATTCCGATGGGGCGCATCGGCACGCCGGCCGACGTCGCCGAGGCCGTCGCGTTCTTTCTCGATCGGCGCAACGGTTACATCACGGGGCAACTGCTGTTCGTGTGCGGCGGCC
>Ga0326597_10010955_pt1 | contig 12052 bp, 9 predicted proteins | sample RVTome_12_FD_203789 | JGI IMG/M metagenome (GOLD analysis project Ga0326597, IMG submission 203789) | Soil microbial communities from uranium-contaminated site in the Upper Colorado River Basin, Wyoming, United States - RVT100D185 | ecosystem: Environmental > Terrestrial > Soil > Contaminated >... | reverse complement strand
CGTGAATGAACTACCCGGACCGGAAGAGGGATTCCGGGTGCTCGTCACCCGCAAATGGCCGCGCGGCATCCCCAAGGACGCAGTCGACCTGTGGGTCAAGGAACTGGGCGGAACCCCTGATCTGCTCAAGGAATACAAGCGAGGCAAGCTCTCCCAGGCCGGGTTCCAGGCGCGCTACATGGCCGAAACGTCCGAGCCGGGCCGCCAGGAACTCATCCTGGATCTCCAGCGCCGGGCGATGAACGGCAAGCAGTTGATCGTGATGTGTGACTTCGAAGACGAAGAGGGCTCCGTCCGCAAGATGTTGAAGGAAGTCCTCGAGGCATATTGACGCGACCTTCTGAATCGCGCCATTTTGACCCTTCTTTCGCCGCCAACGCGCCGTTCTGGCATTCCAGCAGTGGTCCAACGGTCGTCATTTGACGATTCTCCCCTGAGCGCGGGAAACCTCGATTCGGAACGAAACTTGTGATCTCCCTGGTCGAGCTCCGAATGGGTCGGAGTCCAAGTCTCACGGAGGTCTCTCATGTTCCGAAACGACTGGTTTGGTCGCTTTCCTTTCTTCGAGGCTGTTCCTGACGCCGGCACGCTGTTCGATCGGCTGCTGCAGGAGCGACCCGTCTATGCAACGCGCGCCTACCCTCCACTCAACGTCCGGGAGGACCCGGACAGGATCGAGGTCATGGCCGAGATTCCGGGCATCGACCCGAACACCTTGGATGTCAAGGTACAGGACAACACCCTGCTGATCCGGGGCTCCCGCACGCCGGACGAAGAGGGCGGCAAGCTGCTGCGCAGGGAGCGCCAGCGCGGCGCCTTCCAGCGTGAGGTCGCGCTGCCCGCCAAGGTCGATCACCATCAAGTCGAGGCGGAGTACCGGCTGGGGATCCTGACGATCACGATGCCCAAGGCCGCCGAAGCAAGACCCCACGTCATCAAGATCAAGTCGGCCTGAGGCCGACTCGCCAGAGGAGCAAGACGATGAGCCAGAAAGAAACCACCGAAGCCGTCCGCATGCAGAATACGGCGGAGCCCACGACCATCTATTCACCCTTCACCGACATCCTGGAGCGGGAGGACAGCATCCAGCTGCGCATCGACCTGCCCGGCATGGAAGCCAGCCAGATCGACGTCAAGTACGAGGACGGTACCCTGTCCATCGCGGCCGTTCGCAAGGACGTCGGTCCCGGCGACTTCCTCCACCAGGAGTTCGGCGCCACCCACTTCCGGCGGACGTTCACCATCCCGGACGGATACGACCCCGACAAGATCGAAGGCTCCCTGGAGGCCGGGGTGTTGACCCTGACGCTGGCCAGGGCCGAGAGCTTCCGGCCCCGGCGGATCGAGATCCACTGACCATTCGCCGGCCGCCTGCAACGGCGAAAGCCGCCCCGGCAAATGGTGCCGGGGCGGCTTTCGTCGTTTGCGCCGGTCAATACTTGAACGGAACGCGCAGGGTCCGGACTTCCTGGCGCGGCGTGAGCGGCGTCGGCGGCTGCATGGGGTCGGTGGCGATGTCGAAGCGGATCTCCCAACGCACGAACCGCTTGCCGTTCAGCAAGGTGATGTCGCTCACGAACCCGGTCGAGGTCGCGAGGTCGGGGCTGCCCGGGTTGGCCGCGTCCTCGTCGGCGCCCTCGAACCAGACTTCGACGCTCTGCGAGAAGGGGAACTCCACCCCATTGGGGATGTAGTCCGACCGCAACAGGTCGGGCGCGTCGACCTCGATGTCATTGACGAACGGCGTGAGCACATTGCCGAGTGAATCGGTCATGACCTCGCCGGTCGACGTGTTGGTCCCCCGGAAGAACGGACCGACGCCCGGCACTCCGAAGATCGGTCCGTTCAAGGTGCCGGCGGTGGTCACGATCGGCGGGCGGAACTCGGAGGTCACGGCGCCCAGGTCGTACCAGACCGAACGGGCCGTCGACCTCGGCGTCAGGGGCGTCGGGGTGAGGCTCATGTTCACCAGCGGAATGGCAGTGGTGGTCTGGTTACAGCGCATGTCGTACATGTTCAGACTCATCGAAGCCAGGGTGTGGCTGGCATTCACGTGGTTCTGCGCGCCCTGCGGTACGTGGATCTGCACCAGACCTGGTCCTCCAGGACCTCCGTCCGCAAACTGCAAGACCCTGCCGTCGCCGCCGGTAACCCCTTCCTCGTCTGATGATCTGATGATCTCGGCGAGATCCCCACACCCACCGGAGACATCGATCACCCCGTCGGACGGCAGGGAGGAGTCGTCCAGAAAGACGTTCACGCCCGCTTGAAGGATGACCGTGCCGCCGGCCCCGCCCCCAGCGCCGCCGCCCCGACTCGACCTGCCCGTGATCTCACCGCCGGCGCCCTTGCCGGCCGAGGCCAGGATCCTGGCCTCAGACCCGGCGAAGGTGATGGTACCCAGAGCCTGGATCAGGATCGCGCCACCGCCGCCGCCCCCGCTGCCGCCCCGGGAGTCCAGCAGGGTCAAGGGGAGACGCCATTGGTTGAAGACCAGGTCATTGCACTCCCAGGTCAGGCCTTCGGTCATCGAACCGGCGCCCCCGCCCCCCTGGCTGCCCTGGAGGACGTTGATCTCGCCGCCCGGTCCGATGAAGTTGTTGGTCATGTCCTCATCGGGAAACACCGCCGGCCCCGGCTCGCCGAACAGCAGGATCTTGGTGTTCTGCGGCCAGGTGGCATTGATGACCATGTCGTTGTCCTCGTCATAGATCAGCCCGGCCAGATACGCTTCGGCGAACGTCATCTGTTGACTGATCCGGGCCACGGCATTGGTCGGGTTGCCCGGCTGCGCATCGTAGTACGCCGGCGGGGGGGGAAACGGGTCGCCCGCGTTGAACTGAACGGGTAGATGGTTGCCCGCTCCCACGGCGCCGCGCCGCCCGCTGACCGGGATCAGCGGCTCCGGGCCTTGCGGTGAGGGGATGAACGGGGCGTTGGAACCGCCGCCACCGCCCGAACCCCGGGAGCCGTTGCCGTTTTGAGAGAAGCCCAGACAATTGCTGGCGATCAGGCCAGGAAGCGGGAGGGTGCATCCGCACTGGCCGCCACCGCCACCACCCGGACCGTGATTGCCCGGACCGAAGCCGGTCTGGCCGAACTGGGGCGTCTGGAGGAACCTCAGGTCCGTGGCGCCCGGCGGCGAAAAGAGCGGATGGCCATCGCCGCCCTTGCCCCCGCCCACGCCGGGGCTTCCGCCCGGCAAGGCCGTAATGGCCGAATCGAAGGTGTCGTCCCTGGTGCCGTTGCTGCCGCGAAGGTCGATCTGTCCTTCGATCAGGACGTCGCCCGTGGCGGTGATCACCAGCGGATTGCTGCCTCGGGCTAGCAGCGTCACGTTCTGCGTGATGTGGAAGTCGGTGAAGTGGAACACGCCGCCGCGAATCACGGTTCCGGCCCGCACATCCGGCGTGGCCCCGCTGAACAACGGGAAGGTCTGGAAGTCGGTGTCCAGTGTGATGATCATGTCCGGGTTCGTGGGCGGCTCGAAGCGGCCCAGCGAGCCATCGCCGCCGAAACCCCACGACGCCCGCAGCGTGTCCGAATCGCCCGCGTCCCAGCTCGCCTGTTGATCCACGACGTTGGCCAGCACCGGATCCTGATGCACCGTGTCGTCGAAATCCTCGAAGATGAAGTCGTCCAGGGCGGCGCCCGGATGAGGATCGACCGCCACCCGGTAGCGCGCGAGTTCGGTGAAGCCCGGCTCACCGTCGTCGTCGCCGTTCGCTCCCGACAGCGCCTCGAATTGATCGGAAAGTTCCAGTGCCAGCGTATGCCCGAGCGGCAGGAACCCATTCGGATAGAGCAGCACCTCGGCCCGCTTGGGCTGATTCAGGGTCAGGACCGCGGTCGTGCCCACCAACAGATCTTCGGGGACGCCCTCGGGCGAGAGCACCGCTCTGAGTCGGAAGCCATCGGACTGGTAATTCTCCGCATCCGAGCTGACCGGCCGCTTGAAAACGATCCGGAACGGCGGCCGCCGGTTTTCTGGAATCTGTGTGAACAGTCCGGCCGGGTCCTGGAACACAGCCGGATGGATGCCGCTCGCCCCGGCCTTGGGCCGGAGCTTCTTGAGCTTGACCTTGGGCGCCTTCTGCGGGGCGTTGCTGAAATACTGCTGGGGGATGTTCGTCGTCCGGAAGGTCACGGGCAGTCCGACGCTTGACTTGATTCCGGTCAGGTTGCGCACCGAGTTGACCGTCCCCACCGTCACGTCGATGGAATAGATCGTGTTCGGCAGCAACCCCGGCAGACCTTCGTTGCCGGAGATGTCGCTCGTGGCCGTGAAGGCGCTGGAGAGCGGCACGGTCGGCAGGCGGGGCGTGAAGATGACCTTGTCGCCGCGGACCTTGTACTCCCCGTACGCCAGTCCGTTGACCGGCTGGCCCAGCGTGTTCATCGCGTCGACCCGAATCCTGAGGCCCTCGGCCACACCGGGTGGCAGTTCGGGCTTGCCCGTGAACTCGAACACGATCACCTGCGAGAGCGGCGTCTGATCCGCGGGAGTGGTCGGCCCGCCCTTGCCCGTGAGGGAGGCCGGGAACCGGATCTTCTTCAGTTTGATGCCGCCGCCTGAGGCGGTTGGGGCGGCTGGGGCGGCCAGGACCGCCAGAAGTCCACACAGAAAACCCGGGAGCTTGCGGTAGTACATGTCGTTCTCCAGGTGGAGTCCCTAACAACGGGGCCAGGACTCACCTTTGCTTCGTTTCTTCCAACTGGAGCCTCACTCCTTCTAAGGATAACCGGTCCTCCCTGGATGGCCACCTCACGGCCGATTTGCGAGCACAAATCAGCCTCTCGGAACAACTTCCGGACAATCGACTCCACAGGGCCGAGGCGCCGGCACGCAAGGGTATAGGGGTGGAAGGTCGCTCAGTGACAGGTAGAGGGATCGAATCGATCACATTGGCCGCAGCCCGGAGGCGGTTGGTCCGCGCCCCTCACGTTGCCGAGCAGGTTGGCCACCGAGAACAGCCGGACCACGGGCCCCTTCCCGCTCTTCGACTCGGCGACGCACTGCTCGCCGCAGAATGCGAGCGGCTTCGAGCCCATTGGCTGCAGGGCCTCGAACCGCCCGTCACATTTCTCACACCTGTACTCGTAGATCGCCATTTCGGTCGCTCAGCTCGCCGGACCGGAAGAGGTCGGGACCGCATTTGGTAGAAGCATAGCAGATGAAGCTTCCTGGAAACCCCATTGCGCTGCTCGGCGCGCTGATCCCGCTCGGTCTCTCCACGGCCTGCTCCGGATCGGCGGCGCCGCAGATCGCCACGGCCCTCCCGCTCGGGTCGGTGAGGTTCGAGACGGGCGACCGCTACCGGCGAGGGCGAAAAGTGGAGAGCGACCAACCCCTGCGGGCGATCGATTGCCAGGAAACGAGTCTGGCCGTGCTGCAAGACGGAGGCCTGTTCCTGCTCGATCCGTTCGAACTGACCCTGGAGGCCAAGGTCAGGGTCCCGCCGGCGCGGGATCTGGCACGGCTTTCGGACCGGATCCTCCTGCTCACGGACACGGGCGAGCTGCAATCGTTCGCCCTGCCGGCCGGGGACCCTCCCGAGACGGCCGCCTGGCCGGTGCCGCACGCGCTCTGCCTGGCGGCGGGCCCGCGCCTGCTGGCAATCGGTTTCGATGACGGTCGCATCGCGCTCCTGCGTCACCCGGCCGCCGGAACGGAGCGGCTCGAGTTCGTCTCTGCTCTCGAGCTGGGCAAAGCCGCGATCAGCGCGCTCTGCTTTGGAGAGGGGGCGGCCAGCCGATTCCTGTACGCGGGCCTTTCCGGATCCGAGCAGCTGATCGTGATCGACCTCGAGAACCCGTCCGGCCCGACGGTCTGCAACCGGATCGATGCCGCCGAGCCGCGCTCGCTGTCTGGTTCCGGCCTGGACTTGTGGCTGACTCCCCGCGATGACTCGGTCGCGGGCCCGCTCGTCTACGACCTGCTCGTGCCCTCCTTGCCGCGGCTCGATGCAGAGCTGCCCTGGCGCGGGGCGCTCGCGGCGGAGCGGTTGGGCGAGCGGCTGTTCGTCCTGGAAGACGAGCAGACGCTGGCCACCTACACCCGCGTTTCGGCAGACAGCTTCGAAAAACCCTGAGTCGGGGCCGAACTGCTGACGAAGAGTGAGGACCCGATGCACCTGATCCTGATCTGCCTTCTGCTGAGCGCTCCGGCCACCGATCTGTTGACGGTGCGCGGGATGCTCCAGGACGGCTCGGGCCAGCCGGTCGAGCGGGCCCTCGTCCGGCTCCTGCCGATCGACGCCCGCTCCCGGATCAGCGGTTCGCTCGCGGTCGCCGGACTGAGCGGACCGGATGGATCGTTCGAACTGGTCTTGAACCAGGCCGCGGATGCGTTGCGGCTGGACGTGCGCGCCCCTGGATTCGCTCCCTCGTTGATCGACCGGATCGAACCCACGCTGGGCGAGATCGATGTCGGGCCGGTGCTGCTGCTGCCGGGCATCACGATCACGGGACGGGTCTTGGATCGAGCGGGCGCGCCGATCGCCGGCGCTCGGATCTTCACCCGGACCGCTTTTCATCGCGGAGTCCGGGACGCCGTCCACGAGGTCGAGGCCGAAACCGGCGAGCGCGGCCAGTACCGCCTCGAGGGTTTGCCGGCGGGCGTGATTTCGATCGGCGCGGCAGCGGACGGCTTTCGGTTCTCGGTCGCATCCGAGCTCGACCTCTCCGACCCGGTTCTGCACCAGGTCGATTTTGCGCTCGAACCCGCGCACCCGTTCCACGGAAGGGTGGTCCAGGCCGGCCGGCCGGTCGCCGCGGCCCTGGTCGAAGTCCGAATGGGAGCGGCTCCGGACGTCTTCTTCAGGTCCCTCGAGGTGACCGATGAACAGGGCCGTTTCGAACTTCCAGGACTGCCGCGGAAGCTCGAGGAACTGCAGCTCCGGATCACGGCCGAGGGGTTCAGTCCGGCCGAATTCCCCGCCGGGACGCCGCCCGCCTCCGGCGACTACGAACTGAACCCCGCCCGGATGATCCGGATCGAGACCGCCTCCGAGCGGGAAGCCGTGGTCATCGACCGGGTCGAGTTCGAGGTCTACACGCGGACGCCGGACGGCTGGACCCGGAAGGACGGGCTGGTCACCGGGGAGAGCGCCGGAGTCGTGACGCCCGATGTCTGGCTCGTTCAGGTGCCCGCGGGCGACACCGCCCGCTTCCGGGTCCACTCGATCGATGGGCGCGTCTGCCGGATCGGCGACGTGCTGCTTGGGGAGCCCGACCTGGCGGTGGTGGCGGCGTTTTCGCCCTGGCTGTCCGTCACCGGCCGGATCCTTGCGCCGGCAGGCGACAGCGTGGCCGGGCAGCGCGTGGAACTGCTCGTTCCGTCCTCCTCTCAGGCAGGTTTCCGCCTCGGCCGCGTGACCCGCTCCGACAGCCACGGACGGTTCGAGTTCGATCAGCTCGAGCCCGGGGACTACCTCGTTCGGGAGTTCTCCAGGGAGGGCGTCTCCCAGCCGGTTCGCTGCTCGTTGGCGGCCGGCCGGCCGACCGACCCGGTCGAGCTCGATCAGATGCGGCCCGCTTCGCTCAGCGGCCACCTGCGAGTCCACCGAGAGCCTCCGGGAACTCCTGTATTGATCAGGGCTTATCGCCTTGATTCCGGGGATCGCCGGCGGGGGGATTGGCAGGAGGTCGCCGCGGTCCGGACCGATGCGCGGGGGGCCTACGAGATCGCCGGGCTGCCGGCCGGATCGATCGCCCTGGTGCCGGTCCGCCCTCCCGAGGTCCAAGATGGGTCGCAGATCGACCGGGGCCTCGAGCGCCCGCCCGAACTGGACTGGGGCTGGCCCTGGGTGGTCCGCCTGGATGCGGGCGAGTCGGCGTTGCTCGATCTGGAGGTCCAGTTTCCAGCCCGCGCCTGGCTGAGCGGCACCGTGAGCGTCAATGGGGAGCCGCTGCCCGGACTGCCATTGACCTTTCGGCCGAAGGATGGCCGATCCTCGGCCGGCGGCCGCTCGGGACTTTTGGGGCGCTACCGATTCCGGTTCGAAGGCGAGGGCCGCTACGAGCTGGCCGTGCCGGGAGGTCCGCTGGCGACCTCCGTCGCGGTCGAACTCCAGGAAGGGGTCGATCAATCGATCGATCTGGAACTCAGCGCCGGTGAAGTCCGAGGCCGGGTGGCGCTGTCCGAGGTGCCGCCCGAGATCCGCGTGCGGCTGCAGTTGAAACAGGAACCCGTATCGCCGGACGAGCATCCCCAGTTTCAATGGACGGAGCAATGGTTGGTGACGCCGGCCGAAGATGGCTCCTTCCGCTTCGCGGAGGCGCCGGCGGGGATCGCGAGAGTCGTGGCGCACGATGGAAGCAAGCGCCTCGCGGCGGCGGCCTCCGATGCGTTCCGAATCGAAGCGGGGCGGATCGTCGAGGTGCCCGAGCTCAGGCTTCCACCCGGCAGCAGGCTGACCGCCGTGCTGCAGGGACCGAGCGGCGTGAAGTTACCGTTCGCCACGCTCGAACTGCGCGCCGCGCCGGGGGCCGTCGCGCTGCCCGAACGGTACGACGCCTGGTTCGTGGGCGATTCGGCGACGGTGTTCGGCCTGCCGCCGGGCCGGTTGATCGCGCGCGTCCGTCCCCACGGCGATTTCAGGGTCTCGGACGAGCAGGTGGTCGAACTGCACACGGAAGGATCGGAAGGATCGGCAGTGACGCTCATGTTCCAGGTCACGAGGGAGAATCGTTGACGCCGCCGCGCGCGCTCAAGAAAACGCATCCGCCTTCACCGCGCCGGCGCTAGCATGCTGGGGCTCGGGAGGGCGTCATGTCCATGCAACGATCCGCGGTCCTGTTGCTGAGTCTCTTTTCCGTGTTCCCCCTGCTGGCGGGATGCGATCTGCTCTCGGTCGTGCCGACCGAGGGCTCGCCGCTGCAGCCCGACTACGGCCGGCCGCTGCCGCCGGGCGAGATGGCGCTGGAGAAGATCACCGATCCATCGATGTATCCCGACTTCGGTCTGGGCTTCGGCGAGCGCGACTCGATGCTGCTCGCGATCGATGGAACGCTCGACTACTTCGCCAAACCCTCCTCGCTGCAGTGGTTCCCGTACCTCGATATCAGCCACGAGCGTTCGATCATGAGCCTCGAGGCCTTCCGCGACCTGCTTCAGACCGCGACCTCCGCGGAGGAACTCAACCAGGGTATTGTCGAGAACTTCGACGTGTACCGCTCCAAGGGCTGGGATCGCTCGGGGACGGTCCTGTTCACCGGCTATTGCCAGCCGATCTACGACGCGTCGGAGGTACGGACGGAGAGGTTCCGCTTCCCGCTCTACGGGCTGCCCGAGGAACTGCTGAAGGACGAGTTCGGCACCCCACTCGGCTGGCGCGGGCGCACGGCCTCCCCGACGCGCAAGGAATTCAGCGACGGGTTCCTCGAGGGACGCGGCCTCGAGCTCTACTGGCTCGAGGGTGAACTCGAGGCCTACATCGTGCATGTCCAGGGTTCGGCCAAGCTGCGCCTGCCGGACGGATCGATGCGCGAGGTCGGCTATGCGGGCAAGACCGAGCGCCCGTACGTCGGGCTCGGCGCGTCGCTGGTCGAGGCCGGCAAGATCGATCGGGGCGCGCTGAACCTGTTCGCCGTCAAGCAGTACTTCGAGCGGCACCCGGACGAGCTGCGGGAGTTTCTGGACCGCAACGAGTCGTATGTCTTCTTCACCGAGAGCGAGGGCGGACCGTACGGCAGCATGAACATTCCGGTCACGCCGTACCGGACGCTCGCGACCGACAAGAAGGTCTTTCCCCGGGGCGGCATCACCTTCGCCGAGACGACGGTGCCGACGACTTCAGGCGGATACCAGCCGTTCCACCAGTTCGGCGTCGATCAGGACACGGGCGGCGCGATCCGGTCGGCCGGCCGGGCGGACATCTTCCTCGGCACCGGACCGCAAGCCGAGCGGATCGCCGGCGGCACCAATGCCGAAGGGATGCTCTGGTACATCTACTTGAAGGACGACGCCGATCAGCTCAGCGCAGCTCGGTGAGCGCGAACTGAATCGTGAAGCCGAACGAGATCAGGACCGCCAGCCCGCAGGCCAGCGCACCAAACCGGGCCCCGTCCGACTCGCGGCCGCGATTCACCCGGTAGACGTCGAACGTCCAGGCCAGGGCGAATCCGGCCAGGGCGCCGCCGGCATGGGCATAGTTGTTGATCCCGGGGAACAGGAAACCGAAGACCAGCCCGAACACGAGCCAGCGGATGCCGTAATCGCGGATGAGTTGCCCGTGCGTTCCGCCGCGGCGTTTACCGTAGGCGATCGCCGCGCCGATCATCCCGAACAGCGCTCCCGAGGCCCCCACCGACAACCCGACGAACGGCAGGCTGACGAGATTCCCCACGATCCCGGTGAGCACGAACAGGATCGCGAAGCGAGCCGGGCCATAGGCCTCCTCGATCAGCGGCCCGAGCTGGTACAGCGCGACGCCGTTGAACAGGATGTGCATCAGATTGCCGTGGAGGAAACAGGCGGTGATCAGGCGCCACCACTGTCCCTGTTCGAGAATGAACGGGGTGTAGTGCGCGCCGGTCAGGACCAGGATTCGACCGTCCGGGCTGAAGCTCGAGAGACCGCCTTCCGAGGATCCGACCAGCTTCTGGGAGATCAACACCGTCACCAGGTAGATCGCCACCAGCGCCATGACCAACGGCTTCGAGAGGTGCGATCCCAGCGGAAACATCCGGTCCAGGAGCGGCCGCAAGCCGAAGAGCGCCGGGTAGAGGCGGCCGCACTGGGTGCAGCGTTTCGCATCCGGTTCCACCAGTCCACCACAGTTCCCGCAGGTCGAGACCGTCATCCGCTCCTCGTCTTTCTCCGGCCGGTTTGTCGCTATGATCTATCGGGATAGCGTAGAACACCTGCTCCGGAACGAAACCACCATGCCCGAGTTGAACCGATGAACATGCTTCTGGTGGGCGTGCTGGCCCTGCTGCCCGCCGAGGAGCAGGCGGCGCGCCCGGTGCTCCTCGAGGAGTCGTTCGACGCCGAGCCGGCCGGGCTGGAAGCGGTCGAGGGTCGCCTTCGATACGAGGACGGTCAAGCCATCGGTGAGGACGCGCGACTGGTGAGCCGGCGCGCGTTCTCCGGGGACCTGGCGATCGAATGGAGCGTGAGCGCGGCCGAGCCCGGCGCGGAACTGGCTGTACGTCTCGAAGGAGAGCAGATCGAGCTGCGGCTCGAGTACGGGCCGGCCGGGCGGGCAGAGCTCCGGCGGAACGGCGAACTCCTCCGATCGGCGCCGCTCCCCCCGCAGGCAACCGCGCCCCTCAGGCTCGTGAACCGCGGCCCGGTGCTCGAGTTCCTGATCGGTGATCGGGCGCTGTTCGACGACCAGCAGGAGCAGCCGCTGGCCGGCGGGCGAATCGGACTGGCGATCCGCGGCGGCGAGATTCGAATCGACCAATTGACCGTCGAACGCCTGCCCTGGTGGGGCGACACGGTGCAACTGGAGGGAGACGGCGCGGAGCGGGTGGCCGCGCTGGCGTCGCGGCCGATCACCGAATTCTCGCTCCTGGACCCCTTGCCCGCGCGCATCGATCCGATCTTCCGGATCGAGGTCGAGGGCGAGAGCGAACCGCTGGTGGTGCGCATGTGCGGCGTCCGAGAGAGCGCGGAGAGCCTGCCGTTGCTCAAGCAGGCGCTGGCGCTGGCGACGATCCGGCCCTACCTGCGGGTGCGGATTTCGGAAGGCGAACCGGAGCACGCCGCGGCCGTGCCGGGCGAGGGACCGTTCGGACCGTTCACCGTCCACCATCCGACGGTGCTGATGGAAGTCGACGCGCTGGTGGGCATCCTTGGCGCCTGGCCGACGCTGACGCTCTGGAACGTCGACGCCGATCGGATCCTGGACCGCACCGTACCGGGCGGACCCATGGGCCGGGGCATCTGGGCCGAGATTCCCGAGGATTGCAGCAGACTGCGGCTCACGCTCGAGATCCCGGGACGCGAGAGCATCGAGCATGACGTGGTGCTGAATCGCCGATGAGGTGGGACCCGTGGGGTGTGCTGCTGCTCGGGCTCCTTGGACTGCCGGGGTGCAGGTCG
>Ga0326597_10010954_pt1 | contig 12052 bp, 8 predicted proteins | sample RVTome_12_FD_203789 | JGI IMG/M metagenome (GOLD analysis project Ga0326597, IMG submission 203789) | Soil microbial communities from uranium-contaminated site in the Upper Colorado River Basin, Wyoming, United States - RVT100D185 | ecosystem: Environmental > Terrestrial > Soil > Contaminated >... | reverse complement strand
TTCTCCATGATGTTGCGGACGTGGCTCTTGACCGTCGGGAGCGCGATCTGAAGGCGCGAGGCGATCGCCTTGTTGCTCGATCCTTCGGCGATCAGCGCGATCACCTCCTGCTCACGGGGCGTGAGACCCGCGGACTCGAAGGCGCGACGCCGCGGTCGGGCGATTCCGTTTCCGGTGATCTGCGAAAAGAGCGCCTCGGTCATCTCGGGAGGAAGGACCTTCGCCCCGTCCACGACCGCGCGGATGGTGCTCACGAGTTCCTCCAGCGTCGCGTCCTTGAGGATGAATCCCGACACGCCCGCATGCACCCACTCCACCAGCCCATCCTGCACCGCAACGATGTCCATGGCGATGACCTTGGCGTCGGGCACCGTCGTCCGGACCTGTTCGGCGATCCGCAGCGCGTCGCCGTTCGGCAGCCGGCTGTCCAGCAACACGACCTGCGGTTCCACGTCGCTCAGCCGCGACAAGTCGCGCCCGCACCCCGTCACCACATGGATGTCGGGCAGGCCGTTCAGCAGCGTCGAGATGCCTTCTGAGACCAGCCGGTTGTCCTCGATGAGCGCGATGGAGATCATGGGCTTCGCCGGAACGGGTGAGCTTTCCGCTCGAGGGAGGGGCAAGGGCTGTGCCATGGTGACCATTGTGGATGAAGGCGCTTGCTCATGGAACCCGGATTCGATGGGAATGAGACGGGATGCGCAAATCCGCGTTCGTTCGCGCCATCATTATGTTTGGTCGCAAGCCTTACCACCAACCCCACATCCGAGGCCAGCCATGAACAAAGCCATCCAGACGGCGCTCAATGAGCAGATCGCCGCCGAGTTCTCCGCAGCTTATCTGTATCTCGCGATGTCGGCACATTTCGTCGAGCAGAACTTCAACGGCTTCGCCCGTTGGATGCGCGCCCAGTCCGAGGAGGAGGCGCAGCATGCGATGCGCATCTACGGGTACCTCCTGGAGCGTGGCGGGCACGTCGAGCTGGGCGCCGTGACCCCGCCCCCGAAGAAGTTCGGGAGCCCGTTGGAGATCTTCAGGGCGGCGCTCGACCACGAGCGCGAGGTCACGAAAAGCATCCACGACATCTACGAGCTCGCCCGCTCGAAGAAGGACTACGCAACGGAGATCGAGCTGCAGTGGTTCGTGACGGAGCAGGTCCAGGAAGAGAGCAGCGCGGAGTTGACCGTCGAGCAGCTCACGCGCGCGGGTGACGATGTCTCCGCGCTCCTCCTCCTGGACCATCAGTTCGGCCGGCGCGACGGAGACTGAGGAGCGCGCCGAGGTGAACGGAGGCGGCCCGCCGAGGATCGAGCGGGTGGAGCATTTCGGTCGGAGGGGCCTCGAGGTGCGGCTGCACCTCACGGACGGTGAGCCGCTGCGGATCGCCCTGGAGGCATTCGAACGGTCGGGCCTGGGCGGCGGGGACGACCTTCCAGGCGACCGCCGGCGACGCGCTCCGCGCGGGTGTCGAGCGGGCGCTGGAGCGCGCCCGCGAGGGCTGAGATCGCCCCCACCTACCCCCTCCCCTAACCCAGCAACGCCAGGAACACCCCCGCAGTGACGGCCGAGCCGATGACGCCGGCGACGTTAGGGCCCATGGCGGACATGAGGGGGTTCACCCGACCGCGTGTCTCGTCCGAGACGAACTGCTGCACGACCCGCGCGGACATGGGCACCGCGGAGACGCCGGCCGCCCCGATGCACGGATTGATCCGGTTCCCTTCCGCCAGGAACAGATTGAGCAGCTTCGCGAAGAGGATCCCTCCGGCGGTGCTGAACGCGAATGCGACGGCGCCGAGCGCGAGGATCATGAGGGTCTGGAGCCTCAGGAAGTTCTCCGCCCCCATCGTGCCGCCCACCACGAGTCCGAGCAGGATGGTCACGATGTCGATCATGGGCCCGCCAGCCGTCTTCTTGAGACGGTCGGTCACGCCCGACTCCCGCACGAGGTTGCCGAACATGAGGAGGCCCAGGAGGGGGGCGCTGGAAGGGACGGCCAACGACGCGACGATGCCCGTCACGATCGGAAAAAGGACGACCGTCGCCTTGGATACCGGCCGGGCCTGAGGCATGTCGATGGCCCGCTCCTTCCTGGTCGTCAGCAACCTCATGATGGGCGGCTGGATGATGGGCACGAGCGACATGTAGCTGTAGGCCGCGACCGCGACAGCGCCGAGCAGGTGCGGCGCGAGCTGGATGGTGATGAAGATCGACGTGGGACCGTCGGCTCCCCCGATGATCCCGATCGCCGCGGCCTCCTGCGCGGTGAACCCGAGCAGGTAGAACGCCGCGAGCGCCGCCACGAAAATGCCGATCTGGGCCGCGGCCCCGAGCAGGAACGTGAGCGGCCGCGCGAGCAGGGGGCGGAAGTCGGTCAGCACTCCCACGCCCAGGAAGATGAGGGGCGGGAGCAGCTCGGTCCGGATGCCGGCGTCGTAGATGACCCCCATGATGCCGTCCGCGTACGAGCCCATGTCCGCCTGCGGCAGGTTCGCCAGCAATGCCCCGAACCCGATCGGAATGAGCAGCAAGGGCTCGTAGTTGCGCGTGATCGCCAGGTAGAGCAGCACCCCGGACACGACGAACATGACCACGTTCCCGAGCGTCAGGTTCGCGAGCCCCGATTGCGAGAACAGCTCGATGAGGATTTCCATCGCGCCGCTCAGCCCACCGTCAGAATCGGGGTCGTGCTGTCGATCTCGTCGCCCACCCCGACGTGCACCGCGGTGACCGTGCCGGCCAACGGGGAGCGTATATCGTGCGTGGCCTTCATCGCCTCCACGACGGCGATCACCCCTCCCTCCTCCACGCGGTCACCGACCTTCACGCGGATGTCCACCACTTCCACGGCGCCCGCGAAGGTCGAGTGCACCGGGGCTCCACCCCCCCCAGCCGACGGGGCACCGAGTCCGCTGGCCTGGCTCGCCGGCGAAGCTCCGCCGAGTGGTGGCCTCGCATGGTCGCCGCCCGCCCCGAGCGGCTCGAACGTCACGGTGAAGGTCCGGGTCTTCCCCCCCTCCTGCACCGTGCACTTCGTGCTGAACGGTCCCGGGGCAGCGGTGGCGGCCGCGGGTGCCCAGCCCGCCCCCCGCACCGGCACGTTCTCCTCGCCGCGCATGCTCGCCCTCAGCGGAATGTCGATCTTGGAGGTGCCCGTGAGCAGCCGGATTCCCTCGTTCACCTCCATCCGCTTGCCCGGCACCATCGACGAGAGAACGAGAAAGACATTCTCTTCCGTCACTTCGATATCGCGCTCCTGAAGCGCCTGCCGCGCCGCCTCGATGTTGTTCGGCGCGTCGAGTGGATCGCCCGTGAAAGGCTCGGCGCCGAGCTGCTCGGACGCCTGAGCCACCACCTCCGGATCGGGAGGAAGCGGGGTCCGGCCGAAGTATCCGAGCACGGCCTTGCCATACCCCGCGTCGATCTTCTCCCACCGACCGTAGAGCACGTTGTTGAACGCCTGGAGCCAGTACTGCTGGCTCCCCGGGGTCACGCTCGTCCAGGCGCCGCCCGCCTCCACCACCACGGGAAACTCGGCCAGCACCTCCGTGTAGCGGTCGAGAATGCCCGCCTTCTCCATCATGTGCACGTTCGGCCCGATGGCTCCGCCCGGCATCGGAAAGCCGAGCACCCTCGCGTCGGGCGTGGTCATCGTCGGGTTGAAGGCGTAGGCCGAAAGAGACTCCTCCAGCATCGACTCGATCCCGGCCAACCGTCCGACGTCCAGGTCGAGTGAGTATCCGGTGCCCTTGAGGGAGTGGGCCAGAGCCCGGGCGTCGGGCTGGGATGTTCCGGCGGCCAGGGGTCGGATGGACAGATCGACGCCGTCGACGCCGCCGTGGATGCCCGCCATGTAGCACGCGACTCCGGTGGCGGCCGTGTCGTGGGTGTGCATCCAAAGCGGCATCTCCGGAGGCATGATCTTCTTGAGTCCCACCGCGGTCTCGTAGACCGTGACCGGGTCGGTGGTGCCGCTCGCGTCCTTGAGACAGATGCTGTCGATATGCATGCCGCTCTCGAGGATCTGGCGGCCGATGTCGATGTAGAACGCCGGCGTGTGCACGCGTTCGGATTGGAACGGCAGCCCCATGAGCGCGATCACCACCTGGTGGTGCATGCCCGCGTCCACGATGGGCTTCCCCGTGCGTACCAGGTTTCGCACGTCGTTCATGTAGTCGAAGTTCCGGTCCCATGTCGTGCCCGCGGCCGCCATCAGCCGCGCCTGCAGCCCCAACGCCTCCGGGGACTGCGTCGTGAGCGTCACTCCGGACACGGAGCGCGTAAGGATCTGGAGATCCACTTCGGGGCCCACGGCGGCGCGCATCTGCCGCATGTTCTCGAACGGATTCCGGCCCAGGTAGAAGAGCGGCGCCTGAAAGAGCGCGCCTCCCCCGAACTCGAAGTGCCGAATGCCTATCTCGGCCGAAGCTTCCATGGCGGGCAGGAAGTCCTCGAGACGGACCTTACCGCCGAACGTGCTCTGCAGCCCGTCCCGGAAGGGGGTGAACATCACACGTACGCGCTTCGGTGTATCGGTGAAGATCATCGATCTTCCTGGATGTTCGTGACCTTCGTGTCTGGATACGCGCGGGCTGCCGCCGATGTGATGGCAGCGAGGAGCGCGGGGTCGTGGTCGGCGACGGGCGGGAACAGCGCGGTCAGCGCGCGGATCAGCCCCGCGAGCAGGGACAACAGCGCGAGCACCGCCGTGAAGGCCGCGGCGCAGACGACGAAGAGGTTCGGTTCGGTCACGAGACTCGTTCGGGTTGTGGCAAACCGCCAATATGGGGGGCGGGGCGTCGACGTCAAACACGGACCAGCCGGCGGCCCGCGGTTGCTGCCCGGCCACGCGGCAGGTAGCTACCCCTTCCGGGCTTCGTATCGGGACGACCTCGCCCATCCACGACTGGAGCCAGCCATGCGCGATCGTGACGTGACCTTCACCGGAGTCGCCGGAGACCGGCTGAGCGCCAGTCTCTCCAGCCCGCTGGACGGACAGATGCGCGCCTGCGCCCTCTTCGCGCACTGCTTCACCTGTTCGAAGGATCTCAAGCCCGTCAAGAACATCACGCGCGCGCTCACGCAGGCGGGGATCGCCGTGCTCCGGTTCGACTTCACCGGCCTCGGGGAGAGCGACGGCGACTTCGGGGACACCACCTTCTCCTCCAACATCGGGGACCTCCTCGCCGCGGCGCGATACATGGAGCGCGAGCTCGAGGGCCCGGCCATCCTGGTCGGGCACTCGCTCGGGGGCGCGGCCGCGCTGAGCGCCGCCTCCAGCATCGAGTCGTGCCGCGCCGTCGCGACCATCGGAGCCCCCTTCGACCCGGCGCACGTCACCAACCTCTTCGGGGACAGGATTCCCGACATCGAAGCCGATGGCGTTGCGGAGGTGACCATCGCCGGCCGCGCGTTCACGGTGACGCGCGAGTTCCTGAGGGATGTCCAGGGCCGTCGGATGGAGGAAACGCTCGCCACCCTCGGGCGCCCGCTTCTGCTCTTCCACTCGCCGGTCGACAACGTGGTCGGTATCGAGAACGCCGCGAAGCTCTACACCGCGGCCCGGCATCCGAAGAGCTTCATCTCCCTGGACGACGCGGATCACCTGCTGCTCGACGAGGGCGATTCCCTCTACGTGGGGAACGTGCTGGCGGCGTGGGCGGACCGGTACCTCGACCCCCGGCCCGAGGCCGTGTCCCATGAGCCGGAAGGAGATGGGCCGGTATCCGCCCGTACGGAGGCCGGAGAGGGATTCCTGACCGAGATCCTCGCCCGCGGCCACGCGATCCTCGCGGACGAGCCAGTCTCCGTGGGGGGCTCGGATCTGGGCCCGACCCCGTACGATCTGCTGGCCGCCGCTCTTGGTGCGTGTACGACAATGACGCTCCAGATGTACGCGAAACGGAAGGGATGGCCGCTCGAGGAGGCGTCCGTCCGGCTCGAACATCAGAAGCTCCATGTGAAGGATCAGGAGGAGGCGTGCATGGGCCGGGAGCCGAGGCTGGACTCGCTCGAGCTCGAGGTCAGGCTCGAAGGGCCGCTCGACGACGAGCAGCGTGCCCGCCTCATGGAGATCGCGGACCGCTGTCCGGTCCACCGCACGCTCAGCGCGGGCGTGGTGATCGAGACGCGGGCGGCCGAGTGAGGACCCCAACGCGACCCGTCCCCGGTCCCTCAACCCTGCTCGAGACCCTCTTCGACGACGAGACGCGTGAGTCCCGCTACCGTCCGGATGCGGAGCTTGGTCATGAGGCGCTCCCGGTGCGTCTCCACCGTACGCGGTGAGATATCGAGCTTCTCCGCGATCTCACGGTTGGTGAGCCCGTCCGCGACGAGCAGCAGAACTTCGGTTTCCCGCGCCGTCAGGCTGTCCATGCGGCTCTTGCGCTGTTCCCGCTCGAGCTCGGCACGCAGCCCCACGCTGAGCTGGTGGGTCACACGCTCGGCGAAGTACTCGCGTCCTTCGTGGACCGTCTGGATCGCCTTGCGGAGCTCGGCCGGCGCGACGTCCTTGAGCACGTAACCGTCGGCACCCGCCCGCACCGCCTGCAGCACGTACTCCGGGTCGTCGTGCATGGACAGGATCAGGATACCCGCTTCGACCCCCTCCTCGCGCAGAGCGCGCGTGACCTCCAGCCCCGTCCTCTCCGGCATGGTGACGTCGAGCAGGATCACGTCGGGGCGGTGTTCCCTCGCGAGTTCGAGCGCCTCGTCGCCGTCAGCGGCTTCCGCGACGACCTCGAGCCCGTCCACCTCTTCGAGCACGATGCGGATACCTTGCCGCACCACCGTATGATCGTCCGCGATCATCACGCGTATCTGGTCGTCGCTCACTCTTCGCTGCTCCCGTCCGTGGGAAGGAATACCCTCACGCGTGCGCCCCCCGCTTCGGTGTTCTCCATCACGAAGTCACCCCGCAGCGCGGTGATCCGTTCCCGTATCCCCGCGAGCCCGCCTCGACTCCTCAGCCTCGATACGGCCTCGTCGCTGAAGCCGGCGCCATCGTCCTCCACGCTCAGCGACACTCCGCCGTCCGCCATCTCCAGCCGCGCCCGCACCTGTGTGGCACCGGCGTGCCGCACGGCATTCGCCAGCGCTTCCTGGAGCATGCGGTACAGCGCGACCTCGCCATCGGCCGAGAGCCCGGGCAGCCGCCCGCGGGGAGCGTCGAAGTGGATCTCGATCGCGCCCTGCTCCTGGAAGTCCCGTATGAGGGCCCGCAACGAGGGAACGAGGCCGAGATCGTCGAGCGCCATGGGACGCAGGTTGCGGGTGACGCTCCGAATGCTCCGGATGCCCTCGCCCACCAGCGTCTTCGCCCGTTCGAGGCCGGGCGCCATCGAGGCGTGGGCGCGCTCCTGGAGCATGCCGAGCTGCATGTTCAGGGCAGCCAGCACCTGCGCCGTCTCGTCGTGTAGCTCGCGCCAGAGACGATTCCGCTCCTCCTCGTGCTGGCGCACCATACGCGCCTGAAGCCGCTCGAGCTCTTCCGTGCGCAGCTCGAGATTGTGGTGGAGCCGCTCGTTGGCGAGCGACGCGCCCACCTGCTGCCCGAACGCCAGCAGGAACCGGTTGTCGAGCACCGTGAACGGATCCCGGGCCTCGCCGACGACGACGAGCGCACCCACGATCTCCTCGTCCCTCAGAATCGGCAGGGCCGCGGTGTATGCGTGATCCCAGGACGCGCGCTCACCTCCCGCCCCCGGATCGTTGAGTGCCACCGGCACGCCACCGCGACACACACGCTCAGCGCTCGCGAGCGCGGTCTCGGGCGGACGCTCGAACGGCCAGAGCGCCGCCACGCCCGCGCCGTGGACAAAACGACCGGACACACCGCCCTGCTCCTTCACGTCTCGCAGGTAGAGCGCGGAGCCGTGCACGCCCCTCAATCCCAACGCGCGTCGAAGCACCGCCTCGGTCGTCGACTCGTCGCTCCGCGGCGCTCCCTGGAGCTCGGAGGAGAGCGCCGTGAGGGTCCGGAGGCCCTGATCGAGATCCTCGAGCACGAGAAACAGGATCCCGAGACCCATGCCCGCCTCGAAGACGATGTCGAGGTAATATCCCCAGGGATTCCAGATGCCCTCGGCGCGCAGCAACGGGTAGTCCAGGTGGTGGAGCGCCCAGAGCGCCAGCACGGCGACGAGGAACCGGGCGGCGGGGGACCCCACGAGCCGGTCGTAACGCCAGAAAGCCCAGGCCGTCCACGCCGTCGTGACGCTCAGGAAGGCGACCATGGGGCCGGCCGCCCAGAGGAAGCTGTCGAGCACGTAGATGGCCACGTACGACCATGCGACAGGAAGCGCCACGAACCCCAGATAGCGGCGGTTCCATTCGAGATTCTGGGAGAAGACCAGGGCGGCCCACAGAAGCGCGAGCGCGGTCCATCCGGTCGTCACCTGATGCCAGAAAAGCCACCATGACACACCCGTGTGCAGGAATGTGGTGATCGCCAGGATGCGCAGCGAGTACAGGATCCAGGCGAGCGACCAGATGCCGAAGTACCGCTTTCGATACCGCTCGTGGAGCACCCAGCAAAGCCCGACGAGGCCGAGCGTGACGGCGAGCTGGAGGTACGCGGCGGCGAACTCGGTCGTCCAGGCGCCCGGAACGGAGATGTCCATGCCCCGGAAGATCCCGAGACGAGCCCTCGGAGGCAACGTGCGCCGCCGGACGTGCGCCGACGAGGGTCACGGCCCTATGTTCGCGGGAGCGGCCCGCCGATTCATCCCCGAGAGACGCCCCTGATGCCCCTCGCGACCCAACCGCCGAGCCTCTTCGCAGACCGTGTGCATCGAATCGGCACCGAAGCCGCATTCGAGCTCGTCACCCGCATCGCGGAAGTGGAGGCCGACGGCGCTCGGGTCATCCGCTGCAATCTCGGGCAGCCGGATTTCCCCCTGCCGCGGCACATCGCCGAAGCGGTAAAGGAGGCCATCGACCGTGGACTGACCACCTACTGCGATCCCCAGGGGATTCCGGAGCTACGCGCCGCCGTGGCCGCATCCGTGGGCGCGCGCACCGGGCTCGACATCGACCCCGCGCGCGTCGTCGTCTACCCGGGCGGGCGACCGCCCATCGGCCTCGCCCACATGGCCTACACGGAGGCGGGATCCGAGGTCGTGTATCCCTCGCCGGGATATCCGCTGTTCGAGTCGTTCATCCCCTACTTCCGCTCCGTCCCCGTCCCCATCGTCCTGCGTCGGGAGCTCGACTTCGGGCTTGGGCGCGCCCAGCTCGAGCCCCTGCTCACCGAACGCACCCGGCTGATCTTCACGAACTTCCCGTCCAATCCGACGGGTGGCGTCGCGACCGAGCCGCAGCTGCGGGAGTTGGCCGAGTCGATTCTCGAGCGGACCGGCGACCACGTCCGGGTCTACAGCGACGAGTCCTACGAGGCAATCACCTTCGACGGCGTGCCGCACATTTCCATCGCTTCGATGCCGGGGATGGAAGCACGCACCATTATCGCGTCCGGGGTGTCGAAAACCTACGCGTGGACCGGTGGGCGGGTCGGGTGGGCCGTGTATCCGACGGTCGAGGAGGCCCAGGCGCACCGCAGGCTGGCGATCAACTTCTTCGCCTCCCTGCCCCCCTACAATCAGTGGGGCGCGGTCGAGGCGCTCACTTCGCCCGAGAGCGCGCCCGCCATCCGCCACATGGTCGAGGCGTTCCAACGGCGTCGGGATCTGGTGCGCGCCGGGCTGGCCCGCATCCCCGGCGTGTCGTGCGCGAAGCCGGGCGGCGCCTTCTACGTCTTCCCGGACGTGGGCGGCATGCTCGAGACGCTGGGTGCCATGAAGGCATTCGCATCCTTGCCACCCGACGTCCAGGCCCGCACCAGCCCCGCGACCCTCTTCCAGCTCTTCCTCCTGCACCGCCATCACGTGGCCACGCTGGACCGTCGCGCCTTCAACGTGCACGGCAGCGAAGGGCAGCATTTCCTGAGGATCTCCATCGCCAACAGCGACGACGAGCTCGCCGAGGCCGTCGAGCGCATCGCGCGCGCCGCGGAGGACACCACGGGCTTCGAAGGGTTCGTGCGCTCGGGCGTTCCCCTCACGCCGTGAACGCTTCCAGTCCCCGCACCACGGGAGTGACTTCATGAGTAGACCGTTCGGACCGCGCCGCGCCGTTTGGATCGAGATCGACCGCGCCGCCGAAGGGATCGCCACACCCGAGGAGCTCGCCGCTCTGACGCGTCTCGATCTGATCTACAGGTCCCTGGTCACCATCCAGTTCAACTTCTCCCAGTCCGGTCACCCGGGAGGCTCGGTCTCGGCGGGCCAGATCATGACCGCGGCGCTCTTCGACACGATGGAGTACGACCTCGGCGATCCGAACCGGGACGATCAGGACCTGCTGTGCTTCGCGGCGGGCCACAAGGCGACCGGGCTCTATGCCATGTGGGCGCTGCGCGACGAGCTCGCGCGCCTCGGAAACCCGTCCATGCTGCCCGACGAGCACCGCCTGCGCCTCACCTTCGAGGACCTGCTGGGCTTCCGCCGTAATCCGACCCACCCGACGCCGCTTTTCCGCTCTTTCGAAGCCAAGGCCCTCGACGGGCACCCGACCCCGATGACGCCCTTCCTGAGGATCGCGACCGGGCCTTCCGGCGTGGGTTTGGGCGCCTCGATCGGATTGGCGTTCGCCGCGGCCGACTACTTCGGCGCGGACGCGCCGCGCATGCACATGCTGGAAGGCGAAGGCGGGCTCACCCCGGGCCGCGTGTACGAATCGGTCGCCGCGGCGGGGGTTTCGGGATTGTCCAACGCCATCTGCCATCTCGATTGGAACCAGGCATCCATCGATTCCGACCAGGTCACCCGCGAAGGAACCGCCTGGGGCGACTACGTCCAGTGGGACCCCATGGAGTTCTTCTTCATCCACGACTGGAACGTGGTGCACGTCGCCGACGGCTTCGACATGGGTCAGGTGATCACCGGCCAGCGACGGGCGCTCGAGATCGACAACGGTCAACCAACGGCCGTCGTGTACCGGACCGAGAAGGGATGGGCGTACGGCATCACGGGTAAGAAGTCACACGGCGGCGGTCACAGGATGGGGAGCCCCGAGTACACGGAGGCGCTGAGGCCGCTGCTCGGGGATGAGGTCGATCGCCTGCCGCCCGCCCCCGATTCGAACGACCTGACGGCCGTCGAGGCCTGCCACTGGGAGACGTTGGACGTCATGCGCTCCTACCTCGAAGGAGACCCGGATTTCTGCCGGGCGATGGCGGGCCGGCTGGGCGTCGCCCGCGAGCGGCTCGACGCCCGCGGCCGGAAGCCCCGCCCGGGCGCGCCCGACGTCGGACGGCTCTACGCGGCGTGCGCCTCGGACGGGACGCCCACCTCCCTTCGCCTCGAAGTCGGGACGGACGTTCCCCTCCGCAAACAGCTCGGTGCGGTGCTCGGGCACCTCAACGAGGAGTCCGGCGGGGCGATCCTGCTCGGCGCGGCCGATCTCCTGGACTCGGCCGCGATCTCCGGGGGGTCGAAGACATTCGACCCGGGGTACTGGCATCACGAGGCCAACCCCGGCAGCCGGACGCTCAGCATGGGAGGGATCTGCGAGGACGGGCTGTCCTGCATGCTCTCGGGCGTGTCCGGCTTCGGCAAGCACGTCGGGGCCGGCGCCTCGTACGGGGCGTTCATCAGCCCGCTCGGCCATATTCCGGCGCGCGTGCACGCCATCGGCCAACAGATGCGCCAGTACGTGACCCCCAGCCGGTATACCCCGTTCATCCTGCAGTGCGGACACGCGGGCATGAAGACGGGCGAGGACGGCCCCACCCACGCCGATCCCCAGGCGCTCCAGCTTCACATCGAGAATTACGTGTCAGGGACCGCCGTGACGCTCACGCCATGGGAGCCCCAGGAGATCTGGCCGCTCATGGCCGCCTCCATCCGCGAGGAGTTCGCCGTCGTCGTACCGTTCGTCACCCGACCGAGCGAGCCCGTGCTGGACCGCGAGGGGCTCGGCCTCGCCTCCCCCGCGGCCGCGTCCGAGGGCGTGTACCGGCTGCGGGCCGCCGAAGGACAGCCGGACGTCGCGC
>Ga0326597_10010953_pt1 | contig 12053 bp, 10 predicted proteins | sample RVTome_12_FD_203789 | JGI IMG/M metagenome (GOLD analysis project Ga0326597, IMG submission 203789) | Soil microbial communities from uranium-contaminated site in the Upper Colorado River Basin, Wyoming, United States - RVT100D185 | ecosystem: Environmental > Terrestrial > Soil > Contaminated >... | reverse complement strand
TGTGTTGCGAACCGTGATTGTCTCGTCGGCCATGGCATCCTCCGTCAGGCGCGCGGCGCCGTGGTCCTGATGTCGCGGATGTCCGCGAGGAACGGTTCGTTGTGCACCACGAGCCGATCGCCATCGAGCAGCACGACGCCGTAGCTCGGCGGTTCCGCGGTGAACGCGATGTAACGAGGCTCGTGCAGATCCAGCAGCACCTGGTGATTGGTGCCGTACAGGGTCGAGAAGGAGATGCCTTGCCAGTGCCCTGACACCGGCCGGTGCACGTGGCCGAAGAAGATGTGGCGCACGTTGCGCGCGCCGCGGATCGCGCGCTCGAAATGGCGCGCATCCAGCAGAGCGATGCGGTCCATGGCCGGGATGCCGATCGGGAACGGCGGATGGTGCATGAACAGGTACACCGGCGCGTCACCAGCCTCGGCCAGGCGCGCGGCAAGCCAGTTCGCGCGCCGCTCGCAGTACGCGCCGGCCGAGCCTTGCTGCGGCTCCAGCGTGTCGAGCAGCACGAACAGGGCCTCGCCGTGGCCGATCACCTGCTGCACGAAGCCGTGCTCGTCGAGCCGGGTGTGCGGAAACGCCTCGAGCAACGCTGTACGGTCATCGTGATTGCCCGGGATCACGTGCACCGGCATCGGCATCGCCGCCAGCGCCTGGCTCGCGCCGCGGTACGCGCGCGGATCGCCGTTGTCGACCAGGTCCCCGGTCAGCACGCAGAACGCCGCATCGGCGTGCCTGGCACGGATCGCCGCCACGCAGGCGAGCAGATTCGCGTGCGGATCCAGCCCGTGCAGCGCCTCACCCGGCGCGACCAGGTGGGTGTCGGTGAGGTGGATGAATTTCATGTGTTGGCTTCCCGCTCCGCTGCTCGTGCTGCCGGTCCCGGGACCTGCCGCGCCGCCGTGGCGCTTGCACCGCCGTTACCGTGCCGCGCCCGGGTGCTCTACGATACGCCGACCCGATCACGCGAGGAACCGGCCACGGCCCATGACCGTGTGGCCGCCACACGCATCCCCCGCCGCGCCGCAGGAGATCCGCATGCGCTTCAGCTTCTGGCCCATCGCCCGCCAGTCCTTCGACGACGTGCTCACGCTGGCCCGCCACGTCGAGCGCACCGGCTGGGACGGTATCTGGTACGCCGACCATTTCATGCCCAACGAGCCGGATCCCTACGCCGAGCCCTGCCACGAGGTGTGGAGCACGCTGTCGGCACTGGCGGCGCTGGTGCCGCGGCTGCGCATCGGGCCGCTGGTGCTGGGCAACACCTACCGCCACCCGGCGGTGGTCGCGAACATGGCCGCGACACTGGATCACATCAGCGGCGGACGCGTGGTGCTGGGCCTGGGCGGCGGCTGGCAGGCCAACGAGCACGAGGCCTACGGTCTTGCCTTCCACAGCGTGGGCACGCGCCTGCGCATGCTCGACGAGGCCTGCCAGGTCATCAAGGCATTGTTCAACGAGCGCAGCGCGAATTTCCAGGGCCGCTACTACCAGTTGCGCGACGCACCGATGCAGCCCAAGCCGCTGCAGGATCCGCTGCCGCTGATGATCGGCGGCGGCGGCGAGAAGGTCACGCTGCGCATCGCCGCGCAGTACGCCGACGAGTGGAACGTGTGGGGTGACGTGGCGCGCCTGCGGCAGAAGATGGGCGTGCTCGACGCGCACTGCGAGCGCGTTGGCCGCGAGCCGGCCAGCGTGCAGCGATCGGCCGCGGTACTGATCTATCTGAGCGACGATGCAAAGCTGGTACGGCGCATCAACGAGCAGCCGCAGGCGCGCCCGTCCATCGCCGGCAACGCGGAGCAACTGTGCGAGATCGTCGCGCAGTACGCCGCAGCGGGCGTGAACGAGCTGATCGTGCCGGACTTCCACTTGCCCTATGGCACCGCGAAGAGCGAGTTCCTGGATCGCTTCATCGAGGACATCGCACCGGCCGCGCGCTGACCGAGAGATCGGGGACAGTTCACTTATTTCCGTGCATCCACGCGGAAACTCAAGAGACCAGCAGTTCGGAAATAAGTGAACTGTCCCCGATCTCCCCGATCTCCCCGCCCGTGCTGGTGTAGCTGGATGGGGATTATCGAGTGGGCCTGCGGCGGGACAATCGTGCCGGCCCCGCGCCGCTGCCTGCGCATCACGACAGCAGCGACATTGCTATATTGCACCGACCGCCCCCTGACCCGAGGACCCGCACCATGCCCCGCATCGCCATCGGTGGTTTCCTGCACGAGACCAACTGCTTCGTGCCCATGCGCACCGACTACCAGTACTACGCCGGCGGCGGCGATTTCCCACCGCTGGCGCGCGGCGAGGAGATCCTGGAGCGCACCCGCGGATCGAGCTACGGCATGTCCGGCTTCCTGGATGTGATGGAGGGCAGGCACGAGCTGGTGCCGCTGATCTGGGGTCATGCCGGCGCCGGCGGCTACGTCACCGACGACGCCTTCGAGCGCATCGTGGGCGAACTCGTCGGCGGCCTGTCGCAGGCGATGCCGGTGGATGCGGTGTACCTGGACCTGCACGGCGCAATGTGCAGCGAGACCTTCGAGGACGCCGAGAGCGAGGTGCTGCGGCGCGTGCGCGCCTGCGTGGGGCCCGACATCCCCGTCGTGATCACGCTCGACTACCACGCCAACATCGGCCAGGCCACGGCCGAACTGTGCGACGGCATGGCCGTGTACCTGACCTACCCGCACGTGGATCGCCAGCACACCGGCGCGCGCTCGGCGAAGATCCTCGAGCGCATCTTCCAGCGCGGCCGCCCCACGCACCACGCCTTCCACAAGATGCCGTTCCTGCTGCCGCTGAACTTCCAGTGCACGCTCGTCGAGCCGTCCAAGGCGCTGGTGGACTTCACGGTCGCGAGCGAGGGCGGCGACATCCTGAACCTGTGCTACGCGGCCGGATTCCCGCCCTCAGACCTGAGCGAGAGCGGCCCCGCGGTGGTGTGTCACGGCTGGAGCGAGGCCGAGGTCAACGCGAAGGCACAGGCGCTCGCGGACATGGTCAACGCGCGCGAGCCCATATTCGCCGAGGAACTGCTCACGCCCGACGAGGCGGTCACGCGTGCGATGAAGATCGCCGCCGGCGCGTCGAAGCCGGTGGTGATCGCCGACACGCAGGACAACCCGGGCTGCGGCGGCACCTGCGACACCACCGGCATGCTGGAAGCGCTGGTGCGCCACGACGCGCAGGGCGTCGCGATGTGCGTGATGTGCGATGCCGACGCCGCGAAGGCCGCGCACGCCGCCGGCGAGGGCGCCACCATCACGCTGGACCTGGGCGGCAAGCACGCCATCCCGGGCGACAAGCCCTTCCATGGCACCTTCACCGTCACGCGCCTGTCCGACGGGCGCTTCGTGACCACCGGCAAGTCCATCCCCGGGCGGCAGATCGATCTGGGCCCCACCGCGCTGCTGAGCATCGGCGGCATCAGCATCGTGGTCGCGAGCCGGCGCATGCAGGCGTTCGACCAGGACATCTACAAGCACATCGGCGTGCAGCCCACCGCGCAGAAGATTCTTGTGCTCAAGAGCACCTGCCACTTCCGTGCCGACTTCCAGCCCATCGCCGAGCAGATCCTGATCGCGGTGGCGCCGGGCGCGCACGTGGTGGACTCCACCACCTACCCGTTCCAGCACCTGCGCCCGGGCGTGCGCCTCGCGCCGATGGGGCCGGAGTTCCGCGGCACGCTGATCTAGCGCCATTCGCCGGCAAGCCGGCTCCTACAGGCGAACACCGCGCAATGCCACACCAACGCACGGTTCGCCGGCAAGCCGGCTACAGGGCGAATGCGACGGTGTGGCACCGTACGCAAGCTTCTTCTGCGCATCCCCAGTGTCCAGGCGGTTCGAAACCACCGCGGATCCCTGGCCATGAACATGAGCGGCGCCCTACGGCATTCGCTGACCGCATGCCTGCTGACCATCGCGTTCGCGGCGCCCGCGCAGCAGTCCGCGCCGATCAGCCCGCTCGCCGATGCGCTCGCGCGCGTGCTGACCGCGGATCCCGAAGAGGCCGACGGTCTGCTCGATCGCATCGACGCGCAGTGGGATCCGCGCGCGGTGCCGATGACCGCGGACACCATCTACGTCAGCCGCTCGCCGCTGATCGGCCTGCGGCTGTTCGGGATCCTCGACAAGCACACCGGGCAGTCGCTGGGCACCGACCTCGGTGCGTGGTGGCAGTGGATGTGGCATCAGCGCACGCCCATGCACCCGGACTACCCGGCGTTCAAAGCGCGCGCGTACGCGCTGCTGGACCCGCGCTTCGGCGGCTACTTCGGCCCCGATCGCGCGATGACGATCCGGCTCGACGAGGTGGTATGGGGCGGCGTCGCGCAGGACGGCATCCCGCCACTGCGCACACCGGCGATGCTGCCCGCGCACGGCGCACCGTGGCTGGCCGACGATCACGTGGTGTTCGGCATCGAGGTCAACGGCGATGCGCGCGCGTATCCCAGGCGCATCCTCGCCTGGCACGAGATGTTCACCGACACCGTGGGCGGGGTCGCGGTCGCGGGCGTGTACTGCACGCTGTGCGGCGCGATGATCCTGTACCACACCGAACACGCCGGCACCGTGCATGAACTGGGTACCAGCGGCTTCCTGTACCGATCCAACAAGCTGATGTACGACCGCGCCACGCAGTCGTTGTGGAGCACGATGCGCGGCGAGCCGGTGATCGGTCCGCTGGTGGGCCAGGGGATCCGGCTCGCGCGCGGCGCCGTGGTGACCACCACCTGGGGCGAATGGCGCCGGCGCCACCCGCACACCAGCGTGCTGTCGATCGACACCGGCCACGCACGCGACTACACGGAGGGCGCGGCCTACCGCGACTACTTCGCGACCGACGCGCTGATGTTCCAGGTGCCGTCGCACGATGCACGCCTCGCAAACAAGGCCGAGGTGCTGGGCCTGCTCCCCGCGGGCGACGCTGACGCGCCGCTCGCGATCGACGCGGCCTTCCTGCGCGCGCGCCCTGTACATCACGAGCGCATCGGCACCACCGACATCGTGATCCTCACCGATCCTTCCGGCGCCAACCGCGTCTACGCGAGCGCGGGCGAGCGCTTTGCGAGCTACGACGGCGATCGCACGCTGACCGGCGACGATGGCCGCGTCTGGCACCTGGATGAGAACGCCCTCACGTCCGGCGATCGCCGCCTTGCGCGCCTGCCCGCGCACCGCGCGTTCTGGTTCGGCTGGCACGCCGCGTTCCCGCACACGCGGCTGCTACAGTGATCGCTCTCAGGCGATGGCGATCCCGTCGCGCTGCGCGATGGCCCTGGCCGCGTTGACGCCGGAACACAGCGCGCCTTCCATGTAGCCGACGAACTTGTAGCAGGTGTGCTCGCCGGCGAGGTGGATGTGCTGCGCGTGCGGCCTGGTCAGGACAGGACCTTGCCCGGTCACCTGCCCGGGAGCGGGGAACGAGTAGCCGCCCAGGGTCCACGGATCATCGGGCCAACCCATGAAGCGGGCAGCCAGCCAGTTCTCGCTGTAGCCGGGGAACACGGCGTCGATGTGCTTGCGGTACAGCGCATCGCGCGACGCGGCAGGGTGGCGCAACGCGACCGCTGCACCGGGGCCGCCAGAGAAGGCGGTCACGCCGGCCGGCTCGTCGCCGGGCTGGTTGTCGGTGCTCTCCCAGATCCAGCCGATGTCGCCGTCCAGCAGCGCCAGCGGGTTCGCGTCGCCACCCTTCCAGAAGCGCCTCTTCACGTGGCTGAGGTACTTCACGTTCACGCCCATCTGCGGCGCGAGATCCGCGGGCAGGCCAGGAGCGATGCGGAGCTTGCGCCAGGTGCCAGGCGGCACCGCGAGCACCACCTCGTCGGCGCGCAGCGTGCGGCCGTCGGCGCAGCTCACCGTGCACCGATCGCCGTCGACCGTGATACCGGTGACGGCGAGTCCCACCAGGATGCGCTCGGCGCCGATCGCCGCAGCCAGCCGGGTGGCGAGGGCCTGGTTGCCTTGCGCACAGCGGTAGACCTCGCTCTCGGTCCAGTACGCCTCGATGCCGCCACCCTTGATCTGAGCGAGATTGCCAAGATAGCTCTGGCGCGCGAGCGGCTGGCCGTTGTCGGCCACGAGCTGCGCCGCGACACCGGCGCGGCCCAGCACGGACAGGCCCAGCGTGGCGAGCCATTCGCCGGTGGAGCGCCTGTCCAGTGCGGCAGCGCCCGGCGTCTGCCACGGCGCGTCGGCGATCACCGCCCTCGCGTCGGCATTGGCGCTGGAGAAGGCCGTGTCCATCTCCTCCCACAGCGCGCTCTCCTGCTGCGCCGTGAGCACCTTGCCGCCCAGCACGATGGGCGTGCGCAGATCCTCGTCCTCGGACACGTCGCGAAAGTGCAGGCCGAAACGCTCCGCGTAGGCGACCCACAGCGGATGGTTCGACCCGATCAGCTCGCCGCCACCTTCCACGACCCGCCCCGGGATGAAGTCGTGGAAGGTCACGACGCGGCCACCGACGCGGGCGCGGGCGTCGATCACGGTGACGTCGTAGCCGGCGGCTTGCAGCTCGTGGGCCGCGGCCAGACCCGCGAAGCCGGCGCCCACGACCACCACGCGCTTGCCCACCCCGGCCGCGCGCGCCCAGCGCTGATTGCTGAGCAGTGTGCCGGCACCCAGCGCGGCGGTGGTGCGCAGGAAATCACGCCGAGAGACGGTATCCACGACGCGACCGTGGCGGCGGGCCAGCAGCGCAAACAGCGAACGCGACATGGGGTTTGCTCCGGCAAGGGCTCTGGATTGAAGTCGGTCAACGCTCCCTGGCGGCGTCCCGGCGCCAGCCGTGACGCCCGATCATAATCTGCCGCGTGGCAGTCGCGGCGCCCGCGTGACCTGACATGGGCGTTGCCGCCGCGCTACCCTGTGCCCCCGGCCAGCACGAGGAAATCGCGCCATGTCCCCACGCGAGATCGCGTTGATCGTCGGCAGCGGCCAGGGCCTGAGCGCTTCGCTCGCGCGATTGTTCGCGGCCGAGGGAATGCAGGTGGCACTGGCCGCCCGCAACGTCGACAAGCTGGCCGCGCTGGTCACCGCGATCGGCGCGAGCGCGCACACATGCGATGCCAGCGATCCCGCCGCGGTCAGCGCGCTGTTCGCCGCGGTGCAACACGAGCTGGGCGCGCCCGACATCGTCGTCTACAACGCGAGCAACCGCGGCGGGCGCGGACCGATCGAGGATCTGGATCCGCAACGCGTGCGCGAGGGGATCCTGGTGACCTGCTACGGCGGCTTCCTGGTCGGTCAGGCCGCCGCGCGGCTGATGATTGCGCGCGGCAGCGGGACCATCCTGTTCACCGGTGCCTCGGCCAGCTACAAGGGCTATGCCCGCTCGTCGTCGTTCGCGATGGGCAAGTTCGGCCTGCGCGGCCTGGCGCAGAGCATGGCCCGCGAGCTGGCGCCGCGTCACGTGCACGTGGCGCATTTCCCGATCGACGGCGGCATCCGCCAGGGGCCCGAGGATCCGCGTGCCGATGGACGCGCGGCCGATGGCCTGCTCGATCCGGACGCGATCGCGCGCACCTACCTGCACGTGCACCGCCAGCACCGCAGCGCGTGGAGCTGGGAGATCGAGCTGCGGCCATGGAGCGAGAACTTCTGAATTGCGAGTTCAATGATGGCGCCGGCCGTGGCCCGCGCCATGGCCGCCGCTGCCCGCATGGCCGCGAAGCTGCGCGTACTTCGCGACCTGCGGCGCGGTGAGCACCTGCACCTGCGCCAGGTGCGCATCCAGGTGCACCTGGCGTAGCTGCGCCTGCACCCCGGCGATACCCGCCACCGCCTGCGCGAGGATCTGCGCGTCGATCGTGCGCGCGGCGAAGTGCCGGTCGAGGGCGCGCTCGGCCTCGATGAGTTCCTTGCCGAGCGCGATGGCGCGTGACTGCATCGCGGCGAACAGCGCCTCGGTGCTCGTGCGCTGCTGCGCGCTCAGCTCCAGCGCCGCGGCCAGTTCCAGCACGTGCGCGGGACCCGGGTAACCGTTCAGCTCGGCCGCCTTCGCCAGACCCATGCCGTTGCCGGCCAGGTAGTCGGCGATCTGCTGCGCCGACAGCGCCTTGATCTCGCGCGACTGCTGCCCGACGTACGCTGACGGCGCATCGGCGCGCACCGCAACGGCGCACAGCAGCAACGCGGCGCACAACGCGAACGGCGATCGGGACATGGCTGGCTCCTGGTGTGTGGCAGCGCGCAGGCGCGCCGGTGCGGATCCTGGCGATCGCGGCCGGGGCGGAACCGCGGGCGCAGTGTACCGGCGATCGCGGCGCGCGGCGGGCACGGCGCTCGCGCCGCAAGATGAGGATCTGGTCGCAGTCGCCATCGCCGTCCAGGTCACCGTCGGCGTTGCTCATGCGCAGCCGGCCGGGTGCCGCGTCGTCGCGCAGTGCAGCCGCGGCGAGGAACGCTCACGGCACGCACACCGCCCACGCAATGCGCTCGCGGCTGGTCTATGCTTGGCGCGGACGCCGGTGATCGGCGACCCGGAGCGGCCGCGGCGTGCCGCGAACGGTACCGGGATGCGGCACCCGCGGCCACTCCGGCACGCCACGCCGACCTGTACACGATGTCACGATTGCGGGCGCATCGGGCCGCGCACGGCAGGACAACACATGCACTCAGCTCACCGCGCCAGATTCTTCCGCAACTGGCTCCAGGATCCCCTGGGCGTGGCATCGATCGCACCCAGCGGCCGGGCCCTGGCCAGGATCATGGCCGCGGGGATCGGGCCTGGCGCCCGCGTGCTGGAACTCGGCGCTGGCACCGGCACGTTGACCGCAGCCCTGCTGGACAACGGTGTCGCGGCGCAGCATCTGGATCTGGTCGAGCGCAACGCCAGCTTCGTCAGGATCCTGCGTGCACGCTTTCCCGCTGCGCACGTGCATGCGATCGACGTCGCGCAGCTTGCAACGCACTTCGATGCGCGCCGCAGCCAGTTCGATTTCATCGTCAGCGGGCTGCCGATCATCTGGTTCAAGCCGGCGCTCAAGCGCGCGATCCTGCACGCCGCGTTCGAGCTGCTGACGCCCGCCGGCCGCTTCCACCAGTTCACGTATCTGGGCCGCCCGCCGATCGAGGGCAGGATCCTGCACGAACTGGGGCTCGCGGCGACCTTCGCCGGATTCGTGCCGCTGAACGTACCGCCGGGCTTCGTCTACCGGTTCGCGCGCGCCTGAGCCGGTACTCCGCCCACGCGCGGCGCCTGCCGTGGCCGTGCGCGCAGGCTCGCGATCCCGGCGCCGGCCGCCGTGCGCGTCGGCTACACTGGCGCCGGTGCGCAATCCCGCGCGCTGACACGCGATGAGAGGGTTCGCATGCCGGCACACCCGATGAGCATCGACGACGCCCGCGCCCTGTTCCCGGGCTACGGTCACGGCACCTACCTCGACACCTGCGCGCGCGGTCTGCTGCCCGCGCCATCGCGCGCGGCGCTGGAGGAGCACCTGGACGCGCTCGCGATCGGCAGCATCGACAAGGCAGCGCTGTTCGCGGCCACCGAGGCGACACGCGCGAGCTTCGCCCGCCTGGTGCGTTGCGCACCCGACGAGGTCGCGTTCACGAAGAACGTCTCCGACGGGCTGAACATGATCGCCGCGTCGCTGGACTGGCGCGCCGGCGACAACGCCGTGGTGTGCCTGGACCTGGAGCATCCCAACAACGTCTATCCGTGGCTCAATCAGCGCGCGCGGCATGGTATCGAGGTGCGCGCGGTCGCGCCGGTGGACGGGCACGTGGACGCGGCACGCATCATCGCGGCGATCGATGCACGCACGCGGCTGGTGACGCTGCCCACGGTGACCTTCTCGCCCGGCTTCATCACCGACATCGCGCGCGTCGCGCGCGTGTGCCGCGAGCGCGGCGTGCTGCTGCTGGCCGACGCGGTGCAGTCGGTGGGCGTGCTCGACACGGACGTGGCGGCGCTGGGCGTGGACGCGCTCGCGGTGTCCACGCAGAAGGGCCTGTGCGGACTGTACGGGATGGGTTTCCTGTACTGCCGCCGCGAGGTCGCCGAGCGGCTCACGCCCGCGTACCTCGCGCGCTTTGGCGTCAACGTGGGCGGCGGCGCGCACGAGGCGACGCTGGGCACGTCGAACTACGAACTGATGCCGGGCGCGCGCCGCTTTGATCTGGGCAACTACAACTACCCCGGCGTCCTGGTGGCCGGTGCGTCGCTGCGCATCCTCGAGGCGGTCGGCACGACGGCCATCGAGACCCATGTGCGCGGCCTCGCGACGCGGCTGATCGACGGTCTGCTGGAAGCGGATCTGCCCGTTGCCGGCGGCGCGGCCGGCGCGCACACCGGCAGCATCGTGTGCGTGGGGCGCATCGGCGCCGGCGGCCACGACAGCACCGACGACCCGGAGATGGCCGCGCTGTCGCAGCGCCTCACCGCGCGCGGCGTGGTGCACACCATCCGCCGCGGCATGCTCCGCTTCGGCCTGCACCTGTACAACACCGAGGCCGACGTGGAGCAGGTGCTCGAGGTCGCGCGAGGGCACGCGCAGGCGGCGTGAGCACACCGGGTGCCGGCCACCGCCAGCCCGGTGTGCGGCATTGCGCGCGTCGCGTTCGCCGCCGCGGCGAGGCAACCCGCAGCGCGGGGGGCTCGCCACGTGCCGGGGCGTTGCGTGTACGCTGACCGGCCATCTCATGGCTCCACGTTGACGGGGATCTGCGATGGATCGTGACCGGCTCGATCGACTCAGGGCGCAATACGCCGACGCGGGTTTCTTCGATGTCCAGGATCCGGAACTGCGCCGGATCATCGAGACCACGCGCGATGCGCAGGGCCGGCGCAAGGCGCCGTTCACCGGCATTCGCACGCTGCTCGATGCGCCGCTCGCGACCGGCATCGAGGATCTGGACGTCGCGCTCGTCGGCGTGCCGATGGATCTGGGGGTCTCCAACCGCAGCGGCGCCCGCCTGGGGCCGCGCGCGGTGCGTCAGATCGAGCGCATCGGGCCCTACCACCATCAACTGCGCGTCGCGCCCGTGACCCGCCTGCGCATCGCCGACGTGGGCGATTGCCCGGTGTCGCGCTACTCGCTGGACGAATCGCTGCGCGAGATCGAGCGCTACTTCGATGCGCTCGTGGCCGGCGGGGTCATGCCGCTGAGCGTGGGCGGCGATCACTCGATCAGCTATCCCATCCTCAAGGCCATCGGCCGCGCGCGGCCGGTCGGCATGTTGCACATCGACGCGCATTGCGATACCGGCGGCGAGTACGACGGCGCGAAGTTCCATCATGGCGGCCCGTTCCGTCACGCGGTGCTCGACGGCGTGCTCGATCCCGAGCGCACGGTGCAGGTCGGCATCCGCGGCTCATCGGAGCTTGGCTGGGAGTTCTCCTACGCATCCGGCATGAGCGTGATCCATATCGAGGATCTGATGCGCGACGGGGTGCCGGCGATCATCCACACCAGCCGCGCCGTGCTCGGCGACGGGCCGGTGTATGTCTCGGTGGACGTGGATGGTTTCGATCCCGCCTTCGCACCCGGCACCGGCACACCGGAAGTCGGCGGGCTCACGCCGCGCGAAGGCCAGCAACTGCTGCGCGGGCTGGCTGGCCTCGACGTGATCGGCGGCGACGTGGTCGAGGTCGCGCCGCAGTACGACACCACGTCCAACACCGCGCAGCTCGGCGCGCAGATGCTGTTCGAGATCCTGTGCCTGATGGCGTGCCGCCCCGGCCGCTGAGCGCGCGACGTGCGACGACCGCATCACCGCGAGCGCGCGGCAGCAGGCGCAGGCACCGCCGGTGCGCTGGAACCGCACGACCTGGCTCTACCGGGGCGAAGACGGAATGCGCTGCGCCGAGGCGGCCAGGGCGTGGCTCGCTTCGGCCGAGGGACTGCGCCGGGAATCGCAACTGGTGGAGTTGCCGGCAGCGCTGCGCGCCCCGCCCGGCGTCATCGCACTGTGGCTGCCTTCGTCGCCGCCCCCGGCGAAGTGAGGCGACCGGGCGCAGCCTTCGGGCAGGCGACGGTGCTGAGCCCCGCGCCCGCACGCCGCGGCGCTTGCGGTGTCGCCGCAATCATCGGATCA
>Ga0326597_10010952_pt1 | contig 12053 bp, 14 predicted proteins | sample RVTome_12_FD_203789 | JGI IMG/M metagenome (GOLD analysis project Ga0326597, IMG submission 203789) | Soil microbial communities from uranium-contaminated site in the Upper Colorado River Basin, Wyoming, United States - RVT100D185 | ecosystem: Environmental > Terrestrial > Soil > Contaminated >... | reverse complement strand
AGGGTGAGCCCGTCTCAAAGCAGCACAAACAAGTGGACCGGAAGTTGCGCAATTCAATGGATCGCAGGGCACTTGAACTCTTCCCACCGTCGCGGGTGAGTCATAGAAATCCGCACCGATCGAGCGCAGAACTGTTACAGGTATTCCAGGATCAATTCGCGTCGGTCGGATGCCGATCAACCCGTTTCTCTTTGGGTATGAAGTCACGCACAATTCCGTTGCGCGTTGCAATCTCCGCCATGGCGGCCAGTTGATCTTCATTGGGAGCGTTCGTGCAACAATGCAGGCGGCCGTAGCGATCATCCGCTGGATCGGGATCAGGCCGCGGGGGTAGAGGAGGTTTAAGCGCAACAGTTAAATCTCGGAAGGTCAGTCTGCACAATCCCGGGAGATCACCTGACGGAAGCGCCCTGTAGCGTTGATACCGGTCAAGCTCTTCTTCCTTCTGCAACGAATGATCCTGATACGTGAACGACAAGGTTTCTTCACCGCTCCGCAACTTGAACACATCGGGAAGTACGATACCATCCTTGATATGGCGTTTGCGATCCGCGTGCCGCAGGAAGGAGTCCTCGGCAAGGAACGGACCTAAGACCTTCCCCGTACCCACTCGACAATCTTTCGAAGGCTGTCGCGATCGCTTGCGCTCAGCGGGGTTCTAGTGACCCTGGCTTCTTCGTCGATCGTAGCAGCGACGATCCGCTTTCCGTCTCCAGAAACGCTGAAATCTACGCGGCGGTTGGAAGAAGGCGAACGAATTACCAGCACCGCGCCACGGGTACTTTCGCCGGCGGCTGTCCATTCCAACCCCGTAGACCGCGCCAACCAGCTATGAATGTGGAGTGCAATCTCCTTGCAGGCGACGACGGACGCCGGGCTCGCGCAGGCCTCGTTATGAAGTCTGCCCTCCTCCCGATCTTCCGCCAAAGTGTTTTCGATGGTCTCCAGAATTCCTTCCACCGGCCTCGCCAGGTATTTACCGATATCGACGTCACCACCGATGTCAACGTCAGCTTGAGGCTTGTCGTAGTAGTCGATCCTGTTCACAAATACCGCAGTATCATGTGCATCACCGACCCGGCCCGTAAGTTGAAACCGGAGCGGTTTTGGAGGACGCGTCTGGGTAGCATCGAGGGAATCACGTCGGAACCAAAACCCCGGTCCCGAATCTGGAGGTTTCAATATTACAAGTTCTTCGACAAAGTTCATCCCTTTAGTCATCGGAGACCTCCCTCAAGTCCCATTCCTTTTTGGCTTGATCGGAGATGACGTCTCGGAAGAACACCTGCAAACGGTTATGAACTAGGTCTAAGCTCTCTCTTGCGTCGCCGCCATCGGCTGGGACGTGCGTGCCTGCGACGGTTGTAAGCCGGCACCCGTCAAGCGTCTCCTTGCCGAGCGTCGCCTGTACTTTCTCAAGTCGGAAACGCAGATCGAGGTCGGCTTCGCGCCATGCAAGATCCACCTTTCTAACCTCATCAGCCCTCGCCAGTGCCCCAACACGGACAAGCGGAGAGAAGTAGTCCTCCAGGACTCTCGAATAATCCGTCACTTGAATGAAATTCACGTACGACATATTGACGACGGGTATTGGAATGGCCTCCAAGCGATAAGCGTCCTGAGCCGCGCCTATCACGCTCCACAGCGCATCGCGCATCACCGGAAACCGCGGATACTCCGGCGGATTCCCGATAAACTGCTTGAGCCAGCGAACGACGGCGACATGGCTCTGTAGCGTTACGCTGCGCCCGCTAGGGTCGCCCGAAAATGCGACACCCGTTATGCGGCCGGGGCCGATTGCCATCTCCGAGCTCACACCGGGTGCTGCTTCAATAGTTTGGGGTTCCGTGACATGGGGAAAGATGTCCTTGAGCTTAGCAAAGATTTCGTTGATTCTCGAGAAGGTCAACTCAAGGGGCTGGCTAAAGCTCGCTCGCAGTGCCACCTCCACCAATGGCAGGTTGCCGAAGTCCAGCCGAAGTTTTTCAGGCATGCTATGGTCTCGCCGTGAGTACTTCCGGTGACCCTGAGATATACTAAGGCCCCGGTTGCTTTAAGCCTATTCTAGGGCTAGTGCTGCACCAGACAAGGGCTGATGTTGCTCCGGTCTAGGATATCGGCTCAATAACGCTACATCGCTGTGATATCCGCCGACTTGGGTGCCCGGAACAAACTGCTACTGCGTCGTCCGCAAGGTCGACTTGGCCAAATCGTGATTACCGATACCGAGTCTGGTAGAAGTGGCGGAATTGTCCTCATTTGTCGGTCTGAGCCCCATCCGAGAAAGTGATTTCCTCGTTGTCGAAGCGTCTGCGCGCCAGGAAGGCCCGGACGCCCTCCACAACTATTCCGACGGCGAGCAGGAGCAACGCCGTGCCCACGGTCAGTAGAAGATACTGGCGGTTTTTGGCGAAGTCGGCCAGGTTCTCCACGAGGGCGGTGAAGGTGCTCACAAGCATGAATATCATGGGCACGCCGGTGAGCCACGCGGTTCGCCCGCGCTGAACGAGGTAGAGCGTGGCCACGAGCAGCGTGAGCCCCGCGAGCAACTGGTTGGTGGTGCCGAAGAGCGTCCAGAGGACGAGCCCGGCGGGGCTTCCGTCGATCTTGTAGAACGCGAAGAAGCAGATCGCCGCAACGGCGATGGCCGTGGCGAGAAAGCGATTTTCGAGCACGGCAAGGCGCAGGGAGGCGCCGATCTCGGAAACGTTGAAGCGCAGGAGCCTGGTGGCCGAGTCGAGCGTGGTGAGCGCGAACGATACCACGACCACGGCGATGAAGGCGGCCGCAAGGTCACGGTCGACGCCGAGCGCCCCGATGAAGCGGCTGCTGCCGCGAATGAAAGCCCCCAGCTTGTTGGCGAGGCCGGCCTCGATCGTCGCCCAGTCGCGATATGCGGTTTGCCAAAGCTCGGTGCTTTCGAAGCCGGCCGTACAGGCGAACACCGCGAGAAGCCCGAGGAGGGATTCTCCGATCATCCCACCGTAGGCAATGAAGCGCGCATCGGTCTCCGTGTTGATCTGCTTCGCAGTTGTTCCAGAAGAAACGAGCGAGTGGAAGCCGCTCGCGGCTCCGCAGGCAATCACGATGAAGACAAACGGAAAGAGGGGCGGAGCGCCCTGGGGATCGAGGTTTACGGCCGGTGCCGCGAACACCGGGCCGAGCACGAGGAACCCCGAGTACGCGGCCGCCAGCCCCAGATAGAGCAGCAACGAGTTTAAGAAGTCGCGCGCCTGGAGCAGGCTCCACACCGGAAGAACGGAAGCCAGGAAGGCATAGCCCAGCAGCATCCAGGTCCACGCGGTCCGCGTCGGCCAGCTTTGCACGTCTACGCCCAGCGTAGGCAGCTTCGTGCCGAGCCAGACCGCGGCCAGCATCAAGACGAATCCAACAAGCGTTGTACGGCCCAATGGGTAGTTCCGCTTGTAGAGTAGGAATCCCATTATCACCGCGAGGATCATGAGGGCCGCGGAGGGAAGGACGGCGGAAGGATACGACGTTACCGCGCCGGCGAGGTCGTTGGCGTCGAAGTCTTCCCCGGCCTGGAAGAGAGTCGCAATCACGAAGACGAACACGCCCATCGCCAGGGCGATTCCGAAGAAGATCAGCGCCAGGAAGAGCAGCTTGGCGCGCGGGCCAATGACGCCTTCCGCGACCTTGCCGATGGACTGCCCTTTTGCGCGCATGGAGACGACGAGGGCGCTAACGTCATGGACGCATCCGACGAGAATCGCTCCGAGTACGACCCAGAGCATGGCGGGCAGCCATCCCCAGATGACGGCCACGGCCGGGCCGAGCATAGGTGCGAGACCGGTGATCGAGGCGTAGTGATGCCCGAAGAGCACGAACCGGTTGGTGGGGACGTAATCTATCTCGTCGCGCAGCGCGTGTGCAGGCGTCTGCCGGGCGGGATTGAGGCGAAAGATGCGCTGCGCCAGGTACTTCGCATAGAAGCGATACCCGAGCGCGTATAGCACGAAGCATCCCACGGCGGCCATCAGCGGAGTCATGCCGGCGGATTCTAAGAAGATTGGCGATGGATTCCAGCGAGGCGGTGTGGTCGTAGAGCCCGTCGCGTAACGTGGCCGCCGCCGGTCGCCCGGTCGCGACTCCGGGGTCGGAGGGTTACTGCGCTGGAGTGTGCAAAGATGTAGGCGTTTGGATAGGGGAGGTTTCGCAAGGGGCGAGTTCCTGCGTGCGGACTATAATTACGCAAGTGTCGGAAACCGGCGGGTGGAAGCGGAGTATTCACCATGAGCAAAGAGAGGGAAGGTGCCGCGGGCGAGCGGGCGCTGCTGCTGCGGCTGATAGACGAGGCGTTTGACAAGACCGCTTGGCACGGCCCCAACCTGCGAGGCTCGCTGAGGCGGGTTCCGCCCGCGCAGGCCCGCTGGCGTCCGCGGCCCGGACGGCACAACATCGCCGAGATCGCGGTGCACTGCGCGTACTGGAAGTACGCCGTCCGGCGGAGGATTCTGGGCGGCAAGCGGGGTTCGTTCCCTCTCCAGGGGAGCAATTGGTTCGTGCTGTCGGCCGCGCTGACGTCGAAGCAGTGGCGCGATTACATCGCCCTGTTGGACGACACGCATCGCGAGCTGCGCGAGGCAGTGTCCAGTGCCAAGCCGGCCGAGCTCGCGGGCAATAAGGGCGGACGGGCCGGTCCCGCGGCGCATGTGTATGGGATCGCCCTGCATGACACGTATCACGCCGGTCAGATTCGCACGCTAAAAGTACTCTACGATCAGGCGATGCAATCGCCGGGCCGGGTCCGCGGGTAGGAATCGGAAGCAAAGGGCGTTATCGTGTGCGCCGACGCGACGGGGGCGGCGCGCGAGCGGCGGAACGCATCTACACGTTTACAAGGAGCACAAGCTATGACTCGAACCAGACAGGGCCTGGAGATCACGGACCCGGCCGCATATCGGCAGAAGTCGCTCGACCTGCTCGGCGACCGCGACGCGATTGAGGTGATGAGCGGGACGGTCGACGTACTCGCCGAGATCGTCGGCAAACACTCGGTGGCGCACATGCGGACTCGCCCGTTCGCAGGCAAGTGGACGCCGAACGAGGTCATCGGCCACCTCGTCGACGCGGAGTGGGTGTTGGGTTTTCGGCTGCGGGTGATCCTCGCGGAAGAAAACCCGGACATACTCGGCATGGACCAGGAACTGTGGGTCGCGCGCCAGCGGTACAACGACCGCGCGCCCGGCGACCTCGTGCGTGATTTCCGCAGCCTGCGGGGGATCAACCTGCCGCTCTGGAGCGGCCTGTCGCCCGCGGACCTGAAGCGCAGCGGAAACCACAACGAACGAGGGCCGGAGTCGCTTGACACCATGCTGCGGATGTACGCCGCGCATGACCTGCACCACGTGGACCAGATCAATCGCTACCTGCAAGCGGCTGCCGGCCCGGCTTGGCAGTAGCGGCCGCGAGGACGAATGAGCCAGACGGCGGGACGAGACGCTTCGGCCTCGCGATCGGCGGACGAGGCCGCGGGCGACGCGCGCCGGGAAGCGGCGGGCGGCGTTGCCTACGGGCTGGGCGCGTTTCTGTGGTGGGGGATGGTGCCGATCTACTTCAAGCAGGTCGCGCACGTCTCCGCGCTGGAAATCCTGGCCCACCGGGTGATCTGGTCGGTAGTCCTGTTCGCGGTGCTAATGCGCATCCGCGGGCGCTGGCGCGTGGCGGCGGAACTGCTGGGAAGCCGCGCCGTAATCGTCACCTTGTGCGGCACGACCGTGCTGATAGCCGTGAACTGGCTGACGTTCATCTGGGCGGTGGCCAACGATCTCGTGTTGCAGGCCAGCCTGGGTTACTTCATCAATCCGCTTCTCAACGTACTGTTGGGGTTCATGTTCCTGCGCGAGAGGCTCCGCAGGTGGCAGGTGGTGAGCGTTGCTCTCGCCGCGGCGGGTGTCATTTACTTGACACTCGGATACGGCGAGCTCCCCTGGGTGGCGCTGGTGCTCGCGGGGAGCTTCGGCTTGTACGGCCTGCTGCGCAAGACGGCCCGTGTCGACGCCCTGGTCGGCCTCACCGTTGAGACCATGCTGCTGGCGCCGGCGGCGCTGGCCTATCTGACGTTTCTGGCCGTTCGCGGCGAGTGCGTTTTCGGCAGCGAGTCGCGCTGGATGGATTTGTTGCTGGCGCTCGGCGGAGTGATTACGGCCGTGCCGCTGCTGTGGTTCACGAACGCCGCCCGCAGGCTGCGCCTCGCGACGATCGGCTTCATGCAATACCTCGCCCCGAGCCTGCATTTTACGCTTGCGGTGGCGATCTACGGCGAAGCATTCACCGATACGCACAAGATAGCGTTCGGGTGTATATGGACGGCGCTGGTGGTTTATTCAATTGACAGTGTTAGGAGGGACGAAGGGACATAGGGACGACGGGACGAAGGGTTGAAGGCGCGCGATGCGCGGGCCTGGAGCCTGAACGCGAGCCGGAAGCGCGCGTAAAAAAAGAAGTAAACGGCGAATGTCGGAAATGGGCCGACAAGGCGGGCCGACCAAGCGGGCCGGGCCGGCGGTGGAGCGGCTTGCTATGAAGTCTTGAATACCGATTGGGCCGTGTCGGGGCCGGGCTCGCGGCGGCGATTCGCACTTGTTACGATTGCGCGTACGGCGGCTTCGGCTACAAGATGGGAACTGACGAACATTCTCCAAGCTCGTTAACCGTGGACGAGAACGCCGTGTCTGCGGCCTCGCCGAGTCTCCCCGCGATCCCCGCCGATCTCTTCTGCCCGAACGGCGCGTACAACCTCCGCGCATTGACCAGCGCGCGCTGCCCGGAGTGCGGCTCGTCTCTGGAGAGGCTGCGCTCCGGCGTTTCCGCGGTTCCGTGGGTGCGCCGCGGCGCGCTCGGTTGGTTCCGCGCCTACTGGAAGACCGTGCTTCCGTTCATGCCGCGGGAGAAGATGTTTTGCAGCGAGATGGGCAAGGAGGTCGATGCGCTCGATTCGTACCGTGACGTATACCGGCGCGGCACACCGGTGCACGTCAAGAAACTTATATGGCGTCCCTCGATTTCCGATGTGGGCTCGATGTGGATGGGATTACCCCCTCGCGCGCCTCCGTGGCCTTGTGGCTTAGCGCCGTTTCCGTCAATCGTAGCCGAGCTCCTCCAAATTCTCCTCGTCGAGTCCGAAATGGTGCCCCACCTCATGGAACACCGTTCGGCGCACCTCGTGGATGATCTCCGCGCGGCTGCGGCAGATGCGCTCTAGGTTACGCTGGTAGATGACTATCCGGTCGGGCAGGTGAACTTCGTGTTCCAACCCGCGCTCGGTCAACGGCGTCCCCTGATAAAACCCGAGAAGGTCGCGCGGGTCGTCCACTTCGACCGAGGCACAGGTGTGCGCATCGGGCATCGATTCGATATCGACGTCGATATCGGTCATGTACTCGCGCAGCGGTTCAGGAATGTCGGCCAGAGCCTGCCGCACCAAGGTCTCAAAATCAGCCGCCGAGAGTTTCATCCCAATTCCAGAGCGGCTCGTGGCTGCGAATCAATCGTGCCTGCGTGGCACTCAGGCACGATGCATAGAGCGTTGCCCAACAGGGGTTCCGCGCGTCTGTTTACTTCTCTGGAGCAGTGCCTAAGCGCTGGGCCGCTGTAAACGCCGCACGGCCCATCCTTTGCGGCAGCAAAGGGCAGTGTTACGATTATCGAGCGGTGAAGGCGCAATATCCCCTCAAGCCCGGCCACCCACGCGCGTCCACGCGGAATCAGATTCCCTATCAGTCTAACAGTCCCGAACTGCCCCGCGAGCCCTGAGCCAACCGCAAATGGGGCTGATCTTCCCAATCGATGCCCCGCACACGATACTGATTCTTGCGTTTGCGACGGGCCGGCTTTTTGCGTATGCTGTTGTTCACTAGAAGTGCCCGCTTGCATAAGAGTGCCGTTTACTTGACACCGTACTCTAACGCTCTGACGAAGGCATTTCGAGTATTAGTTTTCGCAAACGCCATCAAACCACGCTGGTTCCGGGGCTAGAGATCAAGGTTGCAATGGCGTTATTCTTGGTACGAAACCGCATGTGTCAAGTGCGTACAACCCGGAATCATGGCAGGTTTCGTGGTGGTTAGCAGGGCCGCGGCCGCGTCGTCGTACATCTTGGCCGCGTTCTGATCGTCGGGGACGGCGGACTGGTCGAAGTCTTCCGGGTATACGGGCTCGCCGGCCGCGATGTAGCCGTCGATCCCCGCTTGAAGGCGCCGGTTCGCCTCCCAGCCCCACCAGATGCGCAACGCGACGAGACCGATGAGAATCACCCCACAGCCAAACAGGATGCGCTTGAGCCACCAATATCGCACGGGAACCGGTCTAACTTGCGCGGTGTTCGCCGGTCTCTCCGCGCTTGTCGTCAATGCGTCGTACATACTTGCTGATTGTAGCGCCGGCACGTCGAGATTGGCCAGAGACCGGCGGAACAAATGTACTCCTTGCGGATAGCTCGGCCCGCCTGCTATACAAGCGCGCGGATATCGACGCCGAGGCCCCGGGCTACGCGCTTGAGCGTTTTCACCGTGGTGTGGTCCGGGTTGCGCTCGATGCGCGATATCTGCGACTGGGGCAGCTTGAGCTTGTCGCCGAGCTGCTTTTGAGTGAGCCCCGCGGCCTTGCGGGCCCTGGCGATGCGCGTGGCCGCAAGGGCGAGGGCGAACTCGTCCGCGTCGACAAACTCCGCGTCGCCGCGGTCGAGCTTGGCGATCGCACTTTCCACCATGTCCGCCTTCACGAGCTTTTCGTAATGGTCGATCGGCACCAAGACGTATCCCGTGCCCCGCTCGTCATACACGTATGGATGTGCGGGTTCGGGCTTTCGGGAGCTTGAAGTCAATTGAGTTTTGGAGTTGCGATTACTTCCCGCCCGGCCCCTAGCTCCGGGTTTGTCCGTTACGGAGGATCGGCGGCGTTTTCCCTTCGCGCGCGTCTTGCTGGAATTCGTCGGCATTCAAGCACCCGAATCCGGTTGCGGGCCGGATCGTATTCGAAGATTGCCAAGTTGTTCCCAATCCTGAAGAACCGCAGCATGTACTTGCTCAACCGCGGGTCGGTAGTGGGCTCCGAGTCATCTATCGGATCGGTGCGAAGCCTCTCAAGCTGTTCGTAAAACGCGGCGACTTCGTCATCGTTGCAGCTCCGGCGAACGTAGCGGACGACATCCTTGTGCAGTTCCACCTTGACGCGCATACGAATGCCTCCAAAACGCGCCTGTACGGCGCGCGGCTCCGTCGTATCTAATCGCAAGGTGGAACACCGCACTTGGTCCTTACACCATCCCCTTTGGCGCTCCACGGCCGGGGACTCGACCTATGTTATATCAAATATAGTATATATCGATTTTGATATTTGTCAAGTACAGAATTCACGGAGCGGCCAGTCGGGCGTGGGCGGCTTGGCAGAAGCGGTCGGTCATGCCGGCGATGTAGTCACAGACGACGCGGGCCAAGCCTTGCTCGTCGATGCGCGCGGCGAAACGCGAGGGCAACGCCTCGGGCTTGTTTTGGTAGGCGTCGAAAAGGGACAGAACTATCTCGCTGCCGCGGCGGTCGGATTCGACAAGATCCGTATGGCGGTAGACGCGCTCGGCCAGGAATGTCTCCAACGCATTCAACTGCGCGCTCATCTCGGGAGAGGGAATAACGAGTGGCTCTTCGGCCGCGAGGGCGTCTTCGAGCGAGCGCACTTCGCGGAGCAGGTTTAGTGACGTGTTGACGGCATCGGTGAGCAACGCGTTGACAAGTTCGTCCAGCACCGCGCGGCGGACGGCGTGGATATGCGCGGCGCGCCGGGCCCCTTCGACTCGCTGAAACGCGTCGTGCCAGAGCCTTACCGATGAAAGCGCGTTGAGGTCCAACATGCCCGCGCCGATCGCGTCTTCGAGGTCGTGGCAATTGTAGGCCATGCGATCGGCCAGGGACGCGATTTGGGCTTCGACCGCTGAGGGTGACCGATGAGGGAGCCCGAAGCCGGCCGGCTCGCCCGCATTTGCGTTTCCGCGCGGCGTTCCTGCGACATCGTACGTGGTCGCGTGGGCGGCGAGGCCGGCGCGCGTCGCGGCCGTGAGGTTCAAACCGCGAAACGCCGGATAGGGATGCTCGAGATATTCGACCACGCGCAGAGCGTGGAGATTGTGGTTGAACCCGCCATCCGCGGACATGGCCGCGTCGAGGGCGGCCTCGCCCGCGTGGCCGAACGGCGGGTGGCCGAGGTCGTGGGCGAGCGCGATGGCTTCGCAAAGCGGTTCGTTCGCACGCAGGCCGGCCGCAAGCGTGCGCGCGATTTGCGAAACTTCCAGGGTGTGTGTCAGCCGAGTGCGGAAATGGTCGTGATGGGCGGCGGCAAAAACCTGTGTCTTTCCCTCCAGGCGGCGAAACGCGGTGGACTCGATGATGCGGTGGCGGTCCAGATCGAACGGGGCGCGCAGGGGATCTTCGGGCTCGGGATGTTCTCTTTGGCACGAATCACCCGAGCGCACGGCGTAAACCGCAAGATGTCGCTCCACATCGCCGGTCATGAACGGTTTTTGACCAGTTCGCGGTACAGGGCGTCGAGCGAGTCGGGAACGACCCTGGTGTCGCCGAGGACGGCCATGAAGTTGGTGTCGCCGCCCCAACGCGGGACGACATGGGCGTGGAGATGGTCGGGCAGGCCCGCGCCGGCGCAGCGGCCGACGTTGTATCCGACGTTGAACCCTTCGGCCTTGACGGTGCGGCGGAGGAGCTCGACGCTGTCTCGGACGGCGCAAGCCAAGTCCGCCAACTCGCCGTCGGAAAGGTCGCCGAAATCACCCTTGTGTCCCGCGTGGGCGATCATGAGGTGTCCGTTTGTGTACGGAAAGCGGTTCATAACGACGAAGGCGCTCTTGGCGCGCCAAAGCACATGATTCTCGGTGTCGTTTTCGGGATGTTCCCAATATCGGCACAGGAAGCAGCCGTCGTCCGCGGCCTCAGCGTCGAGCGAGCGAATGTACTCCATCCGCCACGGCGCCCACAGGTTGTCGTTGAATTCGGCCACGACGGGCATCTCCTCTGGTGACGGGTGGATCGTACCCGCCCGAGAGCGCGCCGACAAGAATCGCCGCCGCTTTGCAATGAGGTCAACAGGGTGTAGACTCCCCCCATCGTGACGGCACGGTTTGGAATCTGGACGGGCTGTTTACTTCTCATGCCGGTAGTTACGGCCGGCTTGCCGGGGTGCGGGCGCGACGTGCGCCTGGCGGACGAGCGGCTGCGCGACGTGACCGTGCGCACGGTGACGCACTTCGGCGTCACGCTTGACGAGGACGCCGAGCCGGAGCAAGTCGCCTATGTGCTGCTGAGGGCGATTCGTGATGACTTTCTGGCGGCGACACCGCAGGAGCGGGAAAAGGCGCTCGATGTGCAGTTTGACGTTGCGGCCGCGAACGCCATCACGGCCGGAAGCCAGTCGAGCCTGACGCGAAACGAGCTCCTGTATTATGTCGTGCACATGTGGACGCCCACGGTGTCGCATTACGTACACGATTTTGAAACGGAATGGGAACACGCCAAGGAGCGTTTGCGCCGCGCGGCGGTGCGCGAGGCGAATGAGTCCAAGCTCGGCCGGCGCGAGGCCCAACTCGTCATGGAAGTCAAAGACCCCGGCGGCGATCCGAACGCCTCGGCGTTGCTTGTCGTGAGCCTCGTGGAGGATAACGACTACTGGCGGGTAATGCGCCTCGGGTTCAGCCCCAGTGCACGGGCGTTTCGGAGCCGCACGGCCGCGGGTAACGGGTAGCCCATCGTCGTTTGCAGGCGGGCCGTGTTGGGCGGTGGCCGCCGTACCGGGACAAGTTGGCGCCGGCCGCCGTACCTGGACAAGTTGGCGCCGCCCACCGTACCGCGTCAAGTTGGAGGTGGCCGCAATACGGTACGTGCTAAGCGTCGCCCAGCTTCCCCTTAGCAGCCTGTTGAAGTGCGCCGTGACAAGGCGCGTGTTCTCAGTGGGAGAATACCCACCCGGCAACTCTCGCTCCAGCCGGTAGCAATCGGAGCGGCGATGGAGGTAACGAAATCGTCGAAGCC
>Ga0326597_10010951_pt1 | contig 12053 bp, 10 predicted proteins | sample RVTome_12_FD_203789 | JGI IMG/M metagenome (GOLD analysis project Ga0326597, IMG submission 203789) | Soil microbial communities from uranium-contaminated site in the Upper Colorado River Basin, Wyoming, United States - RVT100D185 | ecosystem: Environmental > Terrestrial > Soil > Contaminated >... | reverse complement strand
AAGAAGGCCAAGCCGAAACAGGATCGCAAGCCCTACGCGACGCCTCAGCTGGTGGAATACGGGAGCATCATCAAGCTGACCCAGGGGAACCAGACGAACAGCGGCGACAGCGGCGGCTCCGGCAGGAGGGAGCCCGCGGACCCCTGCCTCTGAGGCAGCATGAGCGGCATCGCCGGCCTCTTCGCGCTCGACGGCAGCTCGCCGGACACCAGGGTCCTCGACCGCATGATGGCGGCGCTCGCCCACCGGGGGCCCGACGGAGCCGGGGCGTGGACCTCGGGACCGGTCGCCCTCGGTCATCGGATGCTTCGCGCGACCCCCGAGGCCGCGACCGAGACCCAGCCGTGGCGCGACGGCGCGCTCGCGGTGGCGCTCGACGGGCGCATCGACAACCGCGAGCCGCTCCGCGCCGCGCTCGAGGCGAAGGGCTGTCCGCCGCGGGCCGAGCACGACGCCGAGCTGGTCCTGCGCGCCTACGAGTGCTGGGGCGAAGGCTTCGCGCGAGAGCTTGTCGGCGACTTCGCGATTGCGGTCTGGGACGGGCGGCATCGGCGCCTCTGCTGCGCGCGGGATCCGCTCGGCGTCAGACCCTTCTATTACCACTGGGACGGGCGCACGTTCCGGTGGAGCTCCGAGCCCCAGGCGCTCCTGGAGGATCCGGCCGTCGGGAGAATTCCTAATGAGGCCATGGTCGCCGAGATGCTCGCGGGCTACCTCGTGAGCCGCGAGGAGACGCTGTGGCAGGGGATCACGCGGCTCGCGCCCGGCCACACGCTCACGCTGGATGCCGCCGGATGCCGCGCGGTCCGATACTGGCCCTCCGGCCCGCCCCCGACCATCCGGTACGCGAGCGATGCGGAGTACGCGGAGCACTTCCGGGCGCTGCTCGAGGAGGCTGTGCGGGCCAGGCTCCGTGCCCCGGGTCCCGTCGGCGCGCATCTCTCGGGCGGCATTGACTCCTCGTCCGTCGTTGCCCTGGGGCAGCGGCTTGTGCACTCAGGCGCCGCGACGGCGCCCTCGCTCGAGTCGTTCTCGCAGACCTACTCCCAGCACCCCGACGACGTGGAGCCGTTCGCGGAAGCCGTGGTACGCCACTGCGGCGTGAAGGCGCATTTCCTTCCTCAGGCCACGCCCGGCCCCTCGTACTACGAGGCGCAGGCGCGGCGCTATCTCGACTTCCCGGACTACCCGAATGGTGCCGCCGCCAGCGAGGCCATGAACCGCCGTGCGGCAAACGCCGGTTGCCGGGTCATGCTCACCGGGATCTGGGGCAACGCCTTCCTCGAGGGCTCCGTCGAGCACGTGGCCGACCTGCTTCGCGAGGGGCATCCCGTGGCGGCGATCCGGCGGGCCCGGCGTGGTGGACACCCGCTTGGGTCCGGGGTTCTGTCGGTCCTCCTCGGACACGGCCTCCGCCCGCTCATCCCGCGACCGGCCCGCCGCGCGCTCAGCCGGCTCCTGCGGAGACCGCCGATCCCGGACTTCGTGCCGGACACCTTCGCGCGGCGGGTGGCCCTGAGAGACCGCCTTCGACAACCCGGCTGGGTGCCCCCCTATCCGACGTTGGCCCAGCGTGCCGTGTATCGCATGGGGTGCAGCGCCTGGAACATCCACGCCGGTGAGATCACCGAGCGCGGGGCGGCGCGCCACGGCATCGAGGAGCGCCATCCCTTCGCCGACCGCCGGCTGGTGGAGTTCTGCCTCGCCCTGCCCGAAACGCAGCGGTGGCGCGGGCCGACGGTCAAGTTCGTGCTGCGCGAGGCGATGCGGGGGCTCGTGCCGGAACGCGTGCGGGTCCGGAGAGATCAGCCCGACTACTCCTTCCTGCTCATGGACGTTCTGGAGGCGGCCGGCGGCGAGCGTCTGTTCAACGGCCTCACCCTGGCAGAGCGCGGCTGGGTGGACGAGCCCCGGGTGCGGACGCTCTATCGGCAGGCTGCGGGGCTCTACGCGCGCGGAGCGCCCGCCTATGCCGGCCTCGCCTGGCCGCTCTGGACCATCTGGGGCCTCGATCTCTGGCTCCGGGCGAGCGGCACGGGAGGCGCGCCGTGTCGCTGATCGTCGACGAGCACCGCGAGTACCTGTCCGATCCTCACCGCCTCGCGGCCTTCGAGCGGGCCATCTCGGCCACGGTCAAGCCGGGTGACGTCGTGATCGACCTCGGCGCAGGCACCGGCATCCTCGGCCTCTTCGCGTGCCGGGCCGGCGCGGCACGCGTCTACGCGATCGAAGGCGGCGGCATCATCGAGCTCGCGCGGGCGTTGTGCCGCGCCAATGGCTTCGCAGACCGCGTCGTCTTCGTCAAGGGGCTCTCGACCCGCGTGAGCCTGCCGGAGAAAGCCGATCTCGTCGTGGCGGACCAGATCGGGCGGTTCGGCTTCGAGGCCCGCGGGTGGGGGTACTTCACCGACGCGCGGGCGCGGTTGCTCAAGCCGGGCGGGCTCTGCGTCCCCTCGGCCATCGAGCTGTGGACCGCGCCCGTCGAGGCGCAGGCGCTCTTCGAGCAGGTGGAGTTCTGGACCGACAGCAGGCCGGCAGGGTTTGACGTGTCGCCCGCCCGCAGCATGGCGGCCAACACGGGTTACCCGGCCGCCCTCGCCCCAGAGCAGCTGCTCGGGCAGCCGGCCAGGCTCGCCACGCTCGACCTCTCCGAGCCGCAGCCACAGTCCGTGGCGGGAGACGCCGTCGTCGAGGTCGGTCGAGGCGGCACCCTGCACGGGCTCGGGGGCTGGTTCCGGGCCGAGCTGGCCGGGGGCATCTTCATGTCGAATGCGCCGACCGATCCTGGACGGATCGCCCGGCGCAACGTCTTCCTGCCGCTCGACAGGCCGACCCCGGTCGAACGCGGCGACGTCATCCGGATCGGTGTGCGGGTGCGGCCCAGCGAGGTCATGCTCCGCTGGAGCGTGTCGGTGGAATCCCGGGCGGGAGGACTCAAGGCGGCATTCACCCACTCGACCGGTGGAGGCATGTTGGTCGCTCGGGAAGATCTCACGCGGACGCACCCGGACTACGTGCCGCGGCTGACGGCCTGGGGCGAGGCACGGCGGACAGTGCTCGAGCTGTGCGACGGGAGTCGCCCGCTCGCCGAGATCGAGACGGACGTCTTCCGCCGACACCCTGAGCTTTTCGCCTCACGCGCGGCCGCTTCGGGCTTCGTCGCCGAGGTCGTCACGCGCTACGGCTGATGGCGGTGCATCGGGTGTCGGGGCTCAGTCTGGCAGCCGACATCCCCCTGCCCGAGCTGCCGCGCGCCCGGGGGGCGGCGGCGGACTGCCGGTTCAGGCTCCTGCCGCCGCGCCGTCCCGCGGGCGGCCCGCCCGCGTGGCTGCACCGCTGGCGGCGCGACAACCGCAGCGCGTGGATCTCGCTGGGCCGGACGCGACGCGGGTACCTCCTGCGCTTCGCGGGCGTGGCCGACTTTCTCCTCTCGCGCGACGGCAGCGTCATCTTCGGCTGCCCGCGGCCCGGCGTGCCGGCGCTGACCATCCGCCACCTCCTCCTCGACCAGGTCCTCCCCATGGTTCTGGCTCATCGGGGACACCTGGCTCTCCACGCGAGTGCCGTGGCGGCTGTCGGAGGGGCACTGGCCTTCGCCGGCAAGACGGGCTGGGGCAAGTCCACGCTCTGTGCGAGCCTCGCGCGAGCCGGCGGGCCGCCGCTGGCCGACGACTGCCTCGTGATCGAGGAGCGGCGCGGGCGCGCAGTCGCGGTGCCGAGCTACCCCGGCCTCAGGCTCTGGCCGGACAGCGCGCGGGCGCTGTCGCGCGGCAGGCTCGGCGGAACGCCCGTGGCCGACTACAGCGACAAGCGACGCCTGAACCCGGGCCACCCGTCCGCGCGGCGGCCCGCGGCGACGCCGCTCAGGGCGATCTACGTCCTGGCAGCGCCGGGGACGGCCAAGAAGGTCCGCATCAGCAGGCTGGCGCCGCGCGAGGCCGTGGGCCGGCTGCTCGCCCACACCCACCGGCTTGACGTGACCGACCGGGTCCGGCTCGCCGCTGAGCTCGAGGCCTTGAGCCGCCTCGCGTCGCGGGTGCCCGTCTTCGAGCTCTGCTTCCCCCACGATCTGCGACGGCTCGCCGCGATTCGGGCGGCCGTGCTCCGCCACGCCGCGGCCGAGCTCTAGCGCCATGCCGGTGTACTCGCACTCGCGCTTGAGCGTCTACGAGACGTGCGCGCGGCAGTACCGCTTCCAGTACGTAGACAAGGTGCCGGTGCCCGAGGTCAAGACGGTGGAGATGTTCGTGGGCAGCCAGGTCCATTCAGCGCTGGAGGCCCTCTACCGCAAGGTGACGCGCGGGACAGTGCCCTCGCTCGGCGACGTCCTCGAAAACTATCGCGCGCGCTGGACGGAGGACTGGACGCCGGACATCCTGATCCGGCTCGAGGGCGCGACAGCCCATGAGTACCGCCTCCAGGGCGAGGGGCACCTCGCGTCGTACTACGGCCGCTACCACCCGTTCGACGGCGAGCGCACCGTGGCCGTCGAGCGGCGGGTGATGTTTCCGCTCGCGGAAGAGCGAAAGATCTGGATGCAGGGCTACGTGGACCGCCTCTCGGTCACGCGGGACGGCGTCTGGCAGATCCACGACTACAAGACGGGGCGCTGGGTGCCGACGCAGGAAGACCTGGACCGGGACCGCCAGCTGGCGCTCTACCAGATCGGCGTCCAGCACAACTTTCCGCGCGAGGCCGAGCGCGTCGAGCTGGTCTGGCACTACCTGGCTCACGATCTCGAATTGCGCTCCCGCAGAGAGCCCGCAGCCCTCGAGAGCCTCGCGGCCGAGACGCTCGCCCTGATCGACACCATCCAATCCGACACGACGTTCGAGACGGTCACGGGGAATCACTGCGACCGCTGCTCCTACCGCGGCATCTGTCCCGCCTGGGCTATCCGCGCAGATCCTCCAGGAATTCCGACGCCGGATTGACGCCCGTCACCAGCAGGTGATCGCGCGCACGAGTACACACCACGTAGAGTAGATGGCGCTCGGTGTCGTACACTTCCTCGAGGTCGCCTTCATCCGTGACTGCCTCGATCCGTGCTTGCAGCGGCAACACCTCGTCATCACAGGCCATGACCGTCACCGCGCGGAACTCCAGCCCCTTGCTCAGGTGCATGGTTCCAACGGACACGCGGTCGCGCGCCGTCTTCACGTCGTCATCGAGCAGCGCCGCGAGCAGCCCCGCCGTCTCTACCGCCGCGCGCGCCCTCGGTAATTCGGCGGGGGAACGGACGAAGACGGCCATTTCCCCAGGCGTCACCCCCTCCGCCGTGCGCTCCGCCAGCCAGCGGCCCACCACCGTGGACTCTTGCTCGGCACTGCCGAGCACGCGGAGCACGGGGTCCGCCCCATTGAACACCGAGATCGCGCCGCCCCGGTCCTCCCTGTTGCCGTCCACGTCGGTGACGTGCTTTCCGAGCAGGCGGTCCGCCTGCGCCCTGATCTGGTGCGACGTCCGATAGTTGATGCGCAGCGTCCCCGACCGGCCGCGGATGTCCACGCCGAGCGACCGCCACGAAAAGGGCAATTGGAAGATCCGCTGCCCGAGATCACCGGCGAAGAAGAGGGTGTCAGGCCGGCCGCCGCCGAGCGCGGCGACGAAGCGGAGCTGCGCCACGCTCACGTCCTGCGCCTCGTCCACGATCACGAAGTCATACGGCGGCCGCTCATCCGCGGCGAGGTGTCCTGCGAGCCGACTATACAAGTCCGCCTGCGTCACGAGCCTCCGCCCGTTCAGTCCCGCCCGCACCCGCTCGAAGATCGCCCAAAGCGCCTGCCGCTGCTTCTCCGGCAGCCGCGTCTTCCGCCCGAGGCGGGCAACGTCGCGGTACGCCTCCCACGAATCGATCTGCCACGCGTCCACAACCTCTTTCCACTCCGATAACAGAAAGGGCAGAGAGAACCTCTGGTCCACGCTCGCCAGTGCGGCCTTGCGCACGAGATCGCGCATCATTTCGCGCGATGCCACCTCCGCGTGGCCGAGGAGACGGTCGTAGAGGCGCCGAGCGACCGCGTCCAGCGCATCCACGTCAATGCGCTCGCGGAGGCGCGGCTCGGTGCCGATCAGTCGCGCGAGCTTGGTGCGCAGCGCGCTCGCCAGCGTCTCCGAGAATGTGGTGAGGAGAATGCGCGCGTCGGGGTTGGCGCGGGCCAGGTGCGCCGCGCGGTGGAGCGCGACGACGGTCTTTCCCGTACCGGCGGACCCGGCGATGCGCGCCGGCCCGCCAAACCGGCGCTCCACCAGCTCGCGCTGCGCGGGGTGCAGAAACACCGTCCACCGCTCCCACGGATACTCCAGCGCGCGGGCCAGCTCGTCCACGTCGGTCACCACGCGGAAGCGCCGCCGCGCGTCGGGGTGATCGAATGGACCGACCGCCGGCAGCGCGGGCCGCGGCTTGTGCGGCATCCCCCCGGTCGCCAGCTCGAGCAGCGCCTCGGCCGCCTCTGCCGGAAGGTGGTCCGCCAGCCCGAGCACCGTGTCCTCGGTGGCCTGCCGCACGTCGGCCAGCCACTCGGCCGGCACGCCGTAACCGAGCAGCTCTTCCTCAGGCACGTGCGCGAGCAGGGGCTTCTTCGAAGCTGCCGCCTGCGGCGGCTGGACATACGTAGGGAGGATGATCTCCTGCACCCGCTCACGGATCTCCACGAGCTGCGCCGCGCCCGTGGAGGGGTGCGTTTCGAGCTTGCGGCGCTCGGCCCACGCATAGGCCTTGTCGTGGTGGTCCACGTAGCAGAGCAGCAGGCTGTCCGCCGTCCGGTGCACGATCAACCGGAGGTCACTGCCGACGCGCACCGACCAGAACCGCTTGTCCTTGGCCTTGGCGAGCTTGTGGAAGCTCATCCCGGCGTTGGCCGGATTGAGCTGCAAATCGAAGGCGGTGGTCTTGACCGATTTCTGGTCGTCGCCGGTGAGCCGCGCGAGGCTGTCCGTGAAGGTGTCGGCGATGCGAAACTCCATACGGGTGCCGCTCACGTCACAGGTGGGAGTTTTTGGACGGCAGCCGCGACGATCTTGCACGCCTTGATCAGGTCGGTCAGCAGGCGCTCGTCGACAGACAGATCACCTTCGTACTCGCCACGATTGCGGAGGTCATGGCAATGGGCAAGCACCCGCCACACCTCGGGACCGAGACCGAGCGTGTGCGGGAGTACCTGAAACACGATGTATCGGTTCGCGGAGCGATACCCGGATCGGCGCAACGCCGCGAGGGATAGCGCATGCGCGGCGTTGTAGGCGAGGTCGAATCGGCTCTCCAGGGAATTTGCCTCGTTCTGCGCATCGGCAAGCCGCGTGAGGCCGGATCGCTCGAGCCCGCCGAACTCCTTCGCGTCCGGCGCCTCCTTGCGCAGGGGTTGGCCCGACCCGCAGAGGTTCTCAAGCGGCGAGGTCACTCTCACCGCCAATCAGCCAGAGTTTGGGCTGCGCCAGCACGCGCGTCACGAACGCATTGTCCTGCTTCACGCGTTTTGACAGCTCCTTCGAGGTATAGATCGTGGGAGCGACCTTTCGTCCGAGTTGTGCGGAGGCATCTTCTACGGCAGTGAACAGGTCGGCATAGGTCAGGCAGTCGCTGACCACCATCAGATCGATGTCGCTCGCGGCGGTGTCCTGGCCTTTCGCGATCGACCCATAAACGAACGCCGCGCGGATGCTTCGCGAGACAGGTGCCAGCGCCGCACGCAGCACGTCGGCCAGCGCGAACGTCTTGAGCACCAACGCGCGCAGCTCCTCGAAGACTGGCGAGTCGGCGTTTGCCTGATAGTGCTTCTGCTTGCCGACGCGGGTGACAGTCACGAGCCCGGATGCCTCGAGCCGGGCAAGCTCTCGCTGCACGGCGCCGGTACCGGAGTGTGCCAGGCCGATCACCTCGTTTGCATAGAAACTCCGTCGGGGATTGCCGAAGAGCACGCTCAGTACGCGCTGCTGCACCTTGGCGAACAGGGCATCGGCCAAGCCCGAGGATGCAGTCCCGGGACGGGGCTTCCGCACGCCGATCTTCATTCCCATAGTGGGTATGATACACCCCGTTTTGGGTATATCAAACTACGCGGAAAACCTTCATCACCTCGTCGCCCAGGTGGTTGATCACCTTCACGGCGATGCGCCCGGACTTGGGCTTGTCGAAGGCGCGGGAGGTGTCGCTGTGGAGGGTGACCCAGGCCTCCTCGTCGATCTCGGCCTTCAGCGTGGTCTTGAGCGCGCCGTAGGGGTCGTTGGCGCCGAGGAAGTAGGCGTGGCGGACGAAGAAGCTCTCCTCGTTGTAGTCGGTGTCGATGAACCAGCAAGCGATCCCGTCGGGGCCGTCGCTGCGCACCTCGCCGGTGCTGGGATGGAAGACGTCGACGCCGTTGACTTTCACCTGTACGCGACCGCCCTCGACTGGGAGAAGGGTGATGTCGGGTTCACCAAAGATGACGAACAGGTTGCCTTTGCCGGTGTTCTTGAGATCCTCCGCCATGTGCAGGTCGGCGTTCATGCGCGCCTTGAGCACGGGGATGCGGCCGAGCTTACTGAAGTCTGTGGCGTGCGCCTCGTAGTTGAAGGCGCAAGCGATGAGCACGTCGAAGCCGGCGTCCCCCGCCTCGCGGGCGGCGACGACCAGGTCGGGACGGGTGACGGTGCCGAACTCGGGGCCGATGAAGATCGCGGCGCGGCGCTCGACAGCCGCCGCGCCCTCGCCTTCCATGTAGCGCCCCTCGGCGGCAACAAGATCGCCAGGCCAAGGAGTGAGCGCGGTGAAGGCAATACGCGCGTCCTTGTGCGCCTGCTGCACGCCGGCGGTGCGCAGGTTCTCGAGGATCATCTGCGGGAACGACTGCCTGGCCGCGTACTCCGCATCGGGCTCGGAGGCCGGGTCGATCAGCTCGTCGTTCTCGTCGACGCCCAGCACGCGGTGCGGCGAAAGGCTCTCGACGGTGAAGGGGCCGGCAACGCGAACCGTCCTGTTGTCGGGGTAGGGCTTGTCGTAGAGGTACTCGTACTCCGCTTTGGCGGCGATCGAGGCGTCGATCGCCTTCTGCCGAGCGATGCGCGCCTGCCACCAATCGACGTGGAGCTTCTTCGTGGCGTCGGGCCACTTCGACTCGGCCTCGCGCGGGACCTCCCACTCCTGCCACTGTTTCTTCAGCGCGGTGTTGAGCCTGTCACGCAGCGGCTCCAGCACGCCCTCCCACTTGTCCCAGATGACATCGATCTCCGTGTTGTTGGCGATGGACTTGAGGGTGATGTGCGGCACGCGCTCATAGACGAAGCCATGGCGAATATCCCTGCGTACGGGCTGCGAACTCGGCGCGGTGCGGGTGACTTCAGCTTCCTTGAGCTGGCCTTCGCGGGAATCGGCAAGCACGTAAAACGGATAGCGCGCGCCCATGATGCGGGCGCGGGCCAGGGCCAGCGCCACGCGCGAGGTGTCAACCGTGATCCAGCGGCGGCCCCATTGCTCGGCCACATGCGCTGTAGTGCCCGAACCGCAGGTCGGGTCAAGCACGAGATCACCTGGGTCGGTAGTCAGGAGGAGGCAGCGTTGGATGACACGAGCATTCGTCTGGACAACGTAAAGCTTATCTGACATGAATGAGCTAACTACGTCAGTCCAAACATTCCCCAAGCGAATAGCGGCGAAGTCATCAAGGTATCTCACATAACCGAGACGTTCTTCAGTCGCATCAACTCGTGAAGCGCGGAGCAAAATGCCCATACCTTTGGAATTCGTCTTCCAGCCACCGTTCTTTGGGGTCAGGAGGCGGCCTTTAAAGTTCACAGGGAAAACGGTTGTTTGCCCGACGCGCGTAGTTTGTGAGACGAGGTTATCGAGGGCGAATAGCTTTGCCCCTGGAGGCAGTTCTCCTTGGCGTTCTGATTCCTTGGCTCCCCTACGGCCACCGTCCGCAAGTTCGAGCTTGTTGTAAGCCGACGGAACTGTCCCTTCGAAGCTCTTTGGGATCAAGAGCTCGTGATACTTGATTCGCTCTTTATTCCGCGCAAACCAAATCAAGTGGCTCGCAATAGATGCAATTACGTTTGTGCTGCCGGCGAAGCTCCCCGCTCCAGACGTTGTAGTGAAAGCGATGTGACTGACAAAGTTCTTCGTTCCAAACACCTCATCCATCACGGCTCGGACGCGATGCGCGTTCTCATCGCCGATCTGCACGAAGATCGACCCCGACTCCGTCAGTAGATCCCGCGCCACTGTGAGCCGGTCCCGCAAGTACGTCAGATAGCTGTGAATCCCGTCCCGCCACGTATCGCGGAACGCCTTCACCTGTTCCGGCTCGCGCGTGATGTGTGCCGCGTTGCCGTCCTTCACGTCGCGGCTCGTCGTACTCCACTGGAAGTTGCTGTTGAACTTGATGCCGTACGGCGGGTCGATGTAGACGCACTGCACCTTGCCGCGCAGGCCCTCGCGCTCGGCCAGGCTCGCCATCACCTGGAGCGAGTCGCCGAGGATCATGCGGTTGGACCAGTTCTGGTCGTGCTGGTAGAAATCGGTCTTGTCCGCGCCCTGAGGGAGGCCGTTGAAGTCCGCGAACAGGTCCGCCGTGGTCTCCCCAGCGTCGTAGCGGCTTTCTCGCGTCTGGCGCAGCAGATCGTCGATCAGCGCCTTGGGGTGAACCTTCTCCTGGATGTAGAGGGGCGGCGCGTGGACGACCAGGTCGCTCCAGTCCTGCTCGTCCTTACCGCGCCAGACGAGCTGCGGGTCCAGGTCGCGGTTGCGCCGCTCGTAGGCGACGCGCACCGGATCCTGCGCCTCCTTCTCCAGCACGCTCTGGTACTCCGCGGTCGGGATGTTCCTGCGCGTTGCCTCCTCGTGACGGAGAGCTTCCACGGTCTTCCCGGTCGGCGCTTTAACCTTGCGTGCCATGGCGTCTACCCAGCCACCGTCACTGACCCTTCAGGTCTGTCGCACGACGGCGCGGCGGCACGCGCAGCTGTCTCTCGGTCGCTCCGAGCTGGGCGAGGCGGCGCGCGCTCTGCTGACCGCGAGGCCTCGATCTCGTCACGCCATTGCGCTGTCGCAACTCGTCCTCGATGCGCTCGGCCAGGAAAACCTTCAGCAGCGACTGGTACGGCACATCTCGCTTGTTGGCGAGCAGCCGCAACTCCTGGAGCATCAGCTCGGGAAGCCGAAGGGAGATCGTCCGGAGCGACGGGCGTAGACCGGGGAGGACGGTCCTCTGCGCTCGACTCCAATCGATGTAACGCGTCGAGTCGGCGGTTGACCAGAACTTGCGCTCCGCCGACTCGGACTTGAAGTGCGGTATCTTCTTTCTCATTTCCCGTCGTACTCCCCCTTTTCGCGGCGGTTCATCTCCCGGGCTGAGATCACCCGAATGAGCGTGCCGCGCACGGTAAACACCACGAACAGCCGTCGACCCGCGTCCGTCTGCCCGAGACCATAGAACCGAAGTTCCCGATCTGAATGCTTCTCATCTTCGCTTGCAACGAGCGGTTGGTTGAAGAACACCTGCTCACATTCAAATGCTGACACCCGGTGCTTCTGCCAGTTCTTGAGAAGGTTGCCTTCGTCCCATTCGAAGCCGGTGCACCTCGTAAGGTCTGGGCCGTTCGCCGTCATCTATGTATATGCCACGGATATACTCATGAGGTCAAACGCCGCGCGACCATCTCGTCTACTCGCAGATCGGCGGCGGCCCGGCGGCCAGGGGATGCAGGACGTCGATCGCCCAACCCACATCCAGGCGCTCGCCCAGCCAGGACGGGCAGGCCGTGCGCGCGTGGAGGCGGAGCCCCTGCGCGTCGTGCCGCACCCGGAGGGCCTGGACCGGATCGGCAGGCACCGCGGCCGGGGACGGGACCTCGGGCAGGAGCCGGCCGTCCGGCCGCCGGAAGCGGAGCGCGCCGTCGGGCTGTCGATCGACCTGGTAACCTTCCTCGTGCACCGCGCGGTGATGCCGGCGGCAGAGCATAGCGAGGTTCGAGAGCGTGGTCGGGCCGCCTTGCGCCCAGTGGCGGACGTGATGCCCTTGACCGAACGGGAGCCCGCAGCCCGGGAAGCGACAGCCTTGGTCCCGGTGGTGGAGCGC
>Ga0326597_10010949_pt1 | contig 12054 bp, 11 predicted proteins | sample RVTome_12_FD_203789 | JGI IMG/M metagenome (GOLD analysis project Ga0326597, IMG submission 203789) | Soil microbial communities from uranium-contaminated site in the Upper Colorado River Basin, Wyoming, United States - RVT100D185 | ecosystem: Environmental > Terrestrial > Soil > Contaminated >... | reverse complement strand
GACCCCGTAATTGTGATGAACCACCAAGTTTTGTTTGTTTTCCAAATAAGTGGCCTAGGGTGGAGTCTGCTGAGTGGTGAGTGCCAAGACAGGCTTGCGCTCTTTGAGAGCTTCTGCCAGGATGAAGCCCACGCCAAGACTCTGACCAGTTATTTCAGCTACCACGAGATCAGCTTCATAGAGGGCGCGAAAAATGGCCTGATGAAATTGGTCGTTGGTGACTAATGAAGAAGTGACTTGCTGAATTTCAAAGTCGGTCACATGAGAATGAAATACCTGATGATCCAAGCTTTTTAGCAATTTAATAATGGCGGAATAATTGTCTTGACGGACCTGCTTATCATACAGAGAAGCGATAAAAATCACTTTCATAACCAGCCTTTTGTCAAACTTATTACCTCTAACCTAAACTAGGCCGATAATATATCAGAAAAAGAGCATAAATTCAATAGTTATAGGTTTATTTCTTCTGGAGGGAAACTTGACAGCATTATTGCCACCGGGTATTGAGTTCGTCTATGGTCTCTTTGATCAGCTTTTTGAGATCCTCGACGGCTTGGTCTTCCAGTTCAAAACCACGGCGCACTAATTTGCCGCTGGCGTTGGGTTGAATAAAATCAAACTCGCCGTAAACAACCTCATGAGGAAAAGTGCGGTCTAGTTGAGTTAAAAGCTTATAAAACAACAATTGACGCTTGTAAGAGCCACGAATGCTCTCGGGCAAAACTTGCTCACGTTCAGAAAGTTTGCCCACCTTTCCCTCAATTTGATTACTGCTCTTGGGCTGACCAGTTTTATAGTCCACCACTTTGACTAGTTTTTTTGCTTTGTCTAGCCAGTCAATGCGATCAATGCGGCCAGTCAGCAAAATGTTATCTAAAACCACTTTTTGCCGCCCGATTCCAAAAAAACGCTCGATCATTAATGACTGAGGAGGATTATGTTGATAGTGTTGGTGGTACTGCTCCAAAATGTCTTTGCCATATTTTAGACGCTCCTTAAATTCTGATTCGGTCAAGATCTCTTGGCTTAAAGCCTGCTGGAAGCTTTGTTGAAGGCTGTTGAGTGTTGGTAATTGGCCAGTACCTTGAAGATTGGTATAGTAACTTTCCAGCGCGGCATGGATGGCCGTACCAAAGGCAAACGGTAAGGCTTTAGCTCGCGGCACGCGCAGTAAGTTTTGTTGAATAAATTTTTCCGGATCTTTTAGATAATTATTCAAAGCGGTGACCGACCAGCGAAAGTGATCCAACAGCCAACGGAAATAAGTTTTTTGAGTATTCTCTATGATCAGTGGTTGATTGGGTCGGAGCAGTTTGAGCAAGTATTCATCAGCTTTTGATTTGATGTGGGGATGTTCCATTCGCCCAATTAATTTTTCTTTGGGATCAAGCTCGGCCATTTCTGTAACAAACATACTGGGCACACTGTCTCGGCTATGCCCATCAGTAAGCAAAGCCGCGGGTGAAGAAATGAAAACCTGTTTTTTGGCTCGTGTTAAAGCGACATAAAACAAGCGACGTTCATCTTCATTGCGTTCTTTTTTTGAAAGGTCGGTGTTTGGCAAAATGCTGGCGGGAAGTTTGATTAATTCTCTAACTCGGCTATTGCCCCATTTTTTATCGATTACTTGTGTCAGAAAAACAAAGTCCCACTCTCTCCCCTTGGCTTTATGAACGGTAGAGAGATGAACTGCTTGACGACGCACGGCCAAATCTTGAATGGTGATTCGTAAATGATGTTCTCTAATCAACTCCAGGGAGCGGAGTAAATCGGCCAGTTTGAAGCGGTGATTGTGGGCGACCAATTTTTTTATTTCAGCAAAAACGGAATTAATGACCATAATCAAAAAGATTTTACCGTCTTGTTCTAGCAACCACTTTAGATAACCAGCTTCAGTCATCACGGTTTCAAACCAGGAGGGGAAAGTTAGTTTGGCATCAGCAGTACTCCAAGTTTTAAGCTGGGCAAAGCAGGTTTGCAGTGGTTTTAGCTCCTCGGGTGTTATTTCATGGCCTTGGTGGTATTGGTTGATAACCTCAGCTCCCCGCTCCACCAAATCTAAGAGCGACATACGCGCTGAGCCTGCTGACCGAGCGGCCTTCATCACTATCAGCGGATCCAGGCCAAAGGTTTCCTGCAACCATTCATAATGGAGTACTTCATATAAAGTTTCAATTTCGCTCCCATGACGCAAGTCATAAATCACTTGGAAAAGAGTTAGTAATTGTTGGACGCTTTGCTCTGCCAGAGCATCTCCCCCACCCTCAATTTCATAAGGAATACCCCAAGCATCTAAGGCTTCAGCTAAGTGGGCTCGATCAGCATTATGGCGATAGAGAATTGCTATTTCTTGAGCAAAGATACCAGTTGCCAATAGTTTCTTAATTTGTTCAGCAATTTGCACCGACTCGAGCACTTGTGAAGGGGCTTCTGAGAATTCTATTAACTTACCTGCTCCGTGGGGACTTTTGAGTTTAGCGCTCATAGTAAGTTGGCGATCAACTTGAGCCAAAGAGAGATGATTTTCTTCAATCAACTTGGCTGATAAATCATAAATTTTTTGCGGCGAACGGTAACCGGTTTCTAGCGTAATGACCTGGGCATTGGGATATTGTTTGATAAATCCCAGCATGTTTTCAATCGAGGCTCCTTGGAAGCGGTAAATGGCCTGATTGGGATCGCCAACTACAAACACGTTGGCTTGCTGATCCCAGTAACTGGCCAGCAGATTAACCACTGTGTTTTGGGCGGTGTTGGTGTCTTGATATTCGTCAACCAGAAAATAATGCAGATTTTCTTGATACTCTCTAAGTAACAATTGGTGTTGTTCAAATGCCTCGACCACCAAGGCGATCATGTCGTCAAAGTCATAGCGTTTGCTCGCGCGGAGGCTTTTTTCGTAGGCGGCATAAATAACAGCTAGCTCTTGATTCTTTTGCCACTGTTTCTGCTCTTTGCTCCAAGCTGATTTGCTCAATTCATCTTTTTGTTTTTCTAAGTTGATTGCCCACTCTTTAACCATTTTTTGGTACTCGGTCACATTCACCCCCTCACGTTTCAGATCCGAGATATTGCCAATGGCATCCTTGATATAAAAATAAGGTGTGTTGAGGGGGCGGATGTGCTCTAGCGGCAATTCGTCAAACAGTGTCTCAAATAAAGCATACCGCTCCAGATCTGACAACGGTTCGCTTTCGCGCTCAATTGGAAAATATTCTGGGTGAGTGCTGATTACTTCTTGGCAAAAAGCATGAAAAGTATTGATTTGAACGTAGTAACCAGTGCGGCCAATCATTGCCACCAATCGTTCACGCATGTTTTTGGCCGCACTTTCCGTAAAGGTCAGCGCCAAAATATCTCCTGGTTCGGTATCGGTTTTTTGCAAAATTTGGGCAATGCGAGCAGTTAAGACTTGAGTTTTACCAGTTCCCGGACCAGCGATAACCAGCACTGGTCCTTCGATCGTTTCAACGGCTTTTTTTTGAGCAGGATTAAGGCGCTTAAACTCTGTTTGGAAATCAATTTTAACTGACATCAGTAAAGATTATAAAGTATCCAGAAAACCGGAACGGGTGAAGAAATGAAAACAACGCTTTCACACTAGCAACTGATGATTTTTCAAAATTGCCTCAACTTGACCAGCTCCCTCCGCCTGCATTAATTGTTGACGAATTTCACTAGCATTGTCCACTCCTTTAATGTACCAAGCCAAGTGTTTGCGCATGGGTAGGAAATGATAATTCGGGCGTTTTTGATAAGTTTCCTCAAACAAGCGACTGTGTTCGGCGGCCACTTTGGCGCGAGTATAAATATCTACCTCCTGATCCCGGAAAACCCACGGATTGCCAAAAGTAGCTCTACCGATAAATACACCGTCTACACCGAATTGCTTGACTCGCTCCAACGCTTGACTGCGACTTTGCACATCACCGTTGCCGATAATGAGCGTGTTTGTGTTCCTAGCCTCTTTTACGGCATAGCCTATTTCTTGCCAGTCCGCTTTCCCGCTATAACCTTGTCGTAAAGTTCGACCATGAATAGCAATGGCCACAGGTTCTACTTCCAAGAGTGTTTTAATCCAATCCTTGGCTACCTTAGCGTCAAAGCCAACCCGAGTTTTAACGGTCACTGGTATTGGTCGATCGTGGCGCTGGTATTTGGCAGGTAGCTTGGCAAAGCGTGCTTTAATTTCGTGACGTAGTGGATCGGTAATATTTGGGCAGTCTTGGCTGGTTTTGCCATTTTGCCAATTCTCCACTCCCTTCTTGACCGCTTTAACGATTTTTTTGGCCAGCGCCGGTGTCAAGATCAGCGCCGCTCCGGCTCCGCTCTGCGCTACACTTTTGGCAGGACAGCCCATGTTGATATCAATTCCGTCAAAGCCCAACTCGCACAAAGCTGTCGACGTTTCGCTGAAAAACTTAGGCGTAGTGCCATAAATCTGCGCCACAATCGGTCGTTGAGATTCGTCGTAGAGAAAGTCACTCAGGACTTTCTCAGCTCCCCGACAAAAACCCTCGACTGTGGCAAACTCGGTGTAAACAACGTCAGGATTACCATATTTTTTTTGAATAAAGCGATATGGCTGGTCAGTCACCCCATCCATCGGTGATAGACCGATGATCGGCTTTTTTAACTCGGCCCAAAAGCCTGGAATTTGCATGAGAGTATTATAACGTCCCAGCAACTTAATGAAATAGAAAATATATAAAAGTATAACTAAATACTTGAAAAGCATATCACCATGAGTTAAAATGCTAGTTCTGATTATTTGAATTTTCTAAGTTCAAATAAATGTGATAGAAAATAACAAAAAGGTTTTATGACTAATTTGAACCGTGAAAAGCCCAACTTTCCAAAAAGTGCCCACAACATTACTCCCATTTTTGAAAATGGAAAGCTAACAGGCTATAGAGTTATCTCTCCGGGTGGACAAGAATTTGAAGTAGATCCCAATCATCCGGGAATCAAGGCAATTCTTGACAAGGTTTTTGCAGAAGCGCAAAACAATATCCAAATGATGGGGCCGATTGATTTTGCTTCGCATGTAGTGGAAGTTTTGAAAGCTAATAAATTTGCAGAAGAATTTATCCCAAAAAGTCCCGAAGACGCCCTCGGGTTAGCAAATAGTTTGCTAACACTTTACAATCAACTAGAAGCAAAAAAACTGAAGCTTTGACACATAACGCTGCTCAAGAATTACTCCAAGAGTATATTAAATCTTTAAGTGAATCCTGGCTTATCCATTCTCAAAGACCTGCGTCAGTAAGAAAACAGCTCAACACAATTGGCGCTTCACTCACCATGCTAGCTTTAGAATTAGCAGGAGTTAACTCAGGTACGCGTGATACAGCCGACACTGTTCTCTATATCGAGCAGAAAACCAGCTTTGTAAATCATCTAGTAAATGGCATCATTAGATCGCTTGAGGATTTAGCTGAAAATACTCTACCCCCAATAGGTGAAGGTGTGGGTAGATTGGTAGGAGGCGGTCTTGGGGGACTTGGAGCAGGCGCCAGAGACGCATTCAATAATAGAAAATAATAAATTCCGATCTTTTTTCTCTCTTGCTATAATCACCTCATCAGTGCGGTGATAGCTCAGTTGGTAGAGCGTCTGCTTCCCAAGCAGAAGGTCGCGGGTTCGAACCCCGTTCGCCGCTCAAAGTCTAGATTAAAATAAGCCAGAATAGCTCAGTTGGTAGAGCGGCGGTATCGTAAACCGTAGGTCCTGGGTTCGAATCCCAGTTCTGGCTCACTTTGTTTTCTGCCCTAGTTTTGCTACACTGCCTTTGCATTAAAAACGGTTATGGCAACTAGAAGAGTTTCCTCCAGACTGGCTCGGCGACAAGGCAAAAAAATGGCTCGCCAATCAGTATTGATGATTATTTTGGCGCTGATCGGTGCGTTGATTTTTCTCTTTGTGGTAATGCCTCAAGTAGTGCAATTATTTTTTCGCTCTTTTGGTGCGGGTGATCTTAATTTTAAGCAAGAGGATACTATCCCACCCCAGATACCGATTATTTCTTCTCCCCCAGAGGCAACTGACCAGGAAAAAGTGAAGTTAACTGGTTTTGGTGAAGCAGAAAGTCGGGTGGCGGTGGTTGTTAATGGTGAAGAAATGGCTCGCGTGGCGATAGACGATCAAGGCAATTTTTCTTATACTCTGGAGCTGACCGAAGGCGAAAACTTGATTAGCTTGCATGGAGTAGATGAAGCAGACAATGAGTCTAGAACTCGAGATTTTGTGATCGTTTTGGACACAGAAATGCCGTCACTTGCTTTTGAAGATTTGGACGAGGGTAGACAAATTGTGGGTCGGGACAACCAAAACATGAATATTAGAGGAGAAACTGAACCAAATTCTCAACTGACTTTAAATGAGCGTAGTGTCTTTGTGCGCAGTGATGGCACTTTCACGGCCCAATTTTATTTAGTAGAAGGTGACAACACGCTAAAATTTATGGTGGTGGATCAGGCTGGCAACAGAACAGAGCGCGAAGTGCGGGTTAGTTTTAGATATTAAAAAGATTTTCATTTTTGCTTGACTTACTAGTTGTATTAGACTTACTTCCCCACAGCGCCAAAAAAATAAATGGTTGCAAAAAAGTGTTGTTGAAAAGACTATGTGTCAGTACAGCAATAAGTAAGCTCGTCCAAACCGGATCAGCCAGCCACCAACTCCAGAACCATTTGTGCAGGACCAAGCCCGCTAAAACCAAGCCAACCAGGCCGGTTGCGTTGACAACCATCACTGGTAAACTATCCGGTATCTGAGCGTGATCAGGCGTTTCATACTTTTTTTGCCGATCAACATTAAACAAACCTTTCCCCCACCACCATTGGCCACCTTGCAGTTTCAAACCTTCTTGGATATTGAGGCCACGGGCCTGAGCAGTGCTGGTGCGGGCGAGATTAACTCCCTCGCCACCCGGTTTGGGCAGAATACTCAAAGTGATCAAAAGCACCGCAACACTGAAGATAAAACTTTTTAAGTCTAGTTGTTTGCTCACCAACAAGCCGCCAAGCAAAACCACTAACGCGATGAAGCTGGCGCGAGAAAAAGTAGCGGCTAGAGTGATGATAAACAGCAATTGAACCAACCACCGCCATTTTTGGGGTAGAGTCGGGAGAACTTCAGCCGATTGCCACCAGCCAAAACCCAAGATCAACAACATACCCATAAAAGCGGGATCGAAAAGTGTGCCGATTAAGCGGAAATAGTGGTTGTCCCAACCAAAAACGGTTAAAAAACGGACATCCGGCAAGAGTAAGTATTGGACCAAGCCCCAAACAGCCATCAGTAGCGCTGTTAGCGCTAACCCCATTCGGGGTGGATAGGCAAAACTTTTTATTTTTGGCAAGCTGATCACAAAGATGGTGTAGACAATCAGCCTTAATAAATAAAGCACGGAGAGCAGGGCTAAGTTACCGGTTGCCCAGCCAATCAGTAGTCCCAAGCCCAGCCAGGCCACCCAACATAATTCCAAAAAAAAATTGTTTATTAATTTTTTCAAAACTACCACTAGTTTTTTAGTTTTCCGCGGTTTTGTTTTGAAAAAAATTACACCCAGAAAAACAACAATAATTAAATCTGTTAAATAAAAAGCGACTTGTTGGTTCAATTGAATACGCTGAAGTTGGCCGAAGGAAAAGAAAATTAAAAAAGTCGTCAACAGCGAAGTTTCTAGGTTATAAAACAAGGTTTTAACGATTCTCATATGACATCACCCTGACACTCAATGAATGCAAGCTCATCATTACTGCGTAAATTAACCCTCGCCAGCCATCCAAAAAGCCCAGCCGCCAGAAATAATTTTGCACAAATTTGGCAGTAGGATAAACTACCGTTTTGACGGTCAGCAACCAAATTGGTAAATGGCGATCGCTTTGGTAATCTGCCTCGATTTTGGCGTAGTTACTAATGTCAGTCCAGAACTCACTAATGTTTCGATGAGCGTAGTGTAGTAGTTCTATTTGGGCAAAAAAAATCTTGCCCCTTACTTGAGCAATTTCGTGCACCGGTCTGACAAACTGACTAGCATTTTTTTTCATTAAGCGCAATAAGCGAGTGCGACCGGTTTCACCAAAACGCAGAATTTTGCCGTAAAAAACATCGCGACGGCGGACAAAAATTCCTTCAAAGTCACTACCCAGGAGTGCCTTAATTTTCAACCAACTGGAAGGATCTATTTCTTCATCGCTGTCCAAAAAAAACACCCAATCATATCGGGCCTGTTTTAAGGCTAAGTTGCGTACCGCAGAAAAGTTTTTGATTGGGCCTGACTGATTAATCTTTTTAAAATGAAATTGACGGGTCAAACTAGGCCAATAATTATTACTGTCAAAATCAAGAACCAGAACTTCATCAGCCGGCTGAGCGCTAGCTAGCGCTTGCACAAACCGCTCATCTTTGCGATGTGTCAAAATAACAACAGAGAGTGGGATATCAGTTTTATTCATTATTTTTTAATCGCCCGCAAAATACCAAAAACGATCAGGGGAAAACTGAAAATTCTAGCGGTCAAAATACCCAGTACTGCTCCCAAGAGATGGGCTTGACCTCCCCACCAAATAATTAAAATGACCATCAGTACGAGAGAACTTAATAAATGCCAGTTCATAATTTGGTATTCTTTTTTAGCCAACATCAGCGCATAGCTTAAATTGCTAACACTTTGGATAATACCCGCCAAAACAAGCGGTCTAATTAAGGGCACTGCATCCAACCACTGACTACCCAAAATTAGTTGGACAAAAAAGCGAGGGAAAACCAGCAAGGGCAAAGATGCCAAAATGATAAAAGCTAACAAAGCCAACAGGGATTTGAGAAAAGCGCGACTCAAACGCTCTTGGTGTTGGGCAATTTGAGTAAAGATGGGAATAGTGCTGTGATGGGCTGATTTGGAAAAATCATAATTAACTTTATGACCAAGTGAGTAAGCATTGTGGTAAATACCCAAGAAGTGAGTACCGACAATCCGCCCTAGTAAAAAATTATCAGCATTTTCATTCAAATAATTAAAGACTGTGGCAATGCTTAAAAAACGGGCGTTCTCTAGAATTGCTTTGCCTCGGGAATGAAAATAAACAAACTTTGGTCTGGTTCTGAAGGCCAGAAAAGAGATAGCAACTTCAAAAATGGCACTTGCCACCAGCGCCCAAACCAGCGCCCAAACAGAATGGGTTATCAATCCCAAACCCACGGCCACTAAACTCTCTACAAAAATAAGTGAAAAGCGATAGAGGCTGTCATGAAAAAAACGAAAATTTTTATGCAAAACTACAATGTAAGGATTAATGAAGCCCTTAATAACCGGCACCAATGCGGCCACGCTAATCAGTGGTAAAAGTTGGGGTTCTTGATAATAATTTTGCATTAAAAGCCCTAGCCCCAACATGACGCTACCGATGAGAAAACCCCGCAAAATAGCCACTACCCAAGCGCTATTCAAAAAATAGTTAATTGGTTGTTTGGATTGCAAAATAGTGATATTTATCCCGGTTTGGGTGAGGCTTTCGGTTAGCCCGAGGGCAATTAAAGTCAAGGAAAACAAGCCAAACGCTTCTGGACTGAGCAATCTGGCCAAGATAGAGATCTTTACCAATGCCACAATCATCAGCAAACCTTTATAGAGAGTCTGCCAGCTGAAGCCGGCGATGGCCTTGTTTGTATAATTGGTCACGGTCATTATTATAGATGAATTGCTGGCAATTCGTGATTTACTCTTTTTTTTGGTATAAGATGAGCAGATAATAGATAAATTGATTTAATGAAAAAAATTGGTGCCCTTTTTACTGACTTGATGGAAACGGTAATCATTTCGCTGTCAATTTTTTTGGTGGTTTACTTATTTTTCATGCAACCCCACCAAGTCAATGGCCAGTCGATGGTGCCTAATTTTCAAAATGGAGATTATGTGCTAACTGATAAAATCAGCTACCGACTGGGTAGCCCTCAGCGCGGTGAAGTGATCGTTTTTCACGCTCCGCCAGCCGCCAATTGTGTTGAGGGCACGGGTTGTGACTTTATTAAACGCGTCTTGGCATTGCCTGGGGAAACCGTAGCAGTTCGTGATGGCAAGATTTTTGTTAATGATCGGGCTTTACCAGAAGACTATTTGCCATCTGACTTAAAAACTAATCCCGGCCCATTTACTCAAAATGGACCTATTACTCTTGGAGCTGACGAATACCTGGCTGTAGGCGACAATCGTTCACATTCCAGTGATTCCAGATTTTGGGGGCCAATTCACCGCAGTGATATTGTGGGTAAGGCCTTTTTTCGCTATTGGCCACCAGGATCAATAGGAGCAATTGTCGCCGCCAGTTATAGTTTCTAATTACCCAAGTTCTTGTTTTATGACTACACTTCAGCAACAATTCACCGCCATCTTTCCGGACTTGCCGTTCCAACTGGATTTTCCAATGGCGCCAAAGACTTATTTTAAGGTCGGGGGTCCCGCTGAGTTATTTTTGGAATCAGCAGATCGACAACAAATCATTTCTTTAGTGGAATACTGCCAAAACCAACACTTACCTTTAACTATTTTGGGCGGGGGCAGTAATGTCATTATTTCAGATGAAGGTATTCGGGGCTTAGTTTTGAAACTGACGAATGAGGAATTTGTGGTGACAGAAAAAACGGCAGATAGAGCCAGGGTGCGAGCTGGGGCAGGGTTAAAAACGGCACTCTTGGTTCGCCGAACTGTTGATGCGGGTCTGACTGGTTTGGAATATTTTCTGGGCGTACCGGGTCATTTGGGTGGCGCTATCTATAACAACGCTCACTACCTTAAGGATTTAATCAGCCAACACGTTTCTCGAGTGGAGATAATTAATACGACTGGCAAAACTATTTGGTTGAGTAATGAGGAGTGTCAGTTCGACTATGACACTTCCCGCTTTCAAAAAACTCACGAAGTAATTTTGCAAGTAGAATTTGGTTTAAAGGCTGGCCAGCCAGAAGAATCTCAGGAGCTAATCCGGCAAGCCACTCTTTATCGAGCCCAGACCCAACCGCTAGGTTTACCCAGCTCTGGTTGTATTTTCCAAAATACTCCCAACACGCCGGAGCTTAAAAAGCTTTTCCCTCAGTTTGCGAATCGAACGCACGTGCCGGGAGGGTTTTTAATTGATCAGGCAGGTTTAAAAAAAACCCGCCAAGGAGATATTGAAGTGAGTGACAAACATGCGGCTTTTTTTGTTAACCTTGGTCAAGGCAAGGCTAGTGATATCAAAAAATTAATTGAGCAGGTAAAATCAACCGTCAAGAAAAGATTCGGAGTAGAGCTTAAAGAAGAAGTTTTCTGGTTGGGTTAAATTAGTACTTATCTATGCAAAAACAGCCATCACCAGCTTGGGTAATTACTGGCGGCACTCCTCTAAAAGGAAGTCTGCGGGTAAGTGGAGCCAAAAACGCTAGTTTTAAGTTGATGATTGCCGCGCTATTTGGTGATCAAGAGTCCAAAATTCTTAATCTACCCGATATTTCTGATGTAGCCATGGTTGCCAAGATTATTAATTTATTGGGCGCTAAAGCGCACTCAGCCGGAGAGGGAACGCAAATTATTGACCCAACAGGACTCAATAGTTTCGCCATTGATCAGCAATATGGCGAAGTTTCTCGGGCATCCACTCTTTTTATTGCCCCTCTTTTGGCGCGTTTTGGCGAAGCTAGAGTGCCACTGCCTGGTGGTGATAAAATTGGCAAGCGACCATTGGAGCGTCACTTGGCTGGTTTGCAAAAAATGGGAGCTAAAATTAGTCAAGAAGGCAAGCTCCTGGTTATTCAAACTGAACAATTGATCGGCACTCGCTATCGTTTTGCCAAAAATACCCACACTGGCACGGAAACTTTGCTCATGGCGGCGGTGCTGGCCAAGGGCAAAACCGTCTTGGAAAACGCCGCGCAAGAACCTGAAGTTGATGACTTGATTAAGTTTTTGGTTACCATGGGTGCCAAAATTACTCGCACCAAGCCCCGAACGATCGAAATCGAAGGGGTAGATCACTTGGCTGGCGCTACTCATAAAGTCATGCCAGATCGCAA
>Ga0326597_10010948_pt1 | contig 12054 bp, 8 predicted proteins | sample RVTome_12_FD_203789 | JGI IMG/M metagenome (GOLD analysis project Ga0326597, IMG submission 203789) | Soil microbial communities from uranium-contaminated site in the Upper Colorado River Basin, Wyoming, United States - RVT100D185 | ecosystem: Environmental > Terrestrial > Soil > Contaminated >... | reverse complement strand
TGGCAAGGCCGTCAACGGGTGCCCGTGTGGGATTCGACTACACATGGAGACCGGTACTCAATCGTGATCTTCGCTGTCTTGTTCCGGATGCTTATCACCGTCGTCTCCACTGTGATTTGCTTTACCAGTATTCTAACAATTTCGTGACGCTGAGTCTCGGTCAATCCCGCGTCCAGTCTATCGCACAGTTCCCGTAGCACTTCGGGCGTCGCGATGTACTCGTCGCCCGAAGGAGCCTCTGCGGCAAACGCGTTAATCCGATGCGTCACTTCGCGGTGCTCGTTCTCGATCCGCACCAGATTTTCTTTGAGCTCAGCCTCGCTCATCCCGAAGCGTACATGTGCATCGAAGGCTCTGGTTTGCTGACCGATTAAGTCATCAAGTCGAGCTTGCAAAATGGTTCTCTCAGCTTCAGCAACCGCCCCGTCAGTACCCTGGTTCATCTCGTCCGCAAGCTCTTGCGCAATGTCTCCAGGGTTCCGAAGGAATGCCTCGATGTCGGCCCAGACGAGTTCATCGAGCCAACTGCACCGGATAGCCTTGCCGGGGCAGCGACCCCCTTCCCGGTGGCGCGCTGCGAGCTGGCCATTGCAGCGATAGACGCCATCGCGGCCCGGCGAGGTTGCGCCAGCATAATGCAGTCCACACCGATTGCAGACCATCACCGACCGCAGGAGGTAGAAGCGCTTCTTGCCGTCAGGATTGAAACTGTGGCGCTTTAAAGCTTCTTGTGCGGCGTACCAGATCTCGTCTGAGACGAGACGCGGGGCCGTCGCGGAAATCATCTCACGGGCGTGCGGTTTCTTGGTGTGCCGTCCGTACTGCGTTTCGCCGCGGTAGATCGTGTTCCCGATCAGGCCGTAGATCCGGTTCGGTCGCCAGACCTGCTGCGTGCGACGGCCGCGGACGCCGCGCCCGTCCTTTTGATAGACGGTGGGAACGCCCAACGCATTTAACTCCGCTGCGACCTGAAAAGTATTCCTGCCGTCCACTGCGACCGAGTGGTATATGCGGCGCACGACGTCTGCCTCGGACAAGTCACCCCACATTGGCTTGTCGCTCGGTACGAGCCGCGAGTGCGGATTCTTGCCCTCGACCCGGTAACCCAGCGGCACGATGCCGCCCGTGTAGCGACCTTCTCGGGCGGCCCTGTCCATGCCAGCTTTCGAGCGCGCGAGGAGGCCGCGCCTCTCCTCCGCCGCCATCGCGACGCGGATGTGGTACTCGAAGATGGTGCTCACTCCCTCGATCACGGAGCGCACGCCGATGTGGAGGCGTTCGAGCTGCATCCAGACGACGATCGGGTCGAGGTCATCGCGTCCCAGACGGTCGATCTTGAACACCAGAACCTCGTCGAAGCAGGCTCGTGCGGCGTCCGCCAGCAACCTCTTGCCCGCCGGTCGTTGGGCCATCGGCACCGTGCCACTCACACCGTCGTCGCGATACCAGTCGAAGACCTCCAGCCCCGTCATCTCAGCGTAGCGTTGGATTGCGTCTTCCTGCGTCTTGATCGTCTGGTTCTCGCGCTGCTCGTCCGAGCTAACGCGGAGGTACGCCGCCACAATCTTCTTCTTTGTCGTTTCCGTCATCCTCGTCTCCTTCTAGGACTCGTGGCCTACCAAGAACGACGCGCAGCGCTGCCTTCATGGCCGTCCGGCTCGGCGTCCATACATACTCAATCGGGAGGTCGTCAGCAAGTCGCTTAGCGTTCCCTAACAAGCCATCACGAGCTGCGCGTGTTAACTGTTCAGGCGACTGACGCGCCGCCCTCGCGAACCCGCCGATGCGGCCCCGCAATGCCATTCCGTCATTCGTTCCAGAAGGATTGGGAAAAGACAAAAGCCGACCCTCAGTCGTGGCGAGGGCCTGTGGCGCTCTGGCACGATGGAGCCGGCTAACGGCTTATGAAGCTATGTGATTAATCGAATGATACACCAATCCGGAATTGACTCAAAGGGTTCTTAGGGGGCTCGGTTTAAGACTTAGCGAGCCCCTCAAAATACCTTCGCGCCGCTTCTGGGACGGCGTGATCGGCGATTACCGTCGGCTTGAGCCCTCGCTCTTCGGCAGCCCGCACAAATTCTTCCGGAAGACCAAGGTTCGGGCCACCGCCGTCTTCGCTGAGTAAGGCGACGATCTCCGGCCAATCAGACGGTCTCCAGGCATGTACCTCGACGCCAATCGCCGCCAAAGCGTCGTACCACTTCTTTTGGTCGGCATTGAGTTCACCACCCTCGGGCAGGAACCATGCGGCCACTTGTCGCTGTGGTATGCGCGCGGCGACGATGGGGCCTCCGCTGTACTCGGAGTCAGGATCTGGCCAGAAGTCGATGTAATTCAGTGCCCTGCACTTAGGGCAGCGCACAAACGTCTGGCTAGGAATCTCCAAGCGTTCTGTCTCTTCGCAAAGAGGCTCGTTGGAAACAAGTTCGGGCATTTCCAGACCCATTTTGCGTAACTGAATCCTCTGTGCTTCGAACATCGCTTGGATCCGAGCCTGCTCAGCTACTCTGGTTGGGATCGGGCGTCGGGCGAACGACCTTGGAGCATTCGTCGCTTTGCCATTCCTCAATTGGCCTTCCCCGGCTCGACGCAGAGTTTCTCTATACCAGCGGGCCGCCCGGGCGGTGAGTTCATAGATAGTCCGGTCCTTGATCCTCTTGCCTACGAACCCCGGCAGCAGGCTGATCTTCTGGGCCTTTGCCGTCCTTCTGTAATCCACGTGAGGTTCAAACACACCTAACTCCACGCCGCACCTTTGCGTACCGCAAAGTATGCGCTGAGATGAGTCACCGGTGGGCGACACTGCCTTGAGGCGGGCTGAAACCAACTTTGACCTCCTTAAAACCCGTCAACGGGACTCAGATGATGCGCAGCCCGTGCCCGTTCATCGGCTCCGCTGACGCCGTATAGAGACAGCCGAGCGCCACCGCCAGCCGGCTAGACGCATCAAAGCTATCTCGGAAGTGATGGGTGTGAACGGCCTCCAGCCTGGCTCGGGCTGCTCGGCCGCGGACAACGTGGATAGGACCCTGTGGGAGAAGCGGTGTCCGGTCTCCATCCCGATTTTTTCACTGAATATAGCCGTTGGCACCTCCATGGCACTCCAGACTCCGTACCGAATGTATTCTAGTCCATCGACGAATATACGTTCGGAAGACTGGGGCGCCTGGATCACCTCTCGTTGACTTTCATCGGCTTCGGAGCATCTATGGTGTGACCTCAACTGAGAAGGAGCCGCTTCAGTGAACAACGCCATCGCCTACCTCGACGAATCGACCGCTGCCGGCTGGGAACGAAGCCTCTACGCCTTCCTGGCGGAAAAGGAGCGCCGCTCCGGCTCGCTCCGCACCGTCCAGTCCTACTCTCGCATGCTTCAGCATTTCTTCGGCCAGGCCGGCAAGACACCGGACGCGATTACGTCGCAGGATGTGTTCACCTGGGCATACGGCACGGGCCTGTCCGGGAAACCGCCTGGCTCCATCACCATCGGCGCCCGGGTCGCTTGCCTCAGCAGCTTCTACCGCTTCCTTATCCGAATGAAGGTTGTGGCATCTAACCCATGCGACGCTCTGGAGCGACCAAAGGTGACGCAGAGCGCAGCTCGAGGCCTCAGCGGGGAACAGATCCACCACCTCCTGGAGGTTCTACCCTGTACGCCAGTTGGCCTGCGTGACCGCGCCATCATCCTGATGCTCACCTTCACTGGCCGACGCCGGGCTGAGGTGCTGGGCATGACGGCTGGCAGCATCTCGCCTGAGGGCGCAGCGGTTTTCTACTCCTACCGAGGCAAAGGTGGCAAGACCGGCAAGCGTGAACTGCCGCAGCCGGCCTTCGATGCGATCCAGGCGTGGCTGGCAGTCGTTGGTAAGGACCTGCGCACAATGCAGACGACCGACTCACTCTGGCCAGACCTGCGCAACGGGCGGGGCATCACGAGCGGAACCTTCTACAGCAACCTGCGGCGGTACTTGAAGCTGGCCAGCCTTCCCATGGGCGGCGTGCACATATTTCGACACTCCGCTGCTAAGTTGCGCCGCGACGCCGGGGAATCTATCGAGGAAGTCAGTCGGTTCCTGGACCACAGCAGCCTAGCGGTGACAACCACCTACCTGAGGCGGCTGGAGGGGCAGTCTGACGGGAGCTGGGTGAAGGTGGCCGAGGCCATCGGGCTTCTCGACTTAGACTGCCAGGCTCTTTCCTCCGGCGGGAGACAGCACACGACACAGCCATCGTGTGCGAGAGTAGTCAAGTGGGCTTCTGGTTACGAGGAACGTCCCTAGCAGGGTGCTGAAAAAGTCATTTTCGGTCTCCGGTGACTAGAATTTTGAATCTAGCTTCTCAACATAAAGTCGTCGTTTTCGCGTCATCGGTTAATTTTTCATCACCCTGCTAGGCACCTGCCCCGCGCATCCGTATCATTCGCTTCGAGGAACCGAAGAGAACATTGGCAATCAAAAAGTCTGGACTCTACTCATCTCTCTGGGCCAGTTGCGACGACCTGCGTGGCGGCATGGACGCCAGCCAGTACAAGGATTACGTCCTCGTGCTGCTCTTCATTAAGTACGTCAGCGACAAGTACGCCGGTATGCCCTACGCGCCGATCACGATCCCCGAAGGCGCCAGCTTTAAGGACATGGTCGCCCTCAAGGGCAGGCCGGACATCGGTGACCAGATCAACAAGAAGATCATCGCCCCCATCGCCAACGCCAACAAACTCTCGGATTTTCCGGACTTCAACGACGCCAACAAGCTCGGCAGCGGCAAGGAGATGGTCGACCGCCTCACCAACCTCATTGCCACCTTCGAGAATCCAGCATTGGACTTCTCGAAGAACCGTGCCGACGGCGACGACATCCTTGGTGACGCCTACGAGTACCTCATGCGCCACTTCGCCACCGAGAGCGGCAAGAGCAAAGGCCAGTTCTACACGCCAGCAGAGGTTAGCCGCGTCATTGCCCGGATCATCGGCATCCATGAGGCAAAGACGACAAATGCCACCACGGTCTACGACCCAACTTGCGGCTCCGGCTCTCTCCTCCTTAAGGTCGCCGAGGAGGCCGGCACCGGCGTTACCATCTACGGCCAGGAAAAGGACGCCGCCACCAGCGGCCTGGCCCGGATGAACATGATCCTCCACAACAACCCCACCGCCCTCATCATGCAAGGCAACACCCTCGCCGATCCCAAGTTCATGGACGGCGACAACCTCAAGACCTTCGACTATGTCGTCGCCAATCCGCCCTTCTCTGACAAGCGCTGGAGCACCGGCATCGAGCCCCTGAATGACCCCTATCAGCGCTTTCAGCCCTTCGGCACGCCGCCCGCCAAGCAGGGAGACTACGCCTATTTGCTCCACATCGTGCGCTCGCTCAAGAGCACCGGCGCCGGCGCCTGCATCTTGCCTCACGGCGTCCTCTTTCGCGGCAACGCCGAGGCCGACATCCGCCGCAATCTCGTGCGCAAGGGCTACATCAAAGGCATCATCGGCCTGCCCCCCAACCTCTTCTACGGTACGGGCATCCCCGCCTGCATCGTCGTGGTCGATAAGCACGAAGCCCACGCCCGAAAAGGCATCTTTATGATTGACGCAAGCGCCGGCTTCATGAAGGACGGCCCCAAGAACCGCCTGCGCGCCCAGGACATCCACAAGATCGTCGATGTCTTCAACCGGCGACTCGAAGTCCTCGGCTACTCCCGCACGGTCCCGTTCGAGGAGATCGAGAAGAACGATTTCAATCTTAACCTGCCGCGCTATATCGACAGCCAGACGCCTGAGGATATTCAGGACATCGAAGGCCACCTCAAGGGCGGCATCCCCTGCGCCGATGTCAACGGCCTCCAGCCCTACTGGCTGGTCTGCCCTCAACTGACGGAAGTGTTGTTCAAGGCCAACCGCCCCGGCTACCTCGGCCTCGCGGTCGCCAAGGCGGAGATCAAGACAGCGATCTACAACCACCCACAGTTCACCGCCTTCATCGATGGCATGAACGCCCACTTCGACACCTGGCGCCGGAAGACATCGGCGGCGCTTCGGCAGTTGCAGATCGGCGCCCATCCGAAGCAGGTCATTGCTGACCTGGCCGAGGACTTGCTGGCGCACTACGCTGCCCAGTCCCTCATCGACTCCTACGACATCTATCAGCACCTCATGGACTACTGGGCCGAGACCATGCAGGACGACTGCTACCAGATCGCCGCCGAGGGCTGGAAGGCTGAAACCTATCGAGTCGTCGAAAAGGACAAGAAGGGCAAGGAAAAAGACAAAGGCTGGGCCTGTGACCTTGTGCCTAAATCCCTCATCGTCGCCCGCTACTACGCCGCCGAACAGGAGGTGCTTGACCAGCTAATCATCGATCTCGAAAGCCTCACCGCCCGCATCGCCGAGCTGGAAGAAGAGCAGTCTGGCGACGAAGGCGCCTTCGCCGAGCTCGACAAGATCAGCAAGGCCAACATCAATGCCCGCCTCAAAGAGATCAGGAGCGACAGAGAAGCGGCAGAGGAAGCCATAGTGCTCAGCGATTGGCTGAAGCTCAGCGAGGAAGAAACCTCGGTCAAGAGGCGCCTCAAGGACGCCGACGCCGCGCTCGATGCCAGCGCCTACGCCCATTTCCATAAGCTCACCGAGCCAGAGATTCAGTCGCTGGTAGTGGACGACAAATGGCACGCCGCCCTCGACGCTGCCGTTCACGGCGAGATGGAGCGCATCAGCCAGGCCCTGACCCGACGTGTCCGGGAACTCGCAGACCGCTACGACACCCCAATGCCCCAGATGGTGATTTGCGTGACCGAATTGGAGACGAAGGTGAACCGCCATTTGGAGCGGATGGGTTTCACATGGGATTGAAACCTGGTTACAAGAGAACCGAACTGGGAGTCATTCCGGAGGAATGGGAACTGAAGCAGTTGGGCGAACTTGCCGCCATTACGGCCGGCGGAACGCCCAGCCGGACGATTTCCCAATATTGGCACGGTGATATTCCTTGGATCACGACGTCAGAAGTGGATTTCCGCCCCATCGATCGCGCAACTCAATTCATAACCAAAGAGGGGCTCATCAACTCGGCCGCTAAGTTATTGCCTCCTGGAACGTTGTTGATGGCACTGTATGGGCAAGGGAAGACACGAGGGAAAGTCAGCGTCCTAAGGATTGAGGCAGCGACAAACCAGGCGTGTGCAGCCATTTCGTTTCATCGAGATCTCTCTTCCGACTTTGCGTTTCACTTCCTACGAAGCCAGTACGAAACGATCAGGAATCTAAGCAATACGGGAAATCAAGAGAACCTCAACAGTACCCTCGTGCGCTCTATCACCATCCTGTTGCCCCAAAAAGCCGAACAAGAAGCCATCGCCGAGGCGCTGAACGACGCGGACGCCCTCATTGAGTCCCTGAAGCAGCTCCTCGCCAAGAAGCGCGACCTCAAACAAGGCGCCATGCAGCAGCTCCTCACCGGCCAAACCCGCCTCCCCGGCTTCCACGGCGAGTGGGAGGTGAAGCGGCTGGGGGAGATCTCCGAGATTTCGATGGGCCGGACACCCCCGCGACTGAATCAGGCATTCTGGGGGCGTGGCTACACATGGCTCTCCATTGCTGATCTTCAGTCGAAGGTGGTTTCGGAGTCGAAGGAAGAGATCACCGGCCTTGCAGCCTCTACGATGACGATCATTCCCAAGGGTACGCTGCTGATGAGCTTCAAGCTGTCCATTGGCAGGCTCTGTTTCGCAGGTCGCGACTTGTTCACCAACGAAGCGATCTGTGGCTTCAACAAGCTACAGGCGAATCCGGAGTTCATTTACTACTCACTGAGCCGCACGGACTTTTCGCTCTACGGAAAGCAGGCCGTTAAGGGTTACACGCTCAACAAGGAGTCTCTGAAGATCGTCGAGGTGCGACTTCCATCGCCAGATGAGCAGACCGCTATCGCCGCCGTCCTCTTCGACATGGACACGGAGATCGCCGCGCTGGAGGCTAAGCTGGACAAGGCTCGCCAAATCAAGCAAGGAATGATGCAGGAGCTACTAACCGGAAAGACGAGGCTCGTGTGAGAGACATCGGCCAACCAGAACGCGCCACCCAGCACCGCATCATCGCCCTCTTCCGGGATGAGCTCGGCTACCGCTACCTCGGCGACTGGCGCGACCGCGAGAACAACAGCAACATCGAAGAAGACCGGCTCAACGCCTACCTGACAAAAAACGGCTACAGCCCAGCCCAGATCACTAGCGCCATCCACAAGCTTCGTACCGAGGCGGACAACCACGCTCGCGGCCTCTATGGCAACAACCAGGCCGTATACAGTCTCATGCGCTACGGCGTGCCCGTGAAGATCGAGGCCGGTGAAGTCACCGAGACCGTGCACCTGATCGACTGGCAGCAGCCGGAGAAGAACGACTTCGCCTTCGCGGAGGAGGTGACCCTACGCGGCGACAACGACCGCCGGCCGGACCTCGTCTTCTACGTCAACGGCATCGCCATTGCCACCCTCGAGCTGAAGAACAGCCGCGTCTCCATCGGCGACGGCATCCGCCAGAGCCTCTCCAACCAGCAGCCCATGTTCCACGCCTGGTTTTACCCCACTGTCCAGTTCATCTTCGCCGGCAACGACTCCGAGGGGCTGCAATACGGTGCCATCGGCACCCCAGAGAAGTACTTCCTCAAGTGGAAGGAAGACGAACAGGACAACAGCCGCTTTAAGCTGGACAAATACTTGCTCAAGATGTGCCGCAAGGACCGCCTGATCGAGTTGATGCGCGACTTCGTACTCTTCGATGGTGGCATCAAGAAGTTGCCACGGGCCCATCAGTACTTCGGCGTCAAGGCCGCTCAGGAGCGCGTAAAGCAGCGCCTGGGAGGCATCATCTGGCACACCCAGGGCAGCGGTAAAAGCATCGTCATGATGCTCCTGGCCAGGTGGATCCTGGGGAACAACCCAAACGGCCGAGTCGTCATCATCACAGACCGCGACGAACTCGACAAACAGATTGAGCGCGTCTTCACCGAGACGGGCGAGGCCATCAAGCGCACAACCAGCGGCCGCGACCTGATGACTCAGCTTAGCCAGGCAACGCCTCGCCTTCTCTGCTCCCTGGTCCACAAGTTCGGCCGCAGGGATGTGGACGACTTCGGCGCCTTCATCGAGGAATTGCAGGCCCAGCCTAGCAAGACCGTCGGCGAGGTCTTCGTCTTCGTCGACGAATGCCACCGCACCCAGAGCGGCAAGCTCCACAAAGTCATGCAGGCGATGATGCCCAACGCCGTGTTCATCGGCTTCACCGGCACACCGCTCCTCAAGACGGACAGTCAGACCAGCCTTGAGGTCTTCGGCAGCTACATCCACACCTACAAGTTCAGCGAGGGCGTCGAGGACGGCGTGGTGCTCGATCTCGTCTACGAGGCGCGAGACATCGACCAGAGCCTCGGCTCCGAGGACAAGATCGACTCGTGGTTTGAGGCCAAGACAAAGGGCCTCAACGACTGGCAGAAGGACGAGCTGAAAAAGACCTGGGGCACGATGCAGCGCGTCCTTAGCTCCCGCTCGCGCATAGACCGCGTCGTCAACGACATCGTCTTCGATTTCAGCGTTAAGCCCCGGCTCTCCAGCGAACGCGGCAACGCCATTTTGGTGGCGTCCAGCATCTACGACGCCTGCAAATACTTCGAGCTATTCCAGAAGACGCCCTTCAAAGGCAGATGCGCCATCGTCACCTCCTACAACCCGCACGCTGGCGATGTCGCAAAGGAAGAGGTCGGCGCCAATACCGAGACCGACAGGCAGTTCATCTACAGCGCATACACGGACCTGCTCCAGAACGTCCAGGCCCGGCCCGGCATGAGCAAGACCGAAACCTACGAGGAGGACGCGAAGGCCAGGTTCGTCAAAGAGCCGGCGAGCATGAAGCTCCTCGTCGTCGTCGACAAGCTCCTCACCGGCTTCGACGCGCCTCCCTGTACCTACCTCTACATCGACAAGTCCATGCAGGATCACGGCCTCTTCCAGGCGATTTGCCGCGTCAACCGCCTGGACGGCGACGACAAGGATTTCGGCTACGTCGTGGACTACAAAGACCTGTTCTCGAAGGTCGAGAATGCCATCGCCGTCTATACCTCCGAACTCGACCGCACGGCACCAGGACCCGACCCGCAGGTGCTCCTCAAGGACCGCCTCAAGATCGGCAGGGAACGCCTCGACAACGCGATGGAGTCGTTGGCCCTGCTATGCGAGCCGGTAGAGCCGCCGAAGGGCGAACTCGAGCACATCCACTACTTTTGTGGCAACACGGAAATCCCGTCCGACTTGGAGGACCGCGAACCCCAACGCGCCGCCCTCTACAAGTCGACGGCCTCCCTCGTCCGTTCCTACGCTAACATCGCCGACGAACTGGACGGGGCTGGCTACAGCAACGCCGAGATAGCGCGCATCAAGCAGCAGCTCCAGCACTACCTCAACCTTCGCGAGATCGTCCGCAGAGCCAGCGGCGAGAGCCTCGACCTCAAAGCCTACGAGGCCGACATGCGGCACCTCATCGACACTCATATCGAAGCCGAGCAGCCGAGGACCATATCCCCCTTCGGCAACCTTGGCTTCCTCGAACTCATCGTCAAGACCGGCATCGCCGCCGCCATCGCGGAGCAGCTTAGGGGCCTCAAAGGCAACCGCGACGCCATCGCGGAGACCATCGAGAACAATGTCCGCCGCAAAATCCTCCAGGAGCGTCTGACCGACCCGGCCTTCTACGAGAAGATGTCGGCTCTCCTGGACGAGATCATCGCCGCACGCAAGGCGAGGGCCATTGAGTATGAGGAATACCTCAAACGCATCGCCGAGCTAGCCCGGGGAGTCCAGGCGGGCGCCGGCGACGATACGCCCGCGAGGCTCGACACACCCGGCAAGCGCGCCCTCTACAACAACCTCAACCAGGACGAAGAGCTCGCCCTGCGCATCGACGAAGCCGTCAAGACCGGACGGCCTGACGCATTTCGGGGTGTCCAGGCCCGTGAGAACGTGGTTAAGGGAATCCTCCACAAGTTCCTCCAGGACACCAAGGAGGTCGAACGCATCTTCCTTATCATCAGAGCTCAGAGCGAATACTGATGGCCACTCAGCTCTACCTGGGCGGCATGACGGTTGATGTCGAACTGAAGAACATCAAGAACGTCCACCTCAGCGTCTACCCGCCGTCTGGACGGGTTCGGATTTCCGCCCCTTCCCGTATGAGCCTCGACACCATTCGCGCCTTCGCGATTACGAAGCTCGACTGGATCAAGAAGCAGCAGCGGAAGCTGCAGGAGCAGGAACGCGAAACTCCCCGCGAGTATCTCGACCGCGAGAGCCACTACGTCCTCGGCAGGCGATACCTCCTCGAAGTCATCGAGGAGAACGCCGCGCCGCGGGTCGAACTCAAGCACAACAGGATGGTCCTCAGGGTCCGCCCCGCTGTAACCGAACAGGGACGCCAAGGCGTCATCGACAAGTGGTATCGCTGGGCGCTCCGCCAAGCCGTGGGCCCGCTAATCACTAGGTGGGAGTCCCTCATGGGCGTGCGAGTCCAGCGGCTCTACGTCCAACGCATGAAAACAAGATGGGGTACCTGCAACCACGCCCGGCAAACGATCCGTCTCAACACCGAACTCGCTAAAAAACCCCTTGAGAGTCTCGAGTACGTCGTTGTGCACGAGATGGCCCACATCGTCGAACCATCGCACAACCCTCGGTTCATCGCCCTCATGGACCAGTTCATGCCCAACTGGCAGCACCGCCGCCGGCAGCTAAACCAGCTTCCCGTTCGACACGAGCATTGGACATACTGAACAGAGCCTGAAGCGGGAGATCCATGCCGAGTCGAGAGGTCGGGCTCGCACACGACTTACACGTCGTGTGGGGCTGGGATCGAGGGCTCTGGAGCAGCCTGTAGAATCAGGACATGCCTGCGAAGTACGTGTGGGTGCTCGAGCGGACCGGCAACGAGCGGTTCCCCTATCGGCTCCAAATACTCGAAGATGGGCGGCCTTGGTTAGTGTTGCGGACTCAAGACCACTGGCCGGGCGCCAACCAG
>Ga0326597_10010947_pt1 | contig 12054 bp, 7 predicted proteins | sample RVTome_12_FD_203789 | JGI IMG/M metagenome (GOLD analysis project Ga0326597, IMG submission 203789) | Soil microbial communities from uranium-contaminated site in the Upper Colorado River Basin, Wyoming, United States - RVT100D185 | ecosystem: Environmental > Terrestrial > Soil > Contaminated >... | reverse complement strand
CTCCCGGCTCCAATGCTGGTACCACATCCCCAGGCGGAGCTCCCCACAGTAGTGCAGAGCGAGCGTCGGAGCCCAGGGGCTCGGGCTGAGCTCGGTGTCGAGCTCGGGGAAGATCGAGACGTCGGGAGCCATGTCGTAAGCCTTCAGGTACTCCCGCAGCACGAGGTAGTGCTTCATCTCCTCGTAGTACCAGATGCTCATGAACTGACAGAAGTCCGGGTTGTCCCGGAAGTCGCGCAGGAACATGCGCGTGGCATAGAGCGAGGAGAGCTCCATGAGGCAGTTGACCCGCAGAAACGTCAGGCTCTCGGCGTCGAGAAGACCGGTGTCGATCTCGTCGAACGGAACGTCGGCCAGGCTCCACCGCACCTTCTCGAGGCGGCGAAAGATGCGGTCGTAGAGCGGCCCGGCCTTGCCCTCGTCCACCATCACCTCTCAGGCCCCGATCGGCTCCGCCGAGCGATGCGTCCCCGCCATCCGGAACGCGCGGAAGTAGTTCGTCAGATACAGCAGCAGGTTCGAGCGGTACTCCGGGGTCCAGAACTTGATGTAGAGGTCGGTGCCCATGTCGAACTCGCCGAACATGGGGATGTGCTCCTGCGGCATGCGGTGATCCTGGAACAGCGCCTTGAACTGCGGAAAGATCTCGCCGCGGATGTCGCCTCCCACGTTCTCGGCCATGGCCTCGAGGCTCAGCTGGAAGAATCGGCAGTGCCGCATCTCGTCCTTGGCGACCCTTCGCAGGAGCGACTCGACGTTGGGGTCGCCGGCGACGTCGGCCACCGACGAGTAGGCGATCTTCGCCGCGTACTCCTGCATCACGCCGTAGATCAGCTGCTGGAGGCGAGCGTCCATCTGGAAGCCCCGGCGCTTCTCCTCCATGTAGCTCTCGTAGCTCTCCTGGTAGGCGCCGGTCTCCAGCCCCGTGTTCTCCGCTTCGCTGATCGTCTCGCCGAGGCCGGCGAGAATCGTGCGCAGGACGATGCTGTGGAGATACTCCTCGCCGCCCCACATCGAGGCCCAGATGCCGAGCTTGTAGTCTTCCCCGTACGCCCGGAAGTAGCTCTTCACGTAGTGGACGATCCCGTGCTCGTTGAGGGCCGTGCTCCGGATGAAGCGGACGACGTCGTCGGGAACCAGCTCGCGGCGGAAGGGCAGCCGGGCCAGCTCCTCGAGGTCCGGCCACATCTGTCGGCCCTTGATGAAGAACCAGTCGAGGGTCTTGGTGTCCCGGAAGCTGGGGGTGATCATGGCGCTACTCCTGCCGAGCCAGCGCTGGTCTCCTGGATCAGCGTCATCGCGTCGTCGACGGTGACGATCTTCTCGAAGAGGTTGATGTCGGAGCTCAACTTGAGCCCGAACGTCTCCTCGACCCCGATCACCACGTCGAGCATGCCGAGGGAGTCGATATGGAGGTCCTCCCGCAGCCTCGTTTCGGGACGGATGGTGTCGACGGCTTCCAGGTCGAGGATCTCCCGGAGGAGAGCGCGCAGTCGAGTCAGTATCTCGTCCCGGGAAAGCGCACGATCTGCCGCCGCGAACTCAGGATCGCTCATGAAATCGCCCCCCGTCCCATTGCCATTCGGAAGGACGGTTCGCGGCTGAGCGGACAGCCGTCAAGCCCGGCCGCGGCCGCCCCACGCCTCCCCAGGGAATGTTGAAGACGGAGGCTAGCACAAGCGCTGAGGAGGAGAAAGCCACTGTGCCCTCCCCCGCATCCCACCCCACGATCCTCCGGGCCCGCCCGCCCGCCGACCAGGCCCGCGCTCGTGGCTTCCCCCTGCTACTGGACGCCCTCGAGGAGTACGGGCACGTCACCCACCGGGACCGCTGTCGCGGGAACGGTCTGCTCGGCCCGGACAATGGGCTCGTTCGTCGCGCCGAGCTCGGTCACGAGGTGGGTGAGACGCAGGGTCGGGCGGCCCACGGCGGCCGAGAGGTCGAGGGCCCCTTCGGCTCCATCCGTCCACAGGACGTAGGTCGGCTCCCTCGTCGGGAAAGCGAACTCGTACAGGCGAACGTCGTTGCCCTGCTCGATCCTCCGGGCCGCCGTGAACCCGAAGATCCGCTCGGAGAGGATGTTGTACGTGTAGTAGCTGGGCTTGCGGACGGGCCCGCCGCCGACGTACTTGATGACGCCCTGCCAGTTCCACCAGGGGTTGTCCCAGGCGCCCGGACGGTAGTCGCTGTACTGGACGTGAACGAGCCGGCTGACACCGAGCGCGAGGATGTTGGTGAAGAGCTTGCCGAGCTCCTTGGCCTGCTCCGCCTCGAACCACTGCCGGTAGAATGCATTCTCGGGCTGGTCGAGCCCCACGTACATCGCCTGGAAGTCCTGGAGGCTCGGGAACTCCGCCGAGTACGGGAAGTAGGCGGCGAACTCGGCGCTGTAGCCTTCGGCGACATGGAGCATCATCGAGCCCGTCCATTCGAGGCTGTAGATCGGACGCTGGTAGCCTCGTCCCTGCATCTGACCGATCACCCAGTCGAAGCCGTCGTCGATGAAGCTCGGCTCGAAGTGGTAGTAGACGAAGAAGTGAACGTCCACCGCGTCGAAGATCTCGGGGCGCCCGAGGATCCGCTTCGAGAACGCCAGGTTCTGAAGCACCAACGAAGTGCACCCCGGACCCTGAGGCTGACCGTCACAGCGGGCGAGAAGGTTCGGTTCGAACAACCCGGCGAGGATCACCCGGGTCTCGGGATGGGCCGCCTGCTTGGCCTGATAGGCCAGGTCGAGCAGGCGGAGGTAGCGATCGGCGGCGAGCGCGCGATCGGCCTCGCCGTAGTCCCACAGTTGGCGGTTGGCGGCCTCGTTTTCCACCTCGATGTCCACGCGAACGTTCCCGAGGAGCCCCGGCATGTCGCGGTTGCCGTCGCCGTCGAAGCGCTCGACGAACTCGGTGACCATTCGGCTCCAGGCACTCTCCATCTCCGTCCGGATCGGGCAGGAGGCGAGGGCTCGGCCGCTCGGAAGATCGGCGGCGGAGGCGGCCTGGACCGCTCCGAAACAGCCCGGCTCGCTGAACGCCGAGCCATTGCCCGCCTTGAGCACGAAGACGACGTTGAGCCCGGCCGACTGGGCGAATCCGACGCGGGCGTCGGGCACGCTCCAGTTGTAGTTGCCGCTGCCGGGAGGCTGCTCGATGTCCGGCCACACGTTCCCCGTGACGCGACTCCAGCGAGCGTTGCTCAAGCCGCCCACCAGATCGCCGGTGTAGGCGAAGAAGCCCCACGCGGTGGTGTCGGGGGCGGGAACCACGGGACCCGCGGGAACGCCACCGCCGGTGGTCGGCGGCGGGGATGAAGTCGAGCCGCAGGCCCCGAACCAGGAGCAGGCGGCCAGCACCAGCAGTCGACTCGCACCGCGCAAGGCCGCAAGAGGCACCGCGCGCACCGGTCCCTGCGGATCGAAGACGACGGCGCCCCGACGGAACGGACTGCCCCTCGATTGAAGAGCCGCCTCGATCCGCTGCAGTGTTACTATCAACCGCGTTCCTCCCCGGTATTCAGGGGTCGACAGGACCCAATTCCATTATGAGCATCTAGCTCCATGATTTCTCTTCCCTACTTCGACCTCATTCTGCGGGCGCGGGACGCTTCCGGGCCGGCGGCGCGCGCCTTCGAGCAGTTCGTCCACTGGGGCTACTGGGAGGATCCCTCCGTGGCCACCGCCGATCTCCCGGAGTTCTCGGGGGCCATGGAGAGGCTGAACAGCGAGCTGCTCTCCGCCGCGCTGATCGAAGACGGCCAGACGATCCTCGACTGCGGCTGCGGCTTCGGGGGCACGCTCGCGGCCATCAACGTATCCCGCCGGAACATGGACATGGTCGGCATCAACATCGATCCCCGGCAGCTGCGCGTGGCCGAAGAACAGGTGAAACCGAAGGATGAGAACCGCATTCGCTTCGTGGAAGCGGATGCGTGCAACATCCCCCTGTCCGATCAGACGTTCGATCGGGTCCTGGCCGTCGAATGCATCTTCCACTTTCCTTCCCGGTTCAGGTTCCTGCAGGAGGCGGCGCGCGTCCTCAAGCCTGGAGGGCGGCTGACCCTGTCGGATTTCGTTCCCCGCAACGCGGGGCGTCGGTCCTGGGGAAGCGAATGGGTCGAGCATCGCGTCCTCAAGGGCTATGGCACGATGAGCACCGGCTGGCCCGATGGAAACTACCGGAAGATGGCCAAGGCGTGCGGGCTCGAGGTGACGCTCGATCGGGACATCACCCGGCACACCCTACCGACCTATTCGGTCCTCCTGCACATGCTTCCGCGCACTCGGGGGGGAGGCGCCCGGCGGGTGCGCCGGACCACGAGGCTCCTCCAGTGGCTGTCTCGCCTCCGCTTTCTCAAGTACGAGATCGTGCAGTTCACCCGGTTATAGGGCTCGGGGCGCAAACACGCTCCGCCCTGTCCGGACGTGGCGGCGGTTACTGCGTGGGAGGGCTCGCGAGGCTCGACTTCCGTTCGCTCATCTCTGGATCACCGCCTCGAGACGTCATTGACCTTGTCCAGGATGCACTTGGGCACCAGCTCTCCCTCATCGCTCGCCTCCTTCCGCGGCGGCGCAGGGCCCGGTCTCGGCCGGGTCTGACGTCCCGGTGTCGGGCCCCCACGTGACCCCGCCTCCAAGTCGTCGCGGTGAGCGTCCCGACCATCGCGTACGCTATACTCCCTCCGACCCAAGATGTGTCCTCCCTGCATTGTGGCGTTGTGCTTCCAGGAAACCTCGAGACACAACCCACACCCTCGAGCCAGGGCCGTTTCAAACGTCGATACCCAGCGATCTCAACCCGCTGGCGCGGGCGTCGTCGCCGCCGCCGCACCGCAGACGCAGCCAGGGCAACCCGGTTCGTCTCGATCAGCACGCACTGGCGCGCCGCCCGAGAGGCAGGAGCAAGTCCGATCATGGCAGACGCGGAAAGTGCGTGGACGCGGGATCAGATTCGCACCGACGTCCTGGAGATCCTGCGCGAGAAGGCCCGGAAGCTGGACTCGGACTTCTCGGGACCGCTCACCGAGCAGACGCGCGTCGTCGGCGACCTCGACTTCGAGTCCGTCATCATCGTCGAGTTCTGCATGGCCATCGGGAAGCACTTCCGGAAGAAGCTGCCGTTCCAGAACCTGGTGTTCCGGGACGGCCAGTTCCAGGACTTCACGGTGGGGCAGCTCCTCACGTTCCTGGAAGAGCACCTGACCCCCTGAGTGTGGCCGGGACGAGGGGTCGCGCGGAAGGCTCCTGGGCTCAGATCTCGTCCACCTCGTAGTCGAAGATCTTTTCCCAGTCCGGCGTGGGCTGCTGCTCGGCGTACTTGCGCTGCCACTCTTCGCAGCGGCGTTCGAGCTCTTCGCCCCGCTCGATCTGTTCCGGCGACCGGGGAATGATCAGGTTGTCCAGGGCCACGCCGGCGAGCTTCTCCAGGTCCGTCTTGTTGAAATCCATGATCAGCACCACGCGGGGCTCATCGCTGTCGCTCCACACCTCGTGGGCATAGGTGTCGTCGAACAGCCAGACGCAGCGATCCTCCCACACCCTTTCGACGCCGTGCACGTGCAGGGTGCAGCCGGGAGGAACGATTAGACCCAGGTGAGCGCGCAGGACCGTGTGGTCGATCCCCTTGTGGGGGTGAATGCGGGTGCCCGGGGCCAGGCGCGAGAAGCCAGCGGTCACCAGACCGGGCAGACGGCCCAGGATCTCCACGGTCCTCGGGAAGTTCCGCTGGTTGCGCTCCAGGTCCTTGTCGATTCCGGCCACGCCGTGCTGAGCCATTCGCCCGCGGTCGAGCAACGGAAGCAGCTTCCATTCCTTCGTGTAGACGAAGGGCTGGGGCCACGGGCGCGCGTCGCGCTCGTCGAACGCCCGGAGGAACTCCCCGCGAATGGCCCCCCACTCCGACTCCAGGGTCTTCGCGAAGGCGAATCCGTCGGTGCGATAGAACATCGTTCCGACTCCTAGGCGCTCGTGACGGAGGGGCTTTCGGTAACGGCCAGCCGGGTGCCGCCCCGGATGTCCTCGGCGCTCGGCGACGCCTCTCCCGAGTTTCGGGCCAGCACGATCAGCTCGTACTCGGCGTGAAGAAGTCGTTCGGCCACGGAAAGGACCTTCATGGCCACGCGGGTGGCCGCCGAGATGCGGCCCCGGGACATGGGAATCGGCTTGATGCGCAACTCCACCAGATCGAATCCCCCCCGCCGGAACAGCACACCGAGCGTTTCCGCGGCGAAGTAGTAGAGATGGTAGCGATGGTAGAGGCGGTTCACGGGAGCGGTGATCCGGCCGCCACTCCCGCGGTAGAGCAGGCGAGCCAGCTGCCGGAGAAGCGAGTTCTCGTTCGGCGTGTTCACCAGCAGGAGCCCGCCGGGCTTGAGGAGTCGGCGGGCCGTCTCGATCCCCCGCAGGGGATCGGGAAGATGCTCCAGCAGGTCCCACATCGTGATCGCGTCGAAGGAGCCGCTGTCGAACGGCGCGTCCTCCAGCTTGCCGCAGAAGACGTCGCACCCGGTTCGCTCCCGGGCCCGGGCCGCCGCGAAGGCGGACACCTCCACGCCGCGGCACTCCCAGCCCCTCGCCCGGGCGACGCTGAGGAAGCTGCCGGTGGCGCAGCCCACGTCCAGCAGCGACCCGGACGGGACGGCGTGAGACTCGATGAGGTCCAGACCAGCCCGAAAATCGGCGATGTGCGCGCTTTCCTGCCCGCTCCCGTCCACCACGCCGTCGTGAAAGAAGTACCCCTCCCGCTCGGTGAAGTAGTCCTGGGAGTAGAGCGACTCCGCCGCGCTCTCCTGGTGCTCGGGTGCGATGAACACCGCCTTGCAGGACGCGCACCGCTGGATGTCGCCCACGTCGGAGCGCAGGTACTCGCCAATCGCGGACGAGCCGCAGGTTGTGCACTTCATCACAGACGCGGCTCCTCTCCCTCGGAAAAGCTATCACGAATCCATAGCAACGGGAGCGCGCGACGTCGGCGTTTCCTCCGCGCCGCTGCGTCCTTCTCCGGCAGTGGCCACGGCGGAGGCTCGAGTCGTCCGATTCCCACGGGAGACATGCCCCCATGTCATCGTCACCATCACCGTCGCCGATCGTTCAGGCCCACTGGCCTCGTGTCGCTCCGCGAGCCGCAGTCTGGGGTGTGCGAAGCACGCTGCGTCTTCGCCGCGGGCACTTCATCGACGGCTACCGCTTGACTCGTCGCGGGGTTCGGAAGAAACTGTCACACGGCCCGGGCACGCGGGCCATTGGGGACCGGTACCGCTTGGGCTTGGGGGCCGGCTCTCCACCCCTCCAGTGGCTTCCACGCGTCCTCGACCGAATTCCTGATCACACTCTGTCGATCATGAGGTTCGCGTGATGGTGTTTGAGTCCGATTTCACCTGGATTGTCATCGCCCCGGGCGGACCTGCGAACATGCCGCTGGCGTGCGAGGCCGTTCGTGCCGGTGCGTGGGGCTTCGTCGACCTCGAGGACATTCGCGACGCCGACGAGCTGCAGCACGCCTTCTCCAGGCTGGGGTCGGAGGTGGACGTCTCGTTGGGCGTCAAGCTGGACGCCGTCCGCCACGAGCTCTGGGAGCCGCTGCTCGCGGCGCACCCGCCCCAGCTGACCCGGGTCATTCTGGCTCGCCCGGGTGGTTCCGCCGAGCTGCGCGCGATGGTCTCCCGGCTGCAGCGGCTCGAGCTGGAGGTCCTGGTCGAGGCAGTGAGCGTCGATGAGGCGATCGCCGCGGATCAGGCCGGCGCCGGCGGGATCATCGCCAAGGGGAGCGAAGCCGGCGGTCGCATCGGCGACGAGACCTCCTTCCTCCTCTTGCAGCGCCTGTCCGGGCTGCTCCACAGGCCGCTCTACGCCCAGGGTGGCGTGGGTCTGCACACCGCCGCCGCCTGCCACGTCGCCGGAGCCAGCGGCGCCGTGCTCGACTGGCAGCTCTGCCTCGTCGAGGAATCGCAGCTGGGCGCGCCCCTGCGGCTCGTCCTCTCGCGGCTGGACGGCAGCGAGACTGCCCCCGTCGGACTGCGGCTGGGAGAGGGGTACCGCCTGTACCTCGGACCCGGTCGGACGCTGCTCCCGACGCTTCAGGAGCAGGAGCACCGTCTCGCCACCTCCGACCTGCCGGAGGAGGAACGCCTTGGCCGCTGGCGGGGGGTGATCGACGAGACACTGGCAGGAGCAGGAGAGGCCCGCAAGCTGGGGATGGACGTCTCCTTTGCCGCGAGGCTGGCGGCGAAGTTCCGCACCGTCGGCGGCGTCCTGGGGGAGATGGATCGGAGCCTGCGCTTCCACCTGTCGCGGGCCCGGGAAGCCGAGCCCCTGGGACCGGAGAAGGGCATGGCCGGTGCCCTGGGGACCCGCTATCCCATCGTCCAGGGACCGATGAGCCGGGTCAGCGACACGCCGGCGTTCGCCGCGGAGGTCGCGGCGGCGGGCGGCCTTCCCGTCATGGCGATCGCCGCCATGCGCGAAGACGAGATGGAGCCGATGCTGCGAGACACGGCCCAGCGCCTGGGCGACGCTCCCTGGGGAGCGGGGCTGCTGGGGTTCCTGCCCCCGGAGCTCTACGGAGCCCAGGTCGAGCTCGTGAAGAAGTACCGCCCGCCGACGGTGGTCATCGCCGGCGGACAGCCGGTCCAGGCGCAGCAATTCGAGGCCCTCGGGATCCGCACGTTCATCCACGTTCCGTCGCACCGGCTGCTCGACCTCTACCTGGACGACGGCATCCAGAACGTCATCTTCGAGGGACTCGAGTGCGGCGGCCACATCGGACGCTACTCGGGTTTCGTGCTGTGGGAGAACGTCATCGAGGTGATGCTGGCCCGCATCCTCCGGGACAGCAGGCGGGGACGCTGCGGGGCGCTGTTCGCCGGCGGCATCAGCACCGCGTTGTCGGGGGCGATGATCTCGGCCCTGGTGGCCCCCCTCGCCGACCGAGGGGTGGACGTGGGAGTGCTGGTGGGGACCGGCTACCTGTTCACCCACGAGGCGGTGGAGTGCGGGGCGATCACCTCGGGCTTCCAGAGCGCGATCGTGGCCGCGCAGCGGACCGCGATCCTGGACTGCGGGGGCGGCTACCAGATCCGCGCCGCTCCCAACCCCTTCTGCGGCGCCTTCGAGGAGGAGAAGCAGCGACTGATCGCCCAGGGGTTGCCGGCGGAAGAGGTGCGCATGTCGCTCGAGCACCTCACTCTGGGACGGCTGCGGATGGCGGCCAAGGGGCTGCGCTTCAACGAGAAGCGGCGCCACGACCCGGCCGAACCCCTGACGCTTGAGGTGCCGGAGGCCGAGCAGCAGCGCGACGGGGTGTACATGGCCGGGCAGGCCATCCTGCTGCACGACTCGGTCTACTCGGTGCGGGACTTGCACCGGCGGATCTGCGAGGACAGCGCAGGGCTGTTCCGCGCGCCGGCGCCGGACGAGACTCGGGCGAGCGTCGCGGACGACGTCCGCGGCATGGACATCGCCATCGTCGGGATGAGCGGCCTGTTCCCGGGCGCTCGCGATCTCGACGCCTACTGGGAGAACATCCTCGCCGGGAAGTACAGCATCACGGAGGTCCCCAAGGACCGGTGGGACACCGGGATCTACTTCGACGCGGACCCGAAATCACGGGACAAGATCTACTCCCGTTGGGGCGGTTTCCTCGAGCCGATCGAGTTCGATCCCCTCAAGTTCGGGATCCCGCCGAAGGCCGTCAGCTCCATCGACCCTTTCCAGCTCCTCACCCTGGAGCTCGTGGATCGCGCGCTGCGGGACGCCGGATACGATCAGCGGTGGTTCGACCGCGAGCACACCTCGGTGTTCGTTGGCGAGGCGGGAGGGGGCAACCTCGGCCAGCTCTACTGCCTCAGATCTCTCCTGCCGATGGTGCTGCGCGACGTGCCCGAGGCAGCGATGGCGCAGCTGCCGGAGTGGACGGAGGATTCGTTCCCGGGGCTGCTCCCGAACGTCATCGCGGGACGGGTGGCCAACCAGTTCGACCTCGGCGGCACGAACCTGTCCACCTCGGCTGCCTGCGCCGCCGGGCTGGCCGCCCTGTCATTGGGGATGGACGAGCTGCGATCCGGCAAGAGCCGCATGTCGATCGTCGCCGCGGTCGACGTCGCGCAGAACCCGTACGTCTACATGTCCTTCTCCAAGACGATGGCGCTGTCGCCCACCGGCACCCCGCGCTGCTTCGACGCGTCCGGCGACGGCATCGTGATCAGCCAGGGGGTGGGGGTGGTCATCCTCAAGCGCCTGGAGGACGCCGAGCGCGACGGCGATCGCATCTACGCGGTGGTGCGCGGGGTCGGCAGCTCCAGCGACGGGCGCGGCAAGAGCCTCACCGCACCCACCTCCCGGGGGCAGATGCGCGCCATTCGCCGCGCCTACGAGCAGGCCGGATTCGGGCTCGACACGGTGGAGCTCTTCGAGGCGCACGGCACCGGGACCGTGCTCGGCGACCGCACGGAGGCGGAGAGCATCACGTTCGCGCTGCGCGAGGCCGGCGCAGCCCCGAAGAGCTGCGCCGTCGGCACCGTCAAGTCGATGATCGGCCACACCAAGGGATGCGCCGGGATCGCGAGCCTCATCAAGGTGGCTCTCTCGCTCCACCACAAGGTCCTCCCCCCCACCCTCTGGGTGAAGACGCCCATCGCCGCGGAGCTGTGGGCGGGTGACAGCCCGGCCTATCTCAACACCGAGCTGCGCCCCTGGGTGGGCACGGATCACGCCCGTCGCGCCGGGGTCAGCTCGTTCGGGTTCGGCGGCACGAACTTCCACGCGGTCCTGGAGGAGCACCGGCCGCCGAAGCCCGTCGTCGGCGGCTTCCCGAACGCGCCGCTTCCCGCGGAGCTGTTCTGCTTTTCGGGCTCGTCGGTCGAGCAGCTGCGGGAGAGAGTCGAAGAGGTCCGCCGCGCCGCGGCAGAGCCGGCCTCGCTTCGCGACCTCGCCCACCGCGCCTTCCTGATCCGCCGCGACCGCGGGCGGCCGGACGACGAGTGGCGAGTGTCCGTCGTCGCCGAGTCCGTGCCCGACCTCGCCCGGAAGCTGGAGGAGACCGGGGCCCGGCTGGCGGCGCGACCCGAGCCGTTCCTGGATCCCACCGGTGCCTACTTCGCACCCGAGGCCCTCGGGCGAAAGGGCAAGGTCGCGTTCATCTTCCCCGGACAGGGCTCGCAGCGGGTGGACATGCTGAGGGACCTGACGCTGCTGTTCGGCGAGCTGCGGGACAGCTTCGCCGTCGCCGACCGGATCCTGGCGTCCCGGCTGCCGTTCCCGCTCAGCCAGTACGTCTACCCCCCGGCGTCGTTCACGGAGGAGGAGCGCTCGGCACGCATGCAGGCGCTGACGCGCACCGACGTGACCCAGCCGGCGCTGGGCGCGGCCGGGCTCGGGCTATACAAGGTGCTGCGCGCGTTCGGGGTCCGCCCGGACATGGCGGCGGGGCACAGCGTGGGAGAGTACGTGGCGCTGTGCGCGGCCGGAGTGCTCTCCGAGGAGTCGCTCTACGACCTGCTCTGGGCGCGCGGCTCCTGCATGCTCCAGGCGGCGGGCGAGGACGCCGGGACCATGATGGCGATCCGGGCCGCGCGGGAGACGGTGGAGGAGTCGATCCGGGGAGAAGAGCAGATCTTTCCCGCCAACTTCAACGCGCCCCTGCAGACGGTGGTCTCCGGACGGCGCGAGGGACTGGAGGCTCTCCAGGCCCGCCTGGCTGCCCGCGAGATCGAGTCCCGCCTGATTCCGGTGGGCTGCGGCTTCCACTCCCCGTTCGTGGCGGAAGCGGCGAAGGCGTTCGCGAGCGCCCTGGAACCAGTCCCACACTCGCCCGCCCGCTTCCCGGTCTACTCCAACTACCTGGCCGCTCCCTTCCCCGAGGGGGAGGCCGAGGCGAGGAAGGTCCTGAGCGCTCACCTGAGCCATCCCGTAAGGTTCATGGACGAGATCCAGAGGATGTACGAGGACGGCGCGCGCGTGTTCCTCGAGGTCGGGCCGGGGCGAGTCTGTGGAAACCTGGTCGGGGAGATCCTGCACGGCAAGCCCCACGCGGTCGTGTCCTGCGACGGGGCGCCCTCGCGCGTTGGAGC